>Ga0326727_10021472_pt1 | contig 12642 bp, 10 predicted proteins | sample MB2enrmetagenome_FD_207643 | JGI IMG/M metagenome (GOLD analysis project Ga0326727, IMG submission 207643) | Lab enriched peat soil microbial communities from McLean, Ithaca, NY, United States - MB29MY | ecosystem: Environmental > Terrestrial > Soil > Wetlands > Peat | place: USA: New York...
CAACGCCTCGTTCGAGTGGCTGCGAATTTCCTTCGCGATGCCGTAACCATGCAGCGGCGCAAAGACCAGCGTCCTGAGCACCAGCATGTCCAACGTACCTTGCAGCAGATCCATCTGAAGACAGTCTATATGAAGACAATCTTAATATCAAGACCTAAAATGGGGATGCCCGATTTCCCCGGCGGTGAATAATATACATCGTGAGGCGAACCCAGCTTTATCTCGACGACGATCTCTGGAAACTGCTCCACCTGATCGCGCGGCAGTCCGGCGGGACCATCTCCGAACTGGTGCGGAACGCCATTCGGGAGAAGTATAGCCAGGATCGCGCCCGGAGGAAGGAAGCATGCGAAGCCATCATTGGGCTTTGGAAGGACCGCACGGATATCGGTGAGACAGACGACTACGTCCGGGATCTGCGCCGCGATTCCCGCCTGGAAAGACTTGCCGATTGAAGACCGTTCTCTTGGATACCGGCATTCTGATCGAAGTGCTCCGCGGCTGAACTGCGGCATGGGCTGCGGCAAGGCGAGGAGGCGGCGGCATCGAAGGTAGCAAGCGCTACCCAATGAAGGACATCAAGCTGATCTGACCCGGTCCCCGCGGCCGAGCAGGATGTGCGCGGCAACCGCTTCCCGAGAAGCTGTGAAGAAATCGCCCGCAAGCGGGCAACGGGCAAGCTAAAGCATGCCCTACCGCGGCTGTTTTGGTGGGGCATGCTTGAGCTTGCCCATTCTTTCAGAGCTTCTGACGGTCGCGGCTCTGAAAGCATCCGGATGGCGAGGTCTGGTAACGTATTACGTGTGAAGAACAAACCGACACTGCCATTCATTACCCTGATCATCGCCGCGGGCGCCGTGTGCGCGACCGCACAGCCGGCGGCGGAGAAACCCAACTTCCCCAAGGTCCTGCCCGGCAAAGGTCTGGCGCAGCACGATTTCTTCTACGCCGGAGAGGCCAAGACGCAGGACATGTACATCGTGCGCAAGGGAAAGGTCGCCTGGGAGTTTCACGATCGCACGTCGAAGGGCGAAATCAGCGATGCCGTGCTGCTTTCCAACGGCAATGTACTCTTTGCGCACCAATTCGGCGTAACCCTGATCGACCGGGATAAGAAGGTGCTCTGGCACTATGACGCTCCGGAGGGCACCGAGGTGCACACCGCGCAGCCCATCGGCAAGGAGCGCGTGCTCTACGTGCAAAACGGCGATCCCGCCAAGGTGGTGGTGGTGAATATCGCCACCGGCAAGACCGAACGTGAGTTTGTGGTCCCGGTGAAGAATCCGAAAAGCGTGCACGGCCATTTCCGTCACGCGCGGCTCACGGATGCCGGAACGCTGCTTTTGGCGCACATGGACATGGGCAAAGTCGTCGAATACGATTCCACGGGCAAGGAACTGTGGTCGCACACGCCGGGAATCGCCACCTGGTCGGCGGAGCGTTTGAAGAACGGCAACACCCTGATCGCCGGTGCGAAAATGGTGCGCGAAGTCAGCCCCGCCGGGGCCACGGTCTGGGAGTTTTCACCCGCGGACGTGCCGGACTACCTGTTCAATTCCATGCAGATCGCGACACGGCTGCCCAATGGGAACACGCTCGTCGATACCTGGTTCAACCAGTGGGATGGGCCGGCCGATCCCGCCACGGCTCCGGTTCAGGCGCTGGAAATCACGCCGGACAAGAAGATCGTCTGGGCGTTGCGCGCGTGGGGGAACCCGGTGGATCTGGGGCCCGCGACGACGATTCAGTTACTGGATAAGCCGGGCTTTCCCGAAGCGGTGCATTTCGGCGATTTGAGATGACGGGCCGCGGCGCTTAGCGCCCTACGGAAGCTTCAGCGTCTCGATGATGGGATCGAGACGCTGCCGCAAGGCATCGAGTTCGGGCGCGGCGACCTGCGCGAAGAACAGCGCGTAGGCGGTCTCTCCGCTGACCCAGGTCTGGTACTCGACCATCTTCACTCCGCCTAGGGTAAAGTCCGCTAAGCAACTCACCGCGGGCCGCCCACCGACGGCGCGGCGCTGCACACTGCCGGGCCGGATCTTGTAGTCGGCCAGGCCCGCTGCCACGCGCAGCGCGGCTTTCGACTCGGGGTTGGCGAGCAGCAGGGTGTACGCCTCTTCCTCGGACCGCGCGGTATTGGGGCGCATCTGGAAATAGAGCCTCCCCGCGTCCACGCTCCCCGGACCGATCAGCCGCGTCGTGGTTTGGTGATCGCCCCAGCGGAATGCCTCTCCGACTCTCCAGCCCTGGGGAACCTTCACGGAGACGGCGTACTCGGGATCGCGGTATTCGGTGGGGCCGGTGCTGTCTCCGGTGGGCCGGGCGACGGCCTTGAAATCGAACGTCTGGCCCGTCGCGCCCGCCGCGCCCGGCGTGGAGGCATTCTTCCGGGCGGCGGTCGTTTTCTCCACGAAGAGCAAGGCGTCGAATGTCTCGGGCGCCACTTGGTTCACCATATACTGGTCGGGCAAGTCCTCCGCATACCCGGCGCCGATGCTGCGCGTGGCGTGTGCGGCGTGGATCCACTCGGCGACCGGGCCGGTCTTGGGCGCGGCCCGCAGGTCCAACGCGAACAGCGCAATGCCGCTCGCCGCCAGGGTGGCATCCAGGCTGCCGGCCGGCGCCGGCGGCACTGTGAAATCCTTCAGGACGCCGCTCCCCTGCAAGCGTGCCTGGAATGACCCCTGGTCGAAGGAGAACCCGAAGACCACCATCTGGTCGCCATACATCTTGCGCAACGCCGAGCCCATCGATCCACCGCCGGCCGTCATGACGTGCCCGTTGTGCGCCCAGAGAACGATCTTCGCACCCGGCGAACGATCCAGAATCCATTTCACGTTGGCGGCCATGCTGGCGTCGCGAGTGACCTGGTTGGCGCGCAATTGCATGCACTGCAGCACGACGCGCGCGTTCTGGATGGCCCACTCGATGTCGCGCGTGGCGGCCTGCCGCTTTCCGTACTGCTCGCGCGAAGCCTCCAGATGCTCCAGCACCTTGGCCCACTCGGCGGAGGCGATCTTGGGATCCGCCGCCGTCGCGGTGCGCGAGATGCGCAGGCTCTGCTTTCCGCCGTGCGCAACCTGGTTGTCGAGCTGCGCGGGATAGGCGGGGACGGTCGGCCTGAGGCCCTTCAATGTGGGACCTTCAAAACTGAAATCGTAGGCGTCGCTGGTGTACGGCTGGCCGTCGATCTCCACTTGCAGGTCGTCGAACCAGGCCGTGCCGGAGCCGGCCAGAAGCGGTCCGAAATAGATGGCAGTGGCCTTGGCCGGCACGGGGATCTCCAGTTCGTAGCGTTTCCAGTCGGTGGTGCCCTTCGGCGCGGCGTCCCCCAAATTGGCGAACGAGGCTGGCTGATTTCCAGCGTCGGCGCGCCACCAGAAGCCGGCATACCCGGAGACGTTCTCGGTCTTGATGTATCCGCTAAAACGGATGGTCTTGCCCAGGGCCGGTTCCAGCGGAAATGTGCCAATAGCCGTGCCGAAGGCAGCCTGCGAAGGGAGCGGAGGCGCCAGCGCGAGTTCGGAAGCATGGGCCAGGGTGGGCGCGAAATCCGGATCGGTCTTGGCGGCGAAGTCGCGAACAATCTGGTTGGCCACGTTTGGCGTCTGCATGTCGAAGCCGGTGAACTCCACCCGTCCCTTGCCGGACTTATTGAACTCGCGCATCCACAGCACCATGTCGAGCACTTCCTGGGTGTCCCAGGTCCAGAAGTACATGCCCTTGATAAGCTGCACAGGGTCGCCCTGGCCGTTGAGGACGAAATCGTTCAGCCGGTAGGCCTCCGGCATGTTGGCTTCGATGGAGAAGATGGTGAAGCCCATCTGGGTAGCGAGGAACTCCAGCATGCGGTGCTTGAGCTGGAAGAACTCGCGTGTGCCGTGCGTGGCCTCGCCCAGCGACACGATGCGCGCGTCGCCCACCACCTTCTTGAGCGCCTGCATGTCGTCGAAGCCGTGGCCGGCGACCGGCGTCGCGAGGCGGATGGCGCTGCCGCGGATCCACTCGTTGACGGCGTCGGGCGCGGGGGTTTGGGCGGTCATCCAGAGCGGTAGCAGGACGCCCGCGGCGAGCTTACAGAGCCTGATCATGTGAGGAACTCCTATCCACGTAAGACGATAGCTCATTTCGACGCCGTGGAGAAGATATATGACGCCCGGTGCCCGGCGATGCAGAATCTACTTACATCGTCAGGCGATTACATCTGGACGACTTTGCGAGGGGCCGCCTGGGGTTTCACCAGTTGTTGAATCTGGTCCTCGGGCAGGCTCAGGGTGATTTTCACGGTGCTGCCTTGCGTGGTAACCACCAGCGACTGCGCCAGCGCGGCGGCCTCGGGGTGCTTCGCGGCCTGAAGTTGCGCCATGCTGACAAAGAGCTGCAGGACGCCGCCCAACGTGGATGCATCTTGCGGCGTGGCGGCCTGCGCCTGGCCGGTCACCACCACCGTGGAACCGAACTTCACTCCGCCGCCGGCCGATTCGATCTTTTGCAAAGCGTTCTGCAGGCCGGCTCCCAGGGCCTGCTGGACCGCTGCCGGTGGTTTCAGCGTGGCAGGCGGCACGGTCGAGATGACCCAGGCGTCCTGGGTGGAACTCAACTGGTTCACTTGACCGGCTAGCGCGGCGGGGATGGTGGGCCCTCCGCTGCGGCGGTCGATGGCGGCCTTGACGTTCGCCAGGTCGCCCGCCACCACCAGCGTGGAATCCAGGAATGCGAAGCCGTTCTGGTGCTGGGGGTCTTCGACGATGGCGACGCCGCCGTACGTTTCGACACCTGCCCCGGCCAACTGGGCCGCGGCCGCGATTTTGACGGGATCGAAGGTGCCGAGTGCCAGGGCCAGTCCGGCCTTGTTACCGGGCGCGCCGGTGGAGGCGAACAGCAGCTCATGCAAATCCTGCCGGGGGTCGAAGCCGGTGAGCGTTGCGATCTGCTGCAACTGCTGTGCCTGGGACGGGAGCAGCGTGGTCAGCACGTATTGGCCAAATGGCGAAGCTTTGGCCTGATCCACGTTCACGCCGGCCAGCACCGTGGCGTCGGGCATTACCAGGTTGAGCAGCCGCGGGTCGGCGGCGGGAAGCGCGCCGGAGAAAACGGCGAAGAGCGTCGCAGTGGCGAGAATTTGTGCCTTCATAGCATTCAGGACGTTGTGCCTGCGCTATTATTAACGCGCTAACTGCCTGCGAAGTTCCGGGTTTGCGTGGATTGCGCGGCTCTTGCGTCAGCGCTCCACCGGAACCTGATCCACGATTTCGATGCCAAACCCTTCCAATGCAACGATCTTCCGCGGGTGGTTGGTGAGCAGGCGGATGGTATGCAAGCCCAGGTCCGAGAGGATCTGGGCGCCGATGCCATGCTCGTGTTGCAGTTGGCGCTGCCCGGCCTGGTCCTGGTAGTGCATGAAATCGCGGCCATGCGACACCATGCGCTGCCGGCCATACGCGTCCCGCTCGGTGCGGAAACCAGGCCCGCTTTCATGCAGGTAAACCAGCACGCCCAGGCCCTCGGCGGCGATGGCGCGTAGCGAATGGCGCACCAGGCGGCCGCAATCGCAGGTTGTGGAGCCGAACACGTCGCCGTAGAGGCACCGGGAATGCATGCGCACCAGGACACGCTCCTGGCCGGCCACTTCGCCGCGCACCAGGGCCAGATGGCACTCGGGGTTCAGGTCGCTGCCGTAGGCGACGGTGCGGAATTCGCCGAACTCCGTTTCGATGGAGCCTTCCGCCAGGCGGCGGATAAACCGCTCGGTCTTCATGCGATGGCGGATCAGGTCGGCTACCGAGATCATCTTCAGGCTGTGGCGGGCGCAGAATTCGCGGAGCTGCGCCACCCGCGCCATGGTGCCGTCGTCATTCATGACCTCGCAGATGACGCCGGCGGGGGTCAGGCCGGCGAGGCGGGCGAGGTCCACGGACGCCTCGGTCTGGCCGGCGCGCACCAGTACGCCCCCTTCGCGCGCGCGCAGGGGAAAGACATGGCCGGGCCGCGCGAGGTCCTCGGGCCGGCATTCCGGATCGAGAGCTGCGAGGATGGTGCGGGTGCGGTCGGCGGCGGAGATGCCGGTGGTGACGCCCGCGCGGGCGTCGATGGATTCGCAGAAGGCGGTGCCGAAATTGGAGGTGTTCTGGGAGCTCATGAGCGGCAGCCGGAGGTAGTCGCAGCGCTCCGGCGTCAGGGGCAGGCAGATGAGCCCGCGGCCGTACGTGGCCATGAAATTGACGATCTCGGGAGTGACTTTTTCGGCGGCGATGGTGAGGTCGCCTTCGTTTTCCCGGTCTTCATCGTCCACCACCACCAGGATGCGGCCGGCGCGGATTTCCTCGATCGCTTCCGGAATCCCAACGAAAGGCATAACCCATTGTATCCACGTAGCGCCGGCGATCTTGTCGCCGGTGTGTTCCGGTCCGGACAAGCACACCGGCGGCATAGACCCGCATCGGGCGCAAACGCCGCCGGCGCTACGTTAAGATGAGGTTCTGGGCGCCCATGCCGCACCTGCTCCGATTCATACCCGCCGTGCCGAACCTGGGGCTGACCGGGATCGTCGATATTCTGGTGGTCGCGTTCCTGGTCTATGAGGCTCTGATGGTGGTGCGCGGGACCCGCGCCGGGCACATTCTCATCGGCATCTTCGTGATGGTTCTGCTGTATGCCGTGGCGCTGTGGGCCGGATTGGAGGCGCTGCGGAGTGTGCTCTCCTTCATTGTTCCTTATATCGGCCTGGCGATTATCGTTCTGTTCCAGTCGGAGATTCGCCGCACGCTGGCGCGGATCGGGCGCAAACGGTGGCTGGGCGCGGGCTTCCACGCGCCGGAATCGGCCAACGAGATTCTGCTGGCAGTGGAAGAACTCGCGGAGCGGAGCACCGGTGCGTTGATCGTCCTGGAGCGCGACATCGGCCTGCGCACGTTCATCGAGAGCGGGGTGCCGCTGGAGGCGCTTCTTTCCCGCGATCTGCTGCTGTCGATTTTCCAGCCCGGCGTCCCCCTGCATGACGGAGCGGTGATCGTGCAAAAGGGCCGCATCGCCGCGGCGGCGTGCTTTCTGCCCCTGACCACCAACCCCGCCCTTTCGCGGACGTTCGGCACCCGTCACCGCGCCGCCATTGGAATTACGGAGGAGACGGACTGTCTTTCGATCGTCATTTCCGAAGAATCCGGCCTCATTTCCGTAGCCTCGTTCGGCGAGCTGAGCCAGGGGCTTTCCGTGGCCGAAGTGGAGAAGCGCATCAACCTGCATTTCGACGTGCGGCAGACGGCGCCGGAAACCAGCCCCGGGCCTGGCGACGTCCGGCCGGCCGAGAAAGCGGCCCAGCCATGAAGCAGACGTTGCAGAGGGCGTTGCGGTGGACCCTCCGGCTGGTGTTTCACAATTTCGGGTGGAAACTGCTGGCCCTCGCCATCGCGGTGGTGTTGTGGGCCTTGGTGGCCAGCGAGCCGGAACTCTCCGAGTTCGCCACGGTGCGCCTCGAATACAGGAACCTGCCCGACGATCTCGAAATCAGCTCCGATCCCGTAGCCGCGGTATCGCTGGAGCTGCGCGGCCCCTCCGGTGAGCTGCGCGGCGTGGGAGACGGCATCCAGCCGGCGGTGGTTCTGGACATGTCGGACGTTCAGCCCGGAGAGCGCACGTTCACCATTGGTGCGGGCAATGTGAAACTAGCGCGCGGGGTGCGCCTGGTGCGCTCCATTCCCTCGGAGGTGCAGTTCCATTTCGAGCGGCGCATGGTCCGCTTCGTGCCGGTTGTGGTGCGCTTGGCCGGCCAGGGGCAGAACGGATACACGGTGGCGCACCAGTCCGTGGAGCCCGACCGGCTGGAGATTGCCGGTCCCGGCAGCCGCGTGGCTCGCATCGCGGCGGCCGTCACCGACCCGGTGGATCTTTCTTCCGTGGTGGGCACGTCCAAGTTCCGGGTGAACGCATTCGTGGACGACTCTTTCGTGCGATTCCAGACTTCGCCGCAGGTGGTAGTTACCGTCACCATGAAGAAGAAGAGGTAGGGGCCGGGCGGCCCAGAGGGCACCCCGCGGCCCGCGCCCCGCGCATCGACAACAGGTTGAAGGAGACTCAGTGGCCAAGGAATTATTCGGTACGGATGGGATTCGCGGAGTCGCGGGGGAGTATCCTCTCGATCCGGCGACCATCTTCGCATTCGGCGCGGCGCTGGGGCGCGATGTCATGGGTGCCGGAGAGGTCCTGCTCGGCGCCGACACGCGCGAGTCCGGTCCGTGGATCGCGGAATTGGTCGCGGGCGGGTTGGAGCGGAGCGGCGCGCGAGTGCGCTATGCGGGCGTGGTCACCACTCCGGGCATCGCTTACCTGACGCGCACGGGGCCGTTTGTGGCCGGGGTGATGATCTCCGCCTCGCACAACCCGTACCAGGACAACGGCATCAAGGTTTTCACCCACAGCGGTTTCAAACTTCCGGACGCGGAAGAGCATGCCATTGAGCGGGAGATTTTCCGGCTGCGGGAACTGGGTGTCGCGCCGGCGCCAGCCAAGATCGCGGTGGATGAGGGCCTGGACCGGCAGTATCTCGAGTACCTGGTCTCCACTTCGTCGGTGCGCTTCGACGGAGTGACGCTGGCCATGGATTGCGGCAACGGCGCGGCTTCCCTGCTGGGGCCATCCCTATTCCGGCGGCTGGGCGCGGACGTGAAAACGCTCTTCTGCGAGCCTGACGGCCGCAACATCAACCTGGGCTGCGGCGCTTTGCACGTCGAGCGATTGCGGGACGCGGTGCTTGCGCATCGCGCCGATTTCGGCGTGGCCTTCGATGGCGACGCCGATCGCGCCATCTTCGTCGCCAGGAGCGGCAAGATCGTGGATGGCGACGGGGTGCTACTGGTCTCGGCACGGGCGCTGAAGGCCGCGGGACATCTTCCGGGAGACACGGTGGTGTCCACCGTGATGTCCAACCTCGGCCTGGAACGGGCCCTCGCGCGCGAGGGCATTCGCATGACGCGCACGCCGGTGGGCGACAAGTACGTGCTGGAAGAAATGGTGCGGCTGGGCGCGCCCCTGGGCGGAGAGCAATCCGGCCACGTGATTTTTCGCGAGTATGCCACCACCGGCGACGGGCTGCTCACCGCGCTGCGCCTGTTCGAGATCGCGCTCCGGGCCGGCGTGGGCCTGGACGAGCTGACGGCGGACTTGCGGGTCTACCCGCAGAGGCTGGTGAACGTGCGCGTCCGGGAAAAGAAGGGTCTCACGGAGCTGCCGTCAGTCGCGCGGGAGATCCAGCTTGTGGAAGAGGCTTTCGCCGGAACGGGCCGCGTGCTGGTGCGTTTTTCCGGAACCGAACCGCTGGCGCGCGTCATGGTGGAAGGGCCGGACCTGGAACAAGTGGAGAGCTTCAGCGCGCGCATCGCCGAGGCCATCCGCCGCGAGATGGGCGCGTAATTCAAATTCGGTGACAGGCTACGCAACCCCCAAACTGCAGGGGTTGCGTAGCCTGTCACCGAATTGCAGTACCGCCCGGTTTCTCTTACAGCTTCCGCAGCACCAGCGCCGAGTTCTTGCTGCCAAAGGCGATGCAGTTGGCCACGGCGTGCTCGATCTGGAGCCGGCGGCCGGGCTCGGGGACGTAGTCGAGGTCGCACTCGGGATCGGGCTGGTCCACGTTGATGGTGGGCGGCACCACGCCATCCCGCATGGCCAGCAGCGTGGCCGCCACGCCGGCGGCGCCGCACGCGCCTTGCGGATGGCCGATCAGGCTCTTCAACGACGAGCCGGCCAACTTGTAGGCGTGCCCGTCGAACGCCAGCTTGGTGGCGCGCGTCTCGATGCGGTCGTTCAACTCCGTCGAAGTGCCGTGGTAATTGATGTACTGGACGGCGGAAGGCGGGATGCCGGCTTCGCCCAGCGCCAGGCCGATAGCGCGCGCGGGCTCTTCGCCGCATTCTTCCAGACGCACGCGGTGGAACGCTTCGCAGGTGGAACCGTAGCCGGCGATCTCACCGTAAATGCGCGCGCCGCGCGCCTTGGCGCTCTCCAGGTCCTCGACGATGAAAAACCAGGCGCCTTCGGCGATGACGAAGCCGTCGCGGTCCTTCGAGAACGGCCGGGATGCGCGCTGCGGCTCGTGGTTCCAGCTCGAAGTCATGATGCGCATGAGCTGAAAGCCGCGCATGATCAGAGGGGCGATGGGCGAATCCACCCCGCCCACCACCATCATGTCCAGAACCCCCGCCCCGATGTTCCGGTAGGCATAGCCCAGGGCGTCGGTGGAAGACGTGCAGCCGGTGGAGACGATATGGCTCAGCCCGCGGAATCCGAAGCGCATGGAGACTTCGCTGGCGAGCGTCCCGATGGTGCCGGTTGGGATGGTGTAGACGCTGCACTGCTTCAGGTGGCCGGTGTAGTAGAGCCGGTATTGCTCTTCGGTGAAATCCATGCTGCCGCCGCCGGAACCGACGATCACGCCGATGCCGCGCAGTTGGTCGCGCGACATGGAGCCGGCATCCACGCCCCCGTCTTCCAGGGCTTCGCCGACGGCAGCCACGGCCAGCGGCACGGCGCGCGAAACATGCGGCCGGTCCTTGACATCGACGTACAGTTTCTCGTCGAATTCATCGGGCACTTCGCCCGCCACTTGCACGGCCAAACCCGACGGATCGAAGCGGGTGATCCTGCGCACCCCGCTCACGCCGCTCCGCGTGGCTTGCCAGAAGCGCTCACGCCCAATACCATTGGGGCTGACCGCGCCGATTCCCGTAATCACTACATGCCGCATCGATTTGATTTTGCCTTTGGCCTACCTGTCAGTATAGGCTGAATCTTATGGCCGCCGCCACGGAGCGCCGTTCCGCGAATTCTCTCTCCGCGTTTTTGGCCGGGCTTCAGGCGGGCATGGTGGGCGTTTGGTGGATGCTGGCGTGGATGGGAGCAAGCGCCGTCTGGCAGCGCCGCAGCTTCTGGACGCCGGAAAACCTGATGGCCAGCGTCTTCTATGGCAACGCGGCGATTCGCCGGGGATTCGCCGCCAGCACCGTTTCCGGCCTGGCGCTCTATGTGCTCCTGTACAGCCTACTGGGCGCGGGGTTCGCCGTGGTGGTGGGCGGCCGGCTGCCTCGGCCGCGATTGGCGCTGCTCAGCATCGCGTTCGCCTTGTGCTGGTATTTCGCCGCGTTCCACCTGCTGGCGAAGGCCGTTTCGCCGCTCATCGTTCTGCTCGACACCGAGCGGACCACGTTTCTTGGTCACGCGCTTTACGGAGCGCTGCTGGCGCGTTTCCCGGTGTACCTTCCACAAGCCGCGGAGCCGCCGCTTGCGAGCGCGCCGGAGCCGTGAAGAGCCGTGGCGCCCCTACGCCAGTTCCAACTGAATCTTCTTGCCCGCGGCGTCCAGCTTGACAATGCGGAAGCTGCGGATCTGGCCGGCGCGCACCGGCTCGCGCCTGGGTGCACCGGTTGCCTGGCCGCCCTTCCACCTGGCTTCCAACATGGACGTCAGCGACGAGAGGTCGGACTTGGGGTCGGCCGGCTTCTCTTCCTTTTCGAGCGTTTCGGCACTCAGCTTGCAGACCGCCTGAATGCCCTCGCCCAGTTCGACCCGCGCCCGGCCGCCGGCCACCTCCGTCATGCGGCCCGTGACCACGTCGCCGTCCTTATGCTCGGCGATGTATTCGTCGACGCTGGTGGGGACGAGCTGCTTCATGCCCAGGCGCAGCCGGCGCCGCCCGGTGTCCACCTCGAGCACCTGCGCTCTGACCACCTGCCCCACCCTGAGCACGTCCTGCGGGTGGTTGATGCGCCTCTCCGCGCTGGACACGTCGGACCGTTCCATCGACCTCTGACGCGGGGACTCCGCGCCGGAAGCGCCCTGCCGCCCCTTCGAGGGATCCACGCTGATGTCGCCGATGTGGATCATGCCCTCGACGCCCTCGGCCAATTGCACAAAGGCGCCGAACTTGGTCAGGCTGGTGACCGGAGCCTCCACCACCGCGCCCACGGGAAACTTCTTCGGCGCTTCGGCCCACGGGTCGCCCAACGCCTGTTTCAGACCAAGCGCAATGCGCCGGTCGGCCTGGTTGACGCCCAGGACCATGACTTCCACCTGCTCGCCCGGTTTCACCACGTCCGCCGGTTTCCGCGCCTTCTTCGACCAGGACATTTCGGACAGGTGAATCAGCCCCTCGATGCCCTTCTCGAGCTCCACGAAGGCGCCGAAATCGGTCACCCGGGTGACCGCGCCGGTGACGCGATCGCCGGTCTTGTACTTCTCGCTCGCCAGGTCCCACGGGTGCGGCAGAAGCTGCTTCATGCCGATCGCAATGCGCCGCTTGGCGACGTCCACCTTGAGCACCTTGGCTTCTATCTGCTGCCCCACCGCGAGCGCGTCGGCGGGCTTGTTCACGCGGGCCCAGGATATGTCGGCCACGTGCAGCAGCGCGTCCACGCCGCCGACGTCCACAAAAGCGCCGTAATCGGCCAGGCTGCGGACCAAGCCTTGCACGGTTTCGCCTTCCTTGATCTCGGAGTAGCGCCGGTCCTTGGAAGCCCGCTCCTCATCTTCCAGGACGGCGCGGCGGTCCACCACCACGTCTTCGTCCGCCACCTCCAGCTTGATGATGCGGCAACTGATCTCCTGGCCGACCAGCTTCTCCATTTCGGCCGCGTCCCGGGCGCCGCTGCG
>Ga0326727_10021474_pt1 | contig 12641 bp, 12 predicted proteins | sample MB2enrmetagenome_FD_207643 | JGI IMG/M metagenome (GOLD analysis project Ga0326727, IMG submission 207643) | Lab enriched peat soil microbial communities from McLean, Ithaca, NY, United States - MB29MY | ecosystem: Environmental > Terrestrial > Soil > Wetlands > Peat | place: USA: New York...
AAGCAGATCGCCCCGGGATAGAACTCATTTTCCTGAAGCATCTTGAGATAAAGCAGAAAGAGCTTGTGGCGCAAGGCCTGATCAGAAGAACCGATGCCGTCCGTATTGAGCAGTAGAACGGTGGACGAGCTGTTCGCTTTGAGTTCTGCCGAGCCGATCATATCAGGCGTTACTCCTTTACCGGCAAGATGTGAATGGCCTTGACCAGAAGAGTGACGATGTCGCCGACCTTCAAACCCATGTCTTTGACCGATTCTGTTGTCAGAACGGAAGCCATTTCGTGAGGAACCGTGACTTCAAACTTCACAAGCGACATGATTTCATCGCTCTTGATGGATGTGACTTTGCCCTTCAGGTTGTTTCTGGCGCCGGTTTTCATTGAACCCTCCTTGGCAAAAAAATGATGGGGATACAATTATCCTTGCTGTGGTAATTGTATCCCTCCATTTTCAACCGTCAATTGGCGGATCGGCCGACAACTCCCTTGGGAGCCGAGGAGAATTTTTTGGCCGGCTCTTTCGGACGGAGCGCCCGGGTTGCCTTCCCCGCGAGCCACATTTCCGAGTTGGCCATGGCGTTGAGTTCTTTCGTCAACTGTTCCTTGTAGTCTGGACGGCCACACGTGCGCAAAACCCGCGCGGTTTCCACCCCGGAAGCCACTCGCTTGTACAACTCGCCGAAAAGCGGCATCACGGCCTTCTTGAACTTGGGCTTCCAATCAAGGGCACCGCGTTGTGCTGTCGCCGAGCAGTTGGCATACATCCAATCCATGCCGTTTTCCGCGACAAGGCGGATCAGGCTTTCGGTAAATTCCTCGACGGTTTCGTTGAACGCCTCGCTCGGGCTGTGGCCGCGTTTGCGGAGCACGTCGTACTGGGCTTCCATGACTCCCGCGATGGCACCCATGAGGACGCCGCGCTCGCCGGTCAGATCGCTGAACACCTCATTCTTGAACGTGGTCGGGAACAGGTAGCCCGAACCGACCGCAATGCCAAGGGCCAGGCATCTCTCCCGGGCATGCCCGGTTGCGTCCTGTTCGATCGCGAAGCTCGCGTTGATCCCCGCACCGGAGAGGAAGTTCCGCCTGAGTGACGTACCGGATCCTTTGGGTGCAACCATGACAACATCCACGTCCTTCGGCGGAATAACTTTTGTCTGGTCTTTATAAACAATCGAGAATCCGTGGGAGAAATACAGTGCCTTTCCCGGTTTGAGCCGCTGCTTTACAACGGGCCAGATTGCTGTCTGAGCCGCGTCCGACACCAGCATTTCGATCACCGTCCCCCGTTCACAGGCTTCTTCGATCGGAAACAGAGTCTTCCCGGGCACCCATCCATCTTTTCTGGCTCGGTCCCAATCCTTTGGATATTGCTTTGACTGTCCGACAATGACATTGAACCCATTGTCTTTCATGTTCAGAGCTTGTGCCGGTCCCTGCACACCATATCCGATCACCGCGACCGTTTCCGCTTTGAGCACCTTGCGCGCCCTGGTCATGGGAAACTCTTTTCGGGTGACAACTTCCTCCTTGATGCCTCCAAAGTCGATGAGCGCCATAATGCATCCTCCGTTTCCGTCCCCCGTTTTCCTTTCAGGATTGATGATTTCACGGGGTACTGTGAGTAGATATTCCCGGATTACCCAAGGGAATTGAGTTTTATAAGTCATTCGCGGTCCGGGTTCAAGGTCAAAAACGGTTCAGGGGATCAGACGTGACGCTGGAGGACCGCCGCATAGCCAGATTGCCGCTGCGCAGATGACTTCGATTTGCGGGAGTGCCTTATAGTGGTATTGTGTCCGGTGCGCATCCGCTCTCCCGCGGCTGTTGTCCAGGCAGGTCCTCAAGCAACGGTGACGGCCTGCAGAGGAATGACATTGATTTCAAAACCATCCTGAAATCATCGGAAAGGGAAGGATCAGAATGAAAGCCTATGAGATCCAGAAATTGAGCATTGAAGGCTTGGCCGTTGTGGATCGCCCGATGCCTGAAGCGGGCGCCAATCAAGTGCTGGTGAAGATGCACGCTTGGTCCTTGAATTACCGCGATTTGATGACGGTCACAGGTCGATACAATCCCAAACTGAGGCTCCCTCAAATCCCCCTCTCGGATGGGGCCGGCGAGATTGTGGCCATCGGTTCCGAGGTGGAAGGATTCAAGGCAGGCGACCGCGTCGCCAACACGTTCTTTGAGAGGTGGGTCTCGGGCGGGCAAACCGACGGGCAGGCCAGGACGGCATTGGGCGCGGGGCGCGACGGCGTACTCGCCGAGTATGTAGCGCTTCATCAAGAGGGCGTCATCAAAATACCGGATCATTTGAGCTACGCCGAGGCGGCCACCCTGCCCTGCGCGGCCGTGACCGCCTGGAACGCGGTGGTCTCTCACGGGGGCATCAAGTCGGGCGACACGATTCTTACGTTGGGGACAGGGGGCGTTTCTATTTTTGCACTGCAGTTTGCTTTGCTGGGCGGCGCGAGGGTCATCATTACTTCGAGCAGCGATGAAAAGCTGGAAAGAGCCAGAAAGCTTGGAGCCAGCGAGACGATCAACTATAGGCAAACACCGGATTGGGGCAGGCACGTCCGTCAACTCTGCGGCGGCCGGGGAGTGGACTTGGTCATGGAAGTCGGAGGAGCCGGCACCTTCAACCAGTCCATGGCTGCCGTCAGGCGGGGGGGGACTCTGGCGTTAGTGGGAGCACTGGCGCAGGGATCTGAGCCGAACCTTATGCCTGTGCTGATGAACGCGATTCGGGTCCAGGGCATTTTTGTCGGTTCCCGTGAGGTCTTTGCGGCCCTGAATACGGCCATCGCACTCCATCGGCTCCATCCCGTGATTGACCGCACTTTCGGGTTCGAGGAATTCCCGGAAGCGCTCCGGTGGATGAACGCCGGCAGCCATTTCGGGAAAATCGTGATCATTCGTTCTTAGGGGCTTTGAGTTTGACCCGAAGCCTCCAAAAAACGGCTAATACGCGACCACACGCAGGGATTTGAAGCCCCGGGAATTGAACTCGGGTTTTAGAGCGGCGGGAAAACTGACCGTGTCGGGCTTACCGTCGCTGACAAAAACCTCGCCCGGGTGCGCATCAAAATAGCGGATCAGCCGCTCAAGAGCCTTCCCTGCAACCTGAATCCGGGGCAGATGCAGCGGGTCCCAAAGAGAATTGAAGGGAGAGGCCGCCGGACCACCGGCCACCTTCAAAATCGCATCGTTGTGATAGGAAGTGTTTCCATAGGAGCCATCCACAGCCCAGGCGAGTTCCTTCGGGTAGACTCCGTACGGCAAAGCCAGGGTGTGGACGTTATATCCGGGCACTGCGGCCTGAATCGCCTGAACAGCGGAGCTGAGCTGTTTTCTGACGGTCCCGACAGGATACTTCTTCAGATTGGCATGCCAGAGCGTGTGGTTCCCGATCTCAAACCCAAGTTCCACCAATGCCTTCAGTTTGTCCGTTTCAAACTCCGGCTGGCCGAACAGTTTGTGAGGTTCCTTGGCTCCAGGCAGGACGAAGAAGGTAGCCTTCATCCCAAAATCCGGATGACGCTTCCTGAAATCGAGAAACATCCCCACAGCGCAGTCGGGATCGATTTCCTTTTTCCCGCTCCGGACCACGTATCGAAACTGGCCGGGAGAAGAATCATCAAATGTGAAAATCACAGGGCGAGTCCCGGCAGGAATATCGATTTTCCCCAGCAGATAATCGCTCAGGCCCAAAGCCCGGTACCCGGAGTCGTAAAGCATCTCCAGATCACGCCTGAAGTCCTCGGCCGTACGCGCCCATACGCTCGGCTCCGGTTGGATCAGGTGGTATTCCAGGATCAGGACCTTCCCAAGTTCATTGGGCGCTGTTTGGGCGGCGGTTCCAGACACGGGAAATGACAAACCAAGAAGAAGCAGAAAAAGGCGGGTTGCGCCGGATGCTTGAAAAAATTTCATCATATTTGTTCCCAAAAAATCATTGGCTCCCAGGAGAGAATACTAATATACATTGACGGAAAGTATCAGGTGGTTTGTGAAATCTTTTAAATGCGGAGCCGCTGCGCCCGGGAAAGCACTGAATGAGAGCGATGCCAGCCAAGATAATATTCTTCTCTGTTTTTACCCTGATCACCTGCCTGATCAGCTTCTACATTTTCCTCCGGGGTCTGCAATCGATCCCGCCGGATTCCAGCCTCAGGAGTCCGTACACCATCCTGTTCTGGATGGTTGCGCTATCGTTTATCTGCGGCCGTCTCCTGGAAGCTATTCTGCCATCCTTCGTGGTTGATGCTCTGGTCTGGATAGGTTCGTTCTGGATGGCGGCAATGCTCTATTTCCTGCTTGCAGTCGTCGCCTTGGACCTGGTGCGTCTGGTCAATCACTTCATTCCTTTCTATCCCGCCTCCGTAACCGACAATTACGCGCAGGCCAAATACATCACGGGAGCAAGTGTCATGGGACTGGTCGGCCTGGCGCTGCTCGTCGGTCACATCAACTCGATCCTGCCGCGTGTGGTCACCCTGGAACTCCCGATTCCACGAAAAGAGTCGAAGCTCGACCGGCTCGACATCGTAGCCGTATCCGACGTACACCTGGGCACCATCGTCGGCCGGGCCCGTTTCGATCACATCGTGGACATGATCAATCGCATGAATCCGGATCTCATCCTGTTACCGGGAGACATCGTCGATGAAGATCTCGCTCCGGTCATCAGGCAGAATTTGGGGGGAGCGCTACGGAACCTCAGATCACGATTCGGCGTTTTTGCCATCACCGGGAACCACGAATTCATTGGTGGGGTGGACGACGCGTGCGCCTATCTGGCCGGGCACAATATTAAAGTGTTGCGCGACGAGAGCGTAAAAATCGCAGATTCGTTCGTTATCATCGGCCGCGACGACCGATCGAAAGGCGGATTCACGGGCCAGGCACGGAAGTCCCTTTCGGAGCTGATGGAATCGGTCGACAGACGATACCCGTCCATCCTCATGGATCATCAGCCGTTTGCCTTGGGTGAGGCGGCCGATCAGGGGATAGATCTTCAGATTTCGGGTCACACGCATGACGGCCAGCTATGGCCGATCAACTACATCGTCAATCGCATTTATGAGGTCGCCTGGGGCTATAAGAAGATTGCCAAGACTCACTACTACGTTTCGGACGGCGTGGGGACATGGGGTCCTCCGGTCCGACTCGGGAATCGCCCCGAGATCGTGCACCTTCGTCTGCAGTTCAACTAACGGAAAAACTCCAGCCGCGAAAATCAGGAAAAATTGATTTCGTGTCCCCCGTTTGTTTCGTGGTGACGTCTTTTCAGGCTGATCCTTCGCCCTGAACACTGCTAAAATTAAGTCTTTCACCTTTTGGAACGAGGAAGGCCATGCCCGAAATCGAACAGGGGCCGATCCGGCCGCCAAGCGAAGCCCACAGTCTGCTGCTGAGAGTGACCCGGAATTGTTCCTGGAATCACTGTGAGTTTTGCCACATTTACAAAGGCCAGCGATTCAGTCCGCGAACCGTCGAGGAAGTAAAAAGGGATATCGATAATATTCAGGCAATGGTTTCTGAGATCAGGTCCCTGTCCTGGGCCCGGGGATTTGGAGGCGAAATCAGTGCATCCGTGGCCGGTTCCATTTTGACCCCCCCCGGGCTTCGCCCGGAAGGCTACCGGAGCGTGGTCCTCTGGCTTTACAAGGGGGGGAAGACTGTCTTTTTGCAGGATGCAAACAACCTGATCCTGAGGACCAAAGACCTGGTCGAGATCCTCACTTATCTCAGGAAGACATTCCCGTCCATCGAACGGATTACGACCTATTCCAGGGCTAAAACCGTTTCCCGGAAGACGCTCGAGGAACTCCGGGACCTTCATGATGCCGGCCTGTCCCGAATTCACATCGGCCTGGAGTCGGGCTACGACCCGCTGCTGGAGCTCGTGAAAAAGGGGGTGACCGCCCGCGACCACATCGATGCCGGAAGGAAAGTCAAAGCGGCGGGGATTTCTCTTTCGGAATACATCATGCCCGGCCTTGGGGGGAAATCGATGTGGAGAGAGCACGCGACCGAAACAGCCAGGGTTCTCAACCAGATCGATCCCGACTTCATCCGTGTCCGGACCCTGAAGGCGCTGGAGATAATGCCGCTATACCGGAGAATCGAAACGGGCCAACTGCAAATCATGAGCGACGACGAAATCATCGCTGAAGAAAGATTGCTCATCCAGAACCTGGATGGAATCCACAGCCGCTTCACGAGCGATCACATCCTCAACCTTTTGGAAGAGCTCGATGGGGACTTCCCTGAAGCCAAGGAAAGAATGCTCGCCGTCATCGACCGGTATCTCGCACTTGATCTTTCGGGAAGGGAGAATTTCCGTCTGGGTCGAAGGGGGGGATATTATCGGGCACTGGATGATATGAACAATACCGAGTTGCGAGCCCGAGTGGATCAGATCAGGAAGCGGATTGAGGACGAAAGGCCCGGACAATTTGAGCAGGTCATTTCCGATCTGATGGAATCGTTCATCTAGAGTCTTGAAGACTCTAAGCTCTTTGAATCAGTTCGATCAAAAGCCCATTCGTCGAGCGCGGGTGGATGAAGACAACCTTCGTGCCCGAAACCGATGCCGGCTCGTCGCTCGAGAATTGCACCCCGAGGGCTCTCAAGCGCACCATTTCTTCTTCCAAGTCGGAAACCTGAATAGAAATGTGGTGCAGCCCCCCTCCGCGTTTTTCGACAAACCTCTGAATCATCCCCTGCGCCCCGACAGGCTCGATGAGTTCAACCGTCACTTCGGCTTTCGAGACCAGGGTTGATTTGAATCCCGCTTCCGGCTCTGTGCGCGATTCCGCAATCTCAAATCCGAACAATTTGGAAAGCAATGAGAGGGTTTCATCCGTGTTTTGAACAACCAGACCCACGTGATCCAATTTCTTAATCATGACGCCCACCCTTTCAAAGTTCGCAGAGCTCTATTAAAACCCCTCCAGTGGTCTCGGGGTAGAAGAAGGCGATGCGTCCGTGTGCGCCCGGCCTGGGACAGCCTTCGATCATTTTCGCCCCGCTCCGCTCAAAATCGCGGATGGAGGCCTCGAGATCGTCCACCTCAAAACAGAGATGGTTGATCGCCCCCTTTTGCCCGCGCACCACACGTGAAACCGGATTGTCCCCTTTGTCCGGCTTGGTGTGGTGCAGGACTTCGATGGCAGTGTCTCCGATGGACAGAAAGCCGATCCGCAGGTCCATCGGCCTGTCTTCCTTGATCTCCGAACAGGCAAGCCCGAAGCCCTTGAATTTTTCGATCGCCTGATCAAAGTCCTCCACCATGACCCCGATATGGCGAAGTTTTTTCAGCATTGTCCCTCCGCTTTTACCCCTTTTGGTTTCCGACGATGCAGACGCTTCCGATGCCGGTTCCGGCGTTACCTCCCAGGTTGTGCGTCAAACCCAGGCGGGGGTTTTTCACCTGCCGGGGTCCCGCCTTTTGCTGGAGCTGTTTGTAGACTTCGTACATCATCCGGAGCCCGCTGGCGCCCAGCGGATGGCCGAAACACTTCAGTCCTCCGTCAGTGTTGACCGGAAGATCGCCCTTCAGGGTAAACGCTCCGGCATTGATGTCGTCCTGAGCTCTTCCTCTTGCGCTAAATCCAAGATCCTCGTACACGATCATTTCGTGGATTGTGAAGCAGTCGTGCACTTCGGCAATACTGATCTCCTTGCGTGGATTTTTGACGCCCGCTTCCTGATAAGATTTCCTGGAAGCGAGGACGTTCTCTTCAATGTGCACAAAATCATAGTCCTGCCTGATCGCGCCCTGGCGGGCCCCGACGCAGATATTCAAGGCCTTCATGTAAATCGGATCCGCTCTGAAGTTTTTGGCCAGATCGGCGCGGGTCACAATTGCCGCGGCCGCCCCGTCACTCACGCCGCAACAATCGAAAAGACCGAGAGGCCAGGCCACGATCGGCGCTTTGACCACCTGTTCGACGCTCAGCTCGTTTTTAAAATGAGCTTTGGGATTCAGGGTGCCATTGTGGTGGTTCTTGACTGCGATTTCCGCAAGAAGCCTCTTCCCTTCCTCAGGCGCCAGCTTGTAGTCATTGAAGTAGCGCGTGGCCATGTAGGCAAACGATGCCGGCGCACTGTATCCCGGTCCGATGCCCGATGTCCCGTCCAGGTTGTCGCCGACAATGCTTGGGCCTTTAACCCCGGTCGTACCGGAATCCTTCAATTTTTCCACTCCGATGGCCAACGCGATGTCGCAAGCGCCCGCGATAATGGCATAGCTTGCGGCCCGGAGAGCCTCCGTCCCCGTGGCGCACATATTTTCCACCCTGGTCATCGGGATATACTGCAGCCCCAGGGGGGACAGGGTGATAGCGCTCAATCCGGAGAACACGGTTCCTATCCAGGCTGCCTGGATGTCTTTGGGTCCGATCCCTGCGTCCTGGAAGGCTTCAAAGGCTGCTTCCACCAAGAGGTCTTCCACGCCTGCATCCCAGCGCTCTCCAAATTTGCTGCAACCCATCCCCACGATGGCGATCTTGTCTTTCAGACTTTCCATTTTCGAATCCTCCTCGAGCGGCCGGCCCTACTCCACGATCGGTTTCGCTTTCCAGAAGTAATTGTTGATCCCCTGTCCCTGGGACATTTTTCTGTATGTCATTTCCACCGGCATGCCGATCCTGACCTTATCCAGGTCGTAGTCCGTCAGTTCACAGATCAGCCGGCCCCCTTCGTCAAAATCCACCACCCCGTTCAGACCGGGAGGATTTTTGGTCGGTTGCAGCTGGTCGATGGCATAGCTGAACAACTTTCCCCTTTTGTCGGAAAACCGGTAGTTTTCGAAATGATCTTTGGATTGGCACACGGCGCAAATCCTGATCGTTTGGCCGATCGGGTGAAGTTGGGGGGTGCCGCAATCCTTGCATCGGACCCCGTACAGCGCCGCAATGCTTCTTCGTTCTCTCCACCGGCTTACCAGGGATGGCTCCGGACGTGTGGGAAGGCTGGACGCTTCAACCTGGACAAGGTTCCGCCAGTCGAGATATTTGCCGTAAGCAATGTATGATTTTTGCGCCAGCCTGTCTTTCATGGTGGGCTTCGCACGAGCTCGTGCGACGTTTTGCGTAGTACGCAGCGCAAAAACATCACAGCCATCCCCGTAGGTGGCGAAAAGTATCCGCTCGCCGGGCGCCGCTTCCTCCAGCGCGGCGACGAGCATCAGGAATGCTGCCGCGGTTCCGGCATTCCCGATCGAGGCAAAGAGCGGATCCTGGACCTGCCCTTTTTCAAAGCCCAGCTTTTTTGCCAGCTCCGCATGCTCCCGAACGCCCGAGGCATAAAAGACGAACCGGGAGAAGTCGCGAGGAACGGTCCCGCACTTTTTCATCAGCCCGGAAACGGCTTCCTGCAACGTCGGCACATAGCCCACCACATCGATAAAGCGTCCTTCAGCAGATTGAGTGAAATCGTCCTTGGCCGTTCTCCAGACATCGGTAAAGTCGCTCGAGATCGAACAGCACTCCTCGATTTCCGCAAGAGGGCGATCGTCTCCAATCACGATGGCGGCCGCTCCATCCCCGAGAAGCTGCTCAAATCTTCCCTGTGGAGCACCCATGCGGGAATCGGACACGGCCACCAGGACGCTTTTCGCGGAGCCGCTTTTAACCGCATCCAGGGCCGCTCTCATCGCGATTGATCCGGATCTCAGAGAATTCGTGAAATCGGCGGTGAGGGTTTCCCTCTTCAAATCAACAGCGCTTGCGATGATCGCAGACCCCTGCTTTTCCCGATACGGGTTTGTCGTGGTCGCCAAATAGAGAGCATTCACCTCCACTTCATCACGGCTCAGGCAATCCAGGGCAGCGGCCACGGCCATCGTGATGGTGTCTTCATCATAGCCGGCCACCGCCTTCTCTCCCCCTGCTCCCTTGATGCGCCAGAATTTTGTTATCTCCTCGACATTCAGCCTGTATTTAGGGATACAAGCTCCGATTGACGTGATTCCGATCATCTCTCCTCCTCTTGTAGGAGCTACAATTCAATCTCTTTCAAATCAGGCGATACAAGCATTTTCGGCTCCGTGCGCGCCTGTACCTCTTCAACCGTCCATCCCGGAGCAGTCTCGCTCAGGACCAGGCCTTCCGGCGTCACGTGTATAACCGCGATATCGGTAACGATGAGCTTTACGCAATGCGCGGCGGTCAGGGGATAGCTGCATTTTTTTAGGATTTTGAGCTGTCCCTTCGGCGTGGTGTGTTCCATTGCCACAATGATTCGCCCGCAACCCCCGGCCAGGTCCATTGCGCCGCCGATGTTTCCGATTCCCCTTTCCGGAAACGTCCAGTTGGCAAGGTCGCCCTTTTCCGAAACCTGCAGGGCCCCCAAAACCGAGGCATCGATGTGTCCACCCCTGATCATGGCGAATGAATCGGCGTGATTGAAGAAGCTCATGCCGGGCAAGGGAGAAAAGGGTATTCCATTGGCGCCCAGATAATACGGCTTCTGCTCATCTTCGGTGGGAACACCGCCGAAGCCGAGGACGCCGTTTTCAGCGTGGAATGTCACGTTCCGGCCTTCCGGGACGAAGTTTGCGGCGAGGGCCGGGATTCCGCCGCCGAGGTTCACCACCGCGCCATCTTCAAATTCCCTGGCAACCCGGAGAGCGATGGTCTGCCTGTCCAGCCGTTCTTTCATGGCGTTGCCTCCCTTGGATTCTCCACGATGCGATCGACAAATATTCCCGGCGTAACGACAGTTTCCGGATCCATCTCTCCGGGTGCGACGATTCGCTCCACTTCCACAATGGTGATCTTTGCCGCCGTGGCCATAATCGCGTTGAACGATCTCATGATCCCGCGATAGACGAGATTGCCCATTGTGTCGGCGCACCAGGCTTTGATCAAGGCATAATCCGCACGCAGGGCAAATTCAAGCAGCATTTCCCGGCCATCGATCACCCGCTTCTCTTTCCCGTTCTCAATCAGAGTCCCTGCGCCCGTCGGGGTATAGAAAGCTCCCACTCCGGCACCGCCCGCCCGAATTCTCTCTGCCAGTGTCCCCTGGGGGACATACTCGAGTTCCACTTGTCCGGCGAGGTACTGTTTCTCGAACGCGCTGGGCTTCGAGGTAACCAGGGAGGCGGGGACGCTGCAGATGGCTTTCTTGATCTGCCTGTTTGCCACCAAGATTTCCTCATCGACAAAAGGCTTCCCCCCGAGGGACCCGATACCGAGCGAGCCGCTGCCTCCGGCGCCGTTCACGATCATGGTGAGGCCCTTCGCGCCCCGGTCCCTCAATGCCCTGATGAGGTTCTGCGGCTTATCGGCTGCATGCCCAAAGCCACCGATCATGACGGTCGACTCGTCAGGGATGTCGGCGACCGCCTCGCGAAAGCTGGCAAAAACCTTGTTTTTCATTGAAACCTCCAGACCGCCCTGCGGGCGCTTTTCTTACGCTTCCCTGGCTTTGATATAGTGCTTGATATAGACGATGATGGCGAGGGAAATTGCGGCGACGAGCGCCAGGAAATACCATCCCGCCGTGTAGCTTCCCGTCCAGTCTTTGAGCCAGCCAAGCGTTTGAGGACCGGCGAAGCCGAATATCCCCGGACCCAACGAAACCACTCCCATGACATTGCCCATCTCCCGCCCTGAGACAAGCTCGGCGGCGAGAGAAAAACATTGCTGGGCGGCCGACAGCCCCACGGAGAGCACGAGGGCTGAAGAAATCCAGAAGAGCGGCAGGCTGGTGCTATTCATGCACAGGGAGGCGGGGACGAGGATAACCATCATGAGGCCCATCACGTTCCATCGGTTGAACCGGTCCATGAGGTAGCCGAAAAACATGTTGGCGCAGATCGCGACGACAAAGCCTGTACTGAGAATCTGGGCCGCGGCAGCCATGTCTTTCCTGCCGAAAACCATTTCCACCGCCCCTGGAATGAACCAGTTGGAGCTGAAGTATCCCACTCCGACGATCCCCTCCAGCACGGCAAGCGCCCAAACCACCGGGTTCCGGAAAACACTGACCGATGGCAGGGGGGGGGCGACGGACTGTTTCCTTTCGGGCCTGCGGTCAACGCGGGGCTCGTCAGGACCAGAGCGAACCCTGTAAAAAAAATAAAAAATGCAGGCACCGAGGAGCGCGACCCCCGCGAAAGCCAGAATGCCGTTGCGCCAGCCGAACCTCTCTCCGATGGCACTGCCGAAAGGCGCGCCGACGGCCGTGCCGCATGCGGTGATCGCGCCAATGATCCCCATAGACCGGCTTCTCAGATAGGGGGGGGCCGCAAGGGCGATCGCGGTCATCACGCAGACAAAGGCCGGCCGGTAGCCGAGCAGCCACAGGGCACGCCCGGCAAAAGCCGTCGGAATGCTCCAGACGCGGCTGAGCACAATCAAGCCGGCCATGACGACAAGAAGGCCCGCAGTCAGAACCCTCTTTTCACCAAAGCGCTTGGCGAGCATCCCTCCGGGCACGCTGAGGAGCAGCGCGGAAAGGCCATACATTCCCGTAAAAGTTCCGTACAGGGAGGCGCTCATTTTGAATTCTTTTTGGGCTTCCTTCAGCAAGGGAGAAGACCCGAGGTTCGACATCTGCAGCGCCATCATCGCCAGAACCGTCGCAACGAAAGGGACGATCCAGCCCGAGGTTGCTTCCC
>Ga0326727_10021475_pt1 | contig 12641 bp, 13 predicted proteins | sample MB2enrmetagenome_FD_207643 | JGI IMG/M metagenome (GOLD analysis project Ga0326727, IMG submission 207643) | Lab enriched peat soil microbial communities from McLean, Ithaca, NY, United States - MB29MY | ecosystem: Environmental > Terrestrial > Soil > Wetlands > Peat | place: USA: New York...
TCAATCCCAGGTTGAACCAGGTCATCAAGCTGCCGGCCAGCATGATGACGACGTCGTCACCGAAGAGACGTTCTTCGACCAGGATATGAAGCCCTCGCGCCGCCGGCGCAGGTCTACGTCCAGGTCCGCAAGTATTCTGACAGTGCCATTGGATTGGAATCTCTGCTCGATCGCAGCCGAGGTCTTCCTCGGCTTCGGAAGAAATACCGACTATTCGCAGTCCCCGATGGTTTTGCTCCGGCGTCAGTCAATGTCGGGGACTGATCAGGCCACGGCGGCGTCCTTCAGGAGGTGCAGAAGAACATGCCGACCAGGATCGCGACGACACAGAGCCACTGCAGCAGCATGATCCGTTCTCGCAGCACGAGCCGGCCGTCGCCCGTCACGATCGCCTCATCCGATTGGGCGCTGGAGTACCTGTTGCGAACCGGTTCGAAAGGATATCTGCCCTCGCGCGTAGCGGGTCCACTGGTCGCCTCAGGTCGTCTGCAGCGGGTGGATGGAGCGCCCTCATTCTTGCGGCGGAAGCTCCGCACGCAATGATGACTCTGCTAATCTCGTGCGCGTATCAGCCTGAATATCGTCCGACCAGTGGAGAATTCGATGCGTACATCCCGATTCCGCGAAAATGCGTTTCCGGCCATTGTCATCTTCGCGGCGTGGTGCGCGTTCGCGGTGGTCATGGCTGAAGATAGCCATGCCAATCCTGCGCCGTACGCAACCACGGGAGCGCCGGCGAAAGCAAGCTCATGTCCGGGCGACGACAGCGGGCTCACGCTACCCGCCGGGTTTTGCGCGACCATTTTTGCCGACGAGATTGGTCACGCACGGCATCTGGCGGTGGCCCCTAACGGAGTTGTCTACGTCAACACCTGGTCCGGCGTCTATTACGGGAACGACGCGCTTCCTGCGGGGGGATTCCTGGTCGCGCTGCAAGATACCTCCGGCAGCGGTAAGGCCGATGTCATTCGGCGCTTTGGGGAGACCGTACAAAGCGGGGGGGCGGGCGGCACTGGAATCGGAGTTTACAAGGGCGATCTGTATGCAGAGATCAACGACAAAATCGTGCGCTATACGCTGCCGGCCGGATCGATCGTTCCGCGAGATCCGCCGCAAACCGTCGTTGCCGGCCTGCCTCTCGGGGGAGACCACCCGATGCATCCCTTTGCAATCGATGCCGCTGGGCTGATGTACGTGGATGTCGGCACGGCAACGAATTCCTGCCAGCCGCAAAATCGAACTCTGGAGTCGCCGGGTATCGAGCCCTGCACCGAACTGGTCACGCGGGGCGGCATATGGCGCTATGACGCAAACAAGGCCGATCAAGTATTCTCGCCCGCCGAGCGCTTCGCCACCGGAATACGCAACGGGGAAGGATTCGCGATCGATGGGAAGGGACGCATTTTCGTCACCCAACATGGGCGGGACCAGCTGCACTCGAACTGGCCGGCCTTCTATGCGCTCAGCCAGGAGGCGACGCTTCCGGCGGAAGAACTGCTGCTTCTACGACAGGGCGGCGACTATGGCTGGCCTGAGTGCTACTACGATCCGGGGCTGCACTCGCTGGTGCTGGCGCCGGAATACGGCGGCAATGGCAAGCGGGTAGGCGCGTGCGCCAAAAAGATCGGACCCATTGCGTATTTTCCCGCGCATTGGGCGCCCGACGGCATGGTGCTTTACGATAAGCAGCAATTCCCGACTCGATACCGTAACGGCGTGTTCATTGCCTTTCACGGTTCGTGGAATCGCGCGCCCTATGCTCAACAGGGGTACAACGTCGTGTTCCAGGCGCTCGCGGGCGATGAGGCTTCGGGGAAATGCGAGATATTTGCCGACGGGTTTGCCGGGATCGAGAAATCCCCCGAGAAGGCGGCGCACCGTCCCACTGGAATCGCGGTCGGGCCCGACGGGTCGCTGTACGTCTCTGACGATGTGCGGGGACGAATTTACCGCATCGTCTACCGCGGCGGCGCGGGCGGCGCAGCCATCCGTCCGGTCCCGTGCCCGAGCGCATCGGCTGCGGCCGGGGAAATCGTCGCGCTCGATGCGAAGCCGCCGGAAGGGAGTCATGCGAATGCCGGGGTACGCGACACGGCGAGTTTGCCGATCCCGGAGGGCGCCACCAAGGAGATGGTTGCCTTGGGTGACCGCATTTACCACGGGCAAGTCGGCGGTGCGACCTGCACCGGCTGCCATGGATCGGGGGCCACGGGCACGCCACTGGGCCCTGACCTGACCGACAATCGATGGTTGTGGAGTGATGGCAGCTCCGCCGGAATTGCAGCGACCATACGGGTCGGAGTCATGCACCCGAAGAACTATCGCGCACCGATGCCGCCCATGGGCGGGGCCCAGCTGACGGCGGATCAAGTCACGGCGGTTGCGGCCTATGTATGGGCCTTGAGTCAACCGCTCGGTAATGAATAGGCCGCGCGCGAAGGCGCCTGCGCCTCTTTAGCCTGCGTCTCCTTAGTGATCATTGCTTCCCGCTCTTCTCGGTGTCCTTTTTCCAAGCCGCTTTCGCCGCCTGCTTGGCTGCTTCGAGAGCGTTCTTGGTAGCGGCCACCGCTTTTTGAAGGGCCGCGCGTCTTTCGTCCGCAAGTTTCTGTACGGCCTCTTTGTCGGACTCGGATTCCGCCTTGAGAGACTCTTCCGCTTTCTGCAAGGCCTCGGTAGTCGCCGACATTGCATTTTTCGCTTCTTGGTCTGCGCGCAATGCAAACGCCTTATTTGAGTCGACCGCCCTTTGATAGGCCTCCGCGCTCGCCTCCGCTGCACGATCGGCGGCCTCCTTGGCCTGTAGCGCTGCCGCTCGGACCTTTTCCGCCGTCTTGCGGGATTCTTCCTCCGCAGTGGCATCGAGCGCCCGTCTGGAGGCCGCGGCCGCCTTTTGGTTGGCATCCTTCGCTTCGTCGGCGGCCTTTCGCGCCTCTGTCCTGGATTGCTCCGCGGATGCGCTCGATGGAGGGTTTCCCTGGTCTGCGGCCGCCAGGAGCGGCCCGCATGCCAACAGCGCCGCAGACATGAGAATGATGGATGTGTGTTTCATGATTATTCCACCCGGATCACGGAGTGAGCGCTGATTTTGTCAATCCCCAGGCCTCTCTGAGCAGACTCGACCTGCGTTCGCCGTCCGCCCGCTGCTCGGCGATTCGCGCGTCGATCTTCGCCTTGGCATCGCCCTTCGCCTTGGCGGCCTGCTCCTGCAGGGCCTTGATTCTTGCTTCCGTTTCCTGCTCGGACTGTTTGATTCGGGCCTGGAGGCGCGCGGAGGCCGCTTTCGCCTTCGCCTGCACCTCGTCGATTCGCGCCTTCAGCTTCGCCTTGTTCTCCGTCTTTGCGTGCTGGTGCTCGGCTTGAAGTTTCGCCAGTTCGGCTTTAATGGCAGCCACGTGCTCCTTTGTAATCTTGTCTTCGAAGTCGGCACGCGGCGTGCGTATGATGATGCCACCGAGCGCGCTCATTCGAGTGTCGAGCGGGGTGATCCAGTCCTCGGATATCTCGGCGACGATGGCGACTTTGCCCGGTGTGAGCTCCCGGGAAACCTCATCGAGAAAATCTCCGCCAACCCCCATATGAGTGAGATCGCGCAGTATGCCGAGAAGCGCGCCGCCTCCGACGCCAACGGCTGCTCCAACCGGACCGCCGAGCAGTCCGATCAGCCCTCCGGCCAAGGACCCGACTGCCGTTCCGAGCGGACCCTCGTCAGCGGCTGTCTTGACCGACAATTTTCCATCGGCTCCCTTTGCAACCACGGTTATTCCATAAAGACTCAGGCTTCCTTCGGCGTGCAATTCGTTGATGGCACGAACGCCCTCGTAAGCCTTCGCTTCATCCGGAACGATGACCGCAATGAATTTGTTCATAAAAATATTTTCCCTAAAAAGGTCCGCCATGATCCTGACTTGGGTCATTCCCCACGCGAGAGACGCGAAGCCATTGAGCCTGCGCGGTTGGCCGTGTGGCCGTGCATGGCGGCATTGTGGTCTATTTCGCCGTTTAATCTATCCGGAGATTCCCTTATCTATTCGGAGATTCCCTTAGCCGCGCCCGCAAATATCGTTTGCCAGATCCTCCAGCCGCCGCTCTTGCGGAGCACAGGAGAGACGCATCATGAGAGAGCAGATGGTATTCTCAATGACGTGCGGCCCATCTTCCACGCGGAGCTCGTCAACCGGACCTTCGGCGATCCGGGCGTCCTCGTCGATCTCAAATTTGAGCGCCGCGCGCTGCTTTTCGATATCGGCGATATCACCGTTCTGCCGACGCGCAAGCTCCTGCGTGTCAGTGACGTATTCGTTTCGCATACGCACATGGATCATTTCTCGGGCTTTGATCACCTGCTGCGAGTCTGTCTGGGACGCGACCGAGGCGTAAGTCTGTACGGTCCCGAGAAATTCATAACGCACCTCGAGCACAAGCTCGCGGCATATACGTGGAATCTGGTCGAGAATTACGAGACCGAATTTGTCATCGTCGCTCACGAGATCGACGGCCTGGGGGGCGTGCAGCGCGCGCGGTTCCGCAGCGCGAAGCGCTTCCAATGCGAGGCGCTCCCGCGCGCCTCCGCTCCTCAGGGAGTGCTGCTGGAAACGCCGCTGTTCCTGGTGCGCTGCGCTCCGCTACAGCATCACGACATAACATCGCTGGCTTTTGCCTTCGAGGAAAGCGTGCACATCAACGTGTGGAAGAACCGGCTGGATGAACTGCGGCTCCCGACCGGGCCGTGGCTTACGGAACTGAAGAAGCGGGTGCGTGAGGGCGCCCCGGATAGCACGCGGATCAGAGTGCAATGGCGTACCCGCAATGGTCCACGTGTCCAGGAAATGGAATTGGGCGAGCTGAAACAGAAAGTGCTGGAATTCGTCCCCGGACAGAAGATCTGCTACGTGACGGATGCGGCTGATAACGAGCACAACAGGGCTGCGCTTGCTGCATTCCTGCGGGGCGCCGACCTGTTGTTCATCGAGGCTACGTTTCTGGATGCGGACCGGTCGCATGCGGAGCGCAAGGCGCATCTCACGGCGCGCGCTGCAGGCGCCATCGCCCGAGCCGCCGGGATCAAATCCGCCGTGCCGTTTCACTTCTCACCACGCTATCTCGGGCGGGAAGCGGAGTTGCGTGGAGAATTCAGCAAAGCGTGGCTGAACCCGCAGAACGGCGTCCCCGATCAACCATGGTCGTAGGTGAAGTCCGCCAATGCCGCAAACCGGCTGCAGCAACCGGTTTGCAAGCCCTTGATGATGCGGCCGTCAGCGCATGCGTGACGCGAGTTCAATTCTTTCTCCATCGACGACAAACCGTCCATATCCGCAATGATGGATCGTCCTTGGCGCCGTTTGCCTCGGGTCGGTCCAGGCTGCGACCACCTCGAGGACGAATAGATCGAATTTGTTCACGAGGCGGGTGTCGATCACCTTGCATTCCAAGTTGGCAAAGCATTCCGCGATCAGCGGTGGCTTGACCCGCTTCGCGGGCAGCGCGGTCAATCCAAACTCGTCGAATTTTCGAACATCACGCCCGGAGCAGTTGCCGACCTGAACGACCTTGGGAGCGAGCTTCAGCGCAGGGACGGCTATTACGCACTCCTTGGTGGCTCGCAGGCCCGCAAAGCTGAAGTCCGCTTCACTCACCACACAGGCGATCCGCGGTGGCTCGAATTCGACCATCATATGCCACGACATCGCCATCACGTTCATGCGGCCTCGATGGGCGGTGGTCAATAAAACGACCGGTCCGGGCTCGAGCAGCTGATATACCTTCGAGAGGGAAAGGGTTCTCATCGTTCGACCCCATTAGCACTGGATTTTCCGGAGAGCCGCAGCATGCTTGCGCGAGGTGCCGGGAGAAATCCGGAATGTTACTTAGGGATGTGAATAGGTTCAGCAGTGGCATCCTCGGCGGTGTTGCTTCATGCCGGGCCGCGCGCAGAGGCCTGACAAATCGCGCACGAGGCCGCGATGCTGCGGAAGGCCCTATTGGCTGGCTGCGGCTAAAATCGCCCGCCTGATCAGCGTTTCGAACAGCGGCAGCTTGTAAGCATTGCCGGACAGCGGCGTGGCGTCCCCGATGGCTGCGCGGGCGGCGGCACTCGCGGCATCCTCGCTGATCTTCCGGCCGGCGAGCGCCTTTTCAGCGCTGAGCGCGCGGTACGGCGCAGGCGCCGCGGCACCCAGTACGATGATCGCGCGCCGGCACTGTCCACCCGGCGAGCGCTCGAGCGTCGCTGCGACGTCGGCCAGCGGCCAGTCGAAAGCGGTCTTTTCGCCGAGCCGCAGATAAGCCGTGCGTGCATCGGCTCCCGGCCGCGGCAGCTGCACGCCTGTGAGGACCTCGCGCGCCTTGATTTGATTCTCGCAAGTGATGTCGCCGGACGGCGGCACGAGGAATTCGTCGAGGCGCAAACGCCGCCGGTTGCCGTCCGCCTTGACCAGCTCGACCTCTGCTCCCAGCGCCACGAGCACCGTCGCCGCGCTGGATGGGTGGACAATCGCGCAGGGCCGGTTGTCGAAGATCGCGTGATATCGATTGTCGCCGGAGAGCGCGAAGCAGCGGTCCCCTCCCTTCCTCAGACAGTGGTATTGCGAGGAGCGGAAATACCAGCAACGGGGCCGCTGCAGCAGATTGCCGCCGATGGTCGCGACGTTTCGGATCTGCGGGCTCGCGGAGCTCCCCGCGACCTCGGCCAGCGCAGCGTAGCGCCCTCGAATCAGCGGATGGCCCGCGATCCTGGCGAGCGTGATCATCGAACCGATGCGAACGGCGCCGTCCGGTTCCTCGGCGATGGAGTCGAGCTCCGAGACCCTCGAGAGACTGACGAGTGTCGCTGGGACCATCAAGCCTTCCTTCAACAAGTCGAGGACGTCGATACCGCCCGCCTTGATGACCGAGCCCCCGGGTGCGATCGCGCCGTCCGCCGTCGACATCGCGGCGGCCGTCGTCGTGGATGCCGCTCCCGCGGCTTCGGCCACCGATCGAGCGCCCAGCCAGGAAAAACGGTTCATGCGTTCTGCGCCTTCGGCACTCGGCCGAGCACCGCGAGGATCGCGGCCGGCGTCATCGGCAGCGACCGGACGCGCACGCCCATCGCGTTGTAGACCGCGTTGGCGATCGCAGGAGCCGTCGCAATATTCGAAGGTTCGGCGATTCCATAGGCATCGGTCGCGCTCATCGCCCGATAGTCCTCGAGGACCACGACGTCGATCTGCGGAGCCTCGCAACTTCCGCCGATCTTGTAGTGCTCGAGGTCGGCGTTCAGCATGCGCCCGGAGCGTCGATCCAGGATTCTCTCCTCAAACAGGGCGAAAGACATGCCCATGAGCACGCCGCCGTGCACCTGGCTCTCGATTTGGCGCGGATTGATCGGTCGACCGCAGTCTTGCACCGCGACCACGCGCTCGACGCGCACTATCCCGGTCTCGGTATCCACGGCAACCGCAGCGAATTGCACACCCCCGAGATCCTGCTGCGCGATGGCTGCATCCCCCATGCGCAGGCGAAACCCGCCGTAATCGTCCGCTCGCGAGGCGACAGCGCTCGCGAAGTCGGTGCGAAGCCGCGCCGCCGCCTCCGCGAAGCCGATGCTGCGGGCAGGATGGTCGCGAACCCAGATTCTCCCGTCCTTGGCGACGAGATCCGCGGGCTCCGCCCCGAGCAGCGGGGCGGCCTCGCGGTAGATCGATTGCAACACCCGCCATGCGGCGGTGCGAGCGGGCGGCGTGATCGAGGCGGTCGCACGACTGCCGTAGGACGGCGGGCCCGCGGGAAATTCGGTATCCCCGATGCGTAGGTGAATCGAGGCCGCCGGCAGGCCGAGGACTTCGGCCACCACCTGTGCGAGAACGGTGCCGGTGCCGGTCCCGATATCTTGAACGCTCGAGCGCACCTCGACCGTGCCGTCGCGCATCACCCGCACTTCGCAAGACGCGTTGATCTGCACATTGGATGCCCAGAGTGATTGCGCGACGCCGATGCCGCGCTTGACCGGACCGCGATCCGCCCCCGGCGCATGTCGCCCGCTCCAACCGATGCGCTGCGCTCCGATCCGCCGCTCCTCGCGGCGCACGGGGCTCGGATCGATTCGATCGCGCAGCGCCAGCGGATCGATCGCCAGACGCTCCGCGAGTTCATCGATTGCTTGCTCCACGGCCCAGGCGCCCGGCACCGCGCCCGGCGCCCGCATCGCGCATCCGGGCCCCGCATTGGTGAATACGTCGTACTGCGCGCTCTCGAAGTTCGGACAGGCGTACAGGGATTCTGCGAAGTTCCAGATGCCTGCGCCGAGGGCAACGCCCGCCGTGCCGTAGCTTTGCACCGACAGCGCCGTCAGCGAGCCGTCGCGCCGCGCTCCGATGCGTATGCGCTGCCACGTCCCGGGCCGATTTCCGGAATCGGTCTGCTCTTCACGCCGGTCGAGAGCGATGCGGACGGGGGCTTGGGCCTGCTGCGAGAGCCTCACGGCAAGACGCCCATGGTTGCCGAGCATGGATTTCGACCCGAACCCTCCGCCCATGCCCTCGACGATCACGCGCACGCGGCCCAGCGGCAAGTTGAATGCGTCGGCGAGCTCATGTCGAACGCCGGCGGTGTATTGAGTGGACATGTAAACCGTGAGCCCGTCCGCGCGCCAGTCGGCAACGATCGAATGCGGCTCCAGGCAACAGTGCGTCTGGACCTGGGTCGCATATTCCTGCTCGACCAGGGTCTCGGCCTGCGCGAAGCCTTGTGACATGTCGCCGCGGCGTGCAATCGCGGGACCGCGCACATTGCCCTCGAGCGGCAGTCCGGCGGGCGCCGGGTAACCCGAGGGGCTGCCTGCTGGCGCCGATGCACTGTCATAGACCTGCGGCGCGCCCGTCGAGCGCGCCTCGCTCAGGTCCACGACGAACGGCAAGGGTTCGTAGTCGACTTCAATCAGCCGCAGCGCCTCATCCGCGGCATGCATCGAGGTGGCCGCAAGGGCCGCGACCGGCGCGCCCGCGTAGCGCACGATGGCCGTGCCATCCTGCGGCTGCAGCGCGAGAATGACGGCGCGAACCTGCGGATGGCGCGTGGCGGCCGACACGTCGATCGCACGCACGCGCGCATGGGGGTGCGGAGAGCGCAGTATTCGCCCATAGAGCATTCCGGGCAGCGCGACATCGACCGTGAAGCGAATTGCGCCCCGCACTTTCGCTTCGCCATCGTGTCGCGCCGTGGACTTGCCGATCACTGCGAGCTCGCTATTCGGAGGCAAGGGCGGAGGCTCGTCGGCCGGACTTTGGCGGACGACTTGTTCATGGCCCCCGAGGCCCAAGGGCATCGTCACGCCGCGCGTCGATTCGCCGCTCATGCCTTTCCCGGCGGTTTGGTCAGCGCGAGTGTCGCGGCAATGACGTGCGGATACGTGCCGCAACGGCAAATGTGGCCGCTGATCGCGCGCCGAACCTCCGCCTCAGCGGCCGACGGCCGATCACGCAGCAGCGCCGCGCAACTCATGATCATTCCGGGCGTGCAGAATCCGCACTGGACGGCATCATGCTCGATGAAGGACGCTTGAATGGGATGTAAGCCATCGTGTCCGGCGAGGCCTTCGATGGTCGTCACGCGACGCTCGCCGACGTCGACCGCCAGCATCATGCATGAACACACCGGCACGCCGTCGAGCCACACCGTACATGCCGAGCACGCGCCCCGGTTGCAGGCGATCTTCGTGCCCTTGAGCCCGAGCGGCCCGCGCAGCGCCTCGGCGAGCGTAGCCCTAGGCTCCACCTCGAGCTTTCGCACGCTGCCATTGACCTCGAGCGTGATGCCGACGAGGCCCTCCGCGGATCGTTCGGCATCTGTGAAAGAGCCGCCGGCGCCAGGGGCACCCATACCTTGCGCGGCGACAACGAGCGGCAGCGAACCCAAGGTCGTGCCCGCCGTGGTCAGCATGGATTGTTGCAGGAACCCGCGTCTCGACAACTTCCGGTACACGATGGATCCTTCAATCGACCGCTAGCTCGCCGCGTACCCGACGGTCTGAGCAAACGTCACGAATTGCTGATCCGGCAGCTTCATGGCCTCGGCGAGCTTCGCGTAGTCGACCGCACCTCGGAACACCGTCGCGAGCCCTTCCGATGCGCAGAACAGATATACGTTCTGTCCGATGAAACCGGTATCCACGGAACTGTAGAGCCGCCGCTCCTCGCCCTTGAGATCCTGCATGCGCTCGCCGTGCGCGACGTAGACGAGGTTGAGCGGCGCAGCGGCGACGAAATCCTGCGATCCTGTCTGGGCGCGGATGTCATCGGGGAGATGTAACTTCAGCTCATGCGCCTTGGGTTCGTACAGCCAAATGCCGTCGGCCATGGCGAGATAAATGTCGATGACCATGATATGGCGCCAGTAAGGCGCGGTACGGTCGCCGCTGGGTCGGTTGACGCCGAATGCCGCCCACAATAGATCGGAGAGTATTTGCGTCGAAAGCGCGCGGCTCGAATATGCGCGGGTCGAGTGGCGTAGATTCAGTGCCGATAACAACGGCCGGCCGCCTTCGCGCCGCGGCGCCGGAAGCGCCATCGTCTTCATCTGCGCAGCGGAAGCGGGAATCGCCGCCGCGGCGGCGGCCCCCGCGAGAATTCCTGCAACCGTGTCGCGGCGTGTCGTCACTTTTTGGCCGGCTTCTGGGCTTTCGGAGCGTTGATCTTGAGGAGGCCGTTTTCGAAGTTGGCCGTCACCTTGGCAACCTGTATGTCCGCCGGCAGCTCGACACGTCGATAGGCATCGCTGCTGCGAAATTCGGACCAGCACACCCGCAGGCCCTTCTCTTTTGTCTTGTCGCCGCGCGTCGCTTCGGTTTTCGCGGATACGATCAACTCACGAGGCGTCGCCGTCACGGAAATGTCTTTCGGCTGGAAGCCCGGCAAGGCAACGTTGAGGCCATAACTATGATCCTGCTCCACCAACTCCGAGGCCGCCCCGCATAACTCGTGTTCCGCGGTCAGCCAATCACTCAGCGCATCGCCAGATCCTGCCCCATGTCCGGCAAACACGCTAAATGCCCTTTCACGAATGCGCTGCATCATCTGCTCCGCCTCTTCGAATATCGGCAATTGCCTGTCGTCGGCCTTCGCGACCTTCTGAATATTGACCTCACCCATGATGCTCTCCTTTGGAAGCGTGGTATTTGCGCCATTTACCCTAATGCGTCGCATGGAATGCTCTGCGCAACGTTCCTGATCAGCAATACGTGATACCCGTAGGCGTCCGTCAGCCGCAGTGCGATCGGATCCTGCCCCGTCGGGCGCAGGTTCTGTTCGGCGGGACGGTCACCCAGGTTACGACGACCAACACGGCAAAGGCCGTATACGCCAGCGTGAATACCCATCCCGGGAAATGGTAGAACATGATTCGGCCGATCCAGCGCTCGATGAATCCGACGCTCTGCCGGCGTCCGCGCAACGCATCCTCCCAAACGGTCAACGGACAGGTGATGCCGAGCAGCGATTGCGCTGCGATGAGGACGGCGTCGGCCAGCATGGCAAGCCCTTCTATTTCGCCGCGTGCCATTCCCGGCGTGAGCCTGCGTCCGCGGCCGCCGTCCTATAGTGCATCAACCGCTCGGCTCGCGGAAAGTCCTTATTGTGACCGGACATGGGACTGCATAGCATTTGGTCATTGGAATGTATTCGCAATTCATTAAGCCAAAGGAGGTGTCAATTGCGATTACCGATACAAATTACGTTTCGTCATATGGAACCGTCTGCCGCGCTCGAGGCGCGCGTGCGGGAGCTGGCCGATCACCTTGATCATTTGAGTTCCCAGATCATGCACTGCCACGTGACGATCGAGGCCCCTCACCGCCATCATCGTCAAGGGAAGCTCTATGAGGTTCATATCGATCTGACCGTGCCCGGCGATGAAATCGTTGTGAGCAAAGCGCACGGCAATCAGCACAGTCACGAAGACCCCTACGTGGCATTACGCGATGCATTCCGGGCGGCGGAGCGACAGCTTGAAGATTTCGAACGCGAGCATCGCCAGGACGTCAAGCATCACGAGGCGTGGCCCTCGGGCTGGATTTCGACGCTCTCGCCGGTGGAGGATTTTGGCCGCATTGAAACGAGTGACGGGCGATCCGTTTATTTCCATCGCAATAGTCTTGTGGACGCGGATTTTGACCGGTTGACGACCGGTACCGAGGTGCGCTTCCTCGAGGAAGCGGGCGAACGGGGCCCGCAGGCATCAAGCGTCAAGCTTGTGCCGCACGGCGAACCGCGACCCTGAGTGAAGGCAGGTAGATGACCATGCCCTGGAAAAGTGCATGGTCCAACGCTATTCGCCCGATTGATCCAGGCGATTCGCCAGTGTGCGCACGCCATCCGATACCTCTACGGGATAGGGGGCATAGGCAGCGGTCAAGCCTCGGAGGGCGGCGGGTAGCGCGGCGACCTGCTGTCGGCAGAAGGCGCGGATCTCGGTGAGCGCGGGAAGTCGTGCAACGCGGCGCCCCTGACGCAGGATCTCCCGCAATAGCGGCTCTCCGGGCCGGATTTCGGCGGCCAAGGCAATCGAGTCGCCCCTGAGTATTCCGCAAGCATCGCGCTCACGGAGGATCTGCTTGGTTCCCGGCCAGGTTTCCTTGCCGCACTCACGCACCGCACCGCCTTGCTCGCAAT
>Ga0326727_10021476_pt1 | contig 12641 bp, 14 predicted proteins | sample MB2enrmetagenome_FD_207643 | JGI IMG/M metagenome (GOLD analysis project Ga0326727, IMG submission 207643) | Lab enriched peat soil microbial communities from McLean, Ithaca, NY, United States - MB29MY | ecosystem: Environmental > Terrestrial > Soil > Wetlands > Peat | place: USA: New York...
CGGACGGCGTCGCTGTCCAGGTAAGCGGACACACCCCCAAGTTTAGGTCGTTCGTGATATCGACCTGTCCGCTGGGACAAGAAGTGTTTGTTGCTCCCGTCGCGGAACGGCCGCAAACCACCGCGGTGAAATTGGTGCTGGCTGAAAGCGCCGAAGAAAGGCAGGCAGCTTCGCTGGCCGACGCAGTTGGGCTGATCCCGACTGGTTGCGAAGTGATTACCACACCGTCCACGTTCTCATGTACGCAGACGTTTAGCGTCTGGCTCGCCTGCGGGTTATTTGCGTTTCCTATGTAGGCCGTGATCGTGGCTGTTCCCGGTGAGGAAGCCGGGGTGCAGTTAACCGGAGTGGTAGTTGAGTCCCATGTTCCGGCGCATACCACCGCCGTGGTGCTTACGCTTGCGGCTGAACCGGTGCTCGTATAATTGACCGTGGGCGGGTTCGTAATCGTGTTGCCCTGCGAGTCCTCTACCGTCACCGTGAGCTGTACGACTTGGCCGTAAGTCATGGACAGCACAGAGGGGCTTAAGCTGATGATCGCGGGCGATCCAGTTCCGCCTCCGCAACCGGCGCCACCGAACCCTACAACCGCGAGCAAGACAACCACCAACCAAATCCGACTCCGGGACTGCCGCATGTTTCCTCCCCACGCAGCGGCTCACCCGCCGCGTGGCCCCTTGCCAGGCTAGCTATCGTGAAAGTTTCAGTGTAGAGGCTGGTCGGGCTTTCGGCAAGCACGACAGGGAGGTCCCGACACCCAACACAGAACCGCAGAAACGCAGAATATGACGGGAGAACGGTTGCCAACCTGCTTCTTTCGGCGGTTCTGCGCTTCTGCGTTGGGTTTTAAATCAAAATTCAAAAATCAAAATTCAAAATTCCCCGGTTCGTTACGCGCTGCGCCGCGTGTGCGTACTCAGGTCGCGCATCTGTGTCAGGACGCTCTGCCACTGCAGCGGATTCAGCTTCGGCAAATAGGGCACGAGTTCGGCAATGAAGCTGTCGGCCAACAGTTCGCCCACCCCGGGTTCCTCTTTTTGGCCGCCGTTGAGCAGCTCAGGGATCGTCACTTCCAGTGCCTTGGCCAGACGTTCCAGCGACGACAGAGTCGGAGTGGCTTTCTCGTTCTCAATCTTGGAGACATAAGTGCGAGGTACCTGCATGCGCAGCGCCAGTTGCCGCTGGCTGAGGCCAATCCTCTGGCGTAGCGCGCGGATGGCGCCGGCAACCCGTAAAGCGGGAACGGCCTTGGACCCGAAGGGTTTCGCCTCCGGTTGGACTGCTATGATGGGTGGGTCTTCATGATCGAGGGATTTACGGCAGCGGCGGCACAACCCGCTCAGGGTTCGGAACTGCACCATGTGGCAAAAATCACATCTCACAACTTCTCGGGCATCTACCGGGGCGAGAGTCGTGGCCATCGAGTTGTGGGAGATACCAGAGCAGGTACCCAGCTTGTCACTTGACGGCTAAGGTCCGTGCCAAGCTGGCCGTAATTTGAGGCAAGTTGCTCACCCTTGTCAAGGCTTTTTTCGTCTAAAAGCGGAATATGCACCGATAATCATCCCAAGAAACGGGTAAATAAACGGAAAACATCCCTATGAATCGCGATGCGGCCTGGAGTTTACTAACTGAATACACTCTCTCGGAAAATTTGCGCAAACATGGCCTCGCGGTCGAGGCCTGCTTGCGCGCTTACGCCCGCAAATTCGGCGAAGACGAAACCAAATGGGCGGTAGTGGGACTGATTCATGATTTCGACTACGAGAAGTATCCCAGTCTCGATGACCATCCTTTCAAAGGGCAGGCGATCCTGAAAGAGCGCGGCTGGCCTGAGGAGATCTGCCGGGCCGTCCTGTCGCACGCCAATCACGGCGGCGTGCCGCGCGAAACACCGCTGGAGAAGGCGCTGTTTGCCTGCGACGAACTGGCGGGCTTCATTACCGCCGTGGCTCTGGTCAAACCGGGCAAGTCGCTGGCCGAGGTGGACGCCAAGTCGGTGCGCAAAAAAATGAAAGATAAGGCCTTTGCCCGCAGCGTCAGCCGCGACGATATTGTCAACGGCGCGCGCGATTTAGGCGTCGATCTGGATGAACACATTGCCTTCTGTATTGAGGCCCTGAAGCCGGTTGCGACGGAGCTGGGACTGGCGGGACAGACCTAAAACCGCTCTCGGCTCTTCCCGCCTTGCGGCATCGGCTGTCGGCAAACAAAAGCTTTCGACGTCATGGCCCGTCCTAAACGATTCTAAGACTCTCGTCGCCTCGCCGGTCGCCGGTCCCCGCATATTGTGTTCGGCTGATCTTAAGGCTACATTGGTGGAGAGCTATGCCTTCCGACACCAGCAAAGAAGCAGACGCGATCCAGCGGGACATCTTCCGCCCTATGACCACGGAACAGCGGCTCCGCCTCGCATTCGAGATGAGCGAATCGCTGCGCACCGTCGCACTCGCGGGCCTGCGCAGCCGCCAGCCTCAGTTGGACGCCGATGAATTGTGGCAGGAGCTCCTTCGCATCATGTACCGGTCTGCACCGCAACCAAGATTCTGAGTACGGCCGAATAGCGTTTACACGGCGAAGAGCGATCGATATTGCCGGAAATGCCGTGCACGTCGTCTCGGCCGAGGACGTGCTCCTTGCCAAATTACGGTGGCGGAAACTTGGCGGTTCTGAGCGGCAACTGCACGACGTAGCAGGGATCATCAGCACACAGGGTGATAAGTTGGATATCACGTATATCGAGCGCTGGGTGCACGCGCTTCGTCTAGAAGAACAGTGGGAGGCGGTGCGCAAAACATCGCCCTAGCGAGTCTGCACTCCAGTCCTGGGCGGAGCTGGCGCGCCCGGAGAGATTCGAACTCCCGACCTGATGCTCCGGAGGCATCCGCTCTATCCAGCTGAGCTACGGGCGCGTCCCAGCCATTATACCGTCTTTGTTGGCCGGCAGCCGAGAGCCATTTTGCTGGCCGGCACAGCCGTTTTGTTTGGCCGACGAACGACGACCGAGAGCCGAGAGCCGTTTTGTTGGCCGGGAAGCCGTCGGCGGCTTTAAGCTTCGAAACGGGAATTGGGCAGAATTTCTTCGCAGCAGGACAACAATCACGTTGCGCTTCTGCTCTAAAATAATTCGATTGTGGCACGAGGTGGAGAATGAAGACCTGGAAGCGTGCGGTAGTGTTTGGTTCACTGGGGACTGGGGTGGCGCTTTTGGTGGCGGGTAAGCGGCCCGCCGGCGTGGCGGCCGCCACCGTCGGTTTGGCGGTGCTGGCTTCCGAGTATCCCGATAAATTCGAGCGCGTCTGGGAGCATTTGCCCGACTATGTGACGCGCGGGGTACAGATTTTCCAAACTTTATCGCAGATCGTCGAACGCGTTGCCGAACAAGCTGCGGCCCATGGGGTTTCCCAGGGTACGTGGAGTGAAGTTCGCCAGACGTACAGCCATTAAACGCAATTCCCCGCCGGTTGTTGCCGGCGGGGAGTTACGGCCCAACTGACTTCGTCCTCTTCCTGCACCATTTCCCCCAGGATTTTTAGAGGTGCAAGTGAGCCACGAGCCAATTGGTGCTTGGGTTAAGGTGCCGTCAGTATCGGCCGGTTCTCGCGGCCCTCCCATTGACGAAATGTCTTAGGCCGGAATCATTTAACACCTTACCCGGCTGCCCCCCCGTTACCCGTCTCCCGTTACCCGTGAGGAGCGGGAACGCGGAATAGCGGGTAATAGCCAACGAGAAACGGGTAACGGGTAACGGGTAACGGATTTACTTTAGCGGGGCCGACTTCTCCGTGGCCTGGGCGGTTTCGTTCACGCGAAATTGCCCGGTTTCGTCAACATAGAAAGCCCGCTGGTTGGGATCGATAGCCCGAGGCGTCATGGTCAGGGCGTAGCCATCCGGGCGCAGGCGGTAACCAACCTTGTAGAGTCCGCGGTCCGGGTTGGCCATACGTCGGGTAAACGACCCGCTCCCCACCAGCCCCAGCAGGGAATCGGGGTAGCGATTGTGCTTGCGATAGTGCAGCTTCTCGGCCGTGACCACGGTGTGCATGTAAGCCAGCGCCGTAAACTCGTCTTGGGAATGCGCCAGGTCGTTTTTGGACTTGGGCTGGTAGTCCGGTGACGGAGTCTGCGCGGCGGTCCCCAGGGCGAACAGCAGGGTAAGCGTCAGCAAGGCCAGTTTCTTCATGGAGGCACCTATCAGCTCAGCTTAGATGCGAGTACCTGAATTGCCAAGTCCCCTCTCCCGTCTTCTCTGGCACACTTGGGCGACCGGGCGGATACTCGGTTACGAGGGGGCATGTCCAGACGGACATTGCACCGTCTTTTCACTGCCTCCGTTTCAGATTATGCTGACCTCAGGACTCGTGACACTGCTATGACGAAATCGCTGGCTATCTCCAAGAAGGGGCGTATGCGCATTGCCGTGGTGGAAAGCGACCCCTTGCGCCTCATTGGTTTCCGCGCCTTGTTCGAGTCCGAACAGGATTTCGAACTGGTGGCGGCGTCCTTGTCTGAAGTGGCGGTACAGGAAAACATCGATATCGTTCTCCTGGGCAGCCGCGGCAGCCAAAATCTGTTCGATATGGTTGCCGGCTTGAAAGCTTCGCGTCCCGATCTCCGTATCGTAGTCTCCGGAGCGGGGGCGGACGATGAAACCATTCTGAAAGCGCTGGCCGCGGGGGCCAAGGGCTACGTGGACGAGGCCGCCCCGGCGAACGAGTTCATAATGGCCATGCGGATAGTCGATTCCGGTTCGGTGTGGGCCCCACGCCGTGTGCTTTCCATGTTTATCGAACGGGTGACTCAGCATCCCAGCCGCATCTTCCCCGCGGGCCGCGTCACCTTTACCGACCGGGAAAAGGAAGTACTGGAACTGCTGGTGGCGGGCCGCTCGAATAAAGAAATCGGGGCGGTTCTGAAGATTGAGGAACGGACCGTCAAGGCGCATGTCGCCAAGCTGATGCGCAAGGTGGGGGTCCAGAACCGTATCGCGCTATCGGTCCATGCCATTACGCACTCCCTGGTAAGGAACGACTAGGCATTTGTAATTTGCAATTTGTAATTTGCAAAGTAAACACCGGACCGCCGAAGTGGCTTTACTTTGCAAATTACAAATTACCAATTGCAAATCTCATTACCTTGGGTCTTGGACCGCTGTGCCTTGCGTATGTTACTGCTGTGCGGCATTCTGCGGTTACCTACCAAGAACCTGAAACCCCCTGCGGGGTGGCGCAACCGCAAATTGCACGCCACCCCTTTTTGCCTGTTACCAGAAAGTAAATACAGTTCGGCAGGCACGCGCTCCAGAATTGCAGTACGATCAAAAATTGAAGTTCAAACGAGCGGGAGCATTGCCGTGATTGAGTTCGTGAGACAGGTTATTGTGAGGGTTGCAGTCGTCACCCTGCTAACCACTTTAGTCTTTGCCCAGGACCGCGAAAAACAACTGGAGCGTGTGCAGGGCGCGGGTGAAGTGCTCGGCGAAATCATGAGCGCCCCGGATAGAGGCATTCCGGAAGAGATCTTCGGCGGCGCCAAATGTGTGGCGATTGTGCCATCCATGTTGAAGGGCGGCTTCATTTTTGGCGCGGAATACGGGCACGGGGTGGCCAGTTGCCGCACGGAAAAAGGTTGGAGCGCCCCCGCCTTTTTCGGCGTGAAGGGCGGAAGTTTTGGTCTGCAGATAGGCGGGCAAGCGGTCGATCTGGTCATGCTGATCATGAATGAGCACGGCATGCGGCATCTGCTCTCCAGTAAGTTCCAACTGGGGGCGGACGCCTCGGTCGCTGCGGGGCCGGTGGGCCGTCACGCGGAAGCCGCTACGGATTGGAAAATGCGCGCCCAGGTGCTTACCTATTCGCGCGCCCGCGGGATATTTGCCGGCCTGTCGCTGAAAGGGGTCTGGGTGCAGCAGGACAAGAAAGATACCCGCGCCTTTTACGGTCGCATGGTGCCGTTTCGCACTCTATTGACCGGCGCCCTGCCTCCGCCCGCGGATGCGCAGCCATTCCTTGCCATGCTAAACAAGTATGGGCCGCTCGCGAAAAAGGGTCCCACGAGTACTGCCGAAAAGACCAAGCCGGATGCAGCCGGTGAAAACAAATAGTTCCCGGTCAAACTTGCCAAACCTTTCACCGCAGAGGACGCAAAGGACGCAGAGGAATTTTGATTTTTGAATTTTGATTTACCCCCGGCAATTCAGATGGCGCGGTGACTTTCAATCGAAATTCAAAATTCATAAATCAAAATTCTTCCCCGTGGCGCCTGCGGGCGGCGATATGCTAACGTCAGTTTCCTTCTGATGCGCGATTTTCTCGAGTACGCCCCGGTCTGGGTTCTTGTAAAACTGACAGGGGTGTTGCCTCGCCCCTTGGCTCGCGCCTTGGGTATGGGCATTGCGCGCGTGGTTTACCTGCTGCATGGGCGCCTTCGCCGGGTGGGCCTGCGGAATCTGGAGATCGCGTTTCCGGACATGCCCCGAAACGAGCGGGCGCGAATCCTCAGGGCGGAGTTCGACAATCTGGGACGCTTACTGGCCGAGTTTTGCCTCTTTCCGCGATATACGCGTGACAACGTGGATCGGGTCGCGGTCTACGATGGACTGGAGAATTTCCAGCGGGCTAATGCCTGCGGTAAGGGCGTGTTACTGCTGACGGCGCACCTGGGTGGCTGGGAGATCGGTTCGTTTGTGCATTCGCTGCATGGTTATCCGATACGGGCCGTAGTTCGGCATCTCGACAATCCCGCCCTGGATCGCCTGGTCGAACGCTATCGTACCCTACGCGGCAACGCTACTGTCTCCAAACAAGAATTTGCGCGTGGCTTGCTGGCCGCCATGCGGGACGGGGAGGCGGTCGGCCTCTTAATGGACACCAATATGACTCCTCCGCAAGGGGTGTTTGTGCCCTTTTTTGGCGTGCCTGCCTGCACGGCCAGCGGCTTGGCTCGGGTGGCCTTGCACACCGGAGCTGCCGTGGTTCCCGCTTTTACCCTTTGGGACCGGCAATTGCGGAAGTACCGCGTCCGTTTTGAGCCTGCGCTGGGGTTGATCCGCACCGGCGACGAAGAAGCCGATGCGCTGTCCAATACGGCGCTGTTTACCCGCGTGATTGAGCGGTTTGTGAACGAGTATCGGGACCAGTGGCTTTGGGTACACCGCCGTTGGAAGACCCGTCCTCCCGGGGAGAAGCCACTGTATTGACGGAGAACAGGTATGAAACATTCCGTGCAGGAAATCGCCGACCTCATCGGCGCCCGTGTCTTGGGGGATAGTAACCGCCAGCTCTCCGGAATTGCGCAAGTCTCCCGCGCCACGGCCACAGATTTGGTCTTCATAGAAGACGAGCGGTTTCTTGTCGCGGCGCTGAACTCCGGCGCGGGCGCCATTATCGCGGGGGACTTTGCGGAGCGCGCCCGCTCTGCCCCGCCCTTGCTGATCGTTCCGCATCCGAAATTGGCGTTTGCGCGTGCCGCGGCCCTGCTTGCCCCAGCTCGCCGCTACCCGCCGGGTGTTCATTCCACCGCCGTCGTGCACGGTTCCGTGAAGCTGGGCAAAGGCGTGACGATCCAGCCCCACGTGGTTTTGGCCGAAGGCTCCGTGGTGGGAGATCGCACCCGTATCGGTCCCGGCACCGCGGTCGGCGCGAACACGCATATCGGAAGTGATTGCAACATCGCGGCCAACGTGACGATCTACCCCGGCGCCCATGTCGGCAACCGGGTGATTGTTCATAGCGGCGCTGTTCTGGGCGGCGATGGCTTTGGCTATGTGCGCGACAGCGCCACCGGACGACACGAAAAATTTCCTCAGGTGGGTACGGTGGAAATCCAGGATGAGGTGGAGATCGGCTGCAATACCACCATCGACCGTGGCGCGCTGGGGGCGACCGTAATCGGCCGCGGGACCAAGATCGACAACCTGGTGCAAATTGCGCACAACTGCCAGATCGGAGAAAACGTAATCATCGCCGCACAAACCGGCATTTCCGGAAGCTGCGTCGTCGGCAACGACGTAATCATGGCGGGGCAGGTGGGCCTGGGAGATCATTGCCGCATCGAATCAGGGGTGATCCTCGGCGGGCAAACTGGCGTGCTCTCCGGCAAGGTCTTGCGTGGAGCCGGGGTGGTTTATTGGGGCACGCCGGCCCGGCCGCTCAAGGATTGTTTGAAGGAACTGGCGTCCTTAGCCAAGCTGGCGAAGAAGCACTGAAATGGCGATCGTGGTCATCGGCGGACACTCTCGCAGCGTGGGCAAGACCAGCGTGGTTGCCGGCCTGATCGCCGCCCTGCGCGAGCGGGAATGGACCGCCATCAAATTGACCCAATACGGCCACGGCATTTGCTCGCGTGACGGTCAACCCTGCGACTGCGCCGTCGAAGACCAGGAGCACAGCTACGCTTTCACCGAAGAAGCGGAGCGCTCCGGCGAAACCGATACCTCCCGCTTCCTGCTGGCCGGGGCGCGACGTGCGTTGTGGGTACGTACTCGCCAGGGCAATCTGGCCGAAGCCATGCCCCGTTTGCGCCGGGAATTGGCGCGCTCGGAAAATGCGATTCTCGAATCCAACAGCGTGATCCGTTTTATCCGGCCCGATCTTTACCTGGTTGTGCTCGATCCTGCCAATCCCGACTTCAAGCCTTCGGCCCGTGCATTCCTCGACCGCGCCGACGCCGCCATTCTGGACGGGCCGCCCGCGGGTGCACTGGAAATGGCGCCCCTTTGGCAAGGAGTTTCACTCCAACCGATTGCCGGCCGCCCGGTCTTCCGCGTCCGTCCCCCGCAGTACGTGACTCCGGAGATTGTGGCCTTTGTGCGTGAGCGGCTGCAAGCAACACCTACCGGAGAGACACAGAGACACAGAGAAGGATTTGGGATTTAGGATTGCCTTTGGCTAGCTTTCGCCAAGATATCCAACGGCGAAATCCCAAATCCGAAACCCACAATCCCAATTTTTCTCTGTGTCTCTGTGTCTCTGTGGTAGGTGTTACGCTTCCAGAATACGGTCGCACACTGCCGCGGTTTCCCGCGCCGGCGCCACATCGTGGACCCGCACAATGTGGGCGCCCTTCAGGATGCAGGCGGCCACACTGGCGAGCGTGCCGTGCAGGCGTTGTGCCGGCGGGACCGGTTCGCCGGTGCGGCTTAGCGCCCGGCCGATAAACGACTTACGCGACGTGCCCGCCAGCAGCGGATATCCCAGCCGCGAGAATTCCTCGAAACCTGCTAAAAGGCGGTAGTTTTCCTCAAAACCTTTGCCGAACCCGAAGCCGGGGTCAAGCACAATGCGGCTTCGGGAGACTCCCTGTCGCTCGGCCGCGGCGGCCCATTTACCCAATTCGCGGCCGACACACGCGACTGTAGCTTCGCCCAAACCAGGCAAGGCGTTCCACTCATCCGGATGGCCGCGCGAATGCATGAGCACTACACCGCAGCCAGCTCTGCCAACCAGGGACGCCATAGCGGGGTCCCAGCGCAATGCGCTGACGTCATTGACAATCTCCGCTCCGGCGGCCAGCGCCGCCTGTGCCACTTCGGATTTGTAGGTATCCACTGAAATCACCGTCTCCGGCGCGGCGCGTCTAAGGCCTTCGATTACCGGCAGTACACGCCAACTTTCTTCGGCGGCGCTCACCGTGCCCGCCGGCAAGTTGTTTCCTATGCCAGTCCGCACTCCGGGCCGGGTGGATTCTCCGCCAACGTCGATGATATCCGCGCCTTCGGCCAGCATCTGCAATCCATGTTTCACCGCCGCCTCCGCAGACAAGAACCGTCCTCCATCGGAGAAGGAATCCGGCGTGACGTTGAGCACTCCCATGATCAGCGTGCGCGGACCAAGGACCAGCGAGCGAGAGCCGAGCCGCCAGGCGAAAGTGGGGCGCATGAGCGGATTCTAGCCCAACATCCACCACAGAGACACCGAGTTACAGAGGAATTCGGGATTTGGGAATTAGAATTTTGGATTGCGATCTGGTTCGCAGGCTATCACCAAGATAACAAGGGCCTAAATCTCGAATCCGAAATCCACAATCCCAATTCTTCTCTGTGTCTCTGTGCCTCTGTGGCAGGTGTTCTCCGCCGATGTAAAATCAGGTTCAGGTTTTCTGTATGGGTGTCTCTCGCCGCGTTACTTCCGTGCTGCTGCTCCTGCTGGTCGCCCCGCTAGCGGTGGCCCAGAGCAAGGCCCTCACTAAGCATATCGATAAGATCCTGGGAGAGGCGGACGTTGCCCGCGGTTTTTGGGGTCTGGAAGTGGTTTCGCTGGCTACCGGCCGCACCGTGTATGCGCGCAACGCCAACATGCTGTTCACGCCGGCCTCGAATACCAAACTGTTTACCACGGCCGCCGCTCTGGCCTTGATCGGCCCCGACTACCGTTTTCGTACCACGGTCGAGAGCAACAGTTTGGTGGACAAGTACGGCCGGCTCACCGGCGACCTGGTGCTGGTGGGCCGCGGCGACCCGAACCTGAGCGGACGCACGCTCCCCTACCATCTGCGCACCCAGCGCACCCAGCCGCCCATCCGCGTACTGGAGAGCCTGGCGGACCAGCTCGTGCAACGGGGCCTGAAGTACATTGATGGAGACGTCATTGCCGACGACTCCTATTACGTCTTCGAGCGCTTTGGCGAGGGTTGGGCGCAGGATGACCTGGTCTGGGAATGGGGAGCGCCGGTTTCCGCATTGACGATCAATGACAATGTGATTTTTGTCAGCATCATGCCCGCTGACCGGGTAGGGGACCGGGCCTTCGTAAACATTAGTCCCTTTGCCGAGTACTATCGGCTGGACAATCGGATCATCACTACCCCGGCCGGCACTGGGCCGCGGAAGATCTACATCAACCGCGAGCCCGGGTCCAACCTGCTAAGCCTATGGGGTAATCTCCCTGCCGATGACAACGGGGCGACCGAGGCGCTCGCTATCGAAGACCCGGCCGACTTTGCCGCCCGGCTGTTCCGCAGTCTGCTGGAAACGCGCGGAGTTGTTATTTATGGGCGTACTCGCACCCGGCACAGCGAACTGGCCAGTCTTTCGACCTTCAGTGTGACTGCCGTGGCCTCGGCGCGCGGCGGCGAGGACGTACCCGCACCGTTCCCGCAACCCCATTCCCCGTTGGTTTTAGCCAGTTATGAATCCCAACCGTTGCGCGACGACCTGCAGGTGATCAACAAGGTTAGCCAAAACCTGCACGCCGAATTGCTGCTCCGGTTGCTGGGCCGGAGAAAAGGCACGGCGGGAACGATTGAAAGCGGGCTGGAGGTACTGCGCGGGTTTATGGCCCAGGCGGGCATTCAGCCGGACGAATATGTCTTCTACGATGGTTCCGGCTTATCGCGGCAGAATCTGGTAACCCCTCACGCCATTGTGAAGCTCCTCACTTATGCCTCCCAACAGCCTTGGGGGGCGTTTTACGAAGATACCTTGCCGGTGGGCGGGGTGGACGGTTCGTTGGCCGAACGCTTTAAGCTGGATGCGGCGTCGCATCAGGTGCACGGCAAGACCGGCGCCCTCGGCCACGTGAGCACCCTCTCCGGCTATGCCACGACGGCCCAAGGCAAGCAGGTAGTCTTTGCCATCCTCGCCAACAATCACAATCTGCCCGCCAGGCGTGCCCAGGAGATCATCGACCAAATCGTGGAGGCCGTTCTGGCCGACAAATAACAGGGATTTATAATTTGCAATTTGTAATTTGCAAAGTAAACACGGGGCAGTAAACTTGCCGACTTTGCAAATTACAAATTGCAAATTACAAATTTAGAAAGTTCCGGATCAGCTTCTTGCCTTCGGCCGTGAGCACGCTTTCCGGATGGAATTGGACGCCTTCCACCGGGAACCGGCGGTGCCGCAGCCCCATAATGGTGCGTGATCCGTCGCGTTCCGTGGTATAGGCTGAGACTTCAAGTTCCGGCGGCAAGCCCTGCTCGGAAACGATCAGCGAGTGATAGCGGGTCGCGCAAAAGGGAGAAGGCACGCCCGCAAAAATGCTGCGCGAGTCGTGCACAATGGCGCTGGTCTTGCCATGCATCAGGCAGGGTGCGCGCACCACCGCTCCGCCGAAAGCGGCGCCAATCGCCTGATGCCCCAGGCACACCCCCAACAGCGGTATCTTGCCGGCGGCGTGCCGGATCAGTTCTATGCTGATCCCCGCTTCCTGCGGGGTGCAAGGGCCGGGAGATACCACGATGCGGTCGGGGCGCAGGGCCAAGATCTCGGCCACACTCACCTGGTCGTTTCGTTTTACGACGATGTCGGAACCCAGCTCGCCGAGATACTGCACCAGGTTGTAGGTAAAAGAGTCGTAATTGTCGAGTACGAAAACCATATGCCGTGCTCAGTGGTCAGTAGCCAGAATGAATCCGCTACGAGCAACCAGTCCCGGACAGCAAGCCGCCTGCGGAACATAACTTCTGCCATTCTGGCTTGTCGCTTGTTGCTGGTGGCTTGTTGCTCTTACTCCCGCGCCAAATTCGTGGCGCGTACCAAAGCCTCGGCCTTGTTCATGCACTCCTGGTATTCCCGCTGCGGATTGGAGTCGGCCACGATGCCGGCTCCCGCCTGAACGTAGGCACGGTCGCCCTGCATCAGCATGGTGCGGATGGCAATGCAGGAATCGAGGTTTCCGGCAAAATCGGCATACATAACC
>Ga0326727_10021478_pt1 | contig 12640 bp, 6 predicted proteins | sample MB2enrmetagenome_FD_207643 | JGI IMG/M metagenome (GOLD analysis project Ga0326727, IMG submission 207643) | Lab enriched peat soil microbial communities from McLean, Ithaca, NY, United States - MB29MY | ecosystem: Environmental > Terrestrial > Soil > Wetlands > Peat | place: USA: New York...
TCGGCGGCCATGCGGCCGGCCGTCTCTTCGGCATTGTTCACCGTCTCCAACGTCGAATCGAGTGTATAGGAGACGCGGTCTAAGGACATAGAGCGAACGTTTCCTGAGTCGGCCTTCGCCTCGGTTGCCAGGGTGACGCCGGGCTCATTATGCCAGCCCGAATGCAGCGGACGGGCGAATTGAGAGTTTGCCTGTAGGGCTCGCAAAAGTCAACGCGATGCCCACGCGATGCCCCTCGGTCGTCATACGACAACAGAAATGTCCCCGCGTTGTCTACAATAGACATGACCCTAATTGTGATCTTACGCTGCCTCATCCAAACTCCGCTTGGGCTGGGGTTTCAGCCGGTCAGCGAGTCGACTGACCACGCACCGCTGCGAAGAATCGCTTCAGCTTGGCGGCATCCAGTTTGCCATCGGTTCGCACGCCGGAGCAAACGTCGAGCCCGAACGCGCCCACCTCGTCAATCGCCTGGCCTACGTTCTCTGGCGTGAGGCCTCCCGCCAGAAACAGCGGGACGCCGATGCGTTCGCGGATCGCGCGACTGAGGGTCCAATCGTGAGTTCTGCCCGTCCCGCCCAATTCCTTGACCGCGAGTTTCTGATTGCCGGAATCGAGCAGAATTGCATCCACATGCGGCGCCACGCGCGCGGCCTCCTCGACAGACTCGGGACCAGTCACGTGGACGACCTGCACCACGGAAATCCCCGGCAATGCGTCCTTCAGATCGCGGTGCGTGCCGACGGTGAGACGATCGCAGATCTGGATCGTATTCGTCCGGCAGAAACGTTGCTGCTCGACGATGTCGGCAACGCGCTGCCGCGAAGTCAGCAGGAAGGTGCCGATGGCGGGCGGAACAGTCGCGGCAATCTCCGCGATGAGCTCATCGCTGATGACGCCCGGCCCGCTCGGCATGTGTGAAACCAGGCCCAGCGCGGACGCTCCACACTCGATGGCCAGAGCCGCTTCGTCAACGCTGGCGATGCAGCAGATTTTTACTCGCGGCGTGCGCGATGAATCCAGCTCATTGACCCCGTACGGGGCCTTCGCAGGTTTTCCCATAGAGACGCGACCAACCGGATCTCCCGCCGCGAACTGAGACGGGGCAAGCCCCGTCTCTACCGCCGGGGCTTGCTTACCCATTTGCCCTGGCCACCAGCAAGATCCCCAGACAATAAAAGACGAACATGAGGACCAGGTACATCTTGGCCTTGCCGGGTGCGCCCGCGAATTCCTTCCAGGCGAAGATGCCCCAGAGCGCGGCGACCATCGGTGCGGATTGCCCGATGGCGTAGGAGATGGCCACGCCGGTAAAGCTGGCAGCGACGAGATTGAAAACCATGCCGGTGCCCCAGATGCATCCGCCGAGCAGTCCGAGGGCGTGGCCCGAAATCGGTCCGCTGAAAAAGGCCGAGAAGCTTACCGGCTCGCCGACCAGCGGATGTTTCATGAAATAAATGTTCCAGACCAGGCACGAGAGCAGCGCGCCCAGGGTGAGGAAGACGGCAATACTGTAGGGACTGAGTGTGTTGCCGTTGGTCATGGATCGCGCCACACAGTACGGCCAGAGGCCCATCAGGACGCCGGAAACGATGCAGGTGACAATGCTCTTCTTCGAAACCGAGCGGCCGGCGATGGCCAGGCTGCCGTAGGCTTTGCCGTCGAGCACCACCGCAATCAGAGCGCAAACGACGCCGGCGGCGAGCAGCGCGGCACTGCCTTTGGGCTGGCGTATGTAACTGGAAATCACGCCGACGACGAGCGCGATTCCGATGGAGACGGGGAAGGCGACGGCGAGTCCAGCCATGTCGATGGCGGCCACCAGCAGAAGGTTGGCAAGATTGAAGATGGCGCCGCCGATCATCATGTAGACGATGTTGTTGGTGTCGGTGGAGCGGACATTATTCAAGAAACTGTAAGCATCATGGCCCGAGCTTCCCATGGTGAACGCGAAGACCAGCGATGCCAGAAAAATGCCGATGGCGTAGTCCCAGTAAAACAACTCAAAACGATAATTCTTGACGCCCTTGAAAGTGTTGGCCCATGAGCCCCAGCAAATGGCGCTCGTGATCATCATGAAAAGTGCAATACCCAGTGTGTGGGGTGTGAACATCGATTCTCCTTGAAGGGTACTTCTCCGTGAGTGTAGTTGCCGCCAGTCTATTTTCCGCGAATTCTCGAAACTCCAATTGCGGATTACGGGATTTAGGAATCGCGCCGAGCGTAGTCGCGCAACGTCCGAGTGTCAAGGCGAAACGGACGCTCTTCTTCAACATGGGCGAGAATTGGCGGCGGAATCAACGACAGATGCGCTCATTCGGGGAATGCATCTTTCGTTGTATCTGCCGTACAATCGAACGGCAGAAGGAGCCACTAAGGCCAACTGCAAATCCCTCGCTTCGCGCGGGATGACAATTCGTAAGCGTCGGGATGACACAAGCCGCGGTGGCAATTCTTGAAGTTTTCGAACAGCGCTTAGCGGAGAGCACGTAATGCCGGTTGAACACAACGAATTTCGGAACTCCGCGCAGCACGAGTCGCAGAGCGGCGGTGCGATTGCGATTCTCTCCGGGCGCCCTCTGCTGCCCAACACTGGCATTCCGCTCAACTTGGATTGGGTGCGGGAAGTGCGCGTCAACACCAGCGCCGTCGAGCGTCGCGCGCAGTCGCAGGTCGCGCGGCGAACCGTGAAAAAAGAATGGCAGGCGGCGTGGCTCCTGCGGGCGATCACCTGCATGGATCTGACGACTCTATCCGGCGATGACACCGATGAGCGCGTTCGCCGTTTGTGCGCCAAGGCGCGGCATCCTATGCAGCAGGAAATAGAACAGAAGCTTGGGATCGAGGAGCTGCAGATTAAGGTTGCCGCCGTCTGCGTGTACCACACGTTTGTGGAAACGGCGCTGCACGCGCTCGCAGGCAGCGGAGTGCATGTGGCTGCCGTGTCCACCGGTTTCCCCGCGGGTCTGTCGCCGCTGGCGGAGCGGGTCAACGAGATTCGGCGATCGGTAGAGGCGGGCGCGCACGAGATCGACGTCGTCATCACCCGGTCGCATGTGTTCGGCGGACGCTGGCAAGCGCTCTACGATGAAGTCGCGGCGTTCAAGCAAGCTTGCGGATCGGCGCACATGAAAGTGATCCTCGGAACCGGCGATCTGCTGACGCTGCGCAACGTGGGGCGCGCGAGCGTGGTGGCCATGATGGCGGGCGCTGACTTCATCAAGACTTCAACCGGCAAAGAGCCGACGAACGCGACCTTGCCGGTAGGCTTGGTGATGACTCGCGCCATCCGCGACTACGCGCAGCAAACCGGGATGGCCGTCGGGTTCAAGCCCGCGGGCGGCATTCGCACCGCGAAGCAGTCCATCGATTGGCTGGCGATGATCAAAGAGGAACTGGGCCCGTCGTGGCTGCGAGCGGAAATGTTCCGCTTCGGAGTCAGCGGCTTGCTCGGCGACATCGAGCGGCAACTCGATCATTGTGCAACCGGACGCTATTCGGCGGAGTATCGGCATCCGATGGCGTGAGGACAGAAAGTTACGAGTCAATTTTGTTAAAGAACTTCATGATTTGTCATCCTGAGCGAAGCGAAGGACCTGCTTTCCTGGCAGCGCGGAAACAGCAGGTCCTTCGCTTCGCTCAGGATGACAATTGATCAAGAAGGAATCGAGCAAACGCCAATGAGCATTGCCGAAAAGTTCGTGAGCATGGAGTATGGCCCCGCGCCAGAAGACTCGAAAGAAGCAGCGACGTGGCTGGAACGTCACAGCCACCGCCTCCAACATTTCATCGGCGGCGAATGGCAGGCGCCCGCGGCGGGAGAATACTTCGACACTATCGATCCGTCGAACGGAGAGAAGCTCGCGTCGGTTGCGCAAGGCTCGGCGGCTGACGTAGACGCTGCGGTCAAAGCCGCGCGGGCCGCGTCCTCTGGATGGCGAGCGCTCACTCCACATGCGCGGGCGCGCTATCTGTATGCCATCGCCCGCCTGGTGCAGAAACATTCGCGGCTGCTCGCGGTGCTCGAGACGATGGACAACGGAAAGCCTATCCGCGAGAGTCGCGACATTGACATTCCGCTGGTCGCTCGACATTTCTATCATCATGCGGGCTGGGCGCAACTTCTGGAGCAGGAGTTCCCCGAGTACGTGCCGTGCGGAGTCGTCGGTCAGATCATCCCCTGGAACTTTCCGCTGCTGATGCTGGCCTGGAAGATCGCTCCGGCTCTGGCGACAGGAAATATTGTAGTTTTGAAGCCGGCCGAATTCACGCCACTGACCGCGCTCGCCTTCGCGGAAATCTGCCAGGAAGCTGGCTTGCCCGCCGGCGTGGTCAACATCGTCACTGGAGACGGCTCAACCGGCGAGGCGCTGGTCAAGCATCCCGATGTGGACAAGATCGCGTTCACCGGATCGACCGAGGTCGGGCGCGCCATTCGTGCCGCCACGGCCACGAGCCACAAGCGCCTTTCGCTCGAGCTCGGTGGAAAGTCTCCATTCATAGTGTTTGAAGACGCCGACCTCGACAGCACGGTCGAAGGTCTGGTGGATGGAATCTGGTTCAATCAGGGGCAGGTATGTTGCGCGGGCTCGCGCCTGCTGATGCAGGAGAGCATTGCCGAGGCTCTGATCGCCAAAATTCAGGATCGAATGAGCACATTGCGCATCGGCGCGCCGCTGGACAAAGCGATCGATATCGGCGCGATTGTGGCGCGCGTGCAACTTGACCGCATCCGCAAACTGGTGGACCAGGGCGTGGCGGACGGCGCGACGTGCTGGCAGCCGCAGGTCACGTTGCCGGCACGTGGGTTCTACTATCCACCGACGCTGTTGAGCAATGTGCATCCGGCGTCGATTGTTGCGCAGCAGGAAATCTTCGGACCGGTGCTGGCAGCGATGACCTTCCGCACGCCCGCAGAAGCGGTTGAACTGGCGAACAATACGGTTTATGGTTTGGCCGCCTGCGTCTGGAGCGAGAGTGTCAACGTTGCCTTGCATGTTGCCGCGCAACTTAAAGCCGGAGTGGTCTGGGTAAACTGCACGAACCTGTTCGACGCTGCCTGCGGCTTCGGCGGCTATCGCGAGAGCGGTTACGGACGCGAGGGCGGACGCGAAGGGCTGCTGGAATATTTGGAGCCGGCGTGGTTCAAGAGCGCGCCGACACTTCCTGCGGAGAAGCAAGCACTGCCCGAAGTGGAATTGGACGAAGAGTCCACCGCGTCCAACCTTAATAGTCCTGCCGACGCTCCCGCCATCGACCGCACCGTCAAGCTCTACATCGGCGGCAAGCAGGCGCGGCCTGATTCCGGCTACAGCATGGAAGTCCGCGCGGCCGACGGACGATTGCTGGGTGAAGCGCCGCTCGGCAATCGGAAAGATATTCGCAACGCAGTCGAGGCGGCGCGAAAGGCGGCGGCGTGGGCAAAAGCCACGGCGCACAATCGTGCTCAGGTTCTTTACTACTGCGCGGAGAATCTTTCCCAGCGGCGCGATGAAATTGCGCATCGCCTGGCCGCCGTGGTCGGCGAGAAGCAGGCCGCCGCGGAAGTGGATCTCAGCATCGAGCGCATCTTCTCGTACGCGGCGTGGACCGATAAATTTGACGGCGCGGTGCACAATCCTCCGTTTCGAAATATCGCGATCGCGATGAACGAGGCGATTGGGACGGTTGGAATCATTTGTCCGCGGGAAGCGCCGCTGCTCGGTTTTCTTTCCGTCGTGATGCCCGCGCTCGCGATGGGAAACACGGTGATCGCCGTTCCTTCGGAGGCCTATCCCCTGATCACCGGCGATCTCTACCAGCTTTTCGACACCAGCGATCTGCCCGGTGGTGCGCTGAATATTGTGACCGGATACACGTCGCAGCTTCTGAAGACGCTCGCCGAGCACGACGATGTCGATGCCATCTGGTGCTTTGGCGATGAAGCCAGCGCCGCGGCGGCCAAAGCGATGTCGATTGGCAACCTGAAGCAGGTTTGGACGAACGAAGGCCGCGCCATCGACTGGTTCAATCCGAAGCTGGCCGAGGGCCGATGGTTTCTTGAGCATGCCACCCAGGTCAAGAACATCTGGGTTCCTTATGGCGAGTAGGATCATTGAATCATTTGGTCATTGAATCATTGAGTGGTTGCAAACATAGGTTCCCGGTGGGTTTTCAATGACTCGTTGTAAGATTCTTCCTTGCGAAGATTCTCCCTGGGATACGGACTCATGAATTGCCGGCTGGCCGCGGTTGTTGCCGCACTGTGGGTACTTACACTTTCAATCGCAGCCGCGCAACCGCAGACCACGCCCGCTTCGAAAGTCGCCGCGCCGCCACTCACTCCTCCAAAGGTTAACTTCGTCGATATCGCGGAGCGCGCCGGCCTCACTGCCAAAACTGAAAGTGGAGGCGACAAGACCAAGCGCTACGTTCTCGAAACCACTGGCAGTGGCGCCGCTTTTTTTGACTTCGACAACGACGGCTGGCCGGATATTTTCCTGGTCAACGGCACGCGCCTGGAAGGTTTTCCCAAGGGCCAAGAGCCCACCAGCCACCTCTACCGCAACAATCACGATGGCACTTTCACCGATGTCACGCAAAAAGCCGGCGTCGGCCTGATCGGCTGGGGGCAGGGAGTCTGCGCCGGCGACTACGACAACGACGGCTTCGTGGACCTGTTCGTTACCTTCTGGGGCCACGACGTTCTTCTGCACAACAACGGCGACGGCACCTTCACCGACGTCACGCGCAAGGCCGGCCTCTGGCACGACGATGTGCGCTGGTCCACGGGCTGCTCCTTTCTGGACTATGACCGCGACGGGCGTCTCGACCTTTTCATTTCCCACTATGTCGATTTCGATCCTGAGCACACACCCGCGCCCGGCAGCGGCGCAGCTTGTCTGTGGAAAGGAATGCCGGTGCTGTGCGGTCCGCACGGCCTGAAAGGCACGCACAGCGAGCTCTATCACAACAACGGCAATGGCACTTTCACCGACGTCAGCGAAGCCTCCGGCATTGCGAAGACCGACGCTTACTACTGCTTGACGGCCCTCACCGGCGATTTCGACAACGATGGCTGGCCCGACATCTACGTCGCCTGCGATTCGACTCCCAGCCTGCTCTTTCACAACAACCACGACGGCACTTTCACCGAGACCGCGGTCGAGGCCGGCGTCGCCTTCAACGAGGGAGGCCGCGAGCAGGCCGGCATGGGAGCCGATGCGATCGATTACGATGGCGAGGGCTGGCTCGACATCGTCAAAACCAGTTTCTCCGACGACACGGCCACGCTCTATCACAACAATCACGACGGAACATTCTCCGATGTCACTTCCGCCGCCGGGCTCGCCAAGAACTCACAGTTCCTGGGATGGGGCACGCTCTTCGTCGACATCGACAACGACGGCTGGCCCGACCTGTTCATGGCAAACGGACACATCTATCCCGAAGTCGACAGCAAGGGCGTTAATAACACCTACCGCGAACGCAAGATTCTTTACTGGAACGAACATAACGGAAAATTTCGCGACATCTCGCTCGACTCCGGCGCGGGCATTACCACTCCATTCAACAGCCATGGCGTCGCTGCCGCCGATTTCGACAACGATGGAGCCGTCGAAATTCTCGTGAATAACAGTCACGATCGTCCCAGCCTGTTAAAAAATTTTGGCGAGCGCGGGAACTGGATTCTACTGAAATTGGAAGGCACGAAATCCAATCGCGACGCCATCGGAGCCCGGGTTACCGTGCGCGTGGGCGATCATCAGCAGACGCAGGAAGTTCGTAGCGGCGGCGGATACATCTCGCAAAGTGATTTCCGCCTGCACTTTGGGCTGGGTAAAGCGACCAAAGCCGATGCCATCGAGATTCGCTGGCCGAGCGGCGAGGAGCAGCGACTGGAAAACGTTGCCGGCAACCAGGTTGTGAAAATCCGCGAAAGTGTAGGCAGTATGAAAAAATGAAGTCACATTTCTTCGCCTAACGTTCGCGTTGCCGGCACAAAAGCTCTTGACTTTACATATCTAATCGATTTAGATGACCGTTCCGTTAAAAAAGGGACGCTCCGTTCCCCAGCCGCGACGGAGTCGAGCCCAAATCGCCACTCCGTTTAGAGTGGCCACCAAGGTGAGGCCAATGCTGAAAAGTAATGTGCTGCTCGTAGCGGTTCTGTGTTTCGTAATTTCCTTCTGTTGTCCGCTTCTTTACAGCCAGGCGAATGGCAGTCTTTCCGGAACGGTTACCGACAAGACCGGGTCGGTGATTTCCGGAGCAGAGGTGAAAATCACTTCGCAGGGCACGGGCGCCGTGCGTGAAGCGAAGACCGATGGTTCGGGACACTACCTCGTGCCGCTGCTTGGGGTCGCGACTTATACCATCCGCGTGGAGTCCCAGGGATTCCAGACCACCGAGCAGAAGGACATTCGTCTGCAGGTCGACGAACAGCGCGAGGTTGATTTCACGCTGAACCCCGCGTCGGTGAGCCAGACGGTAGAAGTGACCGCGACGGAAGTAGCTGTGGAGACGACGAATCCAACGCTGGGCCAAGTAATCACGTCCGAGGAAGTAGCGGACCTGCCGTTGAACGGACGCGACTTTGTGCAACTGGCGACCCTGACTCCGGGCACAACCCAGCAAACCAGCCCGAACAGCTTCTTCACCTCGGCAGCTAGCAGCGAAGTGGCAACCCGTGGCACGTTCTCACTTTCCGTCGGCGGTTCACGCGAGCAGAGCACCAGCTGGCTGCTCGATAACAATGACAACTCCGAACTCACCTCCGGTGGTATTTCGATTCTCCCGACGATCGATTCGATCGACGAGTTCAAAGTCCTCACCTACAACTACTCCGCCGAGTACGGAACGCACGCCGGTCCGACGGTGCTGGTCACCACGAAGTCGGGAACGAACAGCCTGCATGGAGCGCTCTACGAGTACCTCCGTAACACCGATTTTGATGCCAGGAGCTACTTTGCGCAAACTGTTAACAGCTCGGGCGCGTTAGTCCCGTTCAGAGAGAAATTCAATCTGAATCAGTTCGGCGGGAGGCTCGGCGGCCCAATTAAAAATGACAAGACGTTCTTCTTCATCAACTATGAAGCCAAGCGCCAGCGCCACGGCATTCCATTCCTTGGCCTGGTGCCCACGCCGGCGATGGCGGGCTTAACCAATCCGAACTATGCCGACTACACCCTTGATCCGTTGGGCGTGTCTCGCCCGTTGCAGTTCAATGGCACGGCGAATGCAAACGGTTTCACCGATCTGGTTAACCCATATACCGACACGCCATTTCAATGCGCGGGCGGCCAACCGACCGCCGTCCTCGCCGGCGGCAGCCAGGTTGCGGGTACGAACTGTAACATGATTCCAACTACGGGTGGCCCAACCGGTTACGGTTTGGCCGATCCGATTGGACTGGCGATGATGTCCCTGTTCCCAACGAGCAGCACTCCAAACCCCAGCACACTGACGAACTACGCCAACGTGCCGGTGCGCGCTCTCAACGAAGGGAACGCCACGATCCGGGTCGATCACAACTTCTCCAGCAAGGACTCCTTGTTTGCCCGGTTCACCTATGATCAGGCGAATTCATACGTTCCGGGCGGATCGCCAACCTGGGCCGAGCAGAATCCCTTCGGCAGCAACCAGCTCATTGCCAATCACGCGCGCAATGCCGTAATTTCTGAAACGCATATTTTCTCGTCCCGCAACATCAACCAAGCCTACTTGGGCTTCAATCGAATCTTCGACTACATCACTTCGTATGGCGAGTTTGGCGGCAGCCTTTGCGAGGCGGCGAATCTCGGTGGTCCCGGCCAGGGCATTGTGGGCGCGGATCTCAACAGCAAGTGCGCGAACGCGCCCCCAGGACTGACCCAATACACCAAGGCGTGCCTGAGTTGCGGCTTGAGTTCCACACAGCTCAGCACTTATTGGTCCCTGGGAGATCGTGGGTTTGCCCCCTTTGTTGGTGGAACCAACGTTTACAGCTTTAGCGATACCTTCGACCTGATCCGCGGAAGTCACGATATCCGCGTGGGACTAGGCTTCCGCGACAACCAAATGAACGTGATGACCAACGGCTTCCAGGATGGATATTTTCTGCTTGGCGGGCTCGCGACCAACGACAGCGCCGCCGATCTGCTCATCGGGCAGCCCTTTGGAGCGATTCACGACCAGACGTTTGATGGCGCGATGACCGGGCGTCGTTGGAAGATGTTCCGGCCGTTTGTACAGGATGACTGGCGCGTGACCAACAACCTCACACTCAACGTAGGTGTCGCATGGGCGCTGGTAACGCCAATCACCGAAGCCCTCAACAAACAGGCGAACTTCGACTGGAAGACGCAGCAGTATCTCGTAGCCGGTAATGCTCCGTTCAGCGGTTGCACGAACTGCGTTCGCTCCAATGGAGATGTGGGACTTCAATTCGACAAGACGGCGATCGAGCCGCGCATCGGGTTGTCGTGGAAGCCATTTGGCAGCGCAAACACCGCAATCCGTGCGGGCTATGCGATCTACCACGATTCGGGTTGGAGCCAGGGTGCTCAGGGCCTGTGGCAGAACCCGCCCTATTACGCCGAGGTCGACCAGTTCAACTACGGTTACCCGCTGGACACATGCCCGTTCGGCAACTGGGCGCTGCCAACAAGCAGTCCGAATGCGGTGAACTGCGGCCTGAAGTATGGTTTCTTGCAGCTCAATGGCACGCCGGGAGTAAATTCAACGTTGACGCCCTTCACCTCGCCCCCCAATCCTGACACGTTCACGGGCACCTCGCTCTCGGAAAACTCGAACTTCAAGCAAGGAATGGTGCAGCAGTTCAATTTGAATGTCGAGCGCCAACTTCCGGGAGACATCGTTCTGACCGCCGGGTACGCCGGCACACGCAGCACGCACATTCTGTTCTACGGTATGAATTTAAATGTAAGCGCGCCGGGGGCGTGTACAGGGGGGCCGGACTCAACTCCGGGCTACACGCTTGGTTGCGGCCCCGGCGGAGCGTACTTTACTCCTCCGTACGCGTTGAATCCGAGCGCCGTCATCGACAACATCACAGACGGGGCCCGCGCCCGGTACGACGGCCTGTTGATTCGAGCAGAAACGAAGAGTGCTCATCACGGACTCTATGCTTTGGTCAGCTATACCTGGTCAAAGACCTACGACTCGGGTATGGCGGATGGCGACGGTACAACGCCCGGAGCAACCTTCTGGCCGCTTCCCAATACGCAAAAGGCGGATTGGGGTCTGTCGCAACTCAATCTAGACGATCAGTTCACCGCCAGCGTGCTCTATGAACTGCCGCTTGGAAAGGGCAAACACTGGGGCGGCGGCTGGAACGGTGTCGAGGACGCTATTCTTGGCGGGTGGCAGATGAACGTGATCGAAAAGGCAACCTCGGGGTTCCCCTTGTTCGTTGTGGACAGCAACAATCAATCCCTCGTGAACTTCCAGTGGAACGGGACCCCCTTGAACCGTCCGGATCAGATTTGCGACCCGCATCTCAGTCATCCGACACTAAAGGAGTGGTTCAACACGAGCTGTTTCGTGCCGGCGCCTCCGGGAGAACTCGGAGACGCATCGCGCGCCCCGGTTTCCGGGCCGCGCTTTGTGAATACGGACTTCTCGGTCTTTAAGAACTTCCGTATTGGAGAGCAATACGCGCTGAAGTTCCGGGCCGAGTTCTTCAACCTCTTTAACCACGCGCAGTTCGGCTTGACCGGTAACGGTGTCTTCATGCAGGACATCAACAGCCCATCGACCTTCGGCACGGTCAACGAAACCGTCAACAACCCGCGCGTGGTGCAATTTGCTCTGAGGTTTGAGTTCTAGACCACGCTGAACCACGCCGTCGCATGGCATCGGCCTGAGGCGAATTTAGTTCGCCTCAGGCTTTTTTGTGAAATGCTGATACTCGGCGCTTCTCCAACATTGCTTAATCGCTGGACATCTTCTTGGGCGCGGTTCTATGCTTGCCGTTTGCCACTCTTGCCAAATATTTGTTTTCGGGCCAAGTTCATGAATGCTATCCGTCTTGCTCGCTGGATCCTCTTCGCCACAATCCTGTTCATCACCGCCGGTCAACTGTTTGCCGACGAGTGGAAGCCGCGCCACGATTTGGTTTCTCATACGGGCGTTATGAATCTGACGGACACGCCTCCGCCCAGCGAAGTGTTTTTTTCGGGACCGGCTTCTCCATCGGATCAGCCGGGCTGGCTGCAGGGATTGAAAGCGTGGCGCCGCGATCGCCGCACTCTTCTGCGCTACGACGGCTCGCAATACGATCGCGCCGACCTGCAATGGACGCAGCACATTTTTTCCCAGGTGCAATTGCTGATCTGGGACCGCAGTCTTTACGATCCGGAGAAGGGCGAGTACACCGTCGACCGGTTTCTCGCCGAGACCGAGAGCCGCATCGGCCCGATCGATGCCGTTTTAATCTGGCACGTGTATCCCAACCTGGGTGTCGACGACCGCAATCAATTTGACATGCTGCGCGATCTGCCTGGCGGCATCGCCGGCGTGCGCAGCATGGTTGAACAATTTCACAGCCGCGGCGTGAAGGTATTTTTTCCGCTGCTTGCCTGGGATACAGGTACCCGAGACGAAGGCGCGGCTGCAGCCACGGTTATGGCGCAACTCCTCAAAGACATCGACGCCGATG
>Ga0326727_10021479_pt1 | contig 12640 bp, 12 predicted proteins | sample MB2enrmetagenome_FD_207643 | JGI IMG/M metagenome (GOLD analysis project Ga0326727, IMG submission 207643) | Lab enriched peat soil microbial communities from McLean, Ithaca, NY, United States - MB29MY | ecosystem: Environmental > Terrestrial > Soil > Wetlands > Peat | place: USA: New York...
TCTATGATGCAGATACCAAGAAGATGCATAGTTTCAAAAAAGCTAAGGTATGTGAATTCCCGTCAGAAAAAGGAGATAAAAGATGGATCATTACCGCTGAAAAAGGCAAAGTATTCATGGTAATGAAAAGCTATTGCAAGGAATCTTTTAGCTTTAGGAATAACTTTAATTTCAGTTATGTTGAGAACCTTGTTGATATTGTTGATTTCCAGATCGAAACCGAGAGTGGGATCATAACACTAAAGGAAACCGGCAGTGGATTGGGTATGGTTGAAGTTACATCAGGATTTTTTATATGAATTCAGATAATTCCAGCTCTGTAAAAATTCTCGATGTTGGATTTTTATTGGTCTTGTAAAGCTTTCAGCTGATGGAACGAAATCGGATAAATTAGGTGCTCTCTCTTCATACATTAAAAATTGATCGATAGCATTTATTTGTATTAATTTTCCTATTTATTCCTAAGACAGTTTATTATTAATTGAAAATTTTACAGAACCCTTCTTCATCCCTCTCAAATATGAAAATATCCTTTCAACATAAAAATCAAATTGTCAAATTTGGATAAAAATTAGAAAAACAGCTTTTGGATCCTTAGCTCTGTAGACGAAACCGGAAAACTTCACTTTGTTATATGTACCGTCCAGCTCAATTTTGATCTTATGCAGGTCGAAATCTTCTGCCAAAGTAATGGATGCCACCGTATTCTGTATAGTTATTGTGGACTCCATACAACACGCATCTTTGCATCTTTAAATGTTCAATAAATGTGATTGTCGGTTTACGACACAAATTGGTTAAAAATTATTAGTTTTTTGTTTAGTATAAAGGATTTCTGCAGAGCTTATATTTGGAAAAGTCATATCCCCCCTCTCCTGAGCATATTAAACACAAGCCACATTCCAAAGATACTAGCAAGCAAGAAACCGAGAACTCCAAGAAGAGGCACACCCCAGAGAAGAGGTTTCATATTCGTATGAGTGATCATAGATGAAGCGATGATTATAGCGGAGACGATTAGACTGAAAGACAGCCGATTACTTGCAACATTTATCCCTGATATTAGCTTGTTACTTTCAGCCGATTCAAACTTTATTCCCAAATAACCATTTTCAGCGTTATCAAGGATATGCGATATTTTAGTTGGTGCTTTTTTGAATATACGGGACCAGCTGGAAAGGTTACTGTAAAGTATGCGAGCCATATTCTGCGGATAAAAACTCTCTTTTATTGCATTTTTCGTATAAGGTTCTATTAGCTCAACTAAATTAAAATCGGGATAAATTATAAGCCCAAATCCCTCAACTGCCACCATCCCCCTTATAAGTAAGGTGATATTATAAGGTACTTTAACCTGATTCTTTCTAAGGATACCTATCAACTCTTCAATTATTACAGAAGCATCAATATTTTTAAAAACCCTTCCATAATATTTAGAACGGAAAAAGTCAACATCTATTTTTAGTGATTTTGTGTCCACATTTGGATCTATCCCCCCCATCTCCTTGAATATTTCAACAAATAGCGAAATATCTCCCTTAACTAATGCTGTCATTCCATCCAGTAACATATCGCGCGTTTCTGCAGAAAGATGCCCTATCATCCCACAATCAAGAAATGCTACTTTTCCATCTTCCATTATTAGTATATTCCCAGGATGCAAGTCTGCATGGAAAAAACCATCCTTAAATACCTGCTGCATGAAGGCTTTTCCCACAACAAGAGCTATTTCATTCCTATCGAACCCCTGTTTTTCCACTAAATCTACACACCTCCCTTTTATACCTTCGATGTATTCCAGGGTCAGCACTCGTGTGTTTGTATAATCCCAGTAAACTTTTGGAATGTGAATTTGCTTGTTATCTTTAAAATTTGCTGCAAAATTGTCTGTGTTCCAACCTTCCTGCGTATAATCTATTTCTGCAAGGATACTGCGAGAGAACTCATTAACAAGCTCAATTGGTCTATAAAGTCGTGCATCTGGTATGTGTTCATTCACAAGCTTGGCTATACTGTATATAATATCCAAATCTGATTCAATTACTTCTTTTACACCAGGTCGTTGGACCTTCACAACAACATTATCACCATTTTTTATTTTTGCTCGATGTACTTGTCCAATAGATGCACAAGCAAGTGATTTGTTATCAAAATACTCGAATAACTCCTCTATGGAATGGCCAAGTTCTTCTTTAATAATCACCTCTACGTCCTTAAAATCAAAGGGGGGTGCATCGTCCTGAAGTTTTGCGAGCTCGGTGGCATATTCCAAGGGAATTAGGTCATACCTCGTGCTTAATAATTGACCTACCTTAACATAGGTAGGCCCCAGTTCTTCAAGTATCTTACGTACTCTAACAGGCCCTGAAATATTAAGATGATCCATATTTTCTTTTATCTTGGACCTTGGGATTAAGTTCTTAAAGCTAGTCAATCCTATCTGGTCAACAATATATCCAAACCCGTATTTTTGAAAAACTTCGATTATTTGACCATATCTTTTCAACATCGAATAATGGCGAAACTTTTTATGTATCATAGAAATCATTAGCTTGAGATTTTGTTTTAACTAGTGCATTGATTTTATAAAAGACCCAATAAAAGTATTTTCAGAAGACTTAAAAAAGAACTGGTTATAAAAGCGAGTTTGGAAGAATGACTTTTATCCAGATGTTATAAATAACAGGCCAAAAATTGGATTTTATCTCAATTCCTTTAGAACTTGTTTTTTGGCCTAAAATCAGGTTTTCTTATTTTTTCGTTATTCATGGAGAGAACAGTAATAGTTTAAAGTTAACAACAATAATAAATACTTTGGGGCAGTTGTTGAGAAAAAAAGCATGTGCGTGAAAGATTATACTTTTTCCAACTCTCGAACTTGCTCTTCCAGATAATTAAGAGCCTCATGTTTTCTGGCAATATCCTCTTTCAGCCTCTGTAGTTTCTCTTCCTTTTCTATAACTTTCTCCGTTTTTTCAACTTTCAAGATGCCTTTAGTAAATATGTCAATAAAATTTTCAACTTCCTCGTCATTCTGGCTCCAAGCGTAGTCAACAAATATTCCTTTTAGGAAGGCTGAGCAGCTGAAATAACTAACAAAAGTTAGTGCTGCTGATCGGGTATTGATATTACGTATTTTTCCATTTTTCATTTGCAGCTCAAAATATTCGCTCAGATGTTCTATATTAGTTTTGAAAACAGATTCTAGAATCTCAGCGAGTTCGGGCCTTCGTCGTCCTTCTTCGAACAGCATGAACATAAACATATAAGATATACTATCCTTTTTTTCATCCTGCATATCTTTTGCAATTTCTTTGCCTAGGATACAAAGATCTCTTTCAATGTCTGAATTTTTATTCACGTTTAATAACTTATTTAGCGTTGAAACAGCATTCCGGTGTTTGATAAGGACTTCTTTCAATAGGTTCTCTTTTGATTGGAATTTTCGAAACAGCGTCACTTCGGTAACATTTGCATCTAGTGCAATTTCGCGGGTAGTTGCACCAGCATATCCTTTACTGGAGAACACCTTTATAGCTGCATCCAATATTTTTTGATCTGTATTTCTCATAATATTAAGTCGTTACTCACCTTTATTTAAAGATTGTGATTAGTTTGGCTTTGAGTGAATATAATACATGTGTAAACATGCGTATGGACAATTTAGCTATTTGTAATGTTAATAGGCTTTGAATCTATTTGCATCATATATCGGCATATGTACATAGATGTAAGATTAGTTGGTTTATTTGTCCATTATTTATGATATGTTGTGAATTATTGGGGTAAGTGGTGAATAAAATTACTCGTATATAGCAATTGGAAAAAAATACAACATAGTTGTATACAGGTTTTTAATGAGGCTGAAACTAATTTACTTAGTTTTGAAATTATTGGTTGCGAGTTAATGAAGTATCAAAGTGACTGAAAAACTTTATATATATTATGTAACAACTTACTTTATCCAAACACGGGTTAATGCAATGGAATAGTTATGTAATCTATATACAATCAATTAGTTGATCTCTATTTGTTGTAAAATAGATTTCTGACTAATAATTGATGGGAAAATGAAAAAAGTGAACAATAGTCAATAATTAAATAAGTGAATCCACTAAAATTTCCTCCTTTAATCTTAGTAAAGACAGCTAATGCTATTGTTTTCCTAAATTGGATTTTTATCAAATAAATTATACTATGTTAATTACAAAATAACAATGGAATTAATCAAACATAAACTTTATATCAAATTAGTTGTGTATTGTATGTAATTACTCTCTCATATTTAAAGAGAGAGAATTATAAAAGTAACTATTCGGCTTATCTAAAATCAGTTGGTTGATATCTATTTTGATATAGCAGATACCTCTGATGACAAACCGATGGAAAAATAAAAAGATGATTAATAGCCGATGATTAGATAAAATAAGCAGAAATAAAATTCACTCCATGAATATTTGTGCTTCAGTGGGTTTTGTAAAGATGGCTATTAGTATTTTTTGTCCAGGCCGAATAATTACTAATAAAAACTTAAGTGTATCAATTTGAATGATAAAAACGGATGAATAAAAGGAGATATTTGAACATGAATCAAGATATTCATTTTACAGACTTAGGTCCAGCAATGCAAACTGCAATGACTGAGACATGGGGACTTCTGACTGAAGAACAGAAAAAGAAAGTTACTCACATGAGGATGGATACAGCAATAAAAGGTATAGAACTGAAAATTAGTGATATGGAGCAGAGAGTTTTGATCGCGAAAGACTTTATTAAACATATTAAGGTTATTAAGGAAATGATTAAGCAAGGAAAATAAGTTCAACAGATAAACACTGACTAAATTTACTGATATGATATTTTCTCCTTGATATACAAAAAATATAAAAAATAGATTAAAAGAGGTATTCTAAAATGAATGACGATATTTGTTTCGCAAACCTAGGGCCAGTTGTGCAGACTGCACTGATTGAGACACTGGAACTTCTGACTGAAGACCAGAAAAGGAAATTTACAGACAGAAGGTTGGATAGGACAATAGAATTTATCGAACTGAAAATAATTGACATGGAAAAGAGAATATCGATAGCAAAAGAATCTATAGCAGATATTCGAAAAGATAAGGAAATGATAAGATAACGAAGTGATCAAACTAGGAAAATTATCCACATCGATAACTTACAATATATACTTTTTTATTACTATGGATATCACAAAAAACGTCGCAATAAAAAATTATTTGTAGAAGATTTCGATAAATCTCAATTTTTGACTGGTTCTTTATAATGTCTATAAAGAAGCAATTTGTTGAAATCGGAAGTTTATAGAAATTCTCTATATTTTAACATGCTATTAATTAAACGATATAAACGGAGTGAAATAAATTATGACACAAATTGGAATTAAAAAAGTATTGGCTATTTTGCTGGTAGTTCTTTTTGTTGCATCTGTAACAGCAGTGGCAGCTAGTGCACGTGGCGGCTGGGGTGGCTATGGCGGCTGGGGTTACGGTGGCTATCCTTATGACTATGGCTTAGGGGCATATCCCGACTACGGTCTTGGTTATGGTGGCTGGGGCGGTTATGGCGGCCATGGCGGCGGACATCATCGTTAAATAGACCATATATCTACATCAGGACCAAATGTAATTTATGATCACTTATTATCATAAATTATTTTTTTTTCCGGATTAAATTTTTTCCCGTTATTCTCTTGTTTTCATAATGTTGTATAAATGCATATGGCACTTTCCTGCAAAACGGAAGTAAATTTATGGTAAAACTCTTTTGTACGGTAACAAGCTGTTTCAGCTCATTTTACGAGAAACAGGGATCTTTTTGGCGGTACAAAAACACGAAATTTGTGGAAAAAGATGGTTGATATGTAGAATATACGAAAAGATGGAAGTAAAAGTAGATTGGAAGGGAAAGTAGTAATTATTTTAGTGGAGGAGCCCGGGGACTAGGAGCAGCAGATGCTCGTTTATTAGCTTCAGAAGGAGCTAAGGGCGTTATTGGAGATTTACTCGATGCTGAGGGTGAAAAGGTTGCGACTGAATTGGGTGAAAATATTCGTTATGTTCATTTGGACGTCACTGAACCTTCTGGATGGGCTAATGTTGTTGAGACAGCTGAACATGAGTTTGGTTCTATAAATATTCTTGTGAATAGTACAGGTATTGTTAATTATACGTTCTTTGAGGGATATACGATTGGGCAGTTTCGGAAAACGATTGAATTAAACTTGTTTGGAACGTTTTTAGGTATTAAGGCAGTAATACTATCAATGAAAAAATCAGGAAGCTGTTCTATTATAAATACCTCGTCAATCGCTGGGCTGAGCAGATATCCCAAGTTATCCGGCTATGCGACATCAAAATGGGGTGTAAGGGGCCTGACAAAACTGCCGCACTGAATCTTTCTAAATACAACATCCGCGTAAATTCGGTACACTCTGGTCTAATTTTAACTCCAATGACAGCTGGCGTAGAAATTGAAACGGATCAAGTTGCTATGAACAAAGTTGCTATGAATCGGGCTGGGTTACCAGAGGAAATTGCAAATGTAGTGCTCTTTTTTGCAATCGACGAATCCAGCTACATGACAGGTACTGAGTTAGTTGCTGATGGAGGGGCAAGCGCGCGGGTCAGGCCAATTTATTTTTTTGCTAAAAATCCCTCTCTTATTCATTTACTTCAGACACTTCACTACCCGTCCGAATCCGTAATTTTTTTCTGATTCCTCCCTCAATGAGGGGTATAAATATGTCAAATCTGAACTTATTTCCATTTACGACCTGAAGGTCCCTTTTGAGGATTTTTATTTTATAGTCGATTGAGCGATTAATAAAAGAAAATGATGTTTTTACCAAAATTTTTGAGAAATTCATCACTTTTTCTAAAATTGCTGTAATGGTGAAGAATCAAAATGTTGCTATCAGATTGAATTAAGGCTATATTTTGTTATTTGAAAGAGAAATGGAGGGGTAGTAACATCTTAAGAAAAAAGATTATTAGCCGATACAATTTTAACGATTCTAGATAATATCGAAAATTGGAAGAGTTTTACTAAATAGAATATGTGAGTATTTCTACCAAACTTCAGAAATATTTTCTTTTTAGACTACCATGATATCTTACGTGATATCTACAGCTCAGAATCCTTTATATGAATAAATTAAAATCTGGAAAAAGAGTTGGAAAGTTATCAACTGATTATATTTATTTAATAACATCTTTACTATTGAAGTCTCTCTATCTCCAAAATCTAATCCTATGAATTGGATGCCCTCCTGCTATTGTCAGCAAACTGCGCTTTTAATGGCATTTTTCCTGAAGAAGAATATCTCGAGAGAGCAGTAATGGGGGATGGGATTATAAACTGTCCGAAGGCAATAGGTACATATCCTATATTCACTATGGCTGTTATAGTGTTTGTGTCAATTACATATACATTACTAACTAAATCCGTTACGTATATCTTTGTTCCATCAGGATTGACTGCAACTCCATACGGATAACTGTCTACACCCACATTCACCGTAGCTACAATATTGTTTATGGCTGTGTCAATTACAGAGATGTTGTTGGCGTACTTGTTCGTCACGTACAACCTTGTTCCATCGGGGATAACTGCAACTTCTATAGGAGTATATCCTGCAGCTATTGTGGCTGTAACATTGTTTGTATCAGTACTAATCACCGATACGGTGCCATCATTGAAGTTCACTACATATACAGTTGCCCCATCCGGGCTAACTGCGATACCAACTGGCATAGACCCTACATTCACTGTAGCTGTAACATTGTTTGTAGCAGTGTCAATTACAGAGACAGTGTTATCGTTTTGGTTCGTCACATATACCTTTTTTTCCATCCGGGGTGACTGTAACTCCAAAAGGATAGTTTCCCACATTTACAGTAGCTATAACAGTATTGGTTCTTGCGTCAATTATAGAGACGTCTCCAGGGTTATCATGGCTGTTTGCTACATATATCTTATTTCCATCCGGGCTAACCGCAACTCCCCATGGCCAGTTTCCTACAGGCACTGTGGCTATAACATTGTTTGTTGCTGTGTCAATCACAGAGACAGTATCGTTGCCTTTGTTTCCCACATATACCTTTGTTCCATCCGGGGTAACTGCAACTCCATAAGGACGGTGAGGGATGCCTAAATTAACTATGGATGCTACTGTATTTGTACTTGTGTCAATTACAGAGACATTGTTGCTACCTTTGTTCGCTACATATGCCCTTTTTCCGTTAGGAGTAATTGTAACTCCCAAAGGAAAGCTTCCTACATTCACGCTGGCTATAACATTGTTTGTGGTTGTGTCAATCACAGATACATTGTTGCTGAAATAGTTCATCGAAAATACTTTTTTCCCATTTGGGGTGACTGCAACTCTCTCAGGCCCTGCTCCTACATTTACCGTAGCTGTAACATTGTTTGTTGCTGTGTCAATTATAGAGATACTGTTGCTCAAGGAGTTTGCAACAAATACTTTTGTTCCATTAGGTATAACCACAATTCCCTCAGGCTCTATCCCTACATTCACTGTGGCTGTAACATTGTTTGTGGCTGTGTCAATTACAGAGATATTGTTGCTCAAGGAGTTCGTCACATATACTTTTGTTCCATCAGGACTGACTATAATTCCAGCTGGATTAATCACTACATTCATTGTAGCTGTAACATTGTTTGTAGCTGTGTCAATTACAGAGACATTGTTGCTGCCATAGTTCATCACATATATTTTTGTTCCATCAGGATTGACTGCAATTCCAGTAGGGCTAAGACCTACATTCACCGTAGTTGTAACAATGTTTGTAGCTGTGTCAATCACGGAGACATTGTTGCTTCCCTCGTTCAACACATATACCTTATTTTCCTTAGGACTGGCTGCAGCTCCAGAAGGATAGTTTCCTACATTCACCGTGGTTATAACCTTGTTTGTAGCTGTGTCAATTACAGAGACATTACTACTGAATCTATTGTAATACGTTTCCTACTACAAAATTTACCTTAACATGACGCTCTATAGCTTTTGCTTTTGCATCGGAGATAGCAGCTTCAACTAGGTCTATACCCGTGACTTCATAATTGTTCACGGCAAACATCATCGCATTCTTGCCCCGGCCACATCCTATATCAAGTACACGGCCAGGTTTGATCTCTTTGCTCTTAACAAGAGTTTGATAGATGGGTTGGGCCTGATCAATATCCCATAGCGCAACCTGCGTAAGGACCCCATCATAGAACTCGTGCCAATTTTCGATTAAATTCTCTCCATTACCATACTTCAACCTAATCTCTTTAATCGTCTTTAAACTCTCCTCACGGCTATTCCAATTAATTTCCTTAATTGCCTTTAAACTCTCTTTGCTATTAAAATTCAAACTAAACACCTCTCAGCTAAACATTAAGTTCCCATTTGATTTGTCAACATCTTTTTTTCTGAAAGGGGATTTTGATCCCCCTTGGTTTTTTACGAATTACATATATGTACTATTCATAAGTATATAGTAGGATATAGGAGTTTATCGGAATTCATATAATTTGGTGGTTACATACTTTAGAATACTATCTCTACATAATTGTTTTGAGTTTTTTTTAGTACTTCTTTTTTTATTATCAATACACTTAATTTTATTAACAACAATTCAGTCTAGGAAAAACAATAACATTAGCCATTATTACTAAAATTAAAGGAGGAAATTTCAGTGGGTTTACTTTATTTAATTATCGACTTTGAATTTTCTTTTGTTTTCCCAACAGTTCATAATCAGAAATATCTATTACGTTAAAATAGATATCTACCAACTGATTTTTTTGTAGGTTGGATAGCTACTTCGTTTATTTTATACCCACTTTAATTGTAAGTTAGTTGTTACATTATATATATATATATAAAGTTTTTGAGTCCTTTACTTCTCGAATTAGTAAGTGATAATTTCAAAACAAGATCCACTTGCTTTAACCTTCTTAAACAATGATATACAACATAGTTTTATCGTTACTCAGTAACTATGAAAATAGACAGATTAAAGTAATCATTATCGATATCCACATATTTCTCAAAAATTTTACGGATTTTACCCATTTATGGAAACATTTTTTTAGTGATAAATACCTCGGAATCGAGGTAATCGGAAACGGTTCTGTTGCAAAAAACTCATCTATTAATTTCAAAATAATTACGGTTAGTAGTGTCATGGAAATTAAATTAGTGTCATGGAAATTAAATTATACAGCATAATTTCTGATGTTTTGTACTTAGGGTAAAATAATCGAGTACGATTAATATGGTAATTGGATATATGTTATTTGTTACTTAATAATATATAAGGCTATTTATTAACCGATATTCCAAATAGTTATTTTGTTTGAAGTAATTTTTCCAAAATCAGGCTAATATCAAAAAGGTATTCCAGATAATTGTGTTGTTGATGCTAACAACGAAAAATGGATCTACGTTTGATTTTTAAAATCGGTTTTTTTAATAATGTTATAATAGAGTCATATGGATTTTTAAATCCGAATCTTTCTACTTTTTTGATATGGGACTTCCACTATCTGCAAGCTTAAATTAATAATTAAAGCTATAATGCAAATTAATACTATCTAGCGGTGACATTAATATTGAAATTATAATCGTGTTACTAGTTTAAAGTCGTACTTATAAAATTCTATTAAGGATCAAAAGTACCCTTTGAATTATCTAACCCCTTATTTTACTAATAGTAATTAATGTAATGATTCATTCCATAGATTATCAATATGGTACTGCGTAAATGAAATATACCTAGAATTCAGAATGTAAATTTGTTAAACTTCTGTATAATTAGACAGCATTCGCCTTAACTGAAGCTGATGTGGGAATGAATCCCATTGCTGCAGTTGGATTAGTAAGTGTGCAATTGCGGAATAACAACAATTCTTGCTGTCACTAGGGAGACAAATCCATTCTGTTGTACTTAACTATTCAATAGTTACACATGTAAAATGCATATCCTCTAAATATCTCTCAGCATGTTCTCATAAGTAGCGTTCTTCAATGTATGTTGGGCTCAAAATAGCATAAAATTAGTTGTTCTTATGAGGGATAATACTAGCAGATAGCTCAATTTTAGAAGAAAGATTTGTTAAAGCTCAAATATAATTTAAAAATATTCATCTATCAGTTTTCAAAACCCATAAATACTAGTAATTAGTAATTTATAATATGTAAGTTATTACTGACTAATGAATAAATAATAAAAAATATATATGTTAGGGATATAGAATGGAATATTTTAAATGTGTCTAGGAGACGATTCTATTTTTCTCCCTTTCCAACAATGTAATAATTCAATTTGATATAATTCATTAGATGGTATAGTATTTTTCCACAAAACCGCATTGTGTTGGCACAAAATATATTGGAAAGGAAATAAAAATCAAAATGCACAAGACGAATTTTAGCACTGTGAGGAAAAGAGGAATATATATCCTAATTAAACAATATAATTTTTATGATTCTGTAATATTTAGGTAATAGCGTAATAAACTTAAAAACAATAATCAGATTTTGTATATTTTGTATAGTCAGATATAATACAATCAATCCAACTGCCTGCCTGATATAATGGGATTATCATGATAAAAAAAGACCTAATTGAATCCGGAAATATGAAAATGGAATGGGCAAGAAATCATATGCCAGTACTTGCAATTGTAAGGGAAAAATTTGAGAAAGAGAAACCCCTTAAAGGATTGAAGGTGGGGATGGCCCTTCACGTAGAAGCAAAAACTGCAGTACTTGTAGAAACCCTAGCTTCAGGCGGCGCAAAGGTATGCATTACTGGCTGCAATCCTCTGAGTACCCAGAATGATGTTGCTAAAGCCCTGGATACCCGTGAACACATAAACTGTTTTGCAAAATATGATTGCAGCAACAGTGAGTATTACGAAGCTATTGACAGAGTCATTGACTTTAAACCAAACATTACAATCGATGATGGAGCAGATCTTATATTTAAGCTTCACAAAGACAGGATCGACCTGCTTCCGGATATCCTCGGAGGTTGCGAGGAAACAACCACAGGAGTTCATCGGCTTCATGCCATGGAAAAAGAAGGAGCCTTGAAAATGCCTGTAATTGCAGTAAATGATGCCATGACTAAATACCTTTTTGACAACCGCTATGGAACAGGACAATCAGCTTGGGATGGAATTAACAGAACCACTAATCTCCTGGTTGCAGGCAAAAACGTTGTTGTCGCAGGTTATGGTTGGTGCGGACGTGGGGTTGCAATGCGAGCTGCAGGCCTCGGAGCAAGCGTAATAGTTACTGAAGTAGATCCTATTAGAGCCTTAGAAGCCAGAATGGATGGATACAGGATCATGAAAATGGTAGAAGCTGCAAAGTTAGGAGATATCTTTGTTACTACCACCGGAAACCGCGATATCCTTACAGCCGAACATTTCCAGGTCATGAAGGATGGAGCAATTCTTGCGAACTCTGGACACTTCAATGTGGAAATAGATATGGAAGCCCTCTCTTCTCTTGCAAAGTCAGTTCGAACCGTCAGGCAAAATATTAGGGAATATAATGTCAATAACCGACATATCAATGTTATAGCTGAAGGAAGACTAGT
>Ga0326727_10021480_pt1 | contig 12640 bp, 14 predicted proteins | sample MB2enrmetagenome_FD_207643 | JGI IMG/M metagenome (GOLD analysis project Ga0326727, IMG submission 207643) | Lab enriched peat soil microbial communities from McLean, Ithaca, NY, United States - MB29MY | ecosystem: Environmental > Terrestrial > Soil > Wetlands > Peat | place: USA: New York...
CATTGCTCAGCAGATGAAGCGATATGCTGAGAAAAAAGAAGAAATACTCGCGTACGGGAGAACCTACTACCGAGCCAATAAGGATAAATGGGCGGAGAGAAGAAAAAACCCGAAAGCCAAAGAGTACATGAAGGCTTATGCTCGTCCATACGGACTAAAAAGGCGTCACGGCATGACGATTGAGCAGTACGATGCTATGCTTGCCGCTCAGCACGGGGTATGTGCGATCTGTGGTGAGCCTCCCACGGTTGGCTTCAATAAACGTCTCCACGTTGACCACGACCACAAGACGGAAGTGAGGCGCGGACTTCTCTGTATGCACTGCAATCACGCTATCGAGCGCATGGATAAATATCCTGACTGGGCATCACGAGCAGAAAATTATCTGAAGAGGCCACGATGACCCTATGGGAACGTTTTTTGCGCTACCTTAAGAATCGTAAGAGCGAATGGTATTGGAGACTAACGCGGTGAGATACGACGTTCACTATCGACAAGACATTGAGAAATTCTACGAACTAGAAGGAATCGCTCCGCAAGATCGGGTGTGCCTTGTGGACAGTAGGGGGAACGAAGAGGAGAGGTGGTTTGTTCACAGAAATTCTTACGGCCATTTGTACTTGAGCCCAGAGCCGGACCCTAATTGGAAGGCGTGCAGGATGTATCCCCGATGACCGAGACCCTTATCTGGCTACCGATTTCAGCGATTGCTCGTGAGTACCAGAAGACTCCGCAGATGATCCGCAACTGGGTTAAGAGCGGGTTCATTTTGGAGATAGGATACGCTGTCCGTCGCGACGTAACGGGTCATTTCATCATTGGCGTGCCAGTTCATCTGTATGCAAACTTCACAAACAATCAAATCCAACCTGTTGTAAATCAAACACAATCCGTTTAATTGTTGTGCCGTGGAAGGCGCAAATTATCCCGAGCTGGCAGGACATCGGTTCGAGATCCTACGCCTCGAATCCTTGGGCGATATGTGGTACGCACAATTTGCGGTAGACGGTCGTCCGTACCCGCCATTCTTCGAGCCGAAGAGCAACGTCCACTACATGCCCGAGGATGAGTTTTTGGCCTACATGAAGTGTCAATCTTTAACGATGGTCTGCTACGTTCAACAAAACATGGGAGCGCAGTCATGAAGCGGCAAATGACGAAAGAGATGGACCCAGGCGTAGAAGATCTGAAGAAAATGAAGCGCGGCGGGAAGCGCGGTAAGCGCCGGTCGCGTAAGAGTTCGCGGTACTGAACGCGAAAAGCGCCATTGCAATGCTCTGTGGCCGAAAGGCTTAACGTGGCGATGGCAGAAGGGAGCTAAAACCAATGTTCGAGCTGACTGAAGTGAAGAATCGGCGCGGTGGGCGTCACGGCCGCAAGGGCAAACGCAAGTAGATTCGGCACGACCAACCGAACTGGGGCGGCACGATCCGGGGGCGGAAAGTCCGCCCAGTTCTTTTCGAGGAAGCATGGCAAAGAATCCGCAGAACTTGGACAACGACAGCCCAATTGAATCCGATGAGCGGTTCACGCTGCTGAGTCCCGCGATGGCAAGTTACGACAGCGACTATGCGGGATTCTTTGAAACACCCCCGGACCCAGTAGGATTCGTTCCATCGCAAGAGAAACCTGGAAAGAGAGGTTCCAAATGAAGTCAGGTTGGCCCCAAGAGTATGGGAAGGAAACTTCCGCGTTGCCGGACATCAAAGGTCCGTTGAATATCGATCAGCAAGGCGACTCGCTGGTACCGTCGAACGACATGGCGGGAGTGGCGCCGGGTTGGGTGACAGGCAAGGAATCGAAAGACCCTCTCGGGATTGTGATCAAAGGCGGAAAGTAAATGGCCGCTGGACCTGGCGGGATCGGGCAACTGATCATGAGCGCACTGCAAGCTCGCACGGCGGGCGGTGGCGGCGGGATGCCAGGTGGAATGCCCGGAGCGCCGGGAGCGGGGGGTGATCAAGGTGGAGGCGACCCAACCGCGCAGTACGCGCAGCAGGTTGCCCAACTGAAGGGTGCTGACCCCAGTATGCTTCTCCGAGAAATAACGGAGATGAAGAAAAAGTGTGCGGTGATGATGGTGCAAAATCTTGAGCGTCTCCCGAATGTCAGTGGAACGCTTTCCAAACTCATCCCGCAGTTTGATCGCGTAATCAAGGAAATTCAGCAGGCTTCAAATGTAAACTCGGCAGTCCGTCCGCCAATCGGGATGGGTGCCGCACAGCCGCCCCAAGATGGGCAAGCCCCCGGAGGCATGTGATGACGCTGCAAGACATTCTGAACGACAAAAATACGTTCGCCGACAACATCGAGTTGACCATCGGCACGGAGAAAGTAACCCTTGGCGGATTGCGTGAACTATCCGCAACCCAGCAGAGACAGTTGTCAGAAAAGATGGCTGGAGCCGATCAGCGCGAGAAGGCCGCGCAAGAGACGGCGATGAAAGCCGCGAACCTTTTGGCCGAACTGGAAACGGCTAAGCAAACCCTGACGGCGCAGAAGACGACCACGACGACCGAAGACGATTTTGACAAGGAAGAGTTCTGGGGTCCAGTGAGAAAACGCCTCAGCGAGCGAGACAAGAAGATTGACGAAGCCCTAGCGAAACTCGATGCCTTGAGCAAGTCCGTTACCCAGGCGGCAACCGTTTGGGCAGAGGACCGATGGCAGAGCCAGTTTGAAAAGACTGCTTCCCGGCTCCGCAAGGTGGACAAGTACAAAGACTGGGACTACACAAAGGTCCGCGATTACGCCGCGACGAACAAGATCCTCGATGCGCATGGCCTGCCATCGGTCGAAAAGGCGGTGGCGGAGTTGACAAAGGAAAGCGATCTCGAACTCGCCAAGAAGGAAGCCTACGAAAAAGGTCTGAAGGAAGGCAAGACCAATGCTCGGCTGGAGTCTATGCCGCGTCCTTCTTCGGCTTCCGGGGGCAAGGTTGCGAAGGGCAAGAGTTCGGTGGAAGAGAACGGTCTGGAAGGTCTGGGCGATGACGTGATGGAAGATCCCGAGTTGATGGATATGATTTCTCAGCTAGGCAACATTCAGTAAGGAGAGACTTTTTTCTGTGACTGTGGTTTGCTAACAACGATGGTGCCGCACATCGGAAAGTGTGCGGAACAGGCCAGCCGTTTTATCGCTGGCTTCGTCGGAACGGTTTTCCTAAAGACAGATTTAGGTTGCTTTGCATGAATTGCAATTTCTCGTATGGACGATTCAACTACTGTCCCCACGAGAAAAAATGATTAGGAGAAGGCCATGCAGCTGTTACGTTGGTTGTTCAATTTTTGGGTAATTCAGATACTGAACGCTATCTGCCCGCAAGCCCTGCAATACGGAGGGGTGGTGGGTACAGGCATCAGTTCGCCGAGCGCTCTCATACAAAATACGCTCGACGCCTTGGTCAGCAAGAAAATTGCCCCATACTTGAGTGACATCGTGAACAAGCCCTCCCCTGTGCATTGGGCTTTGCAGCGGTCGGGCAAGCACGTCACGGGCGGCGAACTTGTGTTTCCGCTGCTCTCTGCCGAAGATCCCACGGGCGGCGCGTTTTACGGCGACCAACTGCTGAACACGGGCGTCATCGACAACGTGATTCCGGCGAACCAGGTATGGCGCTTCTACTACCAGAACGTAGCGATTGCCACGACAGACATCATCATGGCGGCCGGTGGGGCGTCTGCAATCGACTTGGTGAAAGCGAAGATGCAGATCGCCGCCGCATCGCTCTTGCCGAAGCTGGCACGCGCCAATTGGGGCATCTATCCGCAGAATAGCAGTATCGACATCGACAACATTCCCAATTGGATTGGAACGCAGAACAACACGATTGCCGGGATCAACCGCGCCACCACCACGGCATGGAATCCGGCTGCGGCAGTGTCCAATGGTTCGGGAGCCTTGACGGTCCCTAACTTCGAGCAGGCATATCAGTCAGTCGTCTACGGCTACGACGAGCCGGACACTTGCGTTCTGAATAATTACGACTATGGGAAGTTCAAAACGCAGTTCACGAATGCCGGGACTTCGCCGGGCACCGTGATTCGGATGAACGACGACATCACCGACAAGCAGCCTGTCCAGCTTTCTCTGCGGTATCACTTCCGGGTGGACAACGCCGTGATTCTGGCAGATCAGTATTTGCCGGCAGGTACGGCCTATCTGTGGAACTCCAAGTACATGTGGATGAACTACCACAAGAACGGCTACTACATCGTTCGCCCGTGGCTGATGTCGAGCAATCAGGAAGTCATCGCCAGCAGAATCGTGGTGTGCGAGCAGTTGACAAACGTAAACCCGCGCACAGCAGTTCCGATCACAAATCTTTCGTAGGAGAACAGGTATGGCTTGGATTAATCGCCTCTTTTCGCTGCTACCGAGCTTTGGCAGCCCGGTTGTTAATGACACAATCTATCAGTCGGTAGGGAACGCGCTGACGACCGCAAACACGACTTCCTTGGGGGCTTCCACTGCCTTGTCGCCGACGATTTCCAAGGGCTATGTACGAGTCAAGATTTACGGCGCCTCGGGGACGACTCCGAGCCTGTTGACCATGTACATTGCGCTTTCCGATGGCAAGGAGTTCGTCCAGATTTACAACTGGGCTCCAGGCGTGGCAATGAGCCTCGACCTGACTCCGGCTGGAACCCAGCTTGCGACCGATGGCGCAATGTCTGCCACCGGAGTCAAAATCCTAACCTCTGCGACCGGCGCATTCACTCCGGCAATGGTTGGAGCGACGATTGCGGTTTCGACGGCAGGCAATGCCGGTGGAACTCTGCCGCTCTACACGACCATCGCCAGTTACCAGAGTGCGACTCAGGTGACTTTGGCGGCCGGTTCGGTGAAGACGGCGGCGGTATCTGGTGCGACGATCACGCTGACCGAATCCTATTTGAACGGTGGGTCCGCCGCGGCACCGGCCGGTTATGATGTGCTGGTTCCGTTCTGTGTGGACATCAACGTGAGCCGGGTGGACGTTGTCACCACGGGAGCCGGAACCTCAGTGATGGATTTGGAGCTTTGCGGAACGACCTAGGCTTTTGGGGTGCCATGGACTGCTGCTTTGGCGGGCTGGGGCTTCGGCCCATAAAGCCCGCCATTTTTTTAGGGAGAAGAAAATGCCAACGGTCGGAGACATCCTATTCGCGGTCAGGTCGAAAGTGCCCGACATGCCTCCGGCACTCCCTGCTCCGAGTGCAACGACAACTGAGGTTGCGTCCTCGGGGTCCACTCTCCCAGCAGGAACATACTATGTGGTCGTTACTCAAAGGAACCCTTGGGGAGAAACTCTTCCAAGCACGGAGAGTGATGAGATCACGGTTGGCTCAAATCAAGGAATTCAGATAACCTCCGCATTGCTTCCCAGCGCGACGACGATCAGAGCCTATTTGACCTTGGCTAACGGCACGGCAGGGTCCGAGATTCAGTATGTGGAGTCCTCCACCAGCCCGTTCACCATCTCCGCGCCTCCGACTGGGTTTGGAACGCCTCCAACTCGCTCAACGGCATGGTTGATGGATTCCGATGGTGCCATGTTTGGGGCTTCGACCCTGTATCAATGGCTTAACGAGGCGCTGAATAAGTTCACACGGGCAGTGGGCGGGATCATGGACTATTCGGGAGTCCCAACGGTCGCTGGCCAGCCGCTGTATGTTGCTCCAGGGCAGTGGGCCGAGATCACCGATGTTTGGTATGGCGGGTACTGGGTCAAGGGCGGGAAAAGAGCAGAATATTTCCGAAGGAATACGGTGCAGTCATCGATTTTGAGTTCGGTCACCGTATCAGTCTTCAGTGACAAGCAAGTTTTGGAAGTGAACTATCAGCCAGACCGAACTTCCGGCGTGACAGCTACGACGGCGAACATGAGTGCCACCGACACATCAGTGACGATTACGAACACGGGAGCGTTCCTGTTGCCTTTTGGCTTCGCGCAGATCGGAACTGAGATTGTGGCCTACGCAAGCCTGAATGGTGGAGCGATGGCGGGCCTAATTCGTGGTCTGGGGTCAACAGTAGCGACCGCTTGGCCATCGGGTACTACGGTGACAGAATTAAGTCTGTTCTGGTGCGGGAAGCGGCTAACGTTACTGCCATACTCTCCCGGAGATTCACTCAAGAACTTGGCGGCTCCGCAGGGGTGGGTTGCAATTCTCCCGGACTATCTTCTTGCGCAGGCGAAGAAGGCGGAATTGGATCTGGAAGCGTCGGAAAAGCTGGAGAAGTCCTTTTTCGAGGAGATCGCAAAGTGGGAGACGGCAAACAAAGGCGTCGTGACGAGAGTGCAGGTTGGCGGCAACACAGCAACGTTGTCGTTTAATCCCGTTTTGGGACAGGGCGTAATAATTCCAGGGTGATTATGGGCGTGAAGCCATCTACATTCGGGCCGTGGATCAAGGGCGTCGATTCTTCGACCGGTGTGCTCGCTCAGCCGAAGGGGTCGATTCCTCGCGGATCGAATCTTTTACTGTCTAAGCGTGGCAGCCTGCGAACGTGCGATGGGTCTGGAATCGTGAACGCCTACAATGGAGTTCCCACGGCGGGACGTGGCCGGTCGATGTGCGATTTCTCGTTTGCTCCTACCGGGGTTGCTAGTTACTACCTGAGACTGATGAAGGCGCTAGATCAGCCACTGGGAGCACCGCAAAAGCTATCCGCATCATTGAGTACAGCGAGTGGCACGTTGACTATTGGGCAAGCGTACTATTGGGTAGTAACAGCGATTGATGGCGTTGGCGGAGAAACGACGGTTTCAAATGAAGTGACACTGACCCCGACTAGCGGGCATCAGAGTGCGGTACTCTCCTGGAATTCTGTTCCAAACGCAACTGGCTATAACGTTTATCGGGGAACTGGAGCTGGATTAGAGGAACTATTGATTGGCACTGGACTTCCTGCAACGACCAACTCATATACAGATAACGGAGCAGCTATATTTTCAGCAGTTACCTCGATTCAGAGCATAACTTGCATTTCGGTTGTTCATTATGTGTCATACCCTACGGAGTGGGTCACAACCGTATCGATCGTGTTTAACAGTGCCATTGCTAATAGCTACCAAGCGGGTCAGACACTATTCTACACCCATGGTAGTAACGTTTATTTTGATGCTATACCTTTCGTAATTCATAACATCACATCAAACTCGTCCTTGACAGCAATTTATACTAATAACGTATTCCATCCGCTGTCAGAAAACGAAACTTCCACGGGAGGTACGATTACACTAACCGTTTCTCCTCCTTCTCAAGATACAACACAGCAGACCGCTCTTTATGCGATGCCGCCAGCAGCCCTCGGAATCCCGTATACGAATGCCAATATCGTTGCGTTCTTCCCGGCTGACCCAGGTAATCCAGATGGAGGGACGGGCGGGGGAGGTGGAGGGGGCAAAGGTGGCAACCAAGGTGGAGGAGGAGGACAGCAGGGGTCAACCCCGTCAGGGGGTATCGCAGGGAACGTTTCTTTCATTCCGCAGATGGTGCAGTTTACGAATCAAGCGGTCATCGCTCTTGGAAATGGATTCCCGCCACAGGTTTATTCCGATCCTAACGGAACGCCAACCAACCCGGCGGTAACGGTTGCGATCTACGCAATTAGTGTGGATGCAAATGGGGTCGTGACTGTGACAACCGACGCGCACGGAATTAACGTTACACAGGGAGTCGGAGCCAACGTCGTGATTTCCGGGGTAACGAACCCTGCCTACAATACCAACGGAAACGGTGCAAGCGCATTCATCACGATTGCAATTCCCAGTTTAACTTCAGTGAAGATCGTCAACCCTAATGCGATCGGACAATCCGCATCGAGTGGCGGGACCATGACGGTTTCTACGATTCCGATCATCTCGACATTCGTTCCGGCCTTCTCTACATGGACGGCCTCAGTCAGCTACTCAGTGAATTCCATCATTGAGCCAACTTCGTCAAACGGTCATTACTACAAGGCAATCCAACCCGGAACTAGCGGAACGAGTCAACCGACTTTCCCGACAGGGACCGGGCAAGAAGTTGCGGATGGGCAAGTCATTTGGAGAGAAGCTGGGTTGCTGAACACGGCAGCTCCGCCACCTCCGGGAGCCGCTCACCTTGCCGTTTATTCAGGTTCTCTGTGGGTATTCAACACCTCAACCCTCAATACCACGACAGGGCTCGATGGGCCTTGCAGTTTGCGCATGAGCGATGTGAACAATCTGAACTCGTGGAACCCGATCAATCAGGCGTTTCTCGATAAAGACGACGGTACGGAAGGGATGGGGTTAGGATCATTCACGATTGCCGCTCAAGGCATCCCGCCAGAGGGCAGTTTGTGCGCATTCAAAAAAAGAGCCGTGTATCAAATTATTGGAGTATTTGGAGCGACCGACTTCCAGATCCAGCGCGTGCAAAGCGACATGGGGATCATTTCTCCACGGACGCTGCAATTTGTTCCAGGCTTCGGTCTTGTTCGATTGACCTACCTCGGATTTGCAGTGTTCGATGGAGTGAATGACCGGATCATCAGCACGCAAGTGGAACCCTATCTTGTGGGATCAAACGATCCAGACGATGCGGACATTGTTGTGATCGACCAGCAGTATCAGTCGCTTTCGTGGTCGGCGCTCACCGCCGATCCACCGATGTATTGCACCGCGATTCCGATTGGAACTCCAGGTAGTTCAAATGGAGCCCTGACGCGCATCATGTGCTTCGACCTTGTACTGAAGGCGTGGTCGATTGTCGATTTACCGTTTCCGGTTTCGACTATGACGGGCGTGATAACAGTATCGACCATCGCTGTCACCCTGTTCGGATCGTATAGCGATGGCACTTTGCAGCGGTGGCAGTGTGGAGACAATGTGTGGGCCACGGCCGCGAGTGGGTCGTCGCTAACGGTGCAGGTTGCCTGGGGAATGCGCACTCCAACGTGCGCGTCGAAAGATGCGGACGAGCGTTTGTACCTGAGACGGGTCGTGGTCATCGGCCAACAGACTGGAGCCTCTCCGTCAAGCATGGTTATCGAGGCAAGAAACGGTGGAGTGAGTCTTGGAGTCCAGCAGGTTGCCATGCCAACCTCGGGAGACTTCCAAGTGCAAGGCGCCGGAGGATCGACGGGAAGAAGGTTCGACGCCAATATTTCCGGGGTAGGGCTAGTGACAATCGATTCGGTTGCATTCGATCTAGTTCCGCGTCCGGCCGGCGTCATGGCGGGGGCGATTTCGTGAGCACGCAGACGATCTCACCGGGCATCGACATCATGAGTTTTCTGATGCCGAAGGATCGCGTCCGTCTGCTCCGCGAAAACGAAACTATTCCGGCTTCGATGGATGCAGGGTTTGAGTTGCTCGGTAAACTCGACCGAGAATGGATCTGGGTGCTTGAATCTGGAGGAGGGATCAAAGGAGTGCTGGTCGCGAGCAACTTCCACGGGATTGCGTTCTTGTGGAGGTTGAAGGTTCTTCCCGGAGTTGCGGAGACGGGGGTAGTTCGCCTTCTGGAGCGTTTCAGAAGTGATTGTCTGAAAAGGGGAGTGGAAGGCTACCTAACGCTCCTCGACCTCGCCACTCCGACAGGAAAGCGCCTGAAGGCCATCGTGGAGCGTTGTGGCGGCAAGGATCATGGAGCAGTTAATTTGCTGGCATCGCCACTGCCAAGGAAGAGGTGCAGATAATGGCAGATGACATAAAAATCCGAGAAGCGACAGCATCCGATGTTCCCCGGATTGTTGAAATGGGTAAAAATTTTCTCATGAATGGACCGTATCGAGATCAACTTGGGAATCCCGACGACGCGACGAAATTTTGTTTTTCCATGCTCGTCAACACCAAAGCGAAAATCATCGTGTCTGAATCAGACGGTCATGTAACGGGGGTATTTGCATTCATAGTTTTCCCTCATTATTTTTCTGGAGAGCTCACATCTGGAGAGATGATTTGGTATGTTGATCCCGAATGTAGGAAGGGTGGAGCAGCTCTCAAGTTACTTGCGGAAGCAGAGAAATTAAGCAGGGCACTAGGGTCCAAAAGAATGCAGTTGACAGCTCCATCGGAAGAAGTTGGCTCATTGTATCGTTTCTGTGGAGGGTATAAGAAAATAGAAGTTTGCTATCAGAGGTCACTCTAGTGCCTATTGCAGCAAGCATTATCGCGGCGATAATTACGGCGGCAGCGACGGCGACTGAGATTGGCGTGCAAGTTTCAGGTGCTGGACAGCCTTCCTCTTCCCCTGCAAAGTCCACCACGACCACGCCATTGACGGCAAGTCAGAATCAGAGCCAAACCGCTGCGGTCACTCAGCAATTGCCAAATCTTCAGTCGTTGACGGGGGGATCTCTTTCGCCAGAATATGCAGCCCAGTTTGGGGCAACGCAGTCGGGAGTAGCGAACGATCCGCAGGCGACGGGAAACATTCAGTCGGCTATCAATCAGTTTTTTGGCTTGACTGCTCCGGGGACCACCGGATTAACATCAAGCTCAAGCGCTCCGTCTGGGAGTGGAGGAGGCATCGCAGACCTGTTAAAGTCGGGCGGATCAGGATCGCCGATGACGGGCGGCTCCCCATCGCTCCAGAATTGGATTCAGCAGCAGTTGCAAGGCAACGATTTTAAAGGACTTGTGGGGTAGATATGGACAGTTTGCCAACAATCATTTCGGGAGCATCGTTCGGTACGGGGACGCTTGGGAACATTATCGAGCAGATGAAGCAGGCGTCCTACCAGAACAAAATCATGGGATTGTTGAACAACCCCGCTGCTCTTGCGGCGATGGCGGCTAAACTTCAGCAGCCATTGAATAACGGGTTGACACAAGCGGTCGGCAACCAAGTCCAAGGGAGCATGGCGGAACGGGGATTGTCGCAAGCTCCGGGGATTTTCGCAGCTTCACAATCTCAAGCACTCGCACCTTATTACCAGCAGAATCAGAACGAAGCGATGAATGCCGTTTTACAGCTTCTGGGAATGCCGGCGCAGACGTTTAAGAGTCCAACCAACAATTCGGGATCATTGCAAATGTTGCTCAAGAGTTTACAGCCACAGCAATCAGGTGGGGGTGGCTATGACACTAGCGGGATGACGGCACTTCCGACGATATGGGACAGTTCGATACCTTCGTTTGGCGGAGGATCTACAGTCCCGGTTGACCCAAACTTCGATTCAACGTGGAGTGTGGCAGGAGATAGTTAGTGGGAGCACTTTTTCAGGCGATTCTCGGCGGGCTGGGGCGAGCGGGTAACGAATACGCAGAGGCGAAGACTGCCAACCTTGAGCAGAAGCAGAAGCTCGCCCAGTGGAAGGCCCAGCAGCAGGAAATTCAGCAGCGTCTCGCTTCTGGGAAAGCTCCGCAGGTCGTTCACACCTATCAGGGTTCGGATGGAAAGATGCACAACCTTGTCCGCAGTCCCTTGGACGGGAAAATCACGGATCAGGTTGTTGATGCTCCTGCTGAATTGTCCCCTGATCAGAAGAAAGTCAGTGACGCCGAGAAGGTGCTCGGACGTAGCCTCACTCCAGAAGAGAAGGGAATTCTGGTTGGATTGGGCAACAAGGGTAAGGCGAAGTACGCCGATCTGAAACAGGATTCAACCGGCAAGTGGTGGGGATTAAACTCTGAAACTCAGAAGATGGAGATGATTCCTGGACAGGACACGTTCAAAGCAGCTCCTAAGGTCACTGCGGGAGGAAAGGCAAATCCGATCATCACGGCACAGATTGGGAAACCGCCAGACCCAAGCGTTTATCCCAAAGGGGAAGACGACCCGATTTACAAGGCCAAAGCAAAGCAGTGGGGGGTGGAGGCTGAGAAGATCACGAACCGAATGGCGCAGCAAAGGGGCATCGGCTATAACATGAGCCGACCGGGAGCATATGTTACTCCCGAGGGTGATCTGGTGACGGCCACCGCGGCTCAGGCAATGGCTGGAGGATATACACCCGCCGCACCCACCTTCAATGTGATGTCGAAGCAGGCTCAGTTCAGTGAGATGAAAAACGCTTCTGGGAAACTGCGAGATTCCATCGAAGCATTGCAACCTGGGGATGCTTTCACTCCTGATCAGGTCGCGAAGTTGAAACTGGCGTCCGAGGCTCAAGACGAAGGAATTTTTCGCAGCATCGTAAGCAATATGGCCTCAGGGACAACGAACGAACGCCAGCAGGATTACCTGATCTGGCTACAGCAGATGGGAGAACGTATCTTGTCGCTACGAAACGTCGCCGGGATGGGCCAAGGTGCTCAGGACTTGCGTGCTGCGATCCAAGCAACGTTGCCTAACATCTCATCGGGCACAAAGCAGTTTGCCCTGAAGCGATTAGATGCAGTGGACAACCAAATTAACCTATTGCAGAAAGGCATTGCGACTCGGAAAGCGACTCCCTCTGGTGGGACTACTACGCCTCCACCGGGAGCGAAGATCATTAAGTGGGAAGACGTGCCATGAGCAGCCGCTACGTTGAATTGCCGAATGGCTCATACCTTGAGTGGCCTGAAGGGGTCAGCGCAGCCACGTTCAAGGCAAAGGCTACGAAGCTCATGGGCGGACAATCATCGGCGCCGAACCGCGTGAACGAGTCAATGGGAAAGGTCACAGGAATCTCCGCCTACAAGCCGAAGACTGGTCTTGCGGGGATCGAGGAGAAGTTAGGTGATTGGCGGCAGCAGTTG
>Ga0326727_10021482_pt1 | contig 12639 bp, 11 predicted proteins | sample MB2enrmetagenome_FD_207643 | JGI IMG/M metagenome (GOLD analysis project Ga0326727, IMG submission 207643) | Lab enriched peat soil microbial communities from McLean, Ithaca, NY, United States - MB29MY | ecosystem: Environmental > Terrestrial > Soil > Wetlands > Peat | place: USA: New York...
GAGATGGCCGACTTTGAACATCGCCCGCAAGATTGGTCCCGAGCCCGCCGTTTCGTGGTTGCGCGACGGTTCCTTTCCAGCGAAGAAAAGCAACCCACCCTGTTCAGTTTGGGCCGCTACGTCTATCGTGCCTGGGTCACCAACCTTTCCCTGACTCCCCTCGGCGTCTGGCATTTTTACGATGCTCGTGCGGCCATCGAACCCCGCATCGGCGAACTGCTGGAGGATTATGCGCTTCGCAAAATCCCTACCCGTTCCTTCCAGGCCAATGCCTTGTTCTTGGAGATCATTCGCCTCGCCTACAACTTGGTCACCGCCTTCCAACGACTGTGCTTGCCAGAATCCTGGCAACACCTGACCCTTTCCAAGCTGCGCTATAAGCTCTTTCTCCTGCCAGGCGAGTTCACGCGCCCTCAAAATCGTCCTGTCCTGCGGCTCCGATAATCTTCTATGCTGCAAGCATTGGCCGATGACATCCTCCGCAGAGTTGACAAAGTAAAACCCTCAAACTGCAGTAGCCGACATTTTTCACGCCGGATTTGAGTAATAGGCACTTAGACTTTCAAAACTCCTTGGTCGAGTAAGACCAGGTGTCTTTATCTTGGAAACACACAAATTGTCCATACGTGGACAACTTTTCCCAGAATTCCAACCAATCAGCGATAGGGTCAAATGTGAACAGCGATTGCCCCCTCGTCATCTCGAGATAAGCCGTCATTGTGCACTGAGCATTTGGTGACGGCCAGCCCCGCGAAGGCGCACAGGACAGAATCGAGAGCGTCGGCTGAACTGAGCAACGCAGACTCATGGCCGTTCAGGTCGATGCGTTTGGACAGAGCAGCGACAATCGCTTTCCGGTTATTAAGGGCAACCGAGTCGTTCCCACTGTACTTTTGGAATGGCAATTTCCACGTCTTCAACTGTGCCGCAGGAAAGGCTTCAACGAGCAATCCAGGGCCACTTTCAACCCAGGGCCAGAGGTTACAGCCTGAACGACCGAGCAGTGCCAGACAGGCGGAGGTCATTGCCGAACCTCCTCTGGGCTCCACCCACAGTGTCGAACGAACATTTACGCCCTTGTTTTTCCAGTATTCTTCGGTCTTTCTGTACGGTTTTGGGCTCTGCAACGTGTGGCCATTGGTCACTGCATCTTTGAACGCCTGCCCCGAAGGGAATGGATTCGTTTCCTGTCTGTTTATCGTTTCGACCAATCCAAGAAGGGCGCGGTGTCCGCCAGCTGGAAGAAACTCGGCGGGAACAGAAAATGGCGCATCAATACCGGCAGCATTAAAGTCTCGCCTGGAAAGCAATCCGACAAGACGGTCAAAGGGGTGACCATTCCCGTCCAGCTGCTGGACCCGACGCAGGCTCTCCAGCCGCAAACCAGTTCTGCTTTCAAGGGCCTCCGCTACCCAGACGTTTGAAATTCCACAGCCCGAGGACCACATACGACAATCTCCGCTGAAGTCAATACCAATCCAGCGTGACTGTACAGTTGTTCTCGATGCACTTTCAGCAAGCTGCAAAAGCTCACTGACGACCTTCCCCAGTTCGTTCACAAGGACTGTCGGAGCTCCTGCGCTCTGCAGGACAGCAACCAGCGACCGGTAGTACCACAATTGGTCCTGCTTGTTGGCTTTGAATCTCGACCAAAGCTGTTCTCCTACAGCGCGGTAATCGGCCAAAATGGTCCTCGCGTTGTGGAGCTTGTCCGCAGCGGAAACAAGCAGCGCATCTGGGGTTGCTGTCGTTAGATGCTGTAGGTAGGCTTCCTTGCGCTGACGCCAGGGCGGCTTCTCGTTTGGATTACTGCTAGTGCTGTCCGAACAGGCTTTCACGATCTCAGCAACCCGCTCTCCGAAAAGGCGACGGATGGTGTCCAGCGTCGAGAGGCCACCTTGATCCTCGACTGCGTCGTGTAGCAGAGCAGCAATCGCCTGATCCTCATCACCACGCGTGTCCAACACCAATGCGCAAACGGCCATGAGGTGAGCGATATACGGGACATTTGAACCCTTACGAACTTGCTGATGATGTAGCCCGGAGGCCAATTGAAACGCGAGATCAAAGCGGCGAGTGAGGAACGGGACATGTGGAGCCATGCCCGGATTCTACGACAGCTCTGTTTGAAAGCAGAAGATTCCAGTTCTGAGGACAGAATGGGCAAAAGCCATTGCTCTTTGGCAGAACTGGTCTAAAACTGCTGTGCCTTCAAGAACATAGCGAAGGCAAGCCAGCCACAATGTCGAACGAAGCGCAGATAGCCACCTATAATGGCCGTCAGTTGGCGGAGTCTTCTGGCGGACCGGTAGTGGGCTACTTTGGAAAGAGCAAACGAGGAAGAACGATGGCCAAGATATACCTTATCAATGTCGGTGCCAATACGAGCCACGGGGACAAAGCGCGAAGCCCTATCTTTTCGGATGACACCTGGATCTACGTGCCGTTTCCACAAGAGCGAAGTAACGAGGAGGGCCAACCGTTTCCACAAGAGACTCTCCCCTTCGTGCGTGACGGTCGTAGTATAAAGTGTCACCTTGACCCGGATTGGGAGGGGCTTACTTATGGTGATAACTGCTGGAAAGAGCCGCGAGGAAGAGGCCTCTTGAAGGTCCAGAAAGGTGACATTCTTTTGTTCTGGGCGCTGCTGTGGAGGACGACAGATCATAGCGCCTGCATTTTCAAGAGCCGCGGTAGCGATAGGAGTTGGTATCTAATCGGTGCGCTGCGCGTGGAGTACGTTCTTAAGAGTGGAGAAAAGATAGACGTGCTTCCACCGGGCATACGCCAGCGGGCGGGCCGGAACGCCCATGTGTATGAGGGCCAAGTCAAACCAGAGGAAGGCGAGCGGGTTTTTGTTGGCAGCTGCAATCGGCGTTATTCCGGTCCGTTCGCGAAAGCAGTCGATTTGGAGGTTTACCGCGACGGTGGGTTAATGCACCGCGTAGTGAGAACCAAGGACGGCCGACAGATTCAATGGAAGGTGCCGCCATTCTGGAACAGCGTGACCCGGTCGTGCCGTGCGATCCTCGACCTGGCCGATCAACGTGACAGAAGTGTGGCAATGTTCCTTGCTAGTCGTATCGGAATGAAAAACAAAGGATTTGACCTGATCGATAGTGCCTAAATCGGAGCTTCTTGAGGCCGGCTCGCGCGCAGAGCGGAAGTGCCCGTCATAAAGATGCAAAGTAGCCCACTACCGGCGGACCAATCAGCTTTTCGCCGCCCTAGTACTTTACACCGTGCAAATACGCGCACTGTGTAATCACATGGCCGAGGTACAAGGGAATTGAGGGCGGAATTAGATTGCCGCCTGGGACGTATATGGGGCCTAGCAACTGAGTCTCCCCTACCGCTTTCTCTCGAAGTGAGGGAAACGCATGAACAAAATTCGTCCAGTCAGCCATATTCTGCAATATCTTTAGCTGGTCCAGCGTTGGTGAACGGAACTCGTGAACCACAAAGACAGCGATTGCAGCCTTACGATTCTTCGCCTCGATTACCGTGGCTGCTGCCGAATGCAACAACTGATACCGCAACGCGCGAATTTCAGAATCGAAGCGGCCGAACAAAGCAGCACTGAGGTTCTGAATTCGCGCAGGCACATTTGAAGACGTGCCGACCTTCTCATCGTAATAAGCACCAATAACGTGATCTCCGAACGGCTCATCCGCTTTGGCCTCAACACTCAGAACGAGCGGTGCAGCTACCACATAACCGTAGACGACGAGATCACAGTTGCGCTGTTCACCAGGAAAATTATCCAACTGGACAATACATTCCGGAATCGCCTCAGTGATCTGAATATCCCCGAACACCGAGTTCAACAATTTTCGCAGCTCCTCTGGAATGCCAAGAACGTCATTCCGAAACCACGCCTTGGCTAATTCTTTTGCACTGCGCGAGTCTTTCCAATGAACAATTCCGCGTTTGGGAGGAGCCAGCCGAAACCAATCCTCCACGGAAAGAATTTTCTGGCCAGCCTGATTGCGGATCAAAACCGAGACGTCATTTCCAGATTGCACAAGCGGCCCTCCCTTCGGAGTGTTGGACGGCTGCCCCTGCCTGGAGTCTGAGCGCTTTCGACACCGACCTAATTTTTACACACACTACAATACCGGCGATGCAAGCGAGCGCGATCCCGATCGACCGCTGGAGCGACGAGGGTAGGCAAAGCAACACGATAATGTTGATCACCAGTGCCGTAAAACGGGGGAACAGGGCGAAGAGCCCCGCTATAGCCAAGACCGGTCCATAGCTCTTTCGCGTCATGGTCGTAAAATAGCTTGATTTGCAAGGGGCCAAACGGCAGGACACTTTAGCGCAACAGCGGAGGCGCAACAAGCGAAAAGCGAGCTCAAATTACTGACTAACAGACAGATGCTGCCATGCCTACGACCGCCCGTCCATCGGCCTACAACTGACGTGGATTCAGAGAGATACGACTGTGATCGACTCAGCATCTATTTGGGGTTATTTTGGGTCCTCCCATGCCAGTCCACCGGAGCAAATAACGGATCAGCCCGTAAGGCCGTATAGTGCCTAAACGCTTTCATACCTCCGAGCTCGTAGGTGCTGCAAGAGTCAAACGCGCTCTTTAGGCAATACGAAATTGCACCGCGAGCGGGATCAAAAGCCTGAACATCCGCATCTCCTGCCATTTCATGCCATAATGCCCGAGATTGTGGGATATTCAGGTTAGGTGCGGCAATCAGCACCCCATGATAGTGCAGTGGGATCGCAGGATGACTATCGATGTGCGCTCCTGGCCATCGCTTGGTTTCTTCGGCCCTCAGCCATCCCAACGGTCGTCGCTGAAACCATTCAAGACAGTCGATCCACTCTGAATACTTCGCTCTGGCTCCGACAGAAGATATTGGTTTCCCAAAAGTTAGCGTGAAATAATGAGTTACATCCTGTTGTTTAAGCAACTCAGTATATCCATTAACAAGTTGTTGATTTTTATGGTTTCTTTGTTCTGTGCTGGTGTAAATCATCTGTCTACCTCTAAACCTTACCTTTTAACGGTTCCTACATTGCCTGTTCCCAGTTGCTCATCAATTCCCACATTATCTACTTAGTCTCAATTATTCATTTACTTGATACACTTCTTCCTTCTGGCTTCGTCCATAGAACAATCAAAGGGAAGTGCAGGATATGGCGAGCCTTCACTTCCCCGGCACGTATGCCATTACTAGGGCCAGCTGTAAAACACACTGGCTGTGTTGGTGGGGCGGTACGGCTTTCGGGGAGCTATGCAGTCAATGACAGCCCTTGATAAGGTACTTGGTTCGCAAGAAGTTCGTATTGCGGTTCTTCTGTCCGGCTAGCTATCCGGCGATACAGCCGTCCATCTCTATTGGCTCGGAACACGAACTCGCCCTCTTCGTTAATCCCTTCGCCCACCGGCAGCTGAGCCAATTTCTTCCGTTTGGAGAGTTCCGCAATTAGCCTATCTCGTTGCTTTCCAAGCTCTTGTTGGTTCCACTTACGGCAAAGGTAAGCACTGGCTTGCCCCATGTTCAAGTTCTTGCCGTCCAGATAACGAACCATGGCTTCTGATGGCGCCTGTTTGTTGGTCTGCGACCGCCGAGAGGTGAATCGGTTCATGGCTGACCTCTCTTCCTTGGTTTCAGGCAGGGACCGCACATATCCGCGAATAAACGCCAGAGCGGCGGTACGGGTCGAAAACTCGCCCAAGACTCGTATTGGGCGACTTTCATTCACGAGGATCTGATGACGCTGCTTCGTGCTCCGATCGGCAGGCGACACCTCATCGACTCGGGCAGCGATCCACTTCCCGCCGTGTTTAAGAAGTTGGATATGCATCTGCCACGAGGGAACGGTTGTCTCCTTTGCTCGATACCGGTACTTGGCGGCTGATCCTTTTGGTGCGGGACTACAAATGACTCGCAAAACGTACCACTGATGTTCCATTTTGATCCAGTTTTCCCGCTCTTGTGGCAGCGCGTCATCCATCCGGCTGACAGTCTGGACTTCCCAGTGAGCTTCGGAAATGGTTTTCCCCGCCAGTTTCACGTCTTCGATGATCTCTCCATCGTCATCCCGCGGGCGAGACGGCACGACCATCTCTGAAACCAGCCTGCCTTCGGGGTCCAGATTGGTGTCATACCCGCCCAGAATCGCTGGACCGATGGTGTCAAAGTCGGATATGTCTTTGAAGCTAAGGATGATGCCGTATGGCTTGCCTTCGCTCCTGCGACCACACCGTGTCGAGGGTTGAATGAAATTTATTTCACTCATGGTCGGGTCGACTATCATCGTGCAGCGCAATGGTGGCATGTTGAACCCTTCTCGAAGGATTCCGCAGGCAATTAGAACCTTGGTTTCACCGGAACGAATGCGGTCGATCTTAGCTTTCCGATCTTTGTTTGAGATCGGCTTCGTTGGATCTTCCTCGTTGACCAGCGCTTCGGCCTTGATGCCCTTATCGCGGAATGCCTCCGCCTGATGAAGAGCATGTGCACGCGTCGACACGTAGCCCACGGTACTGCCGTTTTCCCCTTTTTCAAGCCACTTTTCAACGACAAAGTTATTCCGTTCCGGCGTGTCGGTGTCTTTTGTCAGGCTCTGTGGATCGAAGTCCTCACCCACTTTCAGGGCATGCGTAAGAGTAGTCTTCGTATAGAACTGGTAAGTTTTCAGATCGGCAACAACGCCGGCGTCAATGGCAGCCTTCAGGCTGATTTCATCTACGGCTTCCCGACCGAACAAATGGTGGTTCGCTCCTTTTGTCCTTTTCGGTGTGCCACTTACCCCCATCAGGAGACCCTTGTCTTGGGGCGGGAAGGCTTCCATCGCGTCCGGGTCAGTGACAGCAAAGCCTAAATTATGAATAGCTTCCTCAGATTGTGACCGCTCGTACAAATCAGCGTCTTCTCGGGCACCTGGTTTGGCCCCAGCCTTGTGGCATTCGTCATACAGGACCGACTTCTTCCTGGAACTGAATTTCTGGGCACGTACAGCTCCTGAGTCGCCAGTTTTACGGCCGAGGGTCTGGGCACTCGAAATGACGTAGTCGCAGTCGATGTCGGCAGTGGACCCCGCCTTTTCGACCCCGATTTTTATGGTCAAGCCGAGGTCATTGGCAACCTTCTCGAGCTCCGCTCGGGTATGCGAAACCAGTTCGTCTGTGGGAACAATAATCCAGATCTGTCCCAGGTCGATACCGGAGCTGGCATATTCGGATTTAAGTGACGCCATGATATAAGTCTTGCCCAGACTCATTGCATGGGCAAGATATTGGCGTGTCCGTCCTCCCTTATAAGCAGCGATGGATTTATTAATTGCGTTTTGTTGGTGCGGTTGTAGCGGCATGTTAACCCTCCCGTTCCTGTTGTTGAATCCGATAGACGTCGTGGGCGGGAACCGCATTGTCGACTGCAAATGAAGCGAGCCACTGGCGAACCCGTTGATCAACTTCGTTCCACTCCTCTCGTAGGCTTTCCGTGTAGACATTGCCAGCCTGAAGCGCACGAACCGCGTGCTGGAACATGAACGCCTTGCGTTTTTCAGGGGTGTCGAACGGGTTAACGACCGGCCCCTCAGTTCTCGGGGCCTCTGACGGCGCAGGACTAGCCAGCTCATCCCAGGTGTCATGGGCACCATCAGAAGTTCCGCAAGAATTCGCTGCAACTGCCTCATTCTGTGCGGCTTGAGTGCTTAATTGTCTCAAGTGAGACAATTCTTTCTCACCTGCCTGAATTACTCCACCTTTGGATTTGCGGTGGCTGACTTGAGTTTTGTATTCGTCCATCCAGCGATAAACCGTTGCACGCACAAACCCTAGCTCTTCGATCCGTTTGCCGAATTGCCCGTGCCTCCCACTCTTCGCATACATCTTCTGGAGCTCTATCAATAACTGGCCGAATTCGAGACGATTAACTTCTAATGATTTGTCCCTGAGCTCCTTGATGCGTGCCACCAGTTCTTGCTCGGCCTGATATGCCCCAACAGCAGCCTGAGGCGATGCCGCAGTTCCATGAATTTGCATTTCGATAATCCCCTTCATTTCTACTCCGTCCTTTGTGCTGTATTTTCAGCGCGTATGCCAGCATTGTGCTTCTGGTGGTTCGGTGTACGTTTTAAGTTTTCGAGCGCTGCACTCCTTTGCTTGTCAGTCGCTCTGGAACCTCCTTTACGTCCCCAGGTAGCCATCAGTTCGCGAATATCATTCTTCGTAAATTTTGTTTTCATAAGCCTCTTCTCTCCTGTGGCACAGGTGCCCCGTCTGAAAATCCACATAGGGCTTCCTGACCTGCTCCTGTGCTGTCATTCCTGGTTAGTATCCCTACTCGATAGCAAGCAAGGGAATTATGAGAAAATAATCTCTAACCAACTTGTTAGGTAAGCAGTTGTGACAATAAAAGGTAAGAATTCTACAAGAGGACTGGTCGGTAAACTACGCACCTCAGAGATTAGGACAAACCTCAGAATGCGGCACTGGTATTCTTGGAGCTACGCCGGACGGAATACCAGGAGGAATTCTTGGCTTGTGATCCGCGCCGGCCTTAGACGTGTACTACTGTCAACTCACAAACAGAACTAGTTGCACGTTAAGATAACAGCGTATTACCAAAATACAACACAAACTGATTATTTGCGATAATTGAGAGCTAAACGGTTATAAGATAAAGCAAGATATATCCATTAGAAGATATAATAGTGGTATAGAGTCTCAATTTGAGTGGAGTTGTAGGATGTTATCAACCAGACACTCACTATCACCACAAACAGTAAGCGCATTCGCAACGCCACCTAAAACCAGAGAGTAAACCACAGATACTTATGATGATGTGGTATAGGGTGTCAAATTGAGGTGAGTTGTAGGATGTTATAAGCCACCCATCCAGATTCCTTCACCGCGAACTGTCATCCAAACGGCGCCCTGAAACGGAGGATCCAGTCGATTCAATTGAATGCTGGTCGATGCTTGATATAACCGCCGGAGGTCGTCTTCTGTAATGCCAATCGGCTGCAGGGAAAGCAGGCACCCATATTTACGGAACACCCGGTTGGCATTATGTATCCGTTTGCGTACGATCGTTTCACCATATTTCTGTACCAGGGCAGCCAGTCCATAAGTCATGAGCCATTTATGGTCCTTCCAATTATCCTCGTTCAAGGGCACGGGGCTTGCGGACGTCAGAACGAGGCTTTTGAATGGATCTTTTAAGCTGGCGGCGTTCTGGATCAGTTCACCCAGCGTCTTCAGCTTTTCGGGCACGGAACGACCGCTGCATTGATGTTCAACACGCGTCAGAACGGGCCTTCTGGTATAGGGCAGGAGCTCCTTCGGCACGCGCGATTTGTACATTGGCGACCCGCCATAGCTGACGATTTCCTCTTGGATGTGGGACCGCCGCTTTATCTCAGTCTCAAGCTGCGCAATTTTATCGTATATGATGTAGCGATCCGGGTGGGCGCCGTGAGCCAATGTCTGCACTCCGGGGTATGAATCTCCATCAAGCTTCAGTACATTTGAGTGCTCGTAGTTGCCGTATTCCCGGTCTGCGCGTTTATATTTCACGTGACTGTTCTGAAGGAACCATTGAACAGGCACATTGCGTACGTCCACCGTGAGGTCAACTCGCATTACCTTGAGATCTCGAACGTCAGCATCGTCAATTTCAAAAGCTGTTCTAATGCCTGCCGTGAGATCAGGTGCGGCCAACCGGTAAATATCGGTGAAAATAAGCTTGTAATGCTGTTGGGGAGAGCTGGGAGGATGGTGAATGCAGTTGTCAAGTATCGTAACGCTGAGTTCGGGCGCATTTATTATGTTGTAGTACGCGGAAGATCTGGGTGCCCTCAGCCGTGTGTGTGCGGCGAGGAAAGTGGTGGACATCGGTATTTCTTTCGGCACGCGAAGTTCGAGTTTGTCGATCATAACGACTCTGACCTATAAGGTTGCTTTTAACCGTAATGTGGGGCAGTTGGTGCATGGATTGTATGCTGCGGTATACAATGGCTTCACCTACGGCCCCGAAGGGGTTATCTGCTCCGGTTTTTATTTGCCTAAATTGGCGCTTCCGGAATCGTGTTGATATTGTGCTATGTGGGTTTTCAGCGTATCGAAAATTCTTAGCGCACCAGCCCTGGCATAGTCACTGGTGTGCCGGGATGGGTCTGTTTGGTAGGAGTCTACAGGCCAGTGTTGCCAGGCCCGCTCGATAATGTCGCACAGGTCTGAATAGAGATGAACGTTTTCCTCGAGGTATGCAATTAAGTCGTCAATTCTTGCCATGCGTGTCGTCCTCTCACGCCACCACAGAGCAACAACTTAAATTGCTGGCTCTGGGCGACTGGGTTTAGCCCAATGGTTGAGGGCGGACCGTCGCTCCTGAACCATTGAGGAAACAGAAGTGTAGCTGCGATGTTATCCAGAGGAAGTGACCGCCGCGTTACACTTCTGGCGATTGGTCAACGGCGCCGGCACTCTCTGGGCGCGGTTCTCTGACGGCCAGCTTTTCAGTTCTTCGAGTTGAATCTCAACATCTTTCACCACTTCTTGCGAGAGCTTTCCAACGCTTTGCCGGTTTCGTACTCCGCCACAAACGATGCAAAGATGTCCACCAGTGCCCAATCGAACGCCTGGGCGTTTTGGTTGCCGTCGTAGATCTCCGCGAATCACCGTCCACGGCGTATGATCCCCTTGCCTGAGTAACTAGCTTGCATGTCGTAATAGGCAAGAAGATGTGCCTTTGATTGTTCAGTTCATCTCCCACGGATATGCCGTTTGCCATGGACCCGGCGGCGGCTGCTTGGCAATCTCCAATTCCAGAAGAGTGCCGAGGTTACGAACATTTGTAAACCCTTGCTGAGTAAGGTTCGCCTCGAACCCCTCGCGCCCTCCAAATAGGTCGCCTAACGCGAAGTCATTGAGCAACATGATCCCGGACTCATGTCCGTGTTCTGCATACCAGGTGGTGATCACCATTGTGTTGCCGTCCACCTTTACAATGCCTCCCGGGAGCCGATGCTCATCGCACAGGTTTGCCGGGCCCGAGACAGGTTTGCTGCATCCGTGCACTGCGCAAGTGGTTCTACCCTTCATCGGCATTCAACTGTCCTCCGGCCGGTGCCACGACACGATGTGGTGCCACCTTAGTGACTGTGACTCAACGGCCGAGGCTCAATTGCTGAGCCTCGGCCGTTGAGGAAAATGGGATTACGCAAGCTTAAGTTCGGTCAGCTTTGCTCTCAGCGCCTCTTGCGCAGCCTGCGCCCAGACAAACGCCGGATCGTCGGCGCCCTTACCACCGAGGATCTGCACGATCTCGGTCAGCTTTTCCTGGAAGGACTGCTCCAACTCTTTTGCAGTTTCTTGGTGTTGGTTGACTGCCTTTTCCAGAGTCTCCCGGATGACGGGATCTTCGTCCTTCTCCATCTTGGTCCGAAGCGTGTTGATTGTTTTAGCCAAGCTATCCACGGACATTCCGGACTCGCGTTGAACCGGGTAGTCCTTTTTCAATGCCTTGGCTAACTCTTCCACATCCTTTGCGTTGTTGGCGTTTAGGTTGGTGACTCTTGCATCATCCCGCGCTTTGGCGAAACGAACCGAAGCGAGGTTTACGCCGTTGTCATAAAGGGCCAGGAATGTGTCCTGAGGGATCGGCTTGCTGGGGTCATCAACCGTCTCCGCCATCTTGCGGTAAAACTCAGATGATGCGTAGGGAATGCCTGTCTCTGCCACAGCATCCGTGTAAGTCTGACCGGTGATCGGGTTCTTCTTGTGCTTGGCGAAGGTCTTCTTCATCTTGATGAAGACTCTCCCCAAGGCGAGGATTGAAGGTTTTACGGTTGCCCAAAGTTCCCGGGCCTCCGTAATGAGCGGCTGAAGTTCCATATCAACCGCAGGTGTTGTGAGTTTTGCGTTCATTAGACTCCTTTGGCCGTTAAAGGTGGCCAGCCTTGGATTGACCCGCAGGTCGGACAGCCGGCTCCTAAGAGAGTCGTGCTCTCCGCTTACAGGGCATCACTTTCGGTTGAGCTCGAGGATTTCCCTGGCGATTTGCACCAATCGATTGCCTTCCGCAGTACCCATCAGCCTGTCGCCGAGATGGTTGAAGATGATCGAAGAGGCTTCCAGCGCTAAACGCACAGTCTGCTTATGTGAACTTCCCTCCGGCATATGCTCTGGCTTGTTCTCAATCGCATGGCGGACGGGATTGAAGGCATCGTCATCCGGATTTGTTTTTGCTGCGTCTTCCGCGGCATGGGCGATGCGTTCAAGACGAGCGCTATCGGTGGCGTCGTACTTGTCGCGATGTTTGCCGGCCGCGCTAGGCTCGTTTTCCGTGCCGCTGCTACCGGTGAGCGCCTTGATTTTTTGTTCCTGCTCCTTAAGCCGCTGGCGCCACTTGCGGATGGTCGCAGCCTTGAGTCCAAGCGAAGCGATGTACTCAGTCGGATTGCGCTGCCCGTTCAGCCGATAGCTCTCGTCTCCTTTGTGGGCAGAGAAGCGGCGGGCAGCTTCCTCGATGCCTGGCATGACCACCTTGGCAAGAGTCATGCCCATAAGAATTGCGTGAGAACCTGCTGTGGTCACCGCGGCCTGCATGGTCGAGTGATACGTCTGGTCGTCGATGGTCTCGAAGTCGGGCGTTACGATCTCGG
>Ga0326727_10021483_pt1 | contig 12639 bp, 16 predicted proteins | sample MB2enrmetagenome_FD_207643 | JGI IMG/M metagenome (GOLD analysis project Ga0326727, IMG submission 207643) | Lab enriched peat soil microbial communities from McLean, Ithaca, NY, United States - MB29MY | ecosystem: Environmental > Terrestrial > Soil > Wetlands > Peat | place: USA: New York...
GAAGGGCGGCATCACGGAACCGGGGACCAGATCGCGCGGATTTCTGAAATGTGTGCGGTGCCATTGCGTGTCGTACTTTCCCCCGACATGCGAAAGATCGGGGCCGGTGCGCTTGGTGCCGAACATGTGGGGCTGATCGTAAACGAATTCGTCGGGCGTCGAAACCGGAGCATCGACCCCGCGCCAGCCCGAGCGCTTGGTATCGGCGAGCAGGGTGCGCGTCTGTTGCGTATGGCAATACCAGCAGCCTTCGCGCGTGTAGATGGCGAGGCCTCGTTTCTCCTGCGCGGTGTAGGGGAGAAGTTTGCCGGTAAGGCCTTTCGATGGGTCGGAATTCTCGAAGGGCTTGCCCCAGCTCTTATCGATTAACGGCGGCGCGACTGTCGTCAACGTGCCGCCGACGAAGAAGAGCACCAGCGCCGCGATGACGAAAATCTTGGCATCGAGATCGACGTTCTTAAGCATTTTGCCCCTTCTTTACGCCCTCGGCGTTGACGATGGTGGCCATGAAGTTGTAGAGGAACGTGGTGATGCCGGCGAACATCACGACGCCGGAGAAGAAGCGCACAATCCAGATGGGCTTGAGGGCGACCACCGTGTCGATGAACGGAATCGACGGATTGTTCCACTGCCAGCCCTGCCAGAAACCGCCCAGCCAGAGGCATACGAAGAAGCCGAGTCCGCCGATCATGAAAAACCAATAGCTCCAGTTGGCGAGCGTGTCGGAATAGAGTTTGGTGTTGAAGGCGCGCGGCAGCACGTGGTAGGTTCCGGCGATGGCGAAGAAGCTGAAGCAGCCGAGCAGCGCCATGTGGGCGTGGCCGGGAATCCAATCGGTCTTCGAAACGATGGCGTTCACGGTGCGCAGACTGTGCATGGGGCCCTGGAAACAAGTGAGCAGGTAGAAGACTACGCCGGACATCAGGAACTTGAGCGAAACGTTGTTACGCACCTTGTCCCATTGGCCCTTCATAGTGGCGAAGAAGTTGTAGACCACGGTCCAGACTGGGATGAGCAGCATCACGGAGAAGGCGATGGCTATGGTTTGCAGCCACTGTGAAATCGGTCCGTGCAGCATGTGGTGGGCGCCGGTCCAGACGTAGACGAAGGCCAGCGACCAGAAGCCGATCATGGACAGGCGATGGCTGTGCAGCGGTGCGTTGCTGGTGCGCGGGATGAAGTAATAGGCGATGCCGAGGCCGATAGGCGTGAAGATCAGGCCTACGGCGTTATGCACGTACATCCAGTTGAGGTTGGCCTGGTTGACGCCGGTGGCGAACATGGTGGCGAAGTTGCCGGTGATGTAGACGAACGGAGTCCAGAGGATGGTGCCCATGATGTACCAAAGCGAGACGTACATCTGCTGGTACTTGCGTGTGCCGATGGTCATCATGATGTTGGTGCCGTACATGACCCAGGCGATGACCACGAGGATGTCGAGCTCAGTCGGTAGTTCGGCGTACTCGAGGCCCTGATTGCGGCCGGCGAGCAGTTCGATGACGGCGCCGAGGATGATCACATTCCACAGCGCAGCCGTGGCGCAGCCCAGCTTTTCGCTCCACAGTTTGACACCGCAGAGGCGGGGCACGATGTAGAAGGTGAGCCCCATATCGCAGGCCAGCAGCCAGCCGAAGAGCATACCGTTGACGTGCAGGGGGCGCAGGCGTCCGTAGGTCAGGATGGAGACTGTGCCCATTAATTCCGGCCACACGAACTTGGCCGCGATGGTTATGGCGACGATGCCGACGATGAAGAAGTAGGAGACGGAGCTGATCAGAAACCACTTGGCGGTGGCATCCGTGTGGATGGTCGGGGTAGAGGTTCTGACTCCGGCGGTTGTTTGCTCGATTACGAGTTGTTCTTCCATTTAATTAGCGATCTCCTGGGGTCAGTGCGGCGATAGTTCTCGACGGCTGCGCGGGGGCGGGCGGCGGATTCAGGCTGCGGATGTAATTCAACAGATCGCTGGCGTCCTTCATCGTCAGGCCGTAATCGACCCATGCGGGCATGGCGGTTCCTTGCACGCCGTAGAGGATGGAACCGAGCGCGCGGTGGTCGATGAGCTTTTCGACGAACCAGCGATTGCGCAGATTGCGCGGGCGCGGCACGATGTCGAGTGAGTTGGCGCCTTTGCCATCGGCCTTGAGTCCGTGGCAGCCGGTGCAGCGCTTGAGGAAAGTAGCTTCGCCGCGCGCGATGGAATCCTTCGTCGACGGCGTGGGATTGGTTTCGGGAATATTGGCGCGCTCTTTGAAGGGCCGGTTCTCTTTCACGAAGGCGGTCTTGACGTAACTGAAGACGGTGTGGATTTGCTCGTCCGTCAGAACTTTGCCCCATGCGGGCATCGAAGTTCCGGCGACGCCATTAGTGATGGAGCGGATGAAGCGATCTTCCGGCTTGCTGTTCATGAAAGACGACTTGGTGAGATCGCGCGGGGCGGGGTCGAGGTAGTAAGCGGTGACGCCCTGACCGTCGCCCTTTTCGCCGTGGCAGCGTGAGCAGAGGGTCTTGAAGGTCTCGGCTCCATCGTTTGAAATCTTTGGCGGTTCCTGACGGCTTTCGAGGTAGGCGGTTAGCGCGGCGAAATCGGTGTCTGTGAAGCGGAAGGCCGGCATATTGGAATCGGGAATGCGCGAGCGCGGGGCGCGGAAATGATCGCGCAGCCAGTCCGGGTCTTTCATGCGGCCCTCGAAGCCGAGGTCGGGCGCAATGCCGCCGTCTTTGTCGCCGAGCTTGTGGCAGGCGGTGCAGGCGCGATCTTCGAAGAGCGCTTTACCTTCGGCGACCTGATCAGGGAGCTTGATGGCAGGCTTATTCAGCGCGGCTTCCGGCGTGATGACTTCCTTCGCCGGAGTGATGCGGGCTTCGTAGCGGGCCAGGGAAGTTTCGGCGAAGTTGACGCCGCGCCGGCTCTTCAGGAAGATCACCAGGCACTTCACGTCGTCGTCCGAGAGATTGAATTTCGGCATGAAGGAGGTGGCGAGGTTGGCGCGCGGGTCGACGATTGATTCCCAGAGGTAGTCGATTTTGAATTTGCGACCAGCTTCGCTCAGTTCGGGCGCGAGCGTGCCTTCGGACAGGCCTTCGATGCGATGGCAGCCGTAGCAATTGGTCTGGAAGAAGAGCTGGCGGCCGCGATTGACGTGCGGCGTGCCGGCGAAATTCTCGTCGGTGTGGCACTGCGCGCAGTTGGCCTCCATGTACTCCTTGCCCTTCAGGTGCGGGACGAATTCCTTGTGCCAGTTGGCCTGAGTGATGTAGCCGATCAGAGGATCGTTCCAGTGCTCGTCCTCGCCGTGGGCGTAGCCGGCTTCGAGGCCGCGGCCCTGGCCGTCGTGACAAACGGTGCAGCCGAAGTCGGTAAATTTGTGGCGGCGCTCCCAACGGCCGTTGCGCTGGAAATCGCCGAGCGCGGTGGAGTAGGGATGGGTTTTCAGCGGCTCGAAGTGGTCTTTGAAACGGGGATCGTCGATGGCGAGATGGCAGGTGGTGCAGCGGTCGACGCGATTGTCGCCGAACTGGGTGACGATGATCTGCTCGATCTTGGGACTGCGGTCGGCGAGTTCTTTGCGTTCGGAGTCGTTGCGCGCCTGCGTGCGGGCCTGATCGAAGTAGGTGTTCTGGTTGCGCTCCCAGAGATGGAAGAACTGATCGTAGAAGACGATTCCGCTGACGACCAGGATGACGGCGCTTGCGATGGCGAGGGCCAGTTTCATAGGATCCTCAGAAGGGACTCACCATGGTCCAATTCGGGCCGCGGAAGAACGTGCCGATGATGATGAAGATCACGTTCAGCAGCGCGAAGGTGATGAACAGCGTGTTGGCGAGGAAGCGTTCTTTGGCGAACCATTTGCCAACGCCCGAGACCTTGCGATCGATGTAAGGCGTGAGCATCAGGAGTGCGACTTCCACGCCGGGAATGCCCACGCCACCCCAGAATGCCGAGTAGCTGACCAGTTCCTGCAGGCCGAGGAAGTACCACGGAGCTTTGGCGGGATTGGGCGGATGCAGGATGTTGACCGGCTCTTCGAGCGGCGCGTTAAACAGAAGTGAGACCACCAGCAGCGCGGCCACGGTGATGACGAAGACGAAGAGTTCGGCGACGAGGAGATTGGGCCAGGCGTAGACGGAACTATCGGGAACATTGCCGACCTTGGTGAACGGGCCGCGGACGAAACCCATCAGTCCGAACGTCCGCTTGCCCGCCGGAGTACTGGAAACTATTTCTACTCTTAAAGGCTTCTGATCCGCGCCGAGGTCGGCTTCGACGGGGCGCGAGAGGCCGCCATCCTTGCGAATGCGCCAGAAGTGGATGGCGATCAGCAGCGTGACGAGCGCCGGGAGAACAACCACGTGGAGGACGTAGAAACGCAGCAGCGCTTCCTGTCCGACGGCCTTGTCTCCTAAGAGCAGGAACTGGATTTTCGAGCCGATCAGGGGCGCGTAGGCGGCGATGGAAGTGCCGACTGTTATGGCCCAGAACGCCAGTTGATCCCAGGGGAGCAAATAGCCGGTGAAGCTGAGGAACAGAGTCAGCAGGAAGAGCAGGCAGCCGATGACCCAGTTGAATTCACGCGGCTTTTTGTACGAGCCGGTGAGGAAGACGCGCGCCATGTGGAGGAAGACAATCGCCACCATGGCATGCGCGGACCAGCGGTGCAGGTTGCGCAGAAAGGTGCCGAAGGCGACGGAGCCGCGAAGATCGAGCATCCGGTCATAGGCCTGCGTGGTGGATGGCACGTAGTAGAACATCAGCAGGATGCCGGTGACGGTGAGGACTACGAAAGTCACGAACGACATCACGCCCAGGCCGAGGGTGTAAAGGGGCCGCAGGGTGTTCTTGTGTACCTTGACCGGATGGATGTGGAGAAAGAAATTGGTGACCGAAGTCTGGGAGGCGCCGAGGTCGGAATCGGGCAGGGGGTGGCGGAAGATGGAGTGCCAGATGTTGGGCAGAAATTGGGCCAGACCTGCCGCGAACGATTGCTTGGCGTCAACTGTCTCTACTGCCTCCGGCGCCACTGCCTCGGGTTCCTGAACGGATCGGTCGCTCATAGGTCGTAGTAAGTTCCCTGCTTGACGGTATTGTTAGTGTCGACTTCGAGTTCGCCGTTGGGCGCGAGAGTCACCTGATACCAGGCGAGCGATTTGGGCGCCGGTCCGCCGACCACGTTGCCATCCTGGTCATAGCGGGAGCCGTGGCAGGGGCAGGCGAAACCGGTGTCGGAGATACCCACCGTGCATCCCAGATGGGTGCAGATGGTGGAGATTACGGCGAGCTTCGATCCGTCTCGAACCACGCAGACGCGGCGCTGATCGAGGGAGACGCGTGCGCCCGAGGGATAGTCGTCGGGATGTCCGATGGAGTAACGGCTGGGCTGGCCGTAGGTGGCGCGCGGCTTGAGGAAGATGAAGTTGGCGAGCGCGCTGATGGCGGCCGATCCGGCGAGAGCGGCTCCGGTGAACCAGGTGAGGAGGCTGCGCCGGGAAGTGGGGGCTTTACTTTGGTTGTTGGGATCGCTCATTTACTGTGGCTCCGGGTTTGGCGTCTACGATCTCTTCGAGATCGGACCAGAACACGTGAAATTTGGCATCTTCCATGTCGTGGAAGTAGTCTTTCTTCACGGCGAAGGCGAAGAGGCAGGCTCCGCCGAGGGCCATCAGGAGACTGCCGGCAAGCGCAATCCAGGTGAGATCGAGTCCCATTCCGTGAAGCGCAAGTCTGGCAGGATGAGCGCCAAAAGGTAAGTGATTGAAATATCGAGGGTTTTTATTGGGTGGGGTGGAGCGGATTGCGCGGCATCGCGTCCCGTGTGCGTTATATCACGCACACGGGCTGGGCGACGCCTATAAGAGGCGGAAGTTCACTTCGATCTGGGCCCGTACGTTGACGGCTTGTCCGCCTTTCATGCCGGGTTTGAACTTCCACTTCTGGACCGCCTCGACGGCTTTTTCGTCGAGGCCCATGCCGAGGCTCTTGAGCACGTGGATGTCGCGGGCGTGGCCTTCCTGATCGACGACAACAGACAGGAGGACAGTCCCGCTGTACTTGGCCTTGCGCGCTTCTTCCGAGTATTTCGGATCGACCTTAACGATCACAGATGGAGCGCTCACTCCACCACCCACGCGGAATACGCCGCCGCCGATGCCGCCACCGGCGCCTGGACCAAAGCCGCGGTCGGTGCCGGATCCGACTCCGCCTCCGCTGCCGCTGCCCATGCCGCCGCCCGAGCCGTTGCCGTTCGATCCATTCATCAGCTTGGCCAGTGGATCGCCCCAGTTATTGAGCGTGGATTGCGGGAGCGGCGTATCGGGCGGCGCAATGATGGAGGGGTCCATCGCCAGCTTGGGCGTATGGTCGACAATTTGCGGCGGTACGAATTGCTTCATTGACGGCTTGGGAAGCTGCCCCTTCGATACCGGCAGCGCCTCACGCGCGCCTCCGCCTCCGCCACCACCCTGCGGCTTCACTTCGGGCATGAAGGGCTTGAGATTGGGGTCGAGCATGGTGAAGTTTTGCCGGATCGCCTTCTGCATGGTGGGGCTGGTGAAGCCGAACATCAGCAACGAGAAGACGGCCGCGTGGATCCCCACCGACACCCAGCGCGAGCGCGGATCCCTGGCATAGAGCCCCCAAATGGTCTTGACTGCCACCGGGCGCGAGGTGACCTCGAGCGGCGGCAGTTTCTCTGGCCGGATCAGTTCCCCGAGGGTGCGGTAGAGCGAGATGTACCACGGGATCTCGACTGCGGCGGGGGCGAGGAGGCGGGCCAGATGATCCGGGGCTTCGATTTTGTTGTGTTCGATTCTGTGGCTGACTCGCGCGAAGGCAGTCTGGACGTCCACGGGCATTGCATCCGCCGGCGACACGAGTTCCGACAGCCACGCATTCACACGCTGGTGGGTCGCCACTAAGCGATCGAATTCGACCCGGCATCGGGCGCAGGAAACCAGATGCCCTTCAACAATCTGGCGGAGCGGGGTTGGCCCGGATTCTTCGAGGTATCCCTGCAAGTCGGATTCACTTAAGCACGCCGTTATCATTCTGCCCTCCCATCCGATCTCCCCAAAAGACCGGTGTATTCCTTTTCAAACTGCGCTTTGGCTCTGGAAATCAGCACATAGAGGGAGTCGAGTCTGACTCCCAGGACGGCGGCAATTTCCTTGCTGGTGAAGCCGCTGCTGCCCATCAGAAGTACCTGGCCGTGGATCGGCTTGAGGCCCGCAATCACCGTGCGCACGCGTTCGCGCTGCTCCTCGGCCAGCATTTCGTAGAGCGGATTGCCCGGCGTTTCGTGCGCCAGTGTGTCGCGGTGCGCCTGCTCCTCTCTGCGCGCCCGCCGTGAGTTGGAACGTAGGGCGTCGAGCCCCAGGTTCATGGCGGTGCGGTACAGCCATCCGGCCGGATTCTCGTCCGCCTGCTGCTGGCTGCGGTGCTGGTGCAATTTGTAGAACGCGTCCGCCGCCAGTTCTTCAGCCTGGCCTGAATTCCCCACCAGCCGCAGCAGGGTTTTCACCAGCCGTGGATAGTGTTCGAAAAACAACTCTTCGAATTGGTGGCCGGGGACTGAGGGCGGGCCAGCGCTCAGAAGCACTGCCTCGTAAGTTTGCTGCACATTTATTAAACGTCGCGCGGCGGAAAATCCTAACGAGATTTTCGAGGCGAGGAATTTGTACTACATTGTGTGTGCAAATATGGTCGTGAACTGAAATGGGCAGACAGGCAGCTACGGTGCTTTAGGGGGTGGTGATGGCAGCCCTCATAGTCGGTGTAGACTTCGTGTTCTTCAAAAACCGGTTCTGGGAACGGCTGGCGGTTAATATTGGCATTGTCCTGGTGTTCGGAGCTTTCTGCTTCAGATTCCTCAGGCGCCCGTGAGCAGGAGAAGACGCCGAGGTATCCGTCTGATTTCGGCCCGAAATCCAAAGTCGTGATATATCCATCTGATCGCTGAGAAGTGGCTCGCGCGTGGCGTTGCACCCCCACCAGCAGCGCCGTCCTCCGGCGGTCCGCCATCTGAACCGCTCTGCCATGGGACCAGTTCGTCGGCGCTGCTACCTCTTGACGGATGTTGTCAAATATGACAACATAAGGCTGGGAGTTTCATGATTCCATCTGCCATCCATCCACTAAATTTCAAGCTCCAGCAGGAAGGTTTAATGTATGGCTACACGAAAGGCGGACGAGATGGTCGGACGGCAGGCACCGGCGCCAAAGACGCGGCCCGTATCATGGCTAAGACCAGCGCTCAAAGAATTCGAGAAGTTTTCGGAGGGGGCGAAATCAATCTGTCTTGCCGCTCTGACGATCGCCGCTGCGGGGGGCAAGGCGGACATCGCCAAGCCTATGCATGGAATGGGATCGGGTGTTTTTGAGATCGCCTTGCCCTTTCGCGGCGATGCATACCGCGTCGTCTATGCGCTGCAAATCGCTGAGGAGATCTGGGTCGTCCACGCGTTTCAGAAGAAATCGACGCAGGGCGCGAAGACACCGCAGCGTAAGATTGACCTGATTTCAGATCGATTGAAGAGGTTGAAGGAGATGTTGCGATGAAAAGCGAAGAACTCGAAGTAGTGCGCGGAAGCGGCAACGTTTTTCGCGACCTCGGATACGAGAATGCCGACGTCGAACAACTCAAGGCGGTGCTCGCAGCCGAAATCATCCAGACCCTGGATCGGGAGGGCTTGAGCGTGCGCGCCGCCCATAGCTGCACGGGGATCGCGGCGGCCGACTTCTCGCGCATTCGTAACGCGGATCTCGGGCGTTTCACCGTGGATCGCCTCATGTCGATCATCAATCGGCTTGGCTCGCGGGTCGAAGTGAAGGTTAAGCTCTATCGCCGCCCGCCCACTGAGCAACGACTTCCGGCATAGCTATTCAATCCCGAAGAGCGGCGCGTACTTATCCGGCAGGCGCACGGGGCGCATGTCGCGGCTCAGGAAAATGTGCTTCGTATAACCGGTCGCGACTTTCCGTCCCTCGCAGCGCATCTCGTATTCAAATGTCACGAAACGGCGATTGGCATCGGCGATCCTTGCCGTAACAGCAATTTCTTCGTCGTACCTTGCCGCCGCCAGGTAGCGGACGTTGGCCTCGGTGACCGCCAGCAGAATGCCGTCGCCGCTTTCCATATCGCGATAGCGGAAGCCGCTGTGTTTACAGAGCTCGGTGCGGGCGACTTCCATCCAGATCAGATAATTGGCGTGGTAAACGACGCCCATCTGGTCGGTCTCGGCGTAGCGGACGCGAATGTGCGTGGTGTGGTCGGACACGGATTTCGATTGTAGCGGGTCTGTTAAGCTGCCAGTAGCTTGCAAATCAAAGTGCTTTTTTTCGGTCTTCTGAAGGACGTCTGCGGACGGACGGAAGACCGCCTCGAACTTCCCGCCGGCGCCAGTATTCGGGCGGTTTTCGATCATTATGCCGCTCAGTTTCCGCAGCTCGGGGGGATGGCGCGCAGCATTGTGATGGCGCGTAATCACGAGTTCGCCGGTCCGGCCGAGGTTCTTGCCGAGGGCGACGAGGTGGCGCTGTTGCCCCCGGTGAGCGGTGGCGCCCCGCTGCACGAGATTGCCGATGCGGAGGGGCACTTCTTTGTCCTGACGCGCGATCCTATCGATCCGAGGACGGCTGAAAACCGTTTGCTGCAGGGATTAGACGGCGCCATTGTAACTTTCCAGGGTGTGGTCCGTAACAATACCAGAGGGCGTGAGACTTTGCGCCTTGAATACGAATGTTACGAGCAAATGGCGATTCGCCAGATGGCGGAAATCGGGCGGGATATTGCGCGCGGGTTTGCGATCAGCCGTATCGCCATGCTGCATCGTCTGGGCACCATGGAGATCGGCGAGGCGAGCGTGGTGGTGATTGCCACGGCTCCGCATCGGCGCCCCGCTTTCGAAGCCGCGCTTGAGGGGATCAACCGGCTCAAGCGCCTGGTGCCTATCTGGAAGAAGGAGTTTTTTGCCGACGGCGAGGTTTGGGTGGAAGGTGAGTGGGACCAGAATGCTCCACGGATTTCGGGCGAATAAGGTGGGGCAGATTTCCGATCTGTCCATCTGTCTGCTTGCCGCCCTGTCGGTCCTGCCTCTGGCTGCCCAGCAGGACCCCACTATCCGGGTCGACGTACAACTAGTCCGTATTCTCGCCACCGTAAAGGATCCCAACGGCGCGCTGGTCGGATCGCTTGAAAAATCCGACTTCGCAGTGCGCGATAACGGCTCTCTGCAACAGATCTCCGTGTTTGAGCGCCAGACCGATCAGCCGCTTTCCGTCGCGGTCATGATCGATAACAGCGGGTCTACGGCGAAGGATCTGAAATTCGAGGCCGACTCCGTCATGCGCTTTGTGCGGGCGCTGTTCCGCGAAGGCAACCCGGAAGATTCGGCCGCGCTGTTCAGCTTCAACTGGGAGATTGTGAAGCAGACCGGCTACACACGCAACGTGCCGACCTTCGAACGCAAGGTGCGCGCACTGCACGGCGAGGCGGGAACTTCGCTCTATGACGCAATTCTGCTGGCCTCGCGCGACATCGAGAGCCGGCAGGGCCGCAAGGTCCTCGTAATCGTGACCGACGGCGGAGATACCACCAGCCACACCGATTTCAACCGCGCGATCGAAGCCGCGCAACTGGCCGACGCGGTGATTTACCCGATCCTGGTGGTTCCCATCACCAACGACGCGGGCCGCAATACGGGCGGCGAGAACGCCCTAACCACCATGTCGCTGCGCACCGGCGGGCGCGTGTTTCAGCCCACGCTCGGCGCCGAGCTCGACAATGCTTTCGACCAGATTCTGCGCGATCTGCGCACGCAATATCTGATCGCCTATTATCCGAAAGAAGTTCCGCTCACGAAGGACCGCTTCCATCAACTGCAGGTGTCCGTGCGCGACCCCGCATTACGTGTAACTGCGCGCAGTGGATACTATGGAGAGGCCGAGCAAAGCGCGGGATCTTCCGGACCTGTGGGCGATACCAACGATGAAACGATGCGGCCGCGCAAGCCCGTCCCGGCAAATAAACCGAAAGGTCAATAAAAAATCGTAGTGGCGGAATCCAGGTCAAAAAGCGCACGGCCGGCCGAGCAGACATTCGAGGAGATCAGGTATCTAAAGCATCTCATCGAGAAGAAGATCCCGGTGCGCGTCAAGCTGAGCGATAACGAAGTGGTGGAGGGGGTGGTCGAATACTACGACCAGCGCTTCATCAGGATCACGCGCACGGACGCGCCGAATCTGTTCATCTTCAAGCACGACATCAAGTACCTCTATGAGGTCGCGTAGACATCCGCATGGCATCGTTTGCGGAAGCCGCGGCGCAGATCGCGTATGAGGCGGGTTCTCTGCTCCGGCATTACTTCGAGCGCCGCGTCGCCTTCGAGATGAAGGGCGATTACGATCTGGTCACGGAAGCCGATCGCGCGTCTGAGAAACTGGTGGTCGAGAGGCTCTCGAAGCAGTTCCCGCTGCATGGAATCGTGGCTGAAGAAGGCGGCGGGCATGACAGTCCATCGGAATACCGCTGGTACGTGGATCCTCTCGACGGCACCACCAACTTCGCCCATAGCTATCCGGTATGGAACGTAACCCTGGGGCTCGAGAAGGCGGGGGAGTTGATCGCCGGCGTAGTATTCGACCCCAACCGGGATGAGTTGTTTACGGCTGAGCGCGGCGCGGGCGCATTCCTGAACGGGCGGCGCATTCATGTATCGGGGGCCGCCCGGGTAGCCGATTCGCTGCTGAGCACGGGCTTTCCAAACCACAACCGGGCCACCAATCCGAATATTCACTTCTTCCATGAACTGGCGATGTCGGCGCATGGGGTGCGGCGCGGTGGATCGGCCGCGATCGATCTGGCGTATGTGGCCGCGGGGAGGCTCGATGGCTTCTGGGAAATCGGCCTGAGCCCGTGGGATATGGCAGCGGGGATTCTTCTGGTGGAGGAAGCCGGGGGTGTTTGTACGGATATGCGGGGCACGGGGCACCATCTGAAATCGCCGCACATTCTGGCTGACAACGGTGCGATTCATAACGAACTGGTGAGCCTGTTCGGTGCGATCTGGCTGGGCCGGTTTCCGCACGCTATGCCGCCCGTCGCCTGACAGGATGCAGAGCAAATCTTTTACGCCACTTGAAACGATCCGCCGGACCACGGCACTGAGTGAACGAAGACGTGTTCAGCTGGCGCGTCGACAAGGTTTGGCGCGGTAGGGAAGGGACACATGCTCTACCTTCCGCGTCACGGGGGCGCTCGGAGGTGCCTCCGGCCCTAATTAGCAATGGAGGTAGAAAAGGGAGTCGCGGAGGCGGCTCTCTTTTCGCAGGGCAGCCGTTCTCCACTGGTAAAACTACTTCTTTTCCGCTTCGTTCTCGCCGTCTTTTAAGCCGGACTTGAAGTTGCGAATGCCTTCCGCCAGGCCTTTACCGAGCTCGGGCAGCTTGGTAGGGCCGAAAAAGAAAAGGGCAACGCCGACGATAATCAGCAGATGCACCGGTTGGAACAAACCTTCAATCATGTCTTTATCCTATACCCTAAGCACCACTCCCTACGGCCGGCACCCCTGAAGGGGATGGCCGGGTCGTGGCTCGGTAACACCTATCTGGACGCCGGGCGCGGGTGGAATGTTACGAATCCCTCA
>Ga0326727_10021484_pt1 | contig 12639 bp, 10 predicted proteins | sample MB2enrmetagenome_FD_207643 | JGI IMG/M metagenome (GOLD analysis project Ga0326727, IMG submission 207643) | Lab enriched peat soil microbial communities from McLean, Ithaca, NY, United States - MB29MY | ecosystem: Environmental > Terrestrial > Soil > Wetlands > Peat | place: USA: New York...
CGCACCCACGGTCTGTGCCGCACGTAGTTGATGACCGCGCCTACGCAAGCCAGGCCCGCTGCAGCCGGCATGATCTGGCCGGCGATGTAATTCCAGAGCGAGGTGAGCATGTCGGTTGTGGCATACTCGCCGCCGGAGTTCCATCCTTGGAGCAATTGCATCGTTGCCGAGATCGACATCAGAAAAAGCGCGGCAAGAATTGATGCGAGTGGATTTTCGCCGCCCACCACGTCCAGCGTCGCCTTCAACACGAAATATGCCGCCATGACCGGGACCAGCCGCGCCACGACGATCTGATTCACAAAGTTCTTGAAGACCGTTTCCATGCTGGCGAGCCAGCTCGTGCTAACCAATCCGCTCGCCGAAGGAACCTGGATGCCCTGTGCCGCAATCCACGAAAGGAGCTGGGGAAGGGTAAGTAGAACGACCGTCCACAGAATCCATTTACCCGCCCGTCCATTGATATGGAAGTGAATTCCGCCTTCCTGCCGCAGACTGACTCCCGCGGCGGCCAGGGTGCAGAACGCCGCGGGAACCGCCAGGTCGAATAGCAGTTGCAGCAGGTCGAGAAGGAATTGCGGCACGGGCATCGAGGGCTCCTACTGTATGCCTTGTGCTTGTGTGATAAAGCCCTCGGCCATGCGCCCGAGTCCGGAGATCACCATCAGCGCAACGCCGGTGACGCCCCAGCCGAGGTAGCCGCGGCCGCTCTTGAAGTGCCAGCCGGCAACGCCAAGGCAGGCCACTGCGATCACTGGAGCGATGACGTTGCAACCCCAGTTGACGATGTTGAGAACAGTGCCCTCGACCGTGGTCGCCTGCTGGCCCTGAACAGCCTGGCCGAACTGCGGGCTTGTTCCGAGGTTCTGAGCCCTGGCTGCGAAGGGCACGACGAGATTGCTCAGAAGCATATAGCTCAAAGCAATCTTCAGGACAATGTGCAGCCAGTTGATCTCCGCCGGACGGTGGAGGACGAGTGGGGTGGACGAAGCGGACGCCGGTGAGCGCCGCAGGATGCCGGGAAAATCTCTCATACGCTTACCCTCCTCAACGCGGCTGCTCTGGGCATCCGTGTCGAACGAGAGAATGAGAGTGAATCGAAATTCCGTCAAATTGCCGGCCGAATAACAGCCACCGTACACGAGAATCCCAAATCCTGCGTGGACATTAAAAAAAGTGGCGCAAATCGTGGACATTTCAAAGCTTTGTGTTCACCATAGGGTTAGAATCCGTGAGGGAAGGGAGCGTGGATCCTCCCAGGACCGGAGGACGCTTGGGCTCCGCAGGAAGAGCGATGGCAACCATAGGACAAGAGATGGCGTATCGGTGCGACCAGTGCGGCAGCTCCGAGATCGTCGCTCTGTCACTGCTTTATGAGCAGGGAACCCGCAGCTTCTCCGGGCGTTTCACCTCGGGCGTCAGTCAGTCCTTCACTGCGAAAGCCGCCTCTCCGCCAAAACCACGAGGTTATCTTCGCCCTTGTTTGGGATGGGGATTCCCGATATTGTTTTGTTGCTTCTGGGGACTCCTCGGATTGAGCGCGATATTGCAGCATTCAAAAGCGCCCATTTCTCTAGAGATCACAGTTGCTTTGCTTTCGTTTTTGGGTTGTGTGCTTATCTTGAGATTGCTCTTTAGTGTTTATAAGATCGCCCGTTACAACCGCGAAGTCTACCCGCACCTCCATTCGGAATGGGCGCATACCTTCATGTGCCGCCGCTGCGGAAAGTATTCTCTGATTCGCTCGTAGCTTCTTCAAGTTGACCATTCCGACAAATCTGTCTCAAACGCACAACGAGTCATCGGGATCGATAATTGCTCAAACGCGCGATGAGACATTTAAAGCAATTTGCCTCAAACGCACAACGAGTCATCGGGACCGATATTGCCTCAAATGCGCAATGAGGAATTCGAGCGAATTTGTCTCGAACGCACAACGAGTCATCGGGACCGATAATTGCTCAAGCGCGAGATGAGACATTTAAAGCAATTTGCCTCAAACGCACATTGAGGCATCTGGACCGACAATTGCTCAAATGCGCAGCGAGGCAGCCTGAGCGTTTTGGCCGTCCATTTAAACTTCCGGCCATAAAAATGCCCTGGCCAAAGCCAGGGCTCGAAGTGACCTCCGGGGTTCTATTGGACGGCCGATGCAACCTTGTGTAGCTCTGTGCTGTTGTCAGTGTGCTTGGTAAATACGACGTAGATCTTCGTATCGGCGGGCACTGATACCACTACACGGCTGTTCGCGTTCAGGCTCATGATCTCCGTGTCGCCCGCGGTGCCGATATTCTCGGCCAACCGCTCGCGCAGCATATCGTCTTCGGAGAACGCCGCACTGGAGTTGTTGCCGGCAATCTCGGCAAGCACGGAGCCAATGCCGGAGGCAGCCCGTACCAGGAAGTTCTTGCCGGTGTTCTTCCCATAGACGTTGCCTTTGATCGGTCCGAGGTCGAGCCCCGTGCCTATGGCGTCGATTCTTTCTCTCGCGCCGTCGAGCAACTCGATCTCATCGAACTTCACGCTGACCAACCCGTTGCGATCGGCCTGCTGGAGGGAGCCGTATACGCGCGCGCCGGCCGGTATGACAATCCTGTCGCCAATCGCATAGGTGTATTCGACTACGGCCACAACCGGCGTCTCGACCGCGCTTGAGATCTCGGTTTCGAGTTTGGCTTCGATCCGTGTTCCAGGTGTAAGGTCCAGTTGCGGCGTGGCATCGCTACTGGCACTCGAATTTGAAGGCGTCCCCGATGAACTCTGTGTCACGCTTCGCACGAAGACCAGCGACGGCTCCTTCAATGCGTTTTGCTGCTGGCTTTGCCCGGTTGGTTGAGTCGATGTGCCGCCATACGGCGCGGGATCTTCCCACTTCTGCTGCGTATCCTCGAAGGTTGGCACGCTGGCCAGCGTTCGCCCAGTTCGTGGCTTTGCCACAGCAGGCTTTTCAGGGGTTCCAGAATTCGATTGGAGCGCGGTTGGACTTGTCATTGTGCGTGTCCGCTGAATGTCGCCAGGACCGAGCTGGCCAGAGGCGTTGTCCGGAGCAGCGGTACGTACAGTGTCCATAACCGGCGTGACGCTTCCCTTGGCCGGCTTGGTTTCCGTTTGCTTCTGCTGCTGCGTTTGCGGCTTGACCGCAACCTGCCTTTTGGGCGCCTTGCCCGCGATCGCCGTAAAGATGAAGAAAAGAACTGCAACCGCAAGCCCGCCGCCAAGTAGAAGCAGTTTGCCTTTGCTTAGTCCTTCCGGGCCGCTGTTGCTTGCCCGCGTTGCGAAACCTGGCGTCGCCTTCGATGGCGGCTCTGGTTCGATCCTGGCGCCCTGCGCTACGCCCGGCTCCACGGCGCCTTCCGCTGGAGCAGTCGAACCAAGAATGGTGTTTCTGTCGTTGTCGTTGGTGTTCATAGTCGATTGCCCCTTTCTATTGGCTGTCGGATTGATAAGGCGGAGTGAACGGAAGCCGGATCAGAATCGGCCGGTCGACCTGATCCGCTTGCGCAATTTGAAGGAAGATCTGCTCGGTGGACTCCTTGAAATTGGGGCGGTCGAAGATGACAACGCCGTCGGCACGCGCGCCCGGTTCTAATCGTGTCGTGCTGAGTTTGTAGTCTCGTATCTCCATCTGGTCGGAGAGAATGCCCTTGGTCTTTTTCGACTTCTTCTTATCCGGCTTGCGCCCGGCGATCTGGATCTGCGGGGGCACAATCTCGACTGAGGCGCTTGAGCCGTTGTAGATCGAGTAGGCAACGACCGTCTCGTTCTTCCACTGCTGGACCCGGCCGATAGATGTCTCGATCTGCCGGCCCTCCCACTTGGTCCAATCTGGTGAATTGATCCGCGCCTGTTGCGCGAACACCTCGTCGAGAGCCGATCTGGGCGCATCGCCGGAAGCAGTCGTCTGCCCGGAAGGGCGCGAACTTGTCTTTCGTCCCTGGGCTTTGTCCGTTCCTGCCGGCGCGGGCGGTCCAGGCGCGTCGCCTGCAATCAGGAAGCTGCGCGCCGTGCGGTACTCGATCAGAAAATCAACCGGCGGCGTGTCGTTGGCGGCGCTCGCGCCCGCGCTGATCAACTCGATCGTCACGTGCTGGCCGGATTTGGTTGCGATCAGCAGATTCGACTGCGCCGGTTCCTTGGTGATGGGCTTGACGTAAACGTACTCGGGCTCCCCCTCGTTGTGCTCGGCCTTGAACTCACCCGGACTGCCCAGGATCACGGAGGTGACCTCCTCGGGCATCCGGATCGACGATTCGAAATCCGGCCGCAGATGCAGGATCGTCACCTCTCGCGGATTGATGGTGAGCGTGGCGACCCGCGCCGGCACTGCATGATCTGCTGCAAGCGCCGGCAGTGGAAGCAGCATCGCAGCCAGGAACACTTCGAAAAATCTCATTACTATTACCTCCTTGGCGTATCTGTCGATGCGCGTTTTCGCATCGCGTATCTCAGCCGGACTTGCTCGACGTAGGCAACAACATCCGGGTTGTTGTAGTTCAATCGCTCTCTGGCAATCCAGTGATCGCCTGCGTAATAGGCGGCTGACACCAGCCTCAGGTCGCCATGAAACTCCCACATCAGCGCGGTCACGTAGCGCGTGCCCGCCGCGATGTTTTCTTCGACATCGAAGGGGTGAAAGGCCCCGTAGCGCCGCGCCGTCGCCGGCATCAACTGCATCAGCCCCATCGCGCCCTTGTCCGAAACAGCGCGCGGATTCCAGCGCGATTCAACATCAATCAACGCGGCAATCAGCTCCGGCGGCACGTGGTAATGTGCCGTATACCGGCGCACGTATCGTTCCGCCTGAGATGCGTCGGGCTGCGCGCGTACGCAGGGCAGCGCAGCAAAGAGCAGAAGAACAATTGGAAGGATTCTCATCGTCATTCCGCCGCCTCCGGAACCGTGATTCTGGCGGCGAACCGCGCGCCATCGACGAGCAGGCTCTTGAACCCTTCTCGCAGCAGCAGATGCCTACGGTCCTTTTCCGTCTTTGCCAAAAACGGCAGCAGCACGTCGCGCAGGTCTTCCGTTACGTGATCGGCGCCGAGCAGGCGAAGCGCGTTGGCGAAGTCGATCATCTCCGAGACCGAAGGAGGCTTTTCGAGCGAGTAATTACGGAACGAAAGCGCGATTCCAGCCATCTCCCGGTGAAACTTCTCGTCTGCGTCGGGTGTGCGGCTGGCGATGATCTCCGCCTCGCGGGCCGGCGTCGGATGCTCCACGCGCACGTACAAACTGCGCCGACGGATGGGATCACCCAACCGGCGCTCCTCGTTGCTGGTCAGCACAACGAAGGGAATGCTCTTGGCCTCGACCGTGCCGAATTCGGGGATCGACAACTGCCAGGCAGAGAGTATTTCGAGCAACATGGCTTCGAAACCTTCGTCCACCTTGTCCAACTCGTCGATTAGCAGAACGCAAGGCTGCTCGCTTTCAAGCGCGCGCATCAAGGGACCTGCCCGGAAGAAGTCGCGCCCCTTGAGGCTCGTCTGCACGCTCTGCCAGTCCGCATGCTCACCCCGCGCGAACTCCATATAGAGCCGCTGCAACCCCTCATCGAAACGCCCGATCGCCTGGTCCTCGGTCACGCCGCGGTAGCATTGCAGCCGCTCAATATGTGTCCCGGCAGCCTTTGCAACCGATACAGCCAATTGCGTCTTGCCCGATCCCGCAGGCCCTTCGAGCAGCAGCGGTTTCTGCATCCTGGCCGCCAGATAAACGACCTTGAGCATCACCGGATCGATGAAGTAGCCGGTTGCTGTAAGCCGGGCCGTCAATTCCTCGCAGGACTCGAACATCCGCAGCTCCTTCGCCTTGCGCTGTTGGAGAATGCGTCAGAACCAGAACTCGGTCAAATCAACGCGCCTCGATTATGTGATTTGACTCGAAAGCCTCCAGGATTTGACCGAATTGCACATTGGATAGAGGATGCGCTTGCACTGAGGAAACCTCAGATTCGACTGCCTTGCGTGGGACTTCAAAGATGTCTAGGAAGGGAAGAAGATATGACGATATTGGAACAGATTGAGCAGCGCTCTTCGGCTCTGAAAGTAAACGAGTTGGCAGAAATGCTTCAGGTCACCCCACAGCATATTTACCGAATGGCGTCGTCGGGGCTTATTCCGTGCTTCCGAATCGAGGGCGCCATCCGCCTGGATCCCAAGGAAATTGCCAACTGGCTGAGAAGCAAGCAGCCGCAGGCTGTTCGCACTCGACGGTTGCGCGCGGCCTGAAAGGCAGGCTTTAGTTGGGAGCTACGTTGGACTCTGAACCAGCATCGGCCGGGTTTTGAAGTGCAGCGGCGGCCAGTCCTGCCATCGCACTCTTGTCGATGATTTCGTGCATTCCCTGCCGGCCGACGTATTTGAGGTACACCATTGTTGACGCCAGATCGCTGTGTCCAAGCCATTCCTGGAGCGTGCGAATGCTGACCCCCTCCTCAAGGCTTGTCGTGGCAAAGGTGTGGCGAAATTTGTGAAGAAACCATTTGCCGCAGTATGGCCCCTCGTTGCATTTATTGCCGTACTTCGAATTGCAGCGTCCGCAATTCAGCCCCGCGCGCCAGGCAATCCTCTTCAGTTTGTTCTCAAGTTTCTTGTCAGGCTGTCCCTCGGAGGTCGGAAAGACGAGATCATTCCGGTTGAATCCCGTTTGGCGACTCTTGTACTCGCGCAATGCATCGAGGAGGGCGGCCGGTACCGGAATTTCCCGCTCCTCCTTGTCCTTCGGCTTGAAGCCAAGTTGCTTCTTTGCCGTCACCCGAACGCACTTTCGATTGAAATCGATGTCGGACCAGGTTGTGTATCGAACCTCCTTGTCACGCTCTCCAGTGAGTAGAAAGAAGAGGTAGCGAATCTTCTCGTCGGCGTTGCAGGCGCGAAAGAGTGCCTCCAGGTCCTCTGGCTGGTACATCTCCCGCATATTGGTTACAAAGCTCGGCTTGTCCCGGCCATGCAGAAGCCCTGTGATGCCGTTTAGCCTCAACCATTGCTGCACGATTCCAATGCGGTTATAGACGGTGCGAGCTTCATTACCGATCGAATAGAGATGACGCATGAACTCGAGGCAGTCCTTGCGATCAATGTCTTTCACATATTCTTTTTTGCAGGTGTCGCGGAAACGATAGAGCACGTTCCGATATTCTTCGTAGGTTTTGGGCTCCCGCTGCGGAGGCTCGACATCCTTGAGGTAGGCTTCGATCGCATCTTTGATACCCACTCCGTTTTCGGACGAAATGACCGACTGATTCAGCTGGGTCGGCTCTGAAGCTTCTTCCCTTCGACCGCGGTGGGGATGGTTTTGCCGAGGTGGAGCCGCCAGCAACTTCGGCTCTTCCAGGGTTGGGAGTGCCGATTTGTCTTCGAGAGTGATGACGCTTGCCAGACGGGCACGTAGCGCCAGGTCCACTCTTTCCCGGATGTATGCTTCAATGCCCGTCAACAGAAGCTGTTCGGCGCCTGAGTCTGACGGAGCATCAATGCAGATTCTGTCCTCATTTTCTGTGCGATCTGCCGGCGCCGAGGGCCGAGAGTGCACCAAGGTCCGAAATGAATCCAGGGTAATACCTGTTTTGCGGGCTTCGAGTTCCAGCGATTTCAATCGTGCCCGTTCGAGGACTTCCGAATGGTTTGGAATCGCTTCGCGCTGCCGGCGGCCCCCTTCGCGCCATTCGAGGTAGTAGACTCCCTCGGTATGAATCTCGATGCGGCCGCCGACGCGCACCCGATCACGCAGGCGGCCGTTGGACTCACGCACGATCGGGCAGAGTTGCCAGCCTTTGCTGGTTCGGACTTTCTTGAGCACATTGACCTGTGCTCCACGGCGAGCGGAATCCACTGGACGCGGCATGGGCGGGATTGTCCGTCCTTCTCAGAACTCGCGCAAAAAAGCGCGGCGAAGTGGACACCACAATGGACACCAAAACCGCTGTTTTGTGGACACCATGGTGGACACCATGGCGATAAATCATTGATTTAGAAGGACTTGGTGCCGAAGAAGGGACTCGAACCCCCACACCCTTGCGAGTACATGGACCTGAACCATGCGCGTCTGCCAATTCCGCCACTTCGGCACGGGAAACTTTCTCAGCAGGGACGCTGAAAGGGCAGCAACTTAGAGTTTCGCAAACGCTGGGGACGGTGTCAAATCCGAAGCCATGCTCCTTTGCAAACCTTTTCGCAAACGCGTTTTTGCAAAACCTTCCCCGAACGCGTTCAGCAACCAGCTAGACCAGCTTGGCGTCGAGGGTGATCTCGGTGTTGCCCGCGAAGAGCTTCGAAATGGGGCATCCGGTTTTGGCGTCGGCCGCAGCCTTGTCAAAGGCCTCTTTGGTCGCGCCGGGAACTTTGGCCGTGGTGACGAGCGCGATGCGCGTAATGCCGAAGCCCCCGTTGGTCTTGGCCAGCGTCACGGCTGCCTGGGTCTCAATCTTCTCGGGCGTGAGTCCGGCCCCGCCAAGCTGCGCACCCAGCGCCATCGAAAAACAGCTCGCGTGAGCCGCCGCGATCATCTCTTCCGGGGTCGTACCGCTCTCCGCCCCTTGAAACCGGGTAGCGAAGGAGTAGCTCGCATTTTTCAGCACCCCTGTTGCTGTGGAGATTGTGCCTTTGCCTTCCATCAGTGAGCCCGTCCAAACTGCGCTTGCTTTGCTTGCCATCATTTCCCTCCGTATGAGAATTTACTGGGATTAGTTTTTTTAGGCCAGGCCCACGCCAAAAGGAAAGATTTCCCCAAAAGCACCCGGTAAGTATTAGATGCGTCAGGGTGTTTCGCAGATGCGGATCAGGAGGGAGAAGTGTCGTGCGCGTCCGAGCGGATGAGCTAGTGGTCCCGCCCAAGAAGGTCTGGCCCCTTGATGCTCGAGTTCAACCCACCTTCACGCCTCGCCGCGCCGAAGCGATTATGTGCAACAGTCTGTCGGGGAACAGGTGAGCACGCGACAGCACTTTGCGGGTCAGGCCGGTCAGGGGCATCGTCCCGGCCAGGCTGAGTGGAACCCATCTTCGCGTGCCTGCGCGCACCGCCATCTTCGTCACGTCATCCTCAAAGACCGTGCGGATGCGCACGTAGTAGTTTACCCGCATGATGGAATGGCGCACAGCCATGCGCAGCTCGCTATCGGGGACCGCCGGATCGCGGAGGGTGGGCAGCTCCCACATGCCGGGCATGACGCTCGCGGTCTTCGGCCGTTGCTCCAGCAACACCTTGCGGCTGGCGAGTCCGCGCAAGGGTTTCCCATCCCGTTTGCGCGCGGTCCGCACCGAGAGCGCATACGCCGCTTCGCGGCTTAGCACCGGCCCCCTTGGCGCTGTCTTGTGTTCTCCACGAGTCACGCAATCGTGCTCCGCCGGACATTCAGCACAGCGCGGACTGCGGGGCAAGCAGACCACGGCCCCCAGTTCCATCATCGCCTGGTTCCAGTCCCCGGGCTGGGAGGGATCGACAAGCTCTGCCGCCATCGACTCTATCTTGCGGCGCAGCGCGGCCCCTCCGCCATTGCGGCTGCCCGCCTCCCAGCCGGCCATGCGGCAAATCACCCGTTCCACGTTTCCGTCCACAACCGCTATCCGCTCTCCGTAGGCGATGCTGGCCACAGCCGCCGCCGTGTAGGGGCCGATGCCGGGCAAGGCGCGCAACTCGGTCGCTGTGGCCGGCAGATTGCCCTGGCAGTGACGCGCCACAAATTGCGCGGTTTTGTGCAGCATGCGAGCCCGCCGGTAATAGCCCAGTCCGCTCCACAGCGCGAGCACCTCCTCTTCGCGCGCCAGCGAAAGAGAAACAACGGTGGGAAACCGGGCTAGAAAGTCCCGGTAGCGGTCGATGACCACGGCCACGCGCGTCTGTTGCAGCATGACTTCGGAAACCCAAATTGAATAGGGATCACGGCTCTGCCGCCAGGGCAGATCGCGCCGGTGGCGCTCGTACCAAGTCAACAAATGCAGCCGCAAGGCGGTAAGATTTCCAGGTTCCATCGATTCGGGACCCACAAAACCAGCTTACGGCATGCAGCAGCCGGCGCTGCTCGCCTGGTGGCTGGCGCCCCGGGCCGCGCCTCTGGAAGAGAGGTAATCATTGGGGTTCCGCGCTGAGAGTTCCTCTTGTTTGGCATCCGGTCAACTGTTAGCATCAGCGTAATTTCCGCCTTTCGCATGTGGTGTGCGCAGGCCCTCAGCACGTTTCAATGCCTATTGAGCCTGTGGTCGCATATATGTGCGCACGGTGCCGGGGCCTCAATTACAAAACTCACGAACGCCGGAGGCTAGCTTTGAATCGCATCGCACTCATTCTCTCGCTCGTCCTGTTGCCTTTCGTTCCCGCTCTTTCCGCTCAGGTTTCGCCCACCCGCGGGAGAGGCTCCGAAGGGACCACGGCTTTCACACACCTGGCGCTAAGCGGGGGGATCTCGATGGAAGGCATCAACTTGCAGGCTGCCACCAACATCAACCGCTATCTCAACATCCGCGGAGTTGGCAATGTCTTCTCCTACTCGGTCAACAACGTCAAGGTCGGCGGCAGCGGCGGCTCCAATGGCGCCAACGTCAGCGGCAATCTGAAATTCGCCTCTGCCGGCGCCTCGCTGGACTACTACCCGTTCCCGAAGCATGGCTTCCGGCTGAGCCCGGGCGCCATTCTCTACAATCAGAACAAAATCACAGCGAGCGGTGCGATGGCGGCTGGAAACAGCATTTCGCTGGGTGGGGTGAAGTACTACTCTGAGCAGGCCACCCCCATGGCTCTTGACGCCAGCCTGGGCCTGAACACCCGCCAACAGGCCTTTTCGATGACCACTGGCTGGGGCAACATGATCTCGCGCAAGGGCGGCCACTGGTCGTTCCCATTCGAGCTTGGAGCAATCTTTACCGGCGTGCCCACGCTGGGCATGACAATCAGCGGTTCTGGCTGCACAAACAGCGCGGATTGGTCAACAAACGGCGCATCGTGCGTGAATATGGCTACCAATTCGGTTGCGCAGTCTAATATCAACGCCCAGATCGCGAAGTACCAGAACGATTTGAACCCGCTGCAGGTCTGCCCGATTATCAGCTTCGGCGTGGGGTATAACTTCCGCATCCGCTAACTGAAAAAGAGCTGGAAGGGCCGCTTCCGGCGGGGGCCGCCCTTTGTGTCCACAGAATCCCATCGAGGGGTAAGATTTGAGTGCAACCGGAATTTCAATAAGGGACTCACTCCTTTTGTAAGCGGAGATGCAGATGGCTTTGAAGATGAGACTGGTTCTCTCCGGGGCGCTCGCACTCGGAACGATGTTTCCTGCAACAACTTCTATGGCGCAAGGGCCTGGCGCGGGCCCGCGCTCTGGCGTAGCCCAGACGAAACATGCGTGGTCGGACGCGAGCCTTTCGCCCGACGCCCGCGCTGACCTTGTTCTGAAGGAAATGTCCCTCGATGAGAAGATCTCGCTCCTTCACGGCGGGGGTATGTCCTTCGGCAGTGCCGGTAACTCGGGGTCGAACGGCGGAGCAGGATTCACTGCTCCCATCGCGCGGCTGGGAATTCCGTCGATTCAGATGGCCGACTCGGCCTATGGCGTTACGCGCGGGTCTTCGATGGGCCGCTACTCGACTGCCCTGCCTAACGACCTTGCCGCCGCCAGTTCGTGGGACCCGGATGCGGCCTTCCAGTACGGCGCTCTTATTGGCCGCGAACTGCGTGACGAAGGGTACAACATGTCACTTGGCGGCGGCGTCAATCTGGCGCGGGAGCCACGCAACGGGCGCACCTTCGAATATCAGGGCGAGGATCCGCTGCTGGCCGGGACAATGGCCGGCAATTTCGTCAAGGGCCTCCAGTCCCAGCATGTCATCGGCGACCTGAAGCACTACGCCATCAACGACCAGGAGAGCGGCCGCAACGCCGTCAACGCCAACATCGACAAGCGCTCCATGCGCGAGACCGACCTGCGCGCCTTCGAGATCGCTCTCGGCATCTCCAACGCAGGCGCCGTCATGTGCTCGTACAACCGCGTCAACGGCGATTACGCCTGCGAGAACAACTACCTGCTGAACGAGGTGCTCAAGAAGGACTTCCACTTCCAGGGATTTGTTGTCTCCGACTGGGGCGCGACACACTCTGCCGCCAAGGCCTCCCATGCCGGCCTCGACCAGGAGGAGCCCGGCCAGTCCTTCTACGGCGACGAACTGAAGAAGGCGGTTGAGAGCGGCGAGGTCTCCACCGAGGAGCTGAACGATCACGTCCACCGCATCCTGCGCTCCATGTTCGCAGCGGGCCTATTCGACCTGCCCACCCAGATGCAGGTGCCCGACGTTGAAGGCGGCTACGCCATCGCCCAGAGCATCGCGGAGAAAAGCATCGTGCTGCTCAAGAACGAGCGCGGAGTTCTGCCTCTGAATGCCGCGCAGCTTCATTCTGTTGTGCTGATCGGTGGCCATGCCGATAGAGGCGTACTGACGGGCGGCGGATCGGCGCAAGTGGATGCTCCTGGCGGTTCTGCGGTTCCCGCCCCTGCCGCCAAGAACCTGATGGAATCCCTGATGAGCCCCCAATGGCTGCCGGGCTCGCCGCTGAGCGCGCTCCAGAATCGAGTCGGCGCAGGCAAGGTGACCTACGTCTCCGGCGACGACTTGAATGAAGCCGCAACGGCGGCTAAGAAGGCTGACGTCGCGA
>Ga0326727_10021485_pt1 | contig 12638 bp, 11 predicted proteins | sample MB2enrmetagenome_FD_207643 | JGI IMG/M metagenome (GOLD analysis project Ga0326727, IMG submission 207643) | Lab enriched peat soil microbial communities from McLean, Ithaca, NY, United States - MB29MY | ecosystem: Environmental > Terrestrial > Soil > Wetlands > Peat | place: USA: New York...
TCCACCTGGTGGCCAGCGATTTAATCGCCGATGACGTGATTCGGTTGACGTACGTTCCTGCTTAATCGCGCGACTCGTCCGACGGACTGCGCTCTGAAATTCAAACTGAGACACTACCCAACTCCACTCTATATAGTATATTGTATTAAAATCGGGTTTGTTCCTTACACGCCAACGACTTAGATCATCACAAAATCGCCATCGAAAGAGACTCGCTCGCGTTCCCCTGCTAGCCGCAACCCCAAGGGGCACATTACGCAATCAGTCCGATGCGATGAACCAGCCTGACACTCGCAGCTCGCGATGATCCATGCCAATGCCGGTTGCGGCAGGCGACAGCCTTGACCCGATCTGTCTGTGAGTTTTGGGACACCTTTCCTGACAGGCCTCCCCAATTGCTACCGACTGGCAGACCGGAACTCACGGTCGATAGTGGGCAATATCGGTAGCCATGTGGACATTACCTGAAAGCGGTAGTGACCTCAACTGAACTGCCGCCTCGGAACCTGAGCGGCCGTGATAGGCTGGCAGCATGCCGAAGTACCGTTTCTCCTGCACACATTCCCGGAAAGAAGGAAGTACGCTTGACAGAATTTCCTAAAGGGGCGGCTATACGGCTTCGCCGGATTCAAGGTGCCCGCTCTGATCGCGTACCTGCGCGGTGGGTGAGGCTCAGTCGCACGGCTTCACCACTCGCTGAGCCTGCCGATCACTTAGCTGCCGGTGTTCCGCCGGCTACGGGAGTAGCGCAGAAAGCGCACCTTTTTGCCGCGATGGGGATCGCACTGAGGCACTCAGGACACTCTCTTGTGGTTGGGTCCGGAGTGGCCTCGCCACGCCGTATACGCGCTATGAGCGCGTTCATGGGGAGAATCACGAAGAAGTACACCGCTGCCGCTATCAGCAGGAACGAGACGAGCGCGTTGATGAAGTCCCCGAGCATGAACTTGCTCCCGTTCACTTCCATCTGAATTGCCGAAAAATCGGGTTTCCTGACCATGGCCGCGATCAAAGGAGTGATCAGGTCCTTCACGAGCGCCGTGACCACAGCACCGAAAGCAGCGCCCATTACGACGGCGACGGCCAGATCAAGTACATTACCGCGCATGATAAACTGCTTGAAACCCTTCATTTGCTTTTCTCCTTTGTCCTACTCCGAATTGGACCCGGCAATCATGCACTGGATCTCTTCTGAACAACGCGCATCGCAAACCAGACCAACGATGAGACCGAAGACTGCGTGTCTTTGCCGGGATTCCATTTTGCCGTTCCGAGCCTGTTAAGTATACACTGCTCCCTTGCTTGTGGCGGATTGAGTCGGGCAAGACAGCGCATGGCGCTGCCCCACAACCGAGCGTTTGCGGAATCAGTGAACGGTGCCGGGCAGCGGGAACTTGATAAGTGGGGATATCGGTAGCTACCCAGCCGGGCGAGGATTCACCTGCGCCCCGGCCATTAAGCGAGACCCGACCAGCGCCGTTCCGCCATCGACGTTCAGTACCGCGCCCGTGATGTATGCAGCCGCCTCGGAGCACAGGAAGAGCGCGGCGGCGGCGATCTCCTCGATTTGCGCCAAGCGACCGAGCGGGACGGCCGAGGTGACGGCGGTTCGCGCCTCATCGGTCGGCGCCAGGCGGCGCATACCCTCGGTGCCGTCCACCGGACCGGGGGCGATGGCATTCACGCGCACGCCGGCTGGTCCCCATTCGAGGGCCAGCACCTTGCAGAGCATTTCGACACCGGCCTTGGCAGCACAAACATGGGCCTGAAACTGGTACGGCTGCGCGCCATGTATCGCTGAGATGGCGAGCACCGACGCACCGGGTTTGCGCAGATGCTCCCAGGCCAGCCGCGCCGTGTTGAAGGTGCCGAGCAGGTCGATATCGACCACGGATTTGAAGCCGTTCGTGGACATGCCGATGGCTGGCGCTGGGAAATTGCCCGCGGCGCCGCAAACCACAATGTCGATTTCGCCCCAGTTCTCGCGGACGGATTGAAGCGCCGCTCCGGTCGCTGCGGCGTCCCGCACGTCGGCAGAATAGCCGAGCACGAGGCCGCCATGGCCGGCCAGGGTTCGCATCGCCGCCTGCACTTTCTCTGGATTGCGGCCCTGTACGGCCACACGCGCCCCTTGCTGCGCGAAGAACTCCGCAATGCCGAGGCAGATTCCACTGGTGCCGCCGGTCACATAGGCGTTCCGGCCATCGAGGATGCGCTCCCGAAAGACACTGATCATGCGGGCAGCATGGCACGCTTGAGGAGTCGCGTCAAACCCCTTCCTTCGGGACTTTATGTGTTATCGATAGCCGCCACGGTCTGGGGCGGCAGCTAGGATGGGTAACGACCATGGCAGAGCCGACCTACGAGGAATTGAAAGCGCAGCTGGAAGCGCTCAAGAGTCAGAAGAGCAGGAAGCCCGGAGATTTCAGCTTGAAGGTCAGCGAGAAGGGGGGCGTCAGCGTGTATGGGCCCGGCCGGTTTCCCGTGACGCTCTATCAGGAACAGTGGTTGAAACTGCTCGACCGCGCAGACGACATACGTGCCTTCATTACCCAGAACGCTGACAAGCTGAAGAGGAAGGAGTGATGGACCCAGTTAGGCGCAGGCCTGTGGTCGCTCGGCTTTCGCCTCAGAGTGTTGCCGCTTAGCGAGCGGCGATGATACCATTTCCTACGGATAAGCACAGAACATATCCTTGCGCTTTTGATTTCGGAACGCGACAAGCTCAATCGGGCAATCGAAGCCCTTGGGACGCCGGTGAAGCGTCGTGGCCGGCCGCCGAAGAATCCGCTCGCCGCCGCGGTGACTGCCGCTCCAAAGAAGAGAAGTGGTATGAGCGCCGCCAAACGGAAAGCGCAGTCGGCGCGGATGAAAGCGTACTGGGCAAAGCGCAAGAAGCAGTCGGCGAAGGATTAGGACTGTTCCCGGCAGACCGACAAACGAAGGAGTCGATCAGGAGGCGACGTGCTGGCCGACTCTCAAGGTACGCGACGGGCCGGAAGCCGCGACACACGTCCATCCAAGCTCTTTCCCACTCCTGGTCCGGCAGCATGTTCCGGCGATTCGCCCGACTAACCGCGCGGCACGGCTGGGTGGGTAGACAGGCCATCTGCACCTCCAGAATGCACGCTTGCGGCCATGGCCGACTCTGCACGAATCGGGTAGGTGGTCACCCATCACTTGACGTCGGACAATGCTGGCTCTTCCAACTGAGAAAGGTGTGTGCGGAAGAAGGCGACGATGCGCAGTCGAGCATCGAGCGTGGCCGGCTCATTGTAGGCAATACCGCTGAAGCGCAATAGCTTGAAGAAAACGTTCTGGTGGTTATTCATAAACGAATGTCCGGCGTCCGGGTATTCCTTCACGTCGTGGGCGACGAGTGCCCGTTCAAGCGCGCGCTCGAGCTGGTCGGCGACACCCCGGGTCCAGCGGTCTTTTGCGCCGTAACTGGCCACTATTGGGCAAGCGGTACCAAGGAAGGTTTCGATGTCGGCTGGGAGTTTTCCTCCGTAGTTGACGCTGGAGGCGGAGAAGCCGCGGCCAAACGCGAGCAGAAGGGCGAATGCGCCGCCCATGCAGAAGCCGATGACGCCGGCTCGCCCGTTGCAGCCGGGTTGAAGCGAGAGCCAGGCGCGAGTGGATTCGATGTCAGCCAGGGCCGTGTCGCTGAAGGTAGGTCCCTCGCGCACGAGAAGGTCGTGAATCAGAGTGCGGAAGCAGAAGATGAATCCGCCGGGATGAAAGAGTGCCGGTGCCACGGCGAGAAAGCCCGCCTCTGCGAGCCAATCGGCCTGGTTGCGGAGATCCTGACTCATGCCAGCGGCGTCGTGCAGGACAACGACGCCCGGTACTCTGCAGGTAGAGGGAGGAGCGGCCAGGTACGCTGGCATATCGCCGCGCGCCGTGGGGATGAGGACGTTGGCCAATGTTCCAGACTCGGTACTCTGAGTCTAGCGGAGCCGTCTGAATGCTGAGAATCCCGGTGCGCAGGAAGAACTCAACCACGACAGCTTTCGGCTGGCGTTAACAGGGATCATCGGAAGCCGGCCGGACGCCAGCTCGGGGTGGAGGCGAGCTGCCGCATGGGGTCCGGTGTCGCCACTTTCACGTTGCCTTCGGTCCTCCTCTCCTGTACAATCCAAACCGTTGCGGGGGACTCTTGCAACGGACGTACCGAAAGGGACAAATCCATGCCGAAGTATCTGATCCAGGGACGCTACACGCCTGAAGGCGTCAAAGGGCTGGCGAAAGACAAGGCTTCCGGCCGCAAGGCTGCCGTTCAAGCCGCTATGAAGACCCTCAAAGGCAAGGTGGAGAGCTTTTACTTTGCTCTGGGCGCCGACGATGTCGTGGTGGTCGTGGACGCGCCGGACAACATCGCCGTCGCAGCACTGTCGCTGAGCGTAGGATCAACGGGACTGGTCAACATCAGGACTACGCCGCTCCTGACGGTCGAGGAGATCGATCAGGCACTGGCGCTGCCCTCCAGGTACCGCGCGCCCGGTCAGGAGAAGTGATCCGAACGTTTGGTTGCAAGCGGCCGGTCCCGCGTAAATCGCCGTTCGCTCTGCGTCGGGCGCGCAGCGTGGCCGCGTGTGGTTAGGGCACTTGCGCCAGCAAATCCTCAAGCCTTGTAAACACTCGGGCTGAAAGGAAGGGACTGGATTGGTTTTGTCCGAGCTTTCTCAACACCTTGCCCAAGAAGTCTCCGATGCGCTTGTCCACGGTTGCGTAATGAACGTATGGGAGGGCCGTAATATGGGCAAAATCGGCGATATCTCCCTCTTGCATCACCATGGCGTTGTCCCTTCGCAGTTGGTGGTAGGTCTCGAATTGCAGACGAAGCCCGGGCGAGCGCGACGGGCGCCGCCATAGCCATTGCCCGAAGGCCGTTAAGTTGACGGCGTTAGCATCGCTGAGATTGTAGGCTTTGAGACGTGCCGGTACGGCGTTCACAAAGATGTCGCGCAGCGGCAAGCGTTGTGAGGACGGAAGTTGTCGTTGCCAGTTCAGATGATCTCTCAAGGCGGGAGTGTGTCGTTTGTAAGCGACCTGAATCACATTTCGGGCCATGTGGACGATCTCATCGAGCCTTAGGCCCACCAAGATTTGCGTTGCTGCCGCCTTACCTCCCCAATCGGCGGTTTCATCCCAACGGGATACGTAAGGGTCGACTGGGTCAGGCTCCTGTCCTATTTTGTAGGCTCGTAGGGCGAGTTCCAGTTCGTCCCTGATAATCAGGCCTCTCGCATGTATGCAATCGGCAAAGCTTCGAGGCTCTGGAGATAACCACGCATTGTCAGCCAGTCGCCTCGGTCAGCGAAAACCGGGCCAACGAAGTCGCTGACACCCGTAAATGTAAGCACGATCCTCGCGCCGCGTTGCTGCAGCCAAGTGCCCAGCGCGAGGACGTCGAGCGGACGACTGCGCTCAACGACCTCGATCAGATCCTTGGTATCGAGGAGTACACGCACTATACCTATCGTGACTCATTGGGCGATCAGTCGTGCGAGCACGTCCATTTGACCGGAGAGATCGCGCCTCGCGTTGGGACAATATCTCGGGTTATCGGAAGCGTCAAGACGGTCTCCGGCGTCGATTCCGCGTTGCCTGCGGGCGTGCCTCATTTCAACTGCGCGGCCAGAATTGTTTCCAGGAGGCTGCACAGCGTTGCGTGGAGACATCCTGACGTCGCAAGCGAGAGTCGGACCCGGCGTCTGCACCGGCGCGTCGCTCCGCAGCCGAATCGTAAATCCGTGTTCGCGTCCGAATGCACACTCACCAGGCGAGCCCGGCCAGCAGAAGAAGGCCGATCGGAATTCCGGCGCCGGGCTGTGTCAGATCATCGAGGCCCGGCGGCCGCGACGAGCAGGCCGAAATCGACCATTTTTCGGACCAGGTCGAGATCGAGCCGGACACCGCGCTCCCCGGCGATGGCAGCCAGGGCGTCCGCGACAGGACGGCCGTCGAAGTAATGCAGAAGCTCCATGACGATTTGCGGCACGTCCAGAGGATCGGAGTAGCTGTATGAGGCGACCCTGGTCACGTCCTGCCGGATCTGCACGAGCTGGATGGCGCCTACGCTGAGCGCCGCGGGGACGTCGCCGGAGATCAACTGCCGATGTGCGTCCTGTGTGAGCCGGGCGCAGGCACGGACTTCCTGTCCGCAGATGGCCAGCACATCGGCCCAGGACAGGGGGTTCACGAGTTCCGCGCAGCGGCGGAAGAACTCGCCTTCGCGCCCGCGCCAGTCGCCCCAGATGTGCGCGTACGCTTCCCGATTGACCTTGTTGTCGAGGGCTTCGCCGGTGACCTCCTGCGACTCTGAATTCCAGCTCGCGTCGGTCACCAGGTGGCGCAGGCAGTCGGCGGACAGATGAAGTTCGAGCACACACCAGCGGGCAAGACCGTTTTCGACCGTGCTGAGGAGCCGCTGCAGCGACTCGTGCCAGAACGCGTGCCCGACCGCGCCGCGGACGTGCTTGCAAAACCAGGTTGAGCAGATGGAGTCGCGATGGAGCCAGACGCCGCAGCGTCCGCTGTCCTCAAGGTAATGCGGGCAGCGCAGCGTGCGGCTGCGGCCGAAGGAATGGTCGCTGCGGTTGTAAAGCAGCGAGTAGACCGGAGGCTGAGCCAGACCGAGGGGGGTGACGCCCAAGCCTTCCGCCATGCGCTTTTCGACAGTGGCCCGGCCGGGCTGCGCGTCGGGATTCGTGTCGGACAGAATGGCCCCGGCAAGGAAATTGTGAAGATCGGGGACATAGGTGCAGCACTTGACGGCGGGGTCGTAGTAGTAAGCGGAGCGCGCGGACTGTTCGCCCGCGTCCGGCGCCATCGCGCACTGTGCGCAGGTGGCTCTGGATTCGCGGGGGATAGGTCCGCCGAGGAGGTGATCGAGCCACCTCGCGTACAAGGGCGGAAGAGGCTCGCTTTCCGTGATGGCAGCGGTCAACTACCGCCTTTCGTCGATATATCCATTTTCTTTTTCTTTTTCGCCTTCTTGGTCAATGTCGAGTTATTCGCGCTCTTTGTACTCTTTGTGTTTTTCGTCGCCTCCTCGCCGAAAGCCACGCCGAACACGCCGCCGTTCGGTTGGAGAAGGGCGCCTGCACCGAGGCCGATGAGGACTGCCCGCTTCAGGAGATCGCGACGGGCGGTCTGTTGGACCTGCAGGGCTTCCGACGAGTCGGGCTTTTCCTGTGACATGCCAGCTCCGTTTTCCATCTGGAATCGCCCCCCTCCTGACACCGGGGGGACGCAAGTGATTAAAGCATAGCCTGTCGGGCGCGGTCAACTGGTCTGCCCACACCGTCAGGTATTGGTGAATCGTCAGCCGCGCGCTTTCCGCGAGTTGCTTGCCGTCGTATCTGAAAGTTCCCATTTTGCCGGTCAACGCGCTATCTTTTGAAGTGCCTTCGATAGGCTTCGAGCGGATTGTCGCCGTATCGTACATCTGCCACGGCCGATTCGCCGCAGCTCGGAACGGATGACGGGTCACTCGGAGAAAGGTCGGATTTGGGTATCGCGGGCCCGAGTCGGGTTGTAGGAAGTTTCGCCCCGCCCGGCGGCGAACAGCGGGAAGGGTGCATGTCGTTCCCGGCGTTGGAATGATATTTCGCATTATCGGCAGGCAACCAGCGCGCGCTTTTCCGGCCACCTGGCGGCCGCTTCAAAGGCCTCGCGGGCGCGAGCCGCGATATGGGAACTAATCGGAGAAGTGGTCAAACCTCCATTGAGTGACCGGGGGCGAGCGGGTAATTCCCGGAATCGCGCACAGAAGGCCGGGATCTGCTTGAGAACGCGGGGTTTGGACGGCCCCAAACGTGCGCTATCGCAGTTATGCTGCGCCAGGATCTCACTCTCGCAATCCGCCGCCTTCACTCCAGCCCCGGCTTCACCGCCGCCGCCATTGTGACCCTCGCGCTCGGAATCGGCGCCAACACCACCATGTTCTCCGTGGTGAACGCCGTCGTCTTCCGGCCCTTCGGAGTCCGCAACCAGAGCGAGCTGGTCTTCTTCAACTACCACACCGCGAAGGTCGAGTATCCGATGATCTCGTATCCCGATTACAAAGACTATCGGGACCGCAATACGGTGCTCAGCGGTCTGGCGATGTACGACTTCGAACCGTTCAATATCAGCCACAGCGGGGCTCGGAATACCCGTCTCTGGGGTTATGCCGTCAGCGGAAACTACTTCCAGATGCTGGGCGTTCAGCCCCTCCTGGGCCGTCTCATTCAGCCGGCGGACGACGTGCGCGGTGGCGGCCATCCGCTGGCGGTTCTCGGGTGGAGCTGCTGGCAGGCGCACTTCGGAGGCGACCCCAATGTCGTCGGAAAGCAGGTCAGGATTGACGGACTCGAATATAGCGTCGTCGGCGTGACTCCTCGGGCATTCACGGGGACCGAGGTCCTGTTCGCCCCGCAGCTCTTTATTCCACTGGCAATGTCGGAGCAGGCCGCTGGGAAATGGCTGGACGACCGAAAGAACACCAAGGGTTGGGCGATCGGCCGGCTGAAACCGGGTGTTTCCATGAAGGGCGCGCAGGCGGCTATCGACACCATCGCAGCAGGACTCCGCCGTGAATATCCAAAAGAAGACGGCGGGGTTTCCATGGTTCTTTCGCCGCCGGGCATGGGCGGTACATTTCTGCGCACTGGCATCATTGGCTTCTCGTCCGTGGGAATGGTGGTGGCCGGGCTGGTGCTGCTGATTGCCTGTGTGAATCTGGCCGGCCTTCTGCTGGCGCGCGCTTCGGACCGCAGAAAGGAGATCGCTGTCCGGCTCGCGTTGGGCGCCAGCCAGGGCCAGCTTTTGCGGCAGCTTCTCACGGAGAGCCTGCTGCTCTCGATTGCCGGCGGCGCGGCCGGCGTTTTACTGACTTCCTGGCTCACCGAGCTGGTGAACACGTGGCGCCCGCCCATCGACACCCTTACCCTTACTCGCGTCGCCATCGACACGCGTGTGTTGTTCTTCGCCGCCGCTGTCTCGGTGCTCAGCTCGATCTTGTTCGGTTTGATGCCCGCACTGCAATCCACGCGCGCGGGACTGACCGAAGCGATCAAGAACGCCGCACCCGCGGAGAGGTTGCGCCGGCTAAATGCCCGCGATCTTCTGGTCACCGTCCAGGTGGCACTTTCGGTGGTCCTGCTGGTTGGCAGCATCCTAGTGGTGCGGAGCTTGCAGCACGCACTCAGCCTGAATCTTGGATTTCAGCCCGACCATGCCGCCGTGCTCTCGCTCGATTTGGGCGGCCAGGGCTACGACGAGCAGCGCAGCCGCGAGTTCCAGCGCCGCCTGCTGGAAAAGGTGCGCGCGATGCCGGGGATTCAGGCTGCCGGCATGAGTTCCGGCCTGCCTTTGACCCCGACCAGCGACGATGGCGGCGCCATATATCTCGAGGGCAAGCCCGAGCCTCGCCCGGGCGAGGTCCCCGTCGCATATCTGTACACGATCACGCCTGGCTACCTCAAGGCCATGCATACGCGCCTTATCGCGGGACGGGATCTGGATGGACGCGACACCAAAGACGCAACGCCGGTGGCTCTGGTGAATGAGACTTTCATCCGCCGGCTCCTGCCCGGCAAGGATCCCAGCGGCGCCATTGGCACGCGATTCCGCCACGGCACGACCGGGAAATGGATTGAGGTTATCGGCGTGGTCGAGAGTGGAAAGTACTACACGCTGACCGAATCGCCCGAGCTCGCCACTTTCGAACCCATCGAACAGCGATGGAGTCAGGGCCAGGCACTCATCGCGCGCTCTCCGATGCCCGAAACGGAGACGCTCCGTCAAATGCGCCGCGCCGTTTTAGAACTCGACCCGACGCTCACCATCTTCCAGGACGGCAGCCTTGCCAGCGCCCTCGGATCGGCATTGTTCCCGGCGAAGATGGCGGCGGCGGTGCTTGGATCGTTTGGAGTGCTGGCACTGGTGCTGGCGTCGACCGGTGTCTACGGGATTATGGCCTACGCCGTATCCAGGAGAACGCGTGAGATCGGCATCCGCATGGCGTTGGGCGCCGGCCCGGCCCAGGTGGCGCGGGTGGTGCTGACGCGGACGGCGAAGCTGCTGGGAGCGGGTCTGGGTATCGGTCTGGCGCTGGCGTTCGCCGGAGGAGCGTTCTTCGATCAGATCCTCTATGGAGTCAGCGCACACGATCCGCTGACGTATCTGTGCGCAATCGCGGTCATGGTGGCAGTGGCATTCCTCGCGATCTGGGCGCCTGCGCGTCGCGCCATTACCCTTGAGCCGCTCGCGGCCCTCCGCGTGGAATGAGATTATCACCCGCATTTGGCCGATTCCTGCGTTCGATAAGAGCCATTATCGTTAGCGGTTGCGCGGCCACTCTTTCTGTCCGAGTGGCCATCTGGCCAGGATGCGAAGCGGCCCGGCGGCCTGCGAACTCGTTAAGCCCCTTTCAGGCCTGTTAGTAGTAAACTGCGGCTATCCTACTGGACCCAAAGGACTCGAACATGATCATAGGAAGACGTTCGTGGATAAAGACGGCCGGAATATTGGCATTCGATCAGATGGCGCCTGCGGCTACGAGGGCTACGGGGGCTACGGGAGGCGATTCGGTAATCGCCTCGAGATCGGTTGCGGTGACGGACACCGCAGCGGGAAAGGTGCGCGGGTTTGTGCGGGATGGCGTCTATACGTTCAAAGGTATCCCCTACGGGGCGCCCACTGGCGGGGGACGGCGTTTCATGCCGCCGGCAGAGCCCGTGTCATGGAAAGGGGTACGAAGCTCGTTGACTTACGGCTATGTCAGTCCGCAGGAGCCGAGGGGGCACTGGGATAAGGACGAGGTGGCGTTCGTATACCAATGGAACGAGGGTGTTCAGAACGAAGACTGCTTACGCGTCAATGTCTGGACGCAGGGGCTCGATGACCGCAAGCGGCCAGTCATGGTCTGGCTGCACGGTGGTGGCTTTTCGACAGGATCAGCCCATGACATGAAGACCTACGATGGGGAAAACCTTGCGCGGCGCGGCGACGTCGTAGTCGTCTCGCTGAACCATCGGCTGGGAGCGGTAGGATTCCTGAATCTGGCCTCGATTGGTGGTGAGAAATACGCCACTTCAGCCAATGCCGGCATGCTGGACATCGTTGCGGCGCTCAAATGGGTGCGTACGAACGTTCGGAACTTCGGCGGAGATCCGGCCAATGTGACCATCTTCGGACAATCGGGCGGAGGCGGTAAAGTCACCGCGCTGATGGCCATGCCGCAGGCGGCGGGGCTGTTCCACAGGGCCATCGTACAGAGCGGGTCCATGCTGCACATGCCGGACCCCGACAAGACGGCGAAACTGGCCGAAGCGGTCGTCAAGGAGTTGGGCATCACCAAAGCAACCCTCGATCAAGTGCACACAATTCCGGTGGAGCACATCGTGGCCGCCGGAATCGTGGCGGCCAAAGCGGTTTACCCGGCGCCAGACTCTTCCAGGCCATTCGACTTCGGACGTCATGCCGAACTGATGCCGTGGGCTCCGACGGTCGATGGCGCTATCCTTCCGGAATCGCCGTTCTGCAACGGCGCACCCACGATTTCGGCGAAGACGCCGCTGCTGGTCGGCTCAACGAGAACCGAGTTCGGAGTGGGCTGGGGTTGGCCCGAGTTCGAATACTTCACGTTAGGTGCTCTGACGAACGCGATCATGAAGGGCTATGGGAAGGAAATGGGAGCACGGGTGCTCGACGCCCTTCGGCGCGGCCATCCCGGGGCCAAAGCATGCGATTTGTTAGCTCTCTGGCAATCCTCGGGCGTACGGCTGGCCACGATCCAGCAGGCTTCGGCCAAGGCCGCACAGGGGACGGCGCCAGTGTACGTGTACCTGTTCGCCTGGAACACTCCCGTTCTGGATGGCCGCGTGCGTTCCTATCACTGCGCCGAGTTGCCGTTCGTTTTCGACAACACCGATCGATGCGATGCTGCGACCGGCGGCGGTTCGGCCGCGCGCGCGCTGGCCGCGAAAGTGAGCGAGGGGTGGGTCCGATTCGCCCGCACCGGGAACCCGAATCACGGCGGCTTGCCGGCATGGCCGGAGTTCACAACGGAGAAAGGCGCGACGATGGTCTTTGACAATACTTGCACGGTAGTAGACGATCCAGACCGCGAGGAACTGCGGGTTCTCGCAGACTCCTAACGACCACAGCGCGTTGCTACTAAGGGAATACGCCATTGGCTTCTGTCTGGGCTTCAGGTGCGTGTTGCACGGCCAGGAGATCGACACGCCCGAATTACGCACCCACTCGGAAACAGAGCCAATTGCCGCGAAAACTGGATGATCGCAGACTTTTTGCCGGGCGTCAGGCCGAAGCTGGAATGATATCCGCCCGATCATCGTTCCCGTTTACAACGAGGAGGTGGCCATCGGTAGGTTGCTCAACAACCTGGATGCACAAGGCGCTGCAGAAGTCGTCGTCGTAGACGGCGGCTCCACGGACCGTACAGTGGAGATTGCCTCGCAAAGAGCCCGTCTCGTTCGAAGCGAAATGGGGCGCGCGGCACAGATGAATACCGGCGCGGCATCCGCTTCGGGTGAGATTCTGTTGTTCCTTCACGCCGACGTGGTGCTGGGAGAAAGCGCGCTGGATCAGCTCCGCCGGGCGATGCAGGATACCATGATCGCGGG
>Ga0326727_10021486_pt1 | contig 12638 bp, 11 predicted proteins | sample MB2enrmetagenome_FD_207643 | JGI IMG/M metagenome (GOLD analysis project Ga0326727, IMG submission 207643) | Lab enriched peat soil microbial communities from McLean, Ithaca, NY, United States - MB29MY | ecosystem: Environmental > Terrestrial > Soil > Wetlands > Peat | place: USA: New York...
TAACCCGGCCTTTCAAGAGGGCAGAAAAATGGATTCGGCAGAAAAATGGTCTTTCTGATGTTTCTGCCCCTCCATATTCCTGCCATCCCTGTTCGATGCGACAAAGCGTGCTCATTGGAGGAGTTTTGCACAAAAGGCGGAAATTGTTCAGCCCATGGTGGGAGGTATTTTTTTACAACACGAAACCCCTGCAAACATTGGCTGATACGGGTGTCGGGGGCCTCCTTGTCAAGTATGTATTCTTGACAAGCACTCCAAAAACCGGGCTTCTTTACCACAACCTCCCCACCAAGGATTTCAGGATACCCTGAATTCATGCCGCACGCCTTGCTATTTTGCGTCCTTGTGGCTTCTGAACCATTCGATGAAGCGCGGGATGCCTTCCTCGACTTTGACCCGGGGACGATAGACGAGCCGCTGCCGGGCCTTGGTGATGTCCGCGAAGGTGATCGGCACGTCGCCGGGTTGCGCGGGTTGGCGGTCAATAACCGCTTTTTTCCCCAACGCCTTTTCCAGCAGGGTGATCAAATAGCCCAGTTCAACGGTTTGTGATTCGCCCAGGTTGAAGATTTCATAGCCGAATTTCTTTTGCACGCAGGCCATGATGCCGTCGAGGGTGTCGGTGACGTAGGTGTAATCGCGCGCGGCGGCACCGTCGCCAAAGACCGGGATGGGTTTGCCGGCATCAATCAGTCGCGCGAATTTGTGGATGGCAAGGTCGGGCCGCTGGCGGGGGCCATAGACGGTGAAAAATCGCAGCATGACCACGTCCATGCCATAGAGGTGATGATAAACATGGCCGAGGGCTTCGCAGGCGAGTTTGCTGGCCGCGTAGGGCGATATGGGCGAAAAGATCGGGTCGCTCTCGGTGAAGGGAACGCGGGCGTTGATGCCATAGACGGATGAGGAGGACGCCAGGGTGATTTTCTTGACGGAATGGCGTCGCGCGGCTTCGAGCAATTGCGCGGTGCCTTCGACGTTGACGCGCTGGCAGAGGGCGGGTTCGAGGAGGCTGGGACGCACCCCGGCACGGGCGGCCAGATGGATAATCTGGTCGAAGCGGGCGCTGCCGAGCAGTTGATCGAGGCAGGCCGGATCGGTCACGTCGCCGGGCACAAAGGTGAACGGCTTGCCGGCCTTCTCAATTTCGCGGAGATTGCCCCGTTTGATGGCGGGGTCATAAAAGGGATTCAGATCGTCCAAAGCCCAGACGCCATGCCCCGCCTGGAGCAATCGCTCGCACAGGTGCGAGCCGATAAAACCCGCGCCGCCCGTGACCAGGAAATTCATCGGGCCAACCTTAAACACAAACATTTGAACTTTAAACTTTAAAGTTTGCGATTAACTTTTCCGGTCATGACGAATGAACCACTGCTCAAGCTGGAATTGCCCGGCCTCAAGAAACTGAAAAGCGGCAAGGTGCGCGAAGTGTTCGATTTGGGCGACCGCCTGCTGTTTGTGGCGACGGACCGCATTTCGGCCTTTGATTGCATCCTGCCGACGGGCATTCCGCGCAAGGGCGAGGTGCTCACGCATATATCCCATTTCTGGTTCGGGCAAACGGCGGGGATTGTGGAGAACCACCTTGCCGGAAAAGGGGAGGAACCGTTGCCGCCGGAATTGCGAAAGTTTTCCGCGCTGCTGGGACGCCGGAGCATGTTGGTGAAAAAGGCCCGGCCGCTCGCCATCGAATGCGTCGTGCGCGGCTATCTGTCGGGGTCGGGTTGGAAGGATTACCAGAAGACGGGATGCGTTTGCGGCGTTGAACTGCCCGCCGGCCTGCGCGAGTCGTCGCGTCTGGCCCAACCGCTCTTCACTCCCGCGACCAAGGCGGAAACCGGGCACGATGAAAACATTTCCTTCGAGGAAGCCGTCCGGATTGCCGGGCGTGAAATCGCGGAGCAGGCGCGGGATTTGAGTTTGAAGATCTATTCCTTTGCCGCCCATTACGCGCTCCAACGCGGCCTCATTATCGCGGACACGAAATTTGAATTTGGGCTGCGGGACGGAAAGCTGATCTTGATCGATGAAGTTCTGACGCCGGATTCATCCCGTTTCTGGCCGGCGGACCAGTATGAGGCGGGCCGCGGGCAGCCGAGTTTCGACAAACAATTCGTGCGGGATTACCTGGAAACGCTTTCCTGGAACAAACAACCCCCGGCGCCGGCCCTGCCGCCGGAGGTCGTTGCCAGGACGATGGAGAAATACTTGGAAGCCTACGAGCGATTGACGGGAAGAAAGCTTTGATGCAAAATTTGGTCGAGGATTTTTTGGTTTATTTGCGCCATGAACGGGGGCAGGCGCAACACACGGAAAAAACTTACGCGGCGCTGCTGGGCAATTTTCTGGCCTGGGCGGAGAAACGCGGCTTCAACGACTGGAAGGCCGTCACGCTGCGCGATCTCATGGATTTCCTCGAACACGAACGGACCCGGACTTTGAAGGATGAGCCGGAAGAGGGCGCGCGCCGGCTCAGTTCGGAAAGTCTTTACCTGCAAATCGCGGCGTTGCGGGCCTTTTACAATTTTGCCGAGGCGGAAAAACTGCTTCCGCAAAACATCGCGGAAAATCTTTCGCTGCCGCGCCGCTGGAAGCGCCTGCCCAAGGCGCTGTCCAATTCGGAAATCGAGCAATTGCTCAAACCGGAAACTCCGGCGACGCCCGCGTCGTTATGCGATCAGGCCGTGCTGGAACTGGCCTACGCCTCCGGATTGCGGCTGGCCGAACTGCGCGCGATCCGGCTGGAGCAACTTCATCTTGACGCTGGGTTTGTCACCGTCATTGGCAAGGGGAACAAGGAGCGCGTGACGCCGGTGGGCCGCGCGGCGATTGACGCGATCCGGCGGTATCTCGAATTGGGCCGGCCCGGGCTTGTCACGCCAAAAACGCCGGCCAACGTGTTTCTAAACAGGCGGGGGCGTCCCTTCGCCTCCACGACTTTGTGGGGCCGCATCAAACGGCGGGCGCGCCGGGCGAACATTGGACGGAACATGACGCCGCACATGATCCGGCACAGCTTTGCCACGCATTTATTGGAGAACGGGGCCGACTTGCGGGTCATTCAGGAACTGCTCGGCCACGCCAACATCAGCACGACGGAAGTCTATACACACGTCGGAGCGCCGCGTCTGCGGGAGATACACCGCCGGTTCCATCCGCGAGGGTGAAGGGGGTTCTGGTTCCTAATCGTAATCTTAATCCGAGTTTTTTGAACGAAGAAGATTAGGATTAAGATTAAGATTAGAATGAAACTCAATGCACGCCAGAGGGCTTGACGAACGGCGGCGGATTCTTATCATCGCCCCCGTGACCGAGAGCCAAACGCGTTATGGGCAGGGCCTCATCGTGCTGCTGGGTGTATTTGCTTTTGCCGGCATTCTCGCTTTTCATAATATTGCCGAAGGCGACCTCTGGGCCCAGTTGGCCATCGGCGCGTCAGTGTGGGAGCACGGACACCTTCTGCGGCACGATGTCTTTGCCTTCACGCCAACGTTGCGCGAATGGACCGCCCACGAATGGGGCGCGGGCGTCGTCTTTTACGGTGTGCTCAAGATATTCGGTCCGCCCGGCTTGATGGGTTTGAAAATCGCCCTGGCCCTGGGCGCGCTGGGGTTCGGGCTTGGCACGGGCCGCAAACAAGGCTGCGACTCGAACATTCTCCTGTTCCTGGCCATCCTTGCCGCCGCTTGCATTCTGCCCGGATATATTCCTGTTTTGCGCAGCCATGCGTTCACCTTTTTTTGGTTCGGGGTGACGCTGTTTTGCCTGGAAGAATTGCGCGGTGGGCGGCGCTGGCCGGTGGCGGCGCTGCCGCTGGTCATGCTGATCTGGACCAATCTCCACGGGGGCTTCGTGGTGGGACTGGGCGTGGTCTTTCTTTATGCCGCCGCCGCCGTCTTTTCGCGAAAGGGCATCGCGTCCCTGGCTGGCACGGCGGCGGCTTGCGTAGCGGTGACGTTTATTAATCCCTACGGCGTCAAATTCTGGCAATACCTCATCCCGGCATTGCTCCACCCGCGGGCGCGAATTACCGAGTGGCGTCCGCTGCCGCTGCTGGCCTGGGACGACTTTTGGGGGTTCCGTTTGCTCTTTGTATTGACAGTTGCGGCGGTCGCTCTGGGCTGGAAACAAACTTCCCGGAAGAATCTTTGCGGGCTTGCAGTCCTGGCGCTGACGGCCTTCATGGGCTGGCGCGCCCGGCGTCATGGTCCATTTTTCGGCGTGGCCGCCCTTGCCTTTGCCGGGCCGTATTACGCCGGCATGGCCGCGGCGCTGCCCGCCGCCATTCGCGCAAAACTCAATCCCATGTATGCCGTTGGAATCCTTTATGCCGGCATCGCCTTTTTTGTCGCGCTGGAAGTTCTGCCCGGGGCTTCAATGCATCCGCTGGCGCCGGTGGGGGAGGACCCGGTGCGCGAGGCGGACATCCTGGGCCGGGCCGGGGCGAAGGGAAATCTGGCCACGCCATTCGCCTGGGGCAGCTATTTGACCTGGCGGCTTTATCCGAACATCAAAATCTCGATGGATGGGCGTTACGAAACCACCTACCCGGAATCCACCTTCGCGCTGAACAACGCCTTCTTCGATCATCAGGATGACTGGTTGAGATTATGCCGTTCTTACAAGGTTGATTTTGTCATCCTTGATCTGGCGCGGGAGCGGTTGCGGCCGGAAGACTTGACAGCGCAAGGCTACGTCCTCATCTGGAAACAGGGCGATGTTTCCGCGCTGTTATGCCTGCCGGAGCACGCGGCGGCGTTGGGCGAAGCCGCGCGGAGCCTTCCGCCATTCACCATTGACCCGCTCGATCTGGAGACACGGCCAATGCTTCCCTTTCCCGGCGACAGCCACCCCCTATGAAGGGCACTAAAAAGACTCATTCGACGCCGCCCCAGGCATCAAGTCGGCGGGACTATTACTTCGCCTGCGCCGTGATCGGAACCGTCTTCGCAGCGCTGGCCATGCTGACTTGGCGCAAATGGCCCGATACGCTGGTGGACTTCGGCCTGCAATTGTATTGTCCGTGGAAACTCTCCACCGGGTCGGTCCTTTATCGTGACATCGCTTATCTTGTGGGCGGTCCGCTCTCGCAATATTACCACGCATTTTTGTTTAAGATTTTTGGAGTCTCCTTTTTGACCCTGGCAATCTCGAACCTCGCCATCACCGTCGTGCTTTTACTGGTCATCTATCGTTGCTTTTACCGGTCCTCCAACCAACTCACTGCCATCACCGCCTGCCTTGCAATAGTGACGGTGTTCGCTTTCGCGCACTACAACCTCTCTGGAATCTTCAATTACATCACTCCTTATTGTGCGGAAAGCGTTGACGGGCTGGTCTTGTCGGTTCTTGCGGTCGCGCTTTTGGCCAAATGGTTTCGTGAAGAAAAATTCCGGCTGGCCGCCGCCGCCGGCTTTTGTTGTGGTCTGACTTTTTTGACCAAGCCGGAGGTATTTCTGGCGCTGGGGATAAGCGTCAGCGCCGGGTTGCTCCTTTTTTGGCGTGTCAGGAAAAAGCCCGGCTTCCTGCTCCGTTCTTTGGGCACAATGATGGCGGCGGCCTTTCTTCCGCTCTCCGCATTCTTTATTTATTTTTGGCGCATGACGGATTTCCGCGGCGCCGGCCGCGCTGTGTGCGCCGGCTGGATAGCCGTGTTCACGACGCACCCGGAGGACAGCCGCTACTTTCGTTGGTGCATGGGTTTGGACGATCCCGCCGGCAATTTGCAACGAATGTTCATCCAGTCTTTTGGCGTGGCCATTATTGTGGGTGTCGCCGCTCTGCTCTGCCGCCGCCGGGCGCCAGGTTGGTTGAACCGCAGCCTGCTCGTTTTCGCCGCCGCCGGGCTGACGGCGCTGTCCCTGAAATTTGACTGGCGCAATAGCGGAGCATGCCTGCCAATCGTTTGCGGGGCGCTGCTGGCGCTTCTGCTCTGGAGGGCCAAAGTTTCGGGTCTGGAACCATGCGCTGTTTTCCCGATTCTTTGGACCTTCTTTAGCCTTGGCATGCTTGTCAAACTCGGCCTGTTCAGCCGCATTTGGCATTACGGATTCGTTTTGGGCATGCCCGCCTTTCTCTGCGCAGTTTATTTGTTGCTTTGGCTGCTGCCCCGCGAAATGGAACGATTTAACGTCCATCCCGGCTTCCTGCGCGGCCTGATCTGGGCGCCCCTCATGGCCGGGTTGGTGCAATTGAGCCTGGGTTCGCTGCACACCTACGCTTGGAAGACCGTTCCAGTGGGCGCGGGAGCGGACAAAATGTGGGCTTTGGATCCGAAGGTTCGTCCAATGGATACCGACATGATCATGGCCTTGCATTGGATGGAATCCAACACGCCACCGCAAGCCACACTGGCCGTCCTGCCAACCGGCATCATGATCAATTACCTTTCCCGGAGAACCAACCCAAGCCGCTATCCCATCTGGCCCCCGCCCGAGATCGCAGCCTTCGGACAGGAAAAGATGACGGATGACTTCATCCGGAACAGTCCTGATTACATCATTCTTATCGGCCTGAGGTTTGCAGATTTCGGCGAAGAATATTTCGGGAAGGAGAAGCGGTTTGGCGGGGACCTGTTGAACTGGATCAGCGCCCACTACGAGCAGAAATGCTTAATCGGCAGCGACTGGCAGCAAACCGGCCGGTTCGGCATCAAAATTATCCAAAGGAATCCGCGTTAGGAGGCTCTACTGGGCGGTGCGGGTGAAGACGCTCGCCACCTTGATGTTCGCCGCCTTGGCCGCGTCCATCACTTTGACCAACATCCCCACCGGCGTGTCGGTGTCCGCGCGGATGGCCAGGGTCGTTTGCGGGTTGAGACGAACGGCTTCGATCAGCCGTTGCTGCAAGGAGTCCATCGTTATCGGGTCGGTCTTCAAATAGAGGGGGCCTTGTTTTGGAACCGACAGGACCAGCGCGTTGTCAGCCGCGCCAGGCTTGGCTTGTTTGGATTCGGGCAGCGCCAGTTGGATGGCCGGCAGTTGTTTGAACGTGGTCGTGGCCATCAGAAAAATGAGCACAACGATCAAGACATCGATGAGCGACACGATGATGATCGTTGGAGCCTGCCGTCTTTTGCGGGTGGAAAATTGCATGGCGTCGATCAATCGCGATCGCGGGCGGGCGCATCGGCCAGTTCCCCGGTTTCCTCCGAGTGATATAATTGCCGCAGGAATCCATCGCAGAGCGACGCCATTTTCACGGCGTGGCTTTCGACCTTTTTATTGTAATAGCTCCAGGCAACGAGCGACGGAATGGCGGTGATCAAGCCCAGCAATGTCGCGTTGAGCGCATACGCAATCCCCTCGGCCAGTTTGTTATTGTCGCTCAGGCCGGTTGTCCCCAAAGTCGCAAAAAGCGCGATCAAACCATAAACCGTGCCCACCAGTCCCAGCAAGGGGGAGACCCCGACAACAATTTCCAGGACGACCAACCCGCGTTCCAGTTTTGAAATCTCCTGGCGCGCGTAGGTTTCCAAGCCGGCGCTGTTTTCCGTCTTGCTCCAGCGCCGGTGTTTGTCGGCCAGGAGGAGCAGCCGGCTCAACGCGGAAGGATGTTGCTGGCAGATGCGCCGCAGCATGGGCAGGTCATCCTCCGTCCGAAACGTATCCAGCGCGCCTTCCACCGCCGGGGGGATGACCTTGATGGCCCGCAAGGCCAGCCCGCGTTCGACAATAAACGTCAGTCCAATAACCGACGCCAAAAGCAGAATTCCAATAATAATTAGTTCCATGATTCAATCTTCTCCACCAATCTGAGCTTAATTCATTCTGTCCCATAGTAAAAAGTAAAAGTCACGTCCCGGTAGTCCTTTGGGAAATCGCGGCGCATTTCCTCCGGCCACGGGCGGTAGGGCGCAGGCTCGCGTATGGCCTGCATGCAAATCAGCCCGAACAGCTCGGACATTTCGTTCTGCGGCATGCTCATATCCGTGACCCGGCCATCCGGGTGCAGCCGAAATTCCACCACAACCTTGCCTGTGCCCGGGGAACGATTCTCCAGCAATTGATACCAGCGCGTCCGCACGGCGTCGATAAATTGCGCGTCATAATCGCCGTAAGAAGTCTTCATCGCGTCGAGCGACGAATCCATTTTGACACGCTTGACGCCGCCTTCCTGCCGTGATTTCTCGCCGAGCATGCCGCGTTGGGCCATCGCTTCGGCAATGGTGCGCGGGCGCTGATGGACCGGCTGCGGTTGCGCCTCGGCGCCCGTATCCGTTTCCGATTGGCTGTTCTTTTCCTGCGCTTTCTCGCTGGGTTTGGCCATGGCCAGGTCGCCGGGGGTCTCGGCCTTTTTCGGCAGCGCCTTTGCTTCAGGAGCATTGGCGGTTTCCTTTCTGGGCGGCGAGGGCTGCAACGGTTTCGGTTTGAGGCGGGTGTCCGGGGTGGTTTTTATCACCTTGTCCTGCCTGCCGAGAATCTCCGGAACCAGCGCGTCTTTCGGATTGGGATTGGCGGCGACCGAATTATTGGCGCTGTAGAATTTGGGCGCTTTGGGAGGCGCGGCCTCGGCCAGGGCCGGATCGACATCCACAAAGACCAATTGCGACGGTTGCGGCTGCGGCTTCGGAGTGAGCGCGATCTTTTTGCCCGTCATGGGCTTGAGCAACTTCGGCGTCAGATGCATCCAGGCCGGGAAGTTGAAATTCCGCCACCAACCCTCCGTCCCGCCCCACTTCCAGGCGCCGAACACGGCCAGATGGATCAACAGGGAAATAATCAGCGCCCTGAGCAATAATTTCTCAGCGTCATTCCTCTCGCTAAAGTATTGAGCCGTCACCATGAACAGGATGTGCGAAACAGTTGCGAAAACAACGCAAAAAGGCCGGACGCGCCAGGCGCAGTCCGATGTTGCACCCGGCTTCGCCGCAACGGCTAAGGCGCGGCAAGCCCCGCTTTGTCATGAAATGCCAAAGGTTGTTTCCCGGCCAAACGGTGATAAAGTCATCGCCGTGTTGTCGCCATGAGAACCAACAAGATCAATCGGAGGCGCTTTTTCTTTTTGTCGGTTTTGGCCACCCCGGCGCTGGTCTGCGCGGACGCCAACTGGCTGGAGCCGCAATGGGTCAAGATTCGTTCCATCAAGCTGGCCGGAAATAATCCGGCTCATCGCATTGTCCATTTTACTGACATCCATCACAAGGGCGACCGGCCTTACCTCGAATCCGTCGTGGAGAAAATCAACAGGTTGTCGCCGGATGCGGTTTGTTTCACCGGAGATTTGATCGAGGAGGCGCGGTTTGTCCCCGAAACGCTGGAAATCCTGCAAAAGATCAAGTCGCCGCTCTACGGGGTCCCGGGCAATCACGACTATTGGAGCCATGCCAAATTTGAGGTGATTGGCAAAGCGTTCGCGGCAACGGGAGGCGCATGGCTGATGGACTCCCAGGTGACCACGGCCGACGGGAAGGTTCACATCACAGGGGTCACTTGTTTGCGGGGCAAGCCCGCCCCGTTGGCGCCGAAAGCGAACGGCAAAAACATCATGCTATTGCATTACCCGTTGATGGCGGAAAGAGTGGCGCATCCATTTGATTTGCTTCTCGCCGGGCATTCGCACGGCGGCCAGGTGCGAATGCCATTTTACGGCGCGTTCATTCTGCCCTATTGGGTGGGTAAATACGACATGGGAATGTTCCGCGTCCCGGCTGGACGGCTCTATGTCAATCCCGGCATCGGCTGGCTGGCCACGCCCATCCGCTTTAATTGCCGCCCGGAAATCACGGTCTTTGAGATTTGACGGGGGCTGTCTATTTGGCGCTGGCTTCCGCTTTGCGCTTTTTGGCTTCCTCGATCACTTTCTGTTCCAATTCGCGCGGCATTTCCGTGTAATGATCGAATTTTTCGGTGTGAATGCCGCGGCCGGCAGTCAGGGACCGAAGCTGGCTGGAGTAGCGATACAGATCGCGGGCCGGAACTTCGGCGCGAATGACCTGAAACTGCCCGTCGGTGTCGATCCCCAAAATCCGGCCCCGCCGGCTGGAGATGTCGCCCATCACTTTGCCCAGGCAATCCTCCGGGATGCGGACTTCGATCTGCTGAATGGGCTCGAGCAGGCAGGGCCGCGCATTCATGAAAGCCTCCTTGAAGGCGAAATAGCCGGCGATCTGAAAGGCGATGTCCTTGGAATCCACCGGGTGCATTTTGCCGTCGTAGAAATCTATCTTGACATCCACCACCTTGCAGCCGGCCAGGATGCCTTCGCGGCAGGCGTTCTGCACGCCTTCCTCGACGGATGGCACAAAAACGCGGTCCACGTTCTGGCCGGAAAGGGATTCGGTGAACTCGACTCCGGTGTCGCGGGGCAGCGGTGCGATGCGCATCCAGACTTCGGCGAATTGGCCGGCGCCGCCGGTTTGCTTTTTGTGGCGGTATTTGGAATCGGCCGGGGCCTTGATCGTCTCCCGGAATGGAATGCGGGGTTCGCCCAACTCGACATGGGCGTTGAAGCGCCGTTTCAGGCGGTCCACCAGCACATCGAGGTGCAGTTCGCCTTGGGCCGAAACGATCGTTTGGTGCAATTCAGGATCGACGCGATAGACAAAAGCGGGGTCTTCCTCATGCAACGCTGCCAGGCCGGCCGCGACCTTGTCCTCCTCGCCCTTGGCGGCGCTGTTCAGCGAGGCATGAATGGTGGGCTGCGGATATTGCACCTTCATCAATTTGACTGGCCTCGCCGCGGAGCACAGGGTGTTGCCCGTGTGCGTGTCCTTCAACTTCACCACCGCGCCAATATCGCCCCCGGTCAATTCCTCCACCATGGCGCGATTTTGTCCGTTGAGAATATAAAGCTGGCCGATGCGCTCGATCACGCCGCGATCAGCGTTAAAAAGTTCCATGCCCGCCTTGAGGCTCCCGGAATAAATGCGGAAAAAGGAAAGCTCGCCGAAGTGCGCCTCGGCCATCGTCTTGAAAATGTGGGCGACCGGCTCCGGGTCGGTCAGCCGGACCTCCGCCGCTGTGCCGCTGCCGTCTACGGCGGCGTAACGTTTGCGATCTACAGGCGAGGAACCGTATTTGGCGATGAAATCCATCAGGCGCGCCACTCCAACATTGGTCTCGGCCGACGTGCAGAAGAGCGGAATAAAATGCTGCTGCTGCACGGCCGTATGTATGCCGGCGCGAAACTCCTCTTCCGACAGCCCGCCTTCGTCCAGGTATTTCGTCAGCAACGAATCATCCGATTCGGCGATGTGTTCGATCAATTCGCGATGCAGTTTGGTTACTTCATCCTGCCATTGGCCCGTGGCCGGGACCTCCGTGAATTTTCCCCGGCCGCCGGCGACATCGTAAGTGACAATCTCGTTGCGCAGCACGTCCAGCACCTGATTGAAGCCGGGGCCGGGATTGACCGGGGTGTTCATGGGAAAGACGCCGGGGCCATAATGTTCGCGGGCGGAAGCCAGGATCTGGTCGAAATTCGAGTTGACTTTGTCCAGGGCATTGACGACCAGAATCTTGGGGATGCCGAAATCCGTCGCATAATTCCAGACCCGCTCGGTGCCGACGCCGATGCCATGCTGGGCATTGATGACAATCAGGGCAAAATCGGACACGCGCAGCGCGCAGAGCGCCTCGCTGATAAAATCCAGGTAGCCGGGAGTGTCGATGATGTTGAACTTCTTGCCCATCCATTCGGTGTGGAGCAGGGAGGCATGCACGGAAATGTGCCGTTGCTTTTCGCTGGCGTGATAATCGGAAACCGTGCTGCCGTCGGCGATGCGGCCCATGCGGCCGATGACGCCGCTGCAAGCCAGCATGGCTTCGCTCAACATGGTCTTGCCGCAGGACGCATGGCCGGCGATGGAGAAATTGCGGATGTCGGACGGAGAATATTTTTGCATAACTTATACTATAGTTCCTGCCCGGCCATTTGCCTGAGCGATGCCCGATTCAACCATCAATGATTGAAAATGCCAAGCGGTTTAATTCGCCCGCCACAGGATTGCGGAATCAACCCACGGTTTCCAGCGCCCTCCGCTCCATCGACTTGGGTTCGGTGAGCGCGCCAATCCGCTTGTCCAACGTGGCCAGCGCGCCACCCCGGCTGATCGCCAGGCCGAGCAGATAAGCGTCCGTCACCTGCTGATGACCCATCAACCGCACTCCGGCAAAGGCGACCGCCCCGGCAAAAGGCAGTTCGTCCGGCCAGAATTGGTGGTCCTTGGCGGTGGTGTTCGCAGAGAGAACTTGAACCGCTTCGCGGGGCTGGACGGCATCGCGGGAAAAGGCGGGATTGGACACGATACGGACGAAACCAGCCTGAGTGAAGGGACACGTTGCCCAGCCTCTGCCGCGGTGGCGGGTGAACCAGTTCACGGCCAAGTCGTGCTGCTCGTGGCTTGGCCAGAGCGGCGCGATCAGCAGGTTGGTGTCGAGCAGGTAGCCCTTCATGCGCCCTCGGCTTCGATACGACGCACCTCCTCGGTCGTCACTGGCGGTGAATCGGCGGGCAACTGGAACACCACGATCCCGCCCTTGTCCTGGGAAGGGGTGGGGGCGCTCAGACCCCGGCGCACGAGATCCGAGACAGTCTTGCTTAGTACTCTGGGGCGTAAATACGGTGACGTATTTTAGCAGTTAAGCGGCCAGAGCGATGGGCGTCGGACGGGATATTTTGTGCATCAGTTCATGGAG
>Ga0326727_10021488_pt1 | contig 12637 bp, 14 predicted proteins | sample MB2enrmetagenome_FD_207643 | JGI IMG/M metagenome (GOLD analysis project Ga0326727, IMG submission 207643) | Lab enriched peat soil microbial communities from McLean, Ithaca, NY, United States - MB29MY | ecosystem: Environmental > Terrestrial > Soil > Wetlands > Peat | place: USA: New York...
CAGGCGCATGCGAGAGTAATTCTCCTCCCAAGGCTGTCAACATGAGGGAGAGCAGCGCCAGGGCGCCGCAGGCCACGATCAGGCCCAGGCTGATCGCCTGGTTCCTGAGATAGCTGCGGTTGACCGTAACACCCCAGGCGCGATTCAGGGCCACTTCGAGCGGTTCGAAGATGCCGTTGGCGGTGAACAACAGGAGGAAAATCGAGGTATAGCTGAGCTTGGCAATATACCAGGGAAAGCCGATGTTGTAATCGATGAACTCGCCCGCTTTTCCCGCGAAGAGGTCTTTCACCGCGAGCTGAATCGCCTGCACCGCCGCGGGCCAGTGCAGCACGTCCCGGCAAAGCGAGATCATCACCGTCAAGAAAGGAAAGAAGGCCAAAAGCACGCAGGCGGCGATCGCCAGCGCATAGACATGCGCCTCCGTTTCCGCCAGATAATGGGCCGTCGGCCGAACCCGGGTCCACCACGGCCGCACGTTGGGAAGATTGATGGGGATCAAGTATTAGGGTAACTCCGAAGGAATGTTCACCACGGAGACACAGAGACACGGAGAAAAACAAAAGGCAAAGCCAAAAGCGAAACCCGAGACCACTGACGTGCCGGAGGCCACGGAGGCTTAATCTTGGCATCTCGTCGTCCCCGGCAAGCGCAGAGTGGGAGATCGCTGGGTTGACGGAGCGCCACGGAGGTGTTACGACCGCGGGGAAAAGGCCCGCCCTTTGGGGTCCTCCGGACTCTTCCCCGGTGACGATCTTGCAAACCTCGAGCCTACCGGGATGGCGATAAGCCTGGGCACCTTCTCCGTGTTCTCTGCCACCTCAGTGAGCTCCGATCTTGCTTTCCGACTTTGTTTTTCTCCGTGACTCCGTGCCTCTGTGGTGAACCAAAACTCACCCCATCCGCAACGCTGCGCGCAGGCCGGGGTCGTGGCGGACGCGCCAGATGCGGCTGTCGAGGTAATAGTGCGTCAGGCCGAATCCGCAGAAGAAGCCGAATGCCAGTTCCGACACCCTGCCCAAAGCGAACCCGGGAATGCGGTACAGCAAGCTGAACGCCAGACCCACCGCCACATATGCCAACAAGCTGCGGCTCACCGCCGCCGGAATCCGTCCGTGAACCGCTTCGCCCGACTCAGCATAGCGATTGCGATTATGGAACCAGACAATGGCGTGGTATTGCAGGTTGTGCACGATGGTCACCGTGGGAACGGCGGCCTGCCAGCTCATGTAAGCGAAAGTCAGCCAGTGGAGCGGCACGATGGCCGCGAACAGCAGGTACTTGGGCACGTTCGCCGGCTCACCGGAGCGCCATCGCGCCCACTGGCGGCCGAGATAAACGCCGAGAGTGGCCGCCACGACGGCCCAGCAGAGCGGCTCCAGCCGGGGAAAACCAGTGTGCAGACCCAACTCCTCGGGGTGATGGAGGAAGAAGCGCTGAAAGGGCGGGAAAACCAGCATGACGCCCAGAAAAATGCGGTCGAGAATGTTGTCGAGGGGCCGCAGGTCGCGGCATTTCACCTTGTACAGCACCATGAATCCGTAGTGCTGGCGAATCACGTGGTAATAGGCCCACACTCCCACCAGAATGGCGAGATATTTCACCGCGCCGGCGAGCACCATCGCCGGGCCGAGGGCGAAAAAGAAGATCAGGCTGCCGTACAGCAATCGCGGATGGCGCGCGCGCGCTTCGCGGTCGAAATAGGTGCGGCTGGCCGTCGCGAAAATGTGCGTTCCGTCGAATCCCACCGACCAGAACCACCAAAGCAGCGTAATCGGGACGTGAAATCCGGCGGAGAGGAGCAGGTAGGCGTATCCGGCGAGGGCGCTGCCGATGACGAGCGAAAGATCCACCCCGCGGCCGACGATCCAGTAATCGCGGCGGACAGCGCTGGCGGGCGCGGGCATGGAAGCGACAGCGGCCACCCAGCCATCATACCGTGCCGAAAGCGCTACTTCTTTTTGGCCGGGGCGCCGTGTCCTACCGTGCAGCTCAGTCCCATGTTCTTACGCTGGTCGCAGGCCTTCACGGCCAGATCGTTCTTGGGGAAACGCTTGATCAATTCGGCGAACTCATCGGCGCCGTCGGTCCGGCGGCCCAGTTTCACCAGCGCCATTCCCTTGGAATAGAGAGCGTCGGGAGTCTTGCTGTTGTCGGGGTACTTCTCGAGAACGGTATCGTAATCCTGCACGGCCGCTTCGTAATCGCCTTGCGCTTGGTGAATGGTTCCGATGAGGTACTGCGCGTTGGGAGCGAGCGGCAGATTCCCGTAGCAGCGCAGGTACTCGTTGAATTCCTTGAGAGCGATCTCGTACTTGCCGGCGCTGCGGTCGGAATTGGCGTCGGGATAAAGCTGGCTGGCAGGCTCGCAAGGCTCGGAAGCGGGCGTGGCGTTGGCGATCCCAGGCACGACGGCCCCCGGGACGTTGGTGTTCGTGCCGGAACCCGGCGGCGGGGGCGCCGGAGCCTGCAGGATGGAAACGGCGTGATTCAAGTCCGTCAGTTGCTGCTGCAGTTTGTTCATGGAGGAGTTCAGATCGCTCACCGATTGCTGCAAGGTGCGCAGATCCTGGTCCATGCCGTCGAGCCGGGTGGAGAGTCCGGCGACGGGAGTTTGCACCTTGGCTTCCATGTCGCGGAGACTCTGTTGCAGATTGTTCTGGATCACCGCCACGCCGGTAGTGGATGACTTGGAGGTATCGAGCGCCTGCTGCACCAGCACGGTCAGCGCCGCAAGTTGCTTATCCTGCGATTCCTTCAGAAGACGCAGCTGTTCCTGCAAGCCGGCCACGTCCCGCTGTAATTCCATGATTTCCTTGCTGGCGGCGGGCGAACGCAAGGGAACCAGGGAAATCGCCACGGCGGCAACCAAAGCACAGACCGCAAACCGTCGGAACATATGCAACTCTCCTCGACGGGGCGGGGGGCCGCAGCGTTTGCCCGGCTCCGCCCCGTGTTTATGCCTCTGTATCTATCCTACTGCCCGACCGATAAATGCACGCGGCGGTTCTTCTGCCAGCAGGTCTCGTTGGATTCCGTACATTGCGGCCGTTCCTTGCCGTAGCTGATGGGTTTCAGCCGGTCTCCCGGCAGCCCCAACGATACCAGGAACGCCTTGGCGGAACTGGCGCGGCTGTCGCCCAGCCCGATGTTGTATTCGGCCGAGCCGCGCTCGTCGCAATGGCCCTCCACCGTGATCACGGCGTTGGGGAAATCGGCCAGGATGGCTTTCAGAGCGCCGGCGTCGCGGGTAAGGGCGTCGCGGGCATCGCTGCGGATCTCGCTCTTATCGTAGTCGAAGTAGGCGTCTTGCGTTTCCGAGCTGACGCGCTCCTCGATCGATTGGCGCGGCGCTGGTGGGGCCGGCGCCGGTGGCGGCGGCGGCGGCGGCGGAATCACCACTGAGACCGTGGCGGAGCCGGTAATCGTTCCTCCCGGACCTGTGGCCGTCAGGGTATAGGTCGTGGAATTGGTGGGAGTCACCTGCTGCCTCCCGGTGCTGCGGACACTTCCAATCCCGTTGTTGATCGATATGCTGGTCGTCTCCCCAGTGACTTCCCAGCGGAGCGTGGCCGATTGCCCGCGCTGAATGGTGGTCGGCTCGGCGCCGAACTGCGCCACAACCGGCGCGGCAGGCGGCGCAGGCGCCGGGGCCGGCGCCGGCGCGGGCGGAGGCGGTGGCGGCGGGGCCGGAACCTTCTTTTTGCAGCCTGCGGCGAATAGCGCTAGCGAGGCCGTCAGACAGATGACTGTAATCTTCCGTTTGCTGAACATGAACATCGTCTCCTGAAATTCCTCAACTACTTACCCCACACCGGATGTAAATTGGAGCCCTCCCTGGTAAGCTGCTGCTGCTGCGTCCCATCGGCGAGCATCGACCAGATCTGGGGCCGCCCGGTACGGTCGGACATAAACACGATATGTTTCCCGTCCGGCGCCCAACTAGGATTCTCGTTTTTCCCTTCCCCGTGTGTCAACTGCTGATATTCGCGGGTGGCCACTTTCATGACAAAAATGTTGAACGCGCCGGTCATGTATCCGCGAGTCCACGCGTAAGCCAGGAACTGTCCATCGGGATGCCAGGACGGATTCGAAGCCTCGCCGGTGCCGTCGGACAGGCGCTCCACATCGGTGCCGTCGAGATTCATCTTGTAGATCTGCTCGGGGCCCGAACGGCCCGAGGAAAAGACGATCTCGGCGCCCGTCTTGGGATTCACTTTGGGCTCGGCGTCATTGGATCGCGAGGTGGTAATCGCATGCACGTTACTGCCATCTACGTTGGCGATGAAAATCCCGCAGCAGCCTGCCACGGACGATACGAAAACAATCTGTTTTCCATCGGGAGTGAAGGCGGGACTGGCCGTCACCGACACGCCCCGCTGATTATAAAAACCTAAATTCCGCACCGGATCCACGGAGAACACAAATATACCAGGATTGCCTTTAACCCAGCTAGTGAGCGCGATCTTGCTGCCATCGGGAGAGACCGAAGGAAAATCGGAGAGCGCATTGAAATGCGTAATCGGCTTCTGATTGCTTCCGTCGGGATCCATGGACCAGATTTCCGACACCGGCGCCTTCAGCGTTCCCGTGCGGCGCACGAAATAAATGTGGCTGCCAAAAAGGCAGGTGGAACCGAACCGCTCCAGAATATCGCAGGAGAATTTATGAGCGGCGGTGCGCGCGCCGGCTTCGTCCAGGGATTCGGCGTAGGTTTTGGCCAGGGCGCCGGCGTTGGCCGGATTGGGAATGCTGAGGTCCACCAGCCAGCCGCGGAGCACGAAGAGATTATTCTGCACGGCCGCGTACCCTATGGCCGCATAATTGGCCTGTGCCGGAGGGGCGGACCAGTCGGACATCCACAGTCCGCCTCCGCTCGCCGGCGCCTGCCCGCGGCGCGTATTGTCCGTCTGCGGGGCAATTCTGAAATCGCTGAGCTGCTGCGGGACATTGAGGGGATACTGCCCCTTGGGAACCATTCGGAAAACGCCGGAGCCATCGAGATCGCTCCAGACTGTCCGATTGAAAACGCCCATGTAAGATTGCGATTGGCCGTCGCCGCGAAAATCGGGCACCGCCAGAGCGGGGAGCTGGCCAACTCCCACCTTTATTTCGGCCTTAAAATCGGCTTGCTGCGCCGCCACAATGGCCATCGTTGCGGCGGCCGCTCCCATGATCCAGAAGATCCGTTTCATACTAATTCCCCAATTCGAACTTCATTTGCACCTCGGCCTGATTCCGCGGAAACTTATCCGGAAGCGGAGGCAATTGCGTATCCAATACCGCGCGCTGCGCCGAAAAGTCCAGGCCCTGGTTGCCGCTGCTGGTGGCGACTTTCACGTTGGCGATCGATCCGTTGCGCTGAATTGTGAATGTGACCACCACGGACAGTGAGCCCCCTGTCCTCACCGGCTTCCAGGCGCGGGCGATATTATCCCGAATGATATTGGCGTAATAGCCGAACTCTTCGCCGAAGGGTGAATTGTCTCCGAGGCCGACTCCGCCCCCGCCTTGCACCTGATACATCGGATTGCTTGCGCGCTGGCCGCCTGAGCTATAAAGCTGGCTGACGCTGTCTTTTTGCTGTTCGCGGAATTTGTTGATCTGCGCCTGCGATTGCGCTTCGGCCTGCCGCTTGGTCTGCGCCTTTTCGCTTTTCAGAGGGATGGCATCGGGAGGCGGAGTCTTCGCCTTGGGAATGGGTTTGATCTTCTCTTTGGGAGCGGGCGGTGTAGGCACCTGCGATTGCGTATCGTTGGCCACCGGGTTCACGGGGCCCCCGCGATTCGGCAGCGGGATGGTCGACACCGGATTCACCAGCATGCCGCCCATGCCACCGCCGGTCGGGCTGCCCATGTTGATGCGATGCCGGTCGGCCCACGCCCCGAAAGTCAATCCGCCCAACACCACCAGATGCATGGTCAGCGATACCCAAAACGGTCGCGCCAGCGGCTCGGGACGGTCCAGGATATCGGCATGAGCAGACATGACTATCGCCCCTTTCTGGCGGGAGCGTCGTCCGGTTGGGTCACCATGTACACCTGCAACTTGCCATGCCCCAGTTCCGCCGTCACCTGCGCGATCGGATCCCAGATGGTCTGCGCATCGGCGCGTACGTAGACGCCGGTAGCGGACGGGAATCTGTGGTGGATTTCATTCACTAACGCGTGGATATTGACGTGCGCTCCGTTGAGCGTATAGTCTCCCGTTTTATCGATAGTGACGATGGGCAGTTCCTTGGCGGTTTCCTGCACGTAGCGGGTGCGGGGCACGTCGACCTCCATGCCGTACTCCATCACATGCGCGGTGAGCATAAAGATGATCAGCAGCACCAGCACCACGTCCACAAAAGGCGTGACGTTGATCTCCGAGAGCGCCGCGCCGCCGCCGCGCCGCCGCGACCGGAATCCGCCGCCATCCACGGACATCCCCATAGGCTACTCTCCGAATCCGCGCTCCACCATATTGAGAAACTCCAGCGCGAAATCGTCCATGCGGGTGCCGATATCGCGAATCTTGGTGTTGAGCAGGTTGTAGAAGATGGCCGCCGGAATGGCCGCCATCAAGCCCACCGCGGTGGCGATGAGAGCTTCCGCAATACCAGGACCGACGGTGCGCAGACTGGTGCTCTGCTGCTGGCTGAGATCCATGAAGGCCTGGATGATTCCGAGCACGGTGCCGAGCAGGCCGATGAACGGACTGGCGGTGGCGGTGGTGGCCAGCCAGTTCATGTTGCGCTCCAGCCGGGTCATCTCTTCGCTCACGCCGATTTGCAGCGCGCGCTCCACGGCGCTCCGGTTGGTCATTTTATTGCGCCCGCGCACCTGCCGTTCCACCTCTTCGTAACCGAAATCGAAAACCGTCACCAGTGGAGACGGGCGATACCGTTCGCTGGCCACCATTACCGCTTCCAACCCAGTGGATTTGCGGAAAGCTCGCAGAAAACGGTCGTTGGTCTTGCGGGCTCCGCGGACCGCCGCCCATTTGGAAAAAATGATGGTCCAGGAATAAATGGAAAAGCAAATGAGCACGCCCATGACCGCGAGGGTCAGCGCACTGCCCTGGATCATCGACCAGATATTCACGTCTTGAAGGAGGAATGCGATGGGAGCCGGGAAGCTCAATTCATCTCCTGTCTTCAATCTAGCATAGAGACGCTGCAACCTCGCGGAAAGACGCCATTAAACGTACATAATGTTCGGCATAAGTCGAGGGGCAAGACGCGCCATCGAAATCTCTGCCCGCGAAGCGAATGTCAGGCCGCTCCGCCCATTGAAACCGGTTGGGCGATCCGTCCGGGCGGCCGGCGCAGCTACTCATCGAATAGAGTGAGCTGCGAGGATTCGCTGGCTGTTCCGGGGCGTTTCTTGTCCGGGCGCATCTCGGTTTCCACGACATTGAATCCGTACAGATCGAGAATCGCGGCCAGAGTAGAGCGCATATCGCCCTCGGGCGAGTACCACGAAACGGTGCGATTTACCTCGAGCCGCGGGAGGGCCTCGCGGTCGAAAAGGGCAACCGCGGAACGCGTGTGATTGTGCCGAGCCGGATAGAGAATTCCATGCAGTTTCAGGCGGTCCGGATGTTCATATATGGCTCGCGACCAGCGGCGGGCGATGGCCCGATTCGCGGCGAACAAGCGTCCGTCCGCGCCAATTCGAGCGAGGCACCCCTGACCGCACAAGTCAACCAGCGAAAGAGGCGTGGCCGGACAAAACTCCGTGAGGCGGCGCATCTTGAGTTCTCCGACGCCGACGGTCCGGTTGCCGGTCTCCTGTCCGAACGTCTCAACGAACGCGCCAAATGGATCTCGCGCGGCATACAAAACGCCGTACCTGCCTTTTGGGTCGTCGAAGCGATTTCGCCCCGTCCGCCCGAAGTACAAAGGGGCCGCGGTGTGCAGGTGGGTCCGAAAAAGGCTGCCGCCGTGCGTGGCGATCGGAAGCGTTCTGCTGTAGAAGTCCGGTGGCGGTTCCGGGTGTGCGCCCGGTTCAGATTTCATGCAGCCCCGTGTTGTCCGAACTCTCTGGCGGAGTCGAGCACTTCTTGAACCTCCCCTTCGCGGAGGAGGTCCAGCGGCCGCCGGCCACCCAACCGTGTGTTCGGATTAATGAAGAAGACGTTTTGCATCCATTCATCGTGGTCGGCGAGGGCCAGCAGCACCTGTTCCAGGCCTGGAACAGTTCCGCGGTCGGTGAATTGCCACGCTGGAAACACGTATCCGCGTTTGCGAAACGTGAGTCCGACCAGTTGCCGGGAAGCACGCCGCTTGTTTACCGCCTGCGGTGTGATCCCCAGGTATTCGGCGACTTCTTCCGTTTTGAAGATTCCTCCGTTTTGCTCGATGAGGCGGGCCTTCGCGTCCAAGCCATCGAGAAAGGCGCGAGCGAGTGGATCGGACTTCTGAATTTGGTCCAGTACTTCTGCGCTTCGCATGGCACGGAACATGGCGTGCCAGTTGTCGGCCGCCTCAGCAGCGTCGGACAAGGCGGTTTCGGAGAGGTCCATCAGCTCCAGGATTAGATTTACGGCCTTTTCCGCCCATTCCCGTTTCGTGGGAGCTTCCCCCTGGATGCGCTGCCGGAGGCGGGCGATCCACTCCGGCGTTTCCGGCGGCTCAACAGTGGCGGATGGCTGCGGCGCGGCGGCGGAGCGAGTCTTGGCGACCGTTCTCTTCGCGGGCATGGTATTCAGTATAGGCGAAGATTTGGCAAAGATCAATACTTGAGAAACTTGAGAAACTTTGGAAAGCGTGCAGGAGTCGGTGAGGTCAATCGCTCACCTTTCGTTGATGGCCCGCCGAGCGGATCGAGTGGACTGCACGGCGCGGCTGGACGCGAATGTCGGCCTGCCCGATGCTGCGGGCGTCTAGCCTCTAGCGTAGGCGAGGGCTGACACGTTAATCGGGCAATCTTTCCCGATCGGGGTTCCTTTGGACACTTCTACGGATCGGGCGTTACACGACCAAGTGTGGCCAAGATTCGGAACGCCATTTAGAACTGCAAAAACCAGGTCCTGTCCAAAGGTCCAGACCGGAAGCTTGTCAGGAATGGACCACGTCGGGTGGAGGACTCAGCGACAATAGCAGATGCTGAATCGTCAGGACTACGCGCGCAACAGACACCTCATCGCATTGATCGGGCTCGATAACACCATGCCCGATTGTGTGCCTTGATACTCCGGTTGGGTTCTTCCAGTCGAAGTCAGCGAAAATGACTTGTCGTAGATAGGCATCGAATCGCTCGATTAGGAGCAAGCAATAGGAATGGCGGCCAGTTTGACCGGCTCGCTTCGCTTCCTGAATCAGTCGCGCTTGTCGGGGGTAGTTCTGTGAGTTTCGAGAGGCGTAATGCCGCCTCAGGATGCCCTCGACTGCCGGGTAGAGAACACTCGCGCCGCTGAAGGCGTCGCCGGCGACAAAGTGTCTCAGGCCGGTCTTCAGCGCCGCTGCGGCTGGCTGGAAGAGCGGGGAGCCTTTGGCGAGATCCTCGATTTCCGGAGCGATTGCCTTGGCACAGGCTGTGACTTGATCGTTCAGCCGATCCAGAGCCCATTTCTTCTCGGCGTGCGTGACTATCTGTTGCAGCAACTGGGGTGTCAGCCCGATGAACAAAAACATATTTTGATCGATTAGCCACTGCCACTGGTCCTCCGTGAGACTGAAGCGCTCCTGAAACATCAGCGCAGACCATGCGGCTCCCAGCACCGGCCCCATCGGATAGGCCCTCGGTTGTCGCTCTGGAGAGAGAGGAACAAAGTCGAAGTAAAGACCCTTACGCCAACCAACCGAGAACAGTAAGCACATGCCGTGGTCAGTCGGAATATCGACTCCGATATTGACCTCGACGATGTCGACAATGAAAGTGGACCCCAAAGTCAAGACCATTTTTCGGCCGCAATAAGTTAGGGTTCGGCGGTCATTCTTTGACATAGTGTTACGATCTTGTTTCAAACAATCTTCCTGTCCTTTGCATCGCCGGCAGGATCAACTCCTGGACCGCTTGCGGCGATAGTTGATCCGGCTGCGTGCCTTCCGGAACGTGGACCAGCGCCACGGAACATTTCCCGGACAACCTGGTGCTGATCGACTGGCCAGCGGTGCGTCCGGCCGCATCCCCATCGAGCATCAGAATCACTCGGTCGAAGCGCCCCGTCAGAACCTGCTCCTGGCTCGCCGACAGGCTCGACCCCATCAAAGCCACCACCCATGGAAAGCCGGCTTGATGGACTCGCAGACAATCGAAGTAGCCCTCGACTACGATGGCGGTGTGACTATCCGTGGCGGCCGCATGGTGGATATTGAACAGCTCCCATCCCTTGTGGAATCCGGTCGGCAGTTTGTACTTCGGCAGCCTGCCGTCTGGAGCCCGGCCGGCATAGGCCACAATCTCGCTGCTGACATTGCGGATCGGGATCACGATGCGCCCGCTCATCAAACCTGGCCCACCGTAGAACCCCACCCCAAACTCGGCGGCGATGACGCGATCGACGCCGCGTTGCTGTAGGTAGGGATGAGCATGATCCACTCCCGTCAGGGCGAAACGCAGCGGAGGATTGCACCTTTCTTTTTCCCGAACCAGTTCGACTTTCCACAAACCTCTCGCCACCTGCTGCACCGGTGCGGCCAACGCGCCGACTCCAAACCATTGCTGCAGTCTGCATGCCGCCTCACGAACCGAACACTTCTCCATGGCCGCCACAAAGTCCAAAACGTTGCCGTGCGCCTGGCAGGCGAAGCAGTGAAAGACATTCTTGCTCAGACTGGCGCGAAACGAATCATCGCGCTGTCCACGATGAATCGGGCAGCGACCCTCCAGTTGACTCCCATGCCGGCGCAGCCCGGGTACTTGATAATGGTGCAACACCGCCTCCAGGCTCACGGCTTGCTTCACCGCTCGGAACTCAATCCAGTTGCCCATCGCGCTTACCCTCTCGTCCGGTAAATCGACGCCGGCGTCCGATAATCCAAACTCGAATGCAGCCGCTCGTAATTGTAGAACCGCAAATATCGCCCGATGCCCTCCTGCGCTTCCGCCACCAGCGTGTAATCCTTCAAGTACACTTCTTCATATTTCAGAGACCGCCACAACCGCTCGATGAAGATGTTGTCCAGGCAGCGACCGCGCCCATCCATGCTGATGGCGATGTGCCGCTGCTCCAACTCGCCAGTGAAGTCGTCGCTAGTGAACTGCGACCCTTGGTCGCTGTTGAAGACCTCCGGTCGTCCCCACCGCAGCGCGCGCTTCAGGGCCGCCACGCAGAAATCCAGTTCCATGGTCAACGACAGCATCCAACTCAGCACGAACCGACTGAACCAGTCCATTACCGCCACCAGGTAGACGAAGCCGTGCGCCATCCGAATGTACGTGATGTCGGTACTCCACACTTGATTCACGCGCGCAATCTCAACCCCACGCAGCAGGTAGGGATAGATCTTGTGCCCTTCTGCAGCCCGGCTCAGATTGGGCTTCGGATACACGGCTTCGATTCCCATCAACTGCATCAGCCGCGTCACGCGCTTGCGGTTTACGTCATGGCCTCGATCCTGCAGCCAGGCGGTCATGCGACGGCTGCCGTAGAATGGCGCCCGCGTATACTGCTCGTCGATCAGCCGCATCAGCCGCAGGTTCTCTTCGCTCTCGGCAGCCGGCTCGTAATACCAGCTTGCGCGACTGACGCCCAGCAGCTCACACTGCCGCCGGATGCTGATCTCCGCATGCTCCGGCTCCACCAGCACACGCCGGTCTTCACTCGAGCATGCCAGCTTTTTTTTTCACGAAGTCCAGCTCCACCTTCAGCCGGCCGATTTCTTCGAACAGCGCATCCCGGTCCGCCTCGGCTTCCGCATCTCTTCCCTTCCGCATTCGGCCATCCACGAACAGGTCCTCAATGTGATCCAGGGCCGTCCGCCTCCAATGCGCGATCTGCACCGGATGCAGCCCAAATTGCGACCCCAATTGGTTAAGCGTCTTCTCGCCGCGGATTGCCTCGACCGCTACCCGCGCTTTGAACTTTGGTGTGTACTGCTTTCTCGTCGTCGCCATCGCTTCTCTTTCGCGACCGCCGACTCTGAAATTAACTTATTGCATGGTCTAAAAACTGGGGACCAGTATAGAATGCTCGCCTTAGATCTTTCGCGTTTTGCCCCGTATGTGTAGCGAGGTTGAGTTCGGTGCAGATCTCATTCAAACTACCGATGCGAAGAAGTCGTGGGAGTGGGCGCCCGGCTTCTTCAATCCGTTGGTTAACGATTATCGTATCGAGTTTGTATGCGAGCTGTCGGGCTTGCCCATAACGATCGCTATAAGAGACCTCCCATTTCAGTTCAATCTCCCCCGAAGGTGTCTTCTTGGTAATTTGAATATTAACCCTGCCCTGTTTTGCGAGGTTATGCACGGGAAGTCTGGAGAGTACAGTCTCCGTTCGGATGATGTCGAGACTGGCCGCTTCCGACGCTGCGATTGAACTTGGTAGGCCACCACTGTTTTGTTCTAGGTTCTGTTCCTCCATTTCTTTGCGAAAAATATTCCAGCAGCAACCTGAGCATGTTATTAGCTCAGTGTTGATGTTGTTATATAAGTCTATACAAAGTTAAATACTTATGCAATCAACAACCCTCATTCCATATGGGCTACCG
>Ga0326727_10021489_pt1 | contig 12637 bp, 6 predicted proteins | sample MB2enrmetagenome_FD_207643 | JGI IMG/M metagenome (GOLD analysis project Ga0326727, IMG submission 207643) | Lab enriched peat soil microbial communities from McLean, Ithaca, NY, United States - MB29MY | ecosystem: Environmental > Terrestrial > Soil > Wetlands > Peat | place: USA: New York...
ATCGGACGTTGAAACAACGCGATCACGATCCCCTCAAGACCATTACTGAAGCTCTGGCCGAATACCTGCGAAACGGGAAACTTCCCCCTTTACCGCCATAAGAACTTCACACCGCTAAACTGTTACCAATCTCGAAATCCCAAACAAATCCAAAATGCGAAATCCCAATTGTTCGAAACGAACCGTTCGGGCCGCCCCTGACGTTTCTGTCATTTCTGCTTTCGTGCTTTGAGATTGTTTCGGATTTGGAGTTTCGGATTTGGGATTTGCGCAGGCTCTAGCCCCATAGAAGCTCATCCTCTTGCCTATGCCGCTGCCCGTGGATTTGCTCACCCGCCTGCACTACCTTGCGCTGGTCTCCCGGCGGATGGGAGGCAGCCCGCTGTTGGCCGCCCCGCGAAAGAAACTCCCCGGCGGCGGCACCGAGCTGACCGGCTATCGCGACTACGGCCCGGGCGACGACTGGCGACAGATCCACTGGACCTGGTGCGCCCGGCGGGACGAGCTCTTGGTGAAGCTTTTCGAAGGGGATGCCGACCGGCACGTCTATCTGCTGCTGGACGCCTCGCCGAGCATGGGGTTCGGCCGGCCGCCGAAGCTGGAGCTTGCCCGCCGCATCGCCGCCGCCCTGGGCTACGCGGCCTTGGCGGACCTGCAGCGGTTGGGAGTGGCCGTTTTTGCCCATGACCTCTTGGCCGACCTGCCGCCGCTGCGGCAGGTGGCGCGGTTCGGCCGGCTGGTGGACTTCCTGGGCGGGTTGCGAGCGGCCGGCTCGCAGACCGATCTGGCCCGCTCCGCCGCCGCGTTCATCCGCCGTTTCCCCCAGCCCGGCCCGACGGTGGTGCTCAGCGACCTCTACGATCCCGGCGGTTTCCATCGCGGGCTGGACCTGCTGCGTTACGCGGGCTATGAGCCGCGGCTGGTACACGTGGTGGACTACGAAGACGTGCGGACCGGCCTCCTGGGCGACATGGAACTGGTGGACGCCGAATTGCAGGTGGTCCGCGAGGTGACGGTCACCGAGCAGGCTGCCCGGCGGTATTGTTCGCTGGTAGCCGACTTTCAACTCAACGTCGTCCGCTACTGCCGCCGGCACGGAATGGTCTGGATGCGATTTGCCTGCGACGCCGCGGAGGACGATGTGTTGCCGCGGGTGCTTGGCGCCCGCAGGGCGCCGCTTGCGGCCTCGCCCGAGCCAATCCCCCCGACGCAGTCGGAGGGCTTTGGGCGAAACAAAAAAGTAAACGTTACGGGCGTGCCGCGATGAGTTTTTCACATCCCATGGCGCTCTGGTTGGGGTTGGTGGCGATCCCGGTGGTGATCCTCTATTTACTGCCCCTTCGCCTCGACCGCCAGACGGTGGCGACCGGCATGTTCTGGGAGCAGGCGTTGGCCGCCGAGGCGGGCCGGGCCCGTTGGCGGCGGTGGCGGCACAAGGTGTCGCTGGCCGTCCAGCTCGTCTTGATCGTGGCGGCGACGCTGGCGGCCGCCGGCCTGCAAATCCCCCGGCCGCAACTCGTCGTGCTGGTGCTGGATAACTCCGCGAGCATGAACGCCCAGGACGTGCCGTCCACGCGGCTCGCTGCGGCCAAAGAGTTGGCCGGCCGGCTCACCGAGGGCCTGCACAGTGACGACCGCATGGCCGTGCTCACCACCGGCGGCATCCCCGCGGTGGTCTCCGGCCCCAGCGGCGACGCCGCGGCCCTGCGAGCGGCCATCGACTCGATCCGACCCACCTCCGAGCCATCGCAGATGGCCGGGGCGCTTCATGCGGCCGAGACCATCCCGCTGCCGTCGCCCGGCTTTCTGCGGCGGATCGTGGTACTGAGCGACGGCTGTTTTGCCGACGCGGCCGAGCTGGCGGCCAAGTACGGTTTCGAGATGATCCGCTTCGGCACGCCCGTGCCCAACATGGCCATCACGCGGTTGACGGTCCGCCGCACGCTGGCCGTTCCGCGGGTGTGCGAGGTCCTGATCGAGACGCAGAACTATTCGGACCGCCCGGCCGACTGCCGGCTGGTCGTAGCGAGGGGCGCGGAGCCGATCGACACAATTAACGTCTCGATGCCCGCTAGTGGGCGGTGGCAGCAGGTCTTCCGCATGACCACCTTGGCGGGCGGGCGGCTCACTGCCCGGCTCGAGCCGTCCGACGCCTACCCGGCCGACAACGTGGCCACTGTCGACGTGCCGCCGCTGTGGATGTACCATGTGGCGCTGGAGCCAGCCCCCATTCAGTGGGTGGCGGCCGATGCGCCGGCTATGGCGGGCGAGAGGCCCGACAATCCTCTGCTCCGCGCCTTGTGCGCCAATCCGCAAGTCAAGGTCGTCGATCCACTGGCGCCCGAGAGGCCGGAAGATGCCGGGCCGAGCATCGTCATCCGGGCCTTCCAGGGCGGCGTTCCAGAAAAGCTGCCCCGTGGCCCGGCGCTCGTCATCGGTCCGAGCGGCTGCGACCTGTGGCACCTCGGTGAGGCCATTGCAGACCCCACGGTGGCCCGCGTGGCTGAGGATTCGCCCCTGCTGGCGGGCGTGTGGATGTTGGACGTGTACCTGGGCGGTGCCGTGCGGCTGGAGATGACCGAGGCTGCAACACCGCGCGCGATCCCGTTCCTGTGGACGGCCGACGGCACGCCGCTGGGCTATGCGATCCAGCGGCCCGAGGGGCGGGTGGTCGTGCTGGCCGGCAATTTGGATGAAGGCAATCTCGCCATGCAGGCCGCCCTGCCGATCTTCGTTGCCAATGCACTGGATTGGCTGGCGGGGCAACCGGTGCGCGGCGCAGAAAAGCCCGCCGACTGCGTCGGCGGGATCAGCATCGACCTCCGCAAGGCGGCCGACTTGGGCGTCGATTGGAGCGAGATTACCATCCACCGGCCGTGGCCGCCGGCGTGGCTCTGGCCGGCCGGCTTGGCCCTGGCGATCCTGGTGGTGGAATGGTGTTTGTATCAGCGGCGTTGGATGACGTGAGTCGAGAAATACTCCCCTCTCCCCTTTGCGGGAGTGGGGCCGGGGGTGAGGGGTGCTGGGTTCCTGGCAATTCGAGCTGACACGGCCGGCGTGGCTGGCGGCCCTGGCGGTGCTGCCGCTGCTGGTGTTCTATTGGCGGCGGACGCTGGTGCGGTTTTCGCCGGGCCGGCGGCTCGTATCGTTGGCGGTCCGCGTGTTGCTGGTGCTTCTGGTGGTCGCGGCCCTCTGCGGCCCGAAGCTGACCTGCCCAACCACACGCGAGTATGTCGCCCTCGTTTACGACTGTAGGGCGGACGTTGCGGAGGAATCCGACGAGTTCCAGAATTCGTTCCGCTTGGCGACCCACAACGCAGGCTTCGATTTCCACGAGGACCATCGTAGATCCGACCTCGCCACCACGATCACCTTTGCCCGTGCGTCAATTCCCGGCGACCGCGTGGGCCGGATAGTGCTACTAACCAACGGAAGCCTGGATGAGTGGCGGCGGGCCCCCGATTTGCCCAAGCCCACTTCCGCCAGCGTGCTCTCGGTCGCAGAGGCGGCCGGCGTGCCGATCTGGACGGTGCCACAGCGCCCGGCTGATATGGCCTACATTGTGGCGGTTAGCGCACCGCGGCACGTCCGCCGGGGGGAGCCGTTCTACTTGGACGCCACCGTGCAATCGACCCACGCCGACGAGGGCACGCTGGAGGTGCTCCGCGGCCCGGCCGTAATCGAGACGCGGAAAGTACACCTAACACCCGGCGAGAACCGATTCCGCTTTCCGCTGGTTGTGGCCGAGGGGCCGGCGGCCCTGCTGACCGTCCGCGTCGATGCATCCAAGGACACGACCACGGGGGACAACTCGGCGGGCTGCGTGGTCCTGGTCGGCCCGCCACCCCGCGTGCTCGTTGTCGAAAGCCAGCCGGTTCTGGCCGGCCACCTGGCCAAAGCACTAAGCCAGCAGGACATCGAGGTTGAGGTTCGGCCGCCGCAGGAAATGCCGGCAAACCTCGACCAGTTGCGGCCCTATGACCTGGTAATCCTTTCCAACGTGCCCGCCAGTCTGCTGCCGACCGAGCGGATGAAAATGCTCCGCGGCTACGTGCGGCAGGGCGGCGGCCTCGTGGCCGTGGGTGGCCAGCAATCGTTCACCGCTGGCGAGTACCGCCACACCGTGCTGGAGGAAATCCTGCCGGTCATCTCCGAGCCCAAGGGCCCCAAGCCCAAGCCCGGACTGGCCATGGTGCTGGTGGTGGACGTTTCCGGCTCGATGGAAGGCCACAGCATCAGCCTGGCCAAGGAGGCCATTCGTCGGGCGGTGGGCATGCTCACGCCGCGGGACCAGGTCGGGGTGCTGGCCTTCGAGGACGAATGCCGCTGGATCACGCCGTTGGGCCCGGTAACCGACAAGAAGAAGATCCTCGCCCAGGTCGATACGCTGGTGGCCGGCGGCGGCACGACGATGCAACCGGCCATCGAGCGGGCCTACCTGGCCCTTCGCGAGGCCCACGCCGACCTCAAGCACATCCTGGTGGTGACTGACGGCATCTCGAACCCGGGCGATTTCCACGCCCAGGCCAAGGAGGTGGCCGGGGCGGGGATCACCATGTCCACGGTGGGCGTGGGCCCGGAGCCGGCCCGGCCGCTGCTCAGGGGCATCGCCGAGCGGGCCGGCGGCCACGCCTACTTCTGCGACGACGCCGCCGCCCTGCCGCGAATCTTCACCATCGAGACCACCATCGCCGCCAAGATCGGCATCACCGAGGAGCCCTTCTTCCCCAAGGTGGTCCACGCGGCCCAAGCGCTGGCCGGGCTGGATTTCGCCAAGGTGCCCACGCTGTTGGGCTACGTCGAGACCCAGCCCAAGCCGGCGGCCCAGGTCGTGCTGGCCGCACGCACCGGCGAGCCGATCCTCGCCGTGTGGCGCTACGGCCTGGGCACCGTCGCCGCGTTCACTTCCGACATCCAGAGCCGCTGGGCGGCGGCATGGCTCGGCTGGGACGGCTTTGGGCCGTTCTGGGGGCAACTCGTCCGCCAGACAATGCGGAAAGAGCCGATCCGCAATACCCAACTCGACGCCCATTATGCGGCCGGCCGCATTGAAGTGGCTTGGGACGCCATCGATCCCGAGGGCCGCTTCATCAACGCCGCTGAGGCGGAGGTGCGACTGTTGGGTCCCGAGAAGAAAGAACACGCGGCCCGGCTGGAACAGGTCGCCCCCGGCCGGTATGCGGGAAGCCTGGAGGCGGCGGACGTCGGCCCGTACTATCTGGAAGGAAACCTCCGCTACCAGGGCCGCTTGATCGACACCGAGCGGCTGGGCCTGGTGGTGCCGTATGCGGACGAGTTGCGGACCCGGCCGGTCAACGAGAAGCTCTTGCGCGAGATAGCCGAGCGGACCGGCGGCCGCTACGACCCGACGCCGGAAGAGGCCCTGGCCCCCTCCGGCCAGACCGTTTTGCAGACGTTCTGGCTGTGGCCGTGGCTCTTGGGGGCCGTGCTGACGGGGCTGGTGCTGGACGTAAGGTTGAAGCGCGGGCCGCTGGTGCGCCGCTTGCGGCTTGGCAGCGGGCCAATTGCTAAGCCGCAAGCGGCCGCGCAGGTGGTACTTTTCTTCTTGGCGGCGATATTCGGCGGGGCTGCCTTTGCGTCGGAGCCGTCGCGGCCCTTAGATTGGGGACCGGCGCCGCCCGCGGACGCGGTGGCGGAGGAAGGGGCCGGCGCAGCCGGACTCGAGGAGCGCCCCTCGCTGGCCGAGTTGGCCGCCGCGGCGGCGAAATCACCTGCTGCCCCAATTCGCAAGGCGCCTCCCGCGGTCGTCATCCAGCGCGAGCCGTACCCGCTGGCCTATCGCACGATCCTCTTGCGCTATTTCGGCTGGCCGCCCGCCGCGCGACGGCACGAATAATCTACCAATCTACCTTCGCTTCGAGAGCGAGTCAGATCGCGGGCAGCGTCGTCGCGGGAGGGGTTCTCACGCCAAGGCGCCAGGCCGCCAAGGCGCAAAGGAGAAAGACAGGGTCTTGTACGGCCGTGCCGCGGCCTCAACGGTGCTGCTCGGCTCGCCCACCTTTTCTCTTCTTCCTTCGTGCCTTTGCGGCTTGGCGCCTTTGCGTACAAACAAGAACCGGCTGACCTGGCTCTCACGATAGGCCCCAGCACTTGTCGGCCTGCCCCCTCCCACAAGGAGCGCGAAGCGCGTTCAGGCAAGGGCGCTCATAGTCCCAACCGCCCGCGGATCTCGGCGGGGCAGTCCTCCTTCTTGACCCGCCACTGGCGGAGCGTGTCGCGGTCGCGGATGGTCACTGTGCCGTCGGAGAGGGTCTGGCCGTCCACGGTAATGCAGAACGGCGTGCCGATCTCGTCCTGGCGGCGGTAGCGGCGGCCCACCGCTCCCTTCTCATCGTAGAACGCGTTGAAATGCGGCTTCAGCGCGGCGTAGATTTCCTTGGCCACTTCGGGCATGCCATCTTTTTTCACCAGCGGGAAGACGGCGGCCTTGATCGGGGCCAGCCGCGGATGGAGCCGCAGAAAGACCCGCTTCGTGGGCTTGCCGCTCTCGTCCGGCTGTTGGTCTTCACAATAGGCCTCGCAGAGGAAGGCCAGCGTGGCCCGGTCCGCGCCGGCCGAGGGCTCGATGACGTGCGGCAAGTACCGCTCTTTGGTGAGGTCGTCGAAGTAGCTCAGGTCTTTTCCGCTGCCGCGGTACTTGGGCTTGCCCTGGGCGTCCTGCTCGACCACCAGCGCGTCGCCCTGGCGGACGAGCTTGCCCTCCATGTGGCTCCGCAGGTCGAAATCGCCGCGGTGGGCCACCCCCTCCAGCTCGCCGAAATCGCCGGCCGCCAGGAAGGGAAAGGCATACTCGATGTCGGCCGTGCCGCAGGAGTAGTGGCTCAGCTCTTCGCTCGAGTGGTCGCGGAGCCGCAGTCGCTGGCCGGCCAGGCCCAGGTCGGTGTACCAGCGGTAGCGGCGGTCCCGCCAATACTGATACCACGCCCGCGATTGCCCCGGATGGCAGAAGAACTCGATCTCCATCTGCTCGAACTCGCGGCTGCGGAAGGTGAAGTTCCGCGGCGTGATCTCGTTGCGGAAGCTCTTGCCGAGCTGGGCTACCCCGAAGGGCACCCGCACGCGGGTGCTGTCCAGCACATTCTTGAAGTTGACGAAGATGCCCTGGGCGGTCTCGGGCCGCAGGAAGGCGGCGTCCTCTTCGCCCCCCAGGGCCCCCACGATGGTCTTGAACATGAGGTTGAATTCCCGCGGCGCGGTCAGCGTGTCCAGCGTCTTGGCGTCGGGCCCCAGCACGCGCGAGAAATCGTAAAGCTTCTCCTGCCGGCCGGCGGCGGTCGAGCCACCTCCCGCCGGCGCGCTGCTTTCCAGCGTGGTCAGCGAGGTGACCGGCCCGTGCCACTCGAGCTCGTCGGCCTCCTTGCTCCGCAGGTTGAAGAAGCGGAGCGCCTTGTGCTGCAGGTCTGCCGTCGCCTCGGGGCCCAGGGCCTCGGTACACACGAAGATCGTTTGCCCCTTGGCCTCGACCCAGCGGCCCTGGACCTGGTCGTAACGGTAGCGGCGTTTCGACTCGCGGCAATCGACCATCAGGTCGTGGAACAGGTCGTAGTGGCCGGAGCACTTCCACACCTGCGGGTGCATGATGATCGCGCAATCGAGGCCGACCATTTCATAGGGCGAGGGAGCGCCGGGCGGCGGCTCCAGCTCGTTGTGGGCGGTGACCATGTCGCGCCACCAGGCCTCGCGGACGTTCCGCTTCAGCTCGACGCCCATCGGGCCGTAGTCCCAGAAGCCCTGCAGGCCCCCATAAATCTCGCTGGATTGAAAGAGGAATCCGCGCCGCTTGCACAGCGCTACGAGTTGGTCCATTTCCACGGCAACGCCTCCGATTGGCGGGGGGGCAAAGGGGTAAGTCTACTTTAGGAAGGCGACAGGCGGAAGGCGGAAGGCCGCTTGCGGCTTGGCAGCCCTCCGCCCTCCCCCTTTCGCCTGCCCTAAGCGGGTGGTAGACGAGATGGAGGGGTGTGATAGAATACGTTTAGCTGTCTCCTCCCCCTCGAGGCGCACACGCATTTACTTTCGGCGCCTTGGGGCGAGACATGCTAGGCCGCGGCCCCGCGGGACGCGGCCATTTTTTTCCCAACGATGAAAGAGTGCGACGAGGCACAGGCGCACAAGCGGGAGATCCGCCGGTTGGCCCACGCCCGGCGGGCCGGGCAACCGGACCCGGAATCCGTCAGCCTCGAGATCGTCGGCCGGCTCGTCCAATTACCCGCGTATCTCGCCGCCCGCACCGTCCTGACCTACGTCAGCTTCCACAGCGAGGTCTCCACCCGGCAGCTTCTTCCGCGGGCCTGGGGCGACGGGAAACGGGTGGCGGTCCCGTACTGCGTGGGCGACCGCCTGGAACTGTTCCTGCTGGAGAGCTGCGACGAGTTGGCCCCGGGGACCCTCGGCATTCTCGAGCCCCGCGAGGAGCTTCGCCCTTTGGCGGACCGCCGCGTGCGGCCCGAGGAACTGGACCTGATCGTCGTTCCCGGGCTGGCCTTCGATCCCCAATGTGGGCGGATCGGCTACGGCAAGGGGTATTATGATCGGTTGCTGCGGCAGGTTCCGGCCCGGACGGCCTTGGTGGCGGTAGCCTTCCGCTGCCAGATTTTCCCGCCCCTGCCGCTGGTGGATTACGACGTTCGCATGGATCAGGTGGTGACGGAAGGCGAGGTCTACCGGCGCTCACAGCCGCGGCAGGGATAGGCGGCTGAGGATGAAGGCCGCTTGCGGCTTCGCAAGCGGGCTTCTCCCTGTGTGGCATAGGTTTGCATTTCCCGGCAAACGCGGCTAGACTAAGTGCGGAGTTGACCCCTCTTCAGGTGCCCCCTCGGGTTTCTGGGGTAAAGCAAAATCATGGCCGTCAGTTCGCCTGCGGACTTTCTGACGCTGCTGGAAAAGAGCAGGCTCCTGGGCGCGGAGCAGTTGGCAACTGCCCAACGCCTGGGCGAAGGCGCGGCCGATGCGGCCACGCTGGCCAAGGCGCTGGTCGAGAAGAAGCTGATCAGCGGCTGGCAGTCGGCCCAGTTGCTGGCCGGGCGGGCCACGCTGATCTTCGGCAAGTATAAGCTTATCCGCCTGCTCGGCCGGGGCGGCATGGGCCGCGTGTTCTTGGCCGAACACGTCACCATGAACCGCCGCGTAGCCCTGAAGATCGTCCCGCGGCACGTCGCCAACGACCGCGCCGCGCTGGAGCGGTTTTTTGCCGAGGCGCGGGCCATCGCCGCCTTGGACCACCCGAACATCGTGCAGGCCTACAGCGTCGATAACGAGTGCGACCGCTACTTCATCGTCATGGAGTACGTCGACGGCCAGGATCTGCAGCAGATGGTCGAGGTCGAAGGCCGGCTGGGCTTCGAGCGGGCAGCCGACTACATCCGGCAGGCGGCCGACGGGTTGGCCCACGCCCACGCCCGCAACATGGTCCATTGCGACATCAAGCCCTCAAACCTGCTGGTGAATCCACAGGGAGTGGTCAAGATCCTGGACATGGGCCTGGTCCGGCTGGGAAGCCGGGAAGAGGGCGCCCCGGCGGGCGGGCGCCCGGGCCGGCCGCAAGAGCAGGCCCTGGGCAGCGTCGATTACCTGGCGCCCGAGCAGGCGATGGGCACGCCCGACTTCGATCACCGCGCCGATGTCTACGCGCTGGGTTGCACGTTTTATTTCCTGTTGACCGGCCATCCGCCGTTTCCCGAGGGCACATTGGCCCAGCGGATCATCAAGCACCAGACGCAGGAGCCGCGGGACATCCTGCTGGAGCGGCCCGACACGCCCGCCGAGCTGGTGGCGATCTGCCGGCGGATGATGGCCAAGCGGCCGGAGGATCGCTACCCGTCGGCCGCGGAGGCCAGCCGCGCGTTGTTGGCCTGGCGGCCGGAAGCGCATGCCGTGGCGGTGGGCAACCCGCTCAAATTGAGCCGGCGTTCCGACGACGACATCTCCGCCGAGGCGATCGCATCGGGCGCCTGGCTGGAGCACATGACCGTGTCGTCGGTGGTCGACCGGCCCAAGCGACCGGGCGCCGCGCGGAGCGCGGTCGCTGAGGGCGGAGCGGAAGCCAAGGCTTATCGCCGGCTACTCGCCGCCGCCGTTGCCCCGTTCGTGGCGTGCGCGGGGTGGTTCAACACTCCGCGTCGCAAGCTCCTCGGGGCCGCCGTAGCCGTGCTGCTGTTGGTCACCACCCTGACCGCGACCGTCGCAATCCTCTGGTCGCGATCCAGGGCCTCGACCGGCACGGCGTCGGTCCATGCGAGGTCCAGCGACTCCCACGCCAAGAAAGCAGTGCAAGGACCGGACGAAGGCCCCGAGCCCGCACGCTCCCAGCGGAAGACCGGCGACGGCGGAGCGTCGGCGGAGTCACCCGAGGAGCCGCCCGAGCCGGAGCCGAAAATCCAGCCCAAAGCCGAGCCAAAGCCCGAGCCCAAGACCGAACCCAAGACCGAGCCCAAGACCGAACCCAAGACCGAACCCAAGACCGAACCCAAGCCCGAGCCCAAGACCGAGCCAAAGCCCGTGCCCAAGGAAACGCCGCAAGAGAAACCGCCGCCGCCCAAGCCGACCACGTCTCTTGCCGGGCTGGCGACCGCGGTCGATCTGCCGAACGTGACAGGCAAGGATGCGGAGGACGCCTTGCAGCCGGTCCCGCTCGGCAAAGTCGAGGCAGATGCCCAGGCCGCCCTGGACGTGAAACTGCTCGAGGGGGAAGCGGGTGCCAGGGGCCACCTGCGGTTTGCCTTGCAGGCGGCGGCCGAGAGCGAGGCCCCCGGATGGTACGTCTCGACCGGGCCGAGCGACGATCCGACCAAGATCGCCCGCGTGTGGCGCGAAGGGGCCGAGCTGAAATTCAAATGGCTGGGCGATGCGGCCGATCGCGCCTGCAATTACCTGCGCAACTGCGGTCTGTTGGTGGCCTGCCAGGGGCAGAGCCACCTGACGGCCCTCAGCCAGCCGCTGAAAACCGATCCGCTGGTGTTCGATCTGGCCACAGGCACTGCCGAAGTCCGCCTGTCGCGGGAATACCTGCCCGATGCCGGCCAGCTCCGCCTGAAGGTTATCGTGCCGGAAAAGGACTTCCCCAGCCATGTGCTCCAGGCCGAGGATGTGCGCGGCCACGAGCCGCGCCCGAAGGGACCGAAGGCCAAGGGCGCCGCGGCCGAAGTCACCGCGGCTGCCGTCAGCGACACGATCGCCGGCCGGGGCGCCCTGGACGTGGCCCTGACGAAGCTCAACGCCCCGCCCAGCAGGCTGCGGATCCGTTTCGATCCGAAGCCGCCGACGGTGCTGGTCCGCATGGTTTGGGAGGTGGGCGGGCCGGGCAGAGACTTCAACGAGCAGCGGTTGCGGGCGCTGGAGGCGAAGGCCCTGGCCATGGAGGCCGCGGCCCAGGCCTATAAGCCCAAGACGTCGAAGAAGTCGCCGCCCGCGACGGGCGATGCCGGCAAGGAGATCAAGGACTTCAAGGAACGGGTTGCCGCCCTCGGGGCCTTGGCCGGCGAGATCAACCACAAGCGGATCGACTTCCGGATCTTCCTGCCCTTGACCAAGCCCGGCGAGAATCCCCAGTACGACCTGGTCTTGTTCGAGAGCGGGGGGCAACCGCAAGCCGGCGCGAAAAGAAAGTAGAAGGAAGAGGCCAAGCACGAAATCCGAAATCTCAAATCCCAAACAAATTCAAGATACGAAATCCCAATGTTCCAAGCGCGGCGAAAACCCTCTTGTAGTTTGTGCCTTGGTCCTTTGAGGTTGTTTGGTTTTTGGTATTTTGTACTTGGTATTTTCCCGCCGGCTACAATTTGGCTCGCACTGGCGATCCCCGCGCTGGCCCAAGCCCCGGCCACGTGGGAGGGCAAGACGGTCCGCCAATGGGCCGAGCAGTTGGAGGCCGCGGACGCCGGCGCCAACTACTACGCCGCCTATGTGCTGGGGCAACTCGGCCCGCAGGCTGCCGACGCGGTCGAGCCGCTCAAGAAGATGTTGCAGAAGCGCTCCGTGGCGAAGTCGGTGCCCGGCTACGAAGACTGGGAGTATGTCCGCGGCACGGCGGCCTGGGCACTGGGCCGCATCGGGCCCGCGGCCGACAGCGCCGTGCCCCTGCTGATGGAGACGATGCACTCCAAGGGCCACGTCTCGGTGCGGCGGAACTCGAACGAGGCCCTGGGCAACCTCGCGGCGGCCGCCAAGCCCGCCGTGCCCGACCTGCTGGCGGCCCTGGCCGATGAAGACGCCATCACTCGCGTCAATGCGGCCGTGGCCCTGTGGAAGATCCAACGGCACCCCAAGGCCCTGCCGGCCCTGGTGGAAATGCTCCGGCAGGAAAAAGGGCCGGCAGCCTATCATGCCGCCGTGGCCCTGGGGACCCTGGAGCTTTCTGCGCCGGGCACGCCCGAGCCGCCAGCCGCCGACCCGGCACGCATTTGTGCCGAGGCGTTGGTCAAGGCGCTGGGGGCCGCGGACCCGGACGTGGCGCGGGCGGCGGCCCGCTCGCTCGGCCAGATCGGCCGGAGCGTGCCCCGGGTCGCGCTGCCGGCGATCCAGCCGGCCCTGGAGGGTCCCCGCGACGAGGTGCGCCGCATGGCGGCCGAGGCGCTGGGATGGATGGGCCCGGCGGCCGTCGAGCCACTGCGGGCGGTGT
>Ga0326727_10021491_pt1 | contig 12637 bp, 8 predicted proteins | sample MB2enrmetagenome_FD_207643 | JGI IMG/M metagenome (GOLD analysis project Ga0326727, IMG submission 207643) | Lab enriched peat soil microbial communities from McLean, Ithaca, NY, United States - MB29MY | ecosystem: Environmental > Terrestrial > Soil > Wetlands > Peat | place: USA: New York...
GAAGCGGGGGACCCCTGTATCACAAATGACCGCTCCCATTGCGCCCGCGTCACATAAATCGCCCGCACACTCCCTTCCGGAGGCAGGTGCTTTTTCAAACGGTCCAGGTGCGTCTCCTGCCGCGCGAACGACACGCAGGCCCTCACATAAACGCTGAACTGCACCATCTGATACCCGTCATCCAGCAGGTAGTTGCGGAAATCAGTCGCCTTTTTCCGCTGCGCCCGGGTGCCAACCGGAAGATCAAATGCCACCATCAGCCAGCCCATTTTGAATTTTTCGGTGTCCACGGTTTGTAATAGCGCGGCTGGTTGTCCACCACCGCGCGGCGAAAGCCCCGCACCACCCCTTCAATCACGCCCTGAATTTCCAGTGTCAAGTCGAGATATTCCACCCGTTCCAACGGAAAACCCGTCACCCACTTGCGAAATTCCTTGGAAACTTCCCATTCGTTGCGGTTGGGATGTTGCCTCACCCATTGCACCACCCGCCACTCCACGCAGGGCCGAAATGGCTCCATCAGATCATAAGCCAGCGGCGTGCTTCGCTCCCGCGCCACATGCCCGATGCCGAACGTCGGGTCCAGTCCCACGCCAAATACCTTTTGCAGCACGGTCGAAAGCAGCACCGCGTAGCCGTAGTTCAGAAAATTGTTCAGACCGCCTTTGCCGCGGTCACGCGTGAACTCCTCATCGTTCAGGCTCCGCCCAAAAATTTGCCAAAACGATTTGGCGCAAATCGCCTCCTTGTGCGGCTTTTTGCCAAAAGCCGTTTCCCGCAAACCTGGCAGCGCCGCATCCGTTGGCGCGACGTGTTCCGCGAGCGAAAGCTGATTCTGGCATTTGGCGTCAATCGTTTTCTGCCACAAATGCGCCCGCGTTCGCGGCGGCAGATTCAGCATGGCGCGGGAAAGAATCGTATCGGTCGAGCGATTGGCTGGCACGACTAGGCTGACCGGCTTGAACGATTCGCAGATAATGAGCGCCACCCCGTGCTTGGCGGCTTCCAGGAAAAGATTGCTGTGAATGGACGCCGAAAAACTGGTAATAATGATGGACGCCACATCCTCCAGCGGGAGCTTGCGCTCGGCTCCGTCCGCCGTTTTGCAAGTCAACTGCCCGTCCCGGCAACTCAGCGAGCATTGCGGCGAATCTATGCTGACGATGTGGTAGGACACGCCGGTAGACCCGTTAGGCGAGTTTTTTGCATTTCCATGCCATCCTTTATCAAGCTTGCCAGAAGAACATTGATTTTATGTCCTTGCGTCTTGTTCTTGAGCCGCACGACGTCCGGTGATCCGATGTCGAGCGCCATCCCGGAGGCATTGTTTTTCGCTGAGAACACTTTCCAGATGCCCTTGAATCTTTTGCCGTTGGGTACTCGAATGATTTGTCCATTGCGCAGCACGCGCGGCATCTTTCCGCCATTAGCCATTTTGAGTTCCTTCAATCGTGGCCAAACCCTGTGAAACGGTATAATGGCCGGCTGTGGATCGAGCGCGACGCCGAAATTGTCTGGGATTACCAGCGCGCCTTTGTTTGCTTTCAGCTTTCCGCTACCGCCGATTGGCTCCAATCCAAGTAATTTTCCAACTTTCTCCTCGCCTCGTTTCACGGTACGGGTACCGTCCGGTTGGCGGATGCGCTGGCTGATGGTCGCCTCGCCTTCTTTGACCGCAACGACCCGCCACATATTTTGCTCAACGCGCAAACCGTCCATTCGAGCCGGAACGTGTTGCACCACTCGCCTTTCAGCCAGGCGTTGGCGGATTTGCTCTTTCAGTTCGCTGTCCAAGTCGCGCATTTGAAAGCGTCCTTCACTGTCCTTGTCGAAAATGCCGAGCGCCCTGAGCTCTTTTTCTTCGGCTGGCGTCCAACGGCGTTTTACGATGAGTTCCCATGTCCGCCCGTCGTTTGGAATGAAATGCGAGGCTAATCCAAGCACACAAGCATCAAGCGCATGGTGGAGGTGGGTAATGTCACGAATTTCGTCTTTCTTTTTCACTTCGCCATTTTCATCGAGCACTTGAGGATTGGCCAGACTGAGGCAGCCAATTACTCTCCATGCTTTCCGCACTGCCCCGGTAACAGAGCCGGGCAGGGAGACAACCACAGGCTGCCGATCACAAGCAAGAAAAGCTTTTTTCAATGCCATTGCCCCCAGACGGACGAGTTGTGAAGTCGTGGTTAAGTCACCGGGCGTAAATTCCTTCTCCTCATACACGGGCAGCAGCAGCAGCGCCTTGCGATTCCTTTTGCGGCGTTTGTCATCGTCGTGACCTTTGAAAGTATCCAAGCTTTCCACAAGATGCTTGTAGCGGGCGAGGCTCATGATGGAGAGGTTGGGTAAATCGGGCACGGCTTTGCCCTGCTCCTGCTCCACGAATTGCCAGGCAGTTCGTTTGCCTTTCCATTTGTTGATCGGTGAATATGTTATCACCAAGGAATCCAGGGAATCGGAAAATCGGTCAGCGCGAGGAACGATGTGATCCTTGTCCACCCGCTTGGTCACCAAATCTACCGGCTGGAATCGCTGGCCGGTATAGGGGCAGGTCCAGTCGAGATCATCCGCCACTCGTGCCTTGCGGATCAAACCGGCGGTGACTTTCGCCCGCCGTTTCCGCAAGATATTCATTAAGGATTCATCTTCCTCCACTTTTTGGACGACATGATGGTGGTTGGCGATGCGCAGACCCAAATCCTGCGCCTTTTGTTTGGACGTCATCCCCGACATTTCCCTCAGGTCCCGGTTCACTTCGATGGTGATTTTGGCAACGCGCGTTTTAGCCCCGGCGGCATACTCTTTTACAATATCGGCGAGAAGCCGTTCCAGAATGAGGAGCCGATGACGGACAAGGTGATTGTTCGTTTGCGCGGCAATTTCTCGCGTCAGTTGAGCCTCCCGCATCTTGTCGGTGACAAAAAGGCAGCCGCCTTCCTCTTTGGGATGTTTGCCGGCCATCACTTGCTCGAATGCCTTTTTAAGCAAGGGCCGCGCGAATGCAGCCCGCTGGTCGAGTTTCTTAATGCTCAAAGTTTGCTTTAAGAACTGCCCGACCGTGGTGGACTTGTCTTTCTTGCGCCCTCTCGTATTAACGGTGTCCAGTTGCCTTGTAACTTCGGCATCGAAGGACGCGATGTCTCCGCCAAGATCGGAAAGTTGTTGCCGGATTTTTGCCAATGAAATGCTCTTGCCGCGCCGCCACTGTCCGCGCGTTCGCTTTTGCAGACGTTCTGGCAGAAACGCCCAAAACGATTTCACCTCGTTGGATTGTATCAGCCTCGTTACCGGATCAAGAAGCAAGGCTTCTTTCGCATCCGGGGGCATGAACATCGTTTCGAGATTATCCCGAATCGCGCCCGAAACTTGCCGCACCTGTTTCTTGAATTCTTCAACGGCCATCCCCCCTTGCGCTCGCATGAGCGAGTCCATTTGCTTTCGCTCCGTTACGGTGAGCGCGGAGAGTTCCTTCTCGCCCAGCCTGGAAACGCGAATGTTGGCAAGTTGCATGGCCCAGCGAAAATTGAGAAATTCCGGACAATTTCTGGAGGGAACTTTTTCACCGCTGATCGGGCAGGTGGATATGACGCGATTATCAAACCGCGGCACAAGCTGTCCGAACAGCAACGCGCCTTCGTATCGCTTGGGCAATTTCAAATCGGGGCATGGAATCGCCTGCCAAGCCGTCTTGTCTTGGTTGTTTCGACCCAAAAGGGACCGCTCCAAGTTGGCATCCACCCGCGACAGTTTACCGAAATGGGCTTGCAAGATTCGCCGCACTTCACTTTCCACCGTGGCGCGGGGAAACGCCGCGTTTTGGCCCTTCGGCCGTTTATCCCCCGGTAGATTTGCCGATTTCTTTTCACCCAATGGATCAATCCCGCACATCGCGCAAAAAGTTTCAGCCATCGTTTGGACTCCGTGCTTATTCATTAGCGTTTTGGCGGTTTCCTCTTTCTCGGTATCTTCAGAGGCGGCCTCACTTTCCGCAGCGCTCCAGCGGCGGTTGCCGTCGTAGCCGCGATTGTGGGCATACCAGCGCAGCACATCCCACAGTTCAGGCCAGGTAAGCAATTTGCCGCCCTGCAAAACCCGCCCCGCCAATAGCCAGGGCCAGGCGCACCCCGGTTGGTCCAATTGCGCCTTGGTCAAAACACCGAGATGCGCGAGCAACACCTTCATGCGGGCAATCCGCTGGCGCGTGCTGCGGATGTGCCGCCGTTGACGCCGATAAGCACGCCGTGTGCTGGCAAGGCAATCGTCAGCGCGGAAAATGACGGCACCGCAGCCCAGGAGATCAATGGCTTTTCTGTCTTGCAGGACAGCCCAGCCGATGGAACTGTGGCCGACATCAAATGCCAGTTGCAGATCGGCCTCGCAGATTCTTTCGGGCGAGGATTTTTGCGAAATTATTTGCTTGCCATTCATGGTTTGGTCCGGTTTAATGGCGGCGTCTTAATTGGAATCAAGACAAAGTTAGATAACGCAAACCGACTCCTGAGTTAACAGGCTTCGCTGTCCGCCATGCGGACACGCCGTGTCCAAAAGCGTTTCTTTGGCAAGCCCGGCTGGACCCAAATCCGGCTGGGTTTGTCGTTTCTGGCCGATGCCTTTTCTTCCGCCCATATTCAAAGCCCTCGCCTGTTTCATGGTGACGGCGCAAATCATACCCCTTCCCCGCTCCGCGACAAGAAGAAAATGAACCAAGAAATCATCCGTGGTCAAACCTGCGTTCCTTCTTCATTCAGCCTTCAGCCTTCAGCCTTTCCCCTCCGCCCTTCGTTTCCTTCGCGTCCTTCTGTTCAGAAATGCCCCGTGACGGCCAGAGGGCGAGTCCCACAGATGGTTAACTTCCCAATTTGTGCGCAGCCATCCTCGCAACCCGTTCCCAATACGTGCAATCAGTGAAATCCCTGTCCACCGTAGCCTCGACGAAGGCGGACGCGGTTCAATTCCTTTGGTTGCGGCTTCGCCGCGCTGCTTTCCCTTGCGCCCATGAATCCCTGTTCATCCGAGTCCATCTGTGGCGAAACCGCCGGTTCGAGACCAAACCCTCTTCCTCATTCAGCATTCAGCCCCCAGCATTCAGCCTTTAGCCTTTAGCAATTAGTATTCAGCCTTTAGCCTTTCTCCCGCCCCTGCTCCTTCTCCGAGCCAAGTCAAATCATCAGTTTCCTAATCATAATACTTATCTTAACAGCCCAAAACCTCCGAATCGCCCTGCTGCCGACGGTCATAAATCCGCCGTGACATCGTGTTTAGCGCGGTAGAGCGTCTTGTGAACTTCCCGTGAACAACAATTAACAAGATTTCCATGCGGCGCCGCCATGAAGCGGTATCATCGGCCGCATGAGTCATTACCAAAGCGCGCTGGAGGCGACCGAGGCGCATCTCCTCGCGCTCCAGGCAAACGGGGTTAGGTTCCTGAACGTCCAGGCGGAAACACTTTTTGCCCTGCAACAAGCTGTGCCGGAACAACCCGTTTTGGGCGTAACTGAAGGAGCGGCGGCAATTGAGGGTGTTACGGCTCGACAGAGTCTCGCCCTACCGGATCTGATCGCGGCTGAAAAGGCGTCGGAACTGGCGCAAGTCGCGGCTCGACAGAATCCCGCCCTGCCGAATCCGGTTCCGGCTGAAAGGGAGGCCCCGGCGGCGGCGGCGGGCTTGGGGCGCGAGGCAAAGGTGGTGGCGATGGCGGCCTTGCGGGAGCGGGCGTTGGCGTGCGTGAAGTGCCCGCATTTGGTCAAGTCCAGACGGACGGTGGTTTTTGGGACGGGCGACATCCACGCGCGGCTGATGTTTGTGGGGGAAGCGCCGGGAGCGGATGAAGACGCGCAGGGCGAGCCGTTTGTGGGAGCGGCCGGGCAATTGTTGACGCGCATCATCAAGGCGATGGGCTTCTCCCGGGAGACGGTCTACATCGCCAATATCTTGAAGTGCCGGCCCGATATGCCGGGGCAGAGTCGCGGCAACCGCAAACCGACCCCGGAGGAAATGGCAACCTGCCTGCCGTGGCTGCTGGAGCAGATTGATCTGGTGCGTCCCGCGGTCATGGTCGCGCTCGGGGCGACGGCGGTGGAGGGACTCTTGGGCAAAGGCGAGGGCATCACCCGGCTGCGGGGCCGATTCCAGACCTTCCGCGGCATCCCGGTCATGCCCACCTTCCATCCGTCTTATTTGCTGCACAATCAGGCGGTGACGGAGAAGCGCAAGGTGTGGGAGGACATGATGCAGGTGCTGGAGAAAGTTGGCGCGCCGATCAGCGAAAAGCAGCGCGGGTTTTTTCTCAAGGCATAACTTGATTTTCCGGGTGGTCTTTCAGAGCGCATCCGCCAGGCAAAATCAGGCGGCCAAATCAAGCAGGGCCGCCGGAAAGTATTAGAAATCGCTTTCGCCGGTGCAGCGGACCTGTTAGAAAAAAGGACATGGCAGCAAAACTAACCATTGGATTCTTGGGCGCGGGCAAAATGGCCACCGCGCTGGCCAAAGGCTTCATTGCGGGCGGCTTGGTTGAGCCCGGCCAAATCCTGGCCAGCGACCCGGTGGAAGCGGCGCGCACGGCCTTTGTCCGGGAGACCGGCGCCAAAGCCACGAAGACCAATGTGGAGGTGGCGAAATTTGCCAGGCTGATTGTTCTCGCGGTCAAGCCGGGATCTATGCAGGAATTGCTGGCGGAAGTTCGGGAGCAGATCACGCCGGGGCACCTGGTCATTTCCATCGCCGCCGGGGTGACCATCGGCCAATTGGAGGGAAGCTTGGCCAGCGGCGCGCGGGTGATCCGCGTCATGCCCAATACCCCCGCGCTGGTCGGCGCTTCGGCCTCGGCCTATGCGCGCGGGCGGACGGCCACGATGGAGGACGGGGCCTTGGCGCAACGTCTTTTGGAGGCCGTGGGCATTGTCTTCGAGTTGAAGGAGCCGCTGCTCGACGCGGTGACAGGATTGAGCGGCAGCGGGCCGGCTTACTTTTATGCGATCATTGAAGCGTTGAGCGACGGTGGCGTGGCGGCGGGTTTGCCGCGCGAGGTGGCGACGAAACTGGCGGCGCAAACGGCGCTGGGCAGCGCCCGCATGGTCTTGGAGACGGGCCTGCATCCGGGCGCGCTCAAAGACATGGTGGCCAGCCCCGGCGGCACCACCATCGAAGGGCTGCACGAATTGGAAAAGGGCGGGGTGCGGGGCGTCTTGATGAGCGCAGTGCGGGCCGCTGCGGAGAAGGCGGGGAAACTTGGGCGGGGATAGGATTGCGGATTGCGGATTGCGGATTGCGGATTTCATGGAATTGTGAATGTTGAATTTTGAATTGGGAAAGGGGATTTTAACTTTCACTATTCACTATTCAAAATTCATCATTCTCCGCAGGTTGCGGATCGGAAAATTATGAAGCGAAAAACTATTATTGAATTTGTCTGGCGCGGCCTCATCGCGGCGGCTTGCGGACTGGCGGCGGCGGCGGCTTGGGGCCAGGAACCACCCATCAAACTGGAAGTGGATGCTACGGATGCGACGCGGAAAATCCTGCACGCGCATCTGGAATTTCCCGTCCATCCCGGCCCGTTTACGCTCCTTTACCCGAAATGGATTCCAGGCGAACACGAGCCGGACGGCCCGATCACCGATCTGAGCGGTTTGAAAATGAGCGCGCTGGGCCAGCCGGTCGCCTGGCGGCGCGATGACGATGACATGTTCACGTTTCATCTGCAGGTGCCGGCGGGGGCGGACCGGCTGGAGGTCGCCCTGGATTTCCTGCTGGCGCCCGGCGCCAGCGGGTTCTCCTCGGGCGCCTCGGCCACGGCGCAATTGCTGGACTTGAGCTGGAACCAGGTGCTGCTTTATCCGGCCGGGGCCAGGGCAGGCGATGTCAAGTACAGCGCCTCGTTGCGGATGCCGGCGGGGTGGAAGTTCGCCACGGCGCTGCCGGTGGCCGGCGGATCGGCCCCAGCCGTTTCCTTCGCGACCGTGTCGCTGGAGACGCTGGTGGATTCGCCGGTGATCATGGGGACCTGGTTGCGCACGATTGATTTGACTCCGGGCGGCCATCCAGGGCACACGCTCAACATCGTGGCGGAGAGCGCGGCGGCGCTGGAGATCAAGCCGGAGGATACGCGGCACTTCGCGCATCTGGTGGCGGAGACCGGGGCGCTCTTTGGGGCGCGGCATTATGGCAGTTATCATTTCCTGCTCACCCTGAGCGACCATGTGGCGCAATTCGGCCTGGAGCATCATGCATCTAGCGACGACCGGCTGGGGGAACGGTATTTGATAGACGAGGAGCTGCGCAACACGGGGGCCTTTTTGCTCTGCCACGAGATGGTGCATTCCTGGAACGGGAAGTACCGGCGACCGGCCGGGCTGGCCACGCCCGATTTCCAACAGCCGATGAAGGATGAGCTGCTCTGGGTCTATGAAGGGCTGACGGATTATTTGGGAATCGTCTTGACAGCTCGGAGCGGGCTTTGGACGGGCGGGAATTTCCAGGACTACGTGGCGCAGGAAGCGGCGCGGATGGACCACAGGCCGGGACGGGAATGGCGCCCGCTGGCCGACACCGCGATCGCGGCGCAACTGCTTTACGGGGCGCGGGACGAGCAGGCTTCGTCGCGGCGCAGCGTGGATTTTTACGAGGAGGGCGATTTGATCTGGCTGGAGGCGGACGTGCTGATCCGGCAGAAAACCGGCGGCGCGAAATCGCTGGACGATTTTTGCAAGAAATTCCTCGGCGGCGAAAGCGGCCCGCCCCAGGTCGTGCCTTACACGGAGGACGAGGTGGTGGCGGCGCTGAACGAGGCCGCGCCCAATGATTGGCGGGAGTTTTTCCGCGCGCGCATTTATGAGCCGGCGCCGCGCGCGCCGCTGGGCGGGATCGAAGGATCGGGCTGGCGGCTGATTTACACCAACACGCTGTCGCCCATGCTCAAGTCGCGGGAAAGCCAGGAGAAATACACGGACATGAGCTATTCCCTGGGGCTGACCGTGAAGGAAGACGGCTACATCACCGATGTCATCCCCGGCTCGCCCGCGGACCAGGCGGGCGTGGGCGCGGCGATGAAACTACTGGCGGTGAACGGGCGGCGTTGGACGCCGGAGATTTTGCGCGCCGCGGTGAAGGAGGCCGGGACCAATGCCGCGCCCGTGGAACTGCTGGTGGAGAACGATGAATTCTTCAAGACCTGCCCGGTGAATTATCATGAGGGGGAGAAATATCCGCTGCTGGAGCGGGACGGCGCCAAGCCGGATTTATTGAGCCAGATTCTCAAGCCGCTGACGCCCGAGCCGGATTTGAAGTAAGCAAGGGCAAGTACACGAACAGCGGTTGTGGAGAGACTGTTCGGCAGGTGCGCGTTGAGCTTGAAGCATGAAACGATTTTCCTCCACTGATATGGGCGCGCTCATTCTTGCGGCCGTTCTCTTCGTGGGCGGTCTGATTTGGCTTCTGTGGCCCCATGAGATGGTCGTAGTTCATGCGACCGATAACGGGACGGGTTGGCTGGGGAGTTATATAGAGTTAGAGATCTCAGCCAAGCGCCTGCCGTCTTTTGTGCAGCCAGGCTGGATGGCGGGCGCCATGTTGAATGGCCAGCAGCCGGACTTCCTGGCCGCGGATTACATAAAAGACGCCGTATTGGTGGAAACGCCGCAGCCGGGCCCAGCGAACATCGGCAAATCTGGGGGCGTGAAGGAGGGCTGTGGCGGAGAGCGAAGCGATCACGGATTCCGATTCGTCAAGAAAGGCATCGCCCAGCCCCGGTTGCTGTTCATCGTACCAAAGGGCTGCGGCCAGTTGGTCATCGTCAACCGGCCTGGGCTTTCTGACGACGAAGTTCATGGAGTCGGGCGCGCACGCGATCAGTGGTTCCTTCCCACGGTTCGAGCAGTTCCGGATGGGCATCAACCTCATCCCGCCGCCGGAGAATCCCGGCTTTTATTTCCGGGCTGATTTCATCCTCGTCCTGCGGCTCGATGATTTCATTTTCATGCTGGTAAAACCAATCGGCAAACTGGCGGCGCTCTACACGCGGCAGTTGCAACAAAGTTTTTTCGATTTGTTCGACGCTCATGGCGGACAATATACAACATGAGTCCGGGTTTGCGAATAGAAAGGCAGGGGGCGCAAACAGCATCATGCCCTGTCTATCGAACGCGTAACGAGTCAGTCTTCTGTGGGGGGCGGCAGGGCCGAACCTGCTGCGCCGCCCAAGAGTTCAGGGCAGAGCGGCAGCTCTGCCCTGCCAGGAAGCTGAAGATCTCCGTCATGCGCCCGAAGCAACGACCCCGGCGCGCTGGTTTCTCCTACTCGTTGACATGAACCACCTTGGCCGGAGCGAAGCCGTTGAACCAGGTGGCGGAGGCGTTGCTGTAGGCCCCGATCGCTTCGCAATAAACCAAGTCGTCCAATTGCAGATCCGGCAAATCCTCCGAGAGCGAGATGGTGTCCAGGGCGTCGCAAGTCTGGCCGAAGACGGCGCAAATTTCGGTGGGGCCGCGCTTGAAGGCTTTGAGGTGGTACTGGCAATGATCGAAGATGATGCCCGAGAAGGTGTGGTAAACCCCGTCGTCTATGTAATAGCAGGTCTTGCCGTCGCGGCGGGCCTTGCCGATGACCTTGGCGATGGATGTGGCCGCCGAAGCGACCACGAACCGCCCCGGCTCGGCGATGATCTCGGTGTCCTTGGAAAAAAGGCGGTCCACCTCGGCGTTGATTTTCCGGGCGAGGACCTGAATGGATTCCACGTCGCGATGATAGGGGGCGGGGAAGCCGCCGCCGATGTCGAGAATCTTGATCTTGTGGCCGCGCGCCTCGGCCTCCTGCATGACGCTGGCCGAAATGTTGAGCGCCTGGACGAAGTTCTCGAAATTCATGCACTGGCTGCCGACATGGAAGCTCAACCCTTCCACCACCAATCCCAGGTCAAAGGCCGCCTGAATCAGCGTCACGGCCTCGCTGGGGTCGGCTCCGAATTTGGAGGACAGTTCCACCACCGACCCGGTGTTGGGCACGCGCAGGCGCAGGACGACGCCGGCGTGGGGAGCGAACCGCTTGATCTTCTTCAACTCGTTGGGGTTGTCGAATGTGACCAGCGGCTTGTATTGATCGAGGGCCTCCAGCGTTTCGCGCGGCTTGGTCGGATTGGCGTAAATGATTTTGTCCCAGATGAAATCCTGCTGCTCTTTGGCGGGCAGCCCCTTGATGTTCTCGTACACCAGCCTGAATTCCGCCAGCGAGGCCACGTCGAAGCTGGCCCCGATCTTGTAGAGGCTGCGCACGATGGCCGGGTCGGGGTTGGCCTTGACGGCATAATAGGCCTGGACGCGGGGCAGGTGTTGGTGGAAGGCCGTGTAGTTGGCGCGAACGACATTGTGGTCAATTACCACAACCGGCGTGCCTTCTCTGCGGGCGATCTCCTGTAATTGCTTTTTCGTCATTCTCCTAGACAGCCGGCTCGGACCCGTCAATCATTTTTACTTTGTTGTGGGCGAAATACTCCCTGGTCAGGGCCTTGACCAAATGGGGCCGCTGGTCATAGAGGCGCTTGAGGGGGCGCTTGGCGTGCCGGGCCAGCGCGTAATGGGTGAGAATGGGCAGGGCGATGCTCGTGTCGGTGTAGCAGACCACGGCATCGGGCAAACGATCCGGGTCCACCTTGCCCCAACTCACCGCCTCGCTGGGCGTGGCCCCGGAAAGGCCCCCGGTGTCCGGGCGGGCGTCGGTGATCTGGAAGAAATAATCCTGGCCATACTCCCTCATGCGCAGGACTTCCTGAATCTGAGGCTCGGTTTGCAGCATAAAATTCTTCGGACTGCCCCCGCCCATGAGCATGACGCCGCTCTTGCCGCCCGCCCGCTTGGCCCCCAGGACAATGGCGGTCGTCTCATTGACATCAATGGACGGATTCATCCGCAGCTTGTTGCCGCGCAGTTCCACCCCGGCCACGTTCATGCCGATGGTCGAATCGCCGGGCGACGAGGTGTAGCAGGGGACGCCGGCGCGATAGGCCGCCGCCAGCACCGAGACATCCTTGAGGCCGGCCTTGCGCTCCCATTCGGCGGCGTAGCGGCCAATCAGGTGGTGCAATTCCGCCGTGCCCATTTCCTTCTGAAATTCAGGCTGGATCAGAATGCTGCGCAGGATTTCGTCCGTGGCCATCAGGCAGTCGCTGTAGCCCAGGAGAACGTCATACACGCGCACGATGTCGTTGGTGCGCAAATCGGTGTCGTCAAAAAGGTGGCTGCCGACATGGACGGGGAAATTCAGGGCGAAGTGCAGATCGTGGTAGAGGATGGCCCCGGTGCTCACGATCCAATCCACGAATCCGGCCTTGATCAACGGGACAATGGAAGAGCAGCCCAGGCCGGCCGGGGTCAACGCGCCCGACAAGCTCATGCCCAGGGTCACGTCCGGCTCGAGCATGCGCGTGGTGTACAAGCGGCAGATCTCGCGCAAGCGGGCGGAATTGTAGGCCAGAAAGCAATCATCCATCAGGTCGGCGAATTTTTCCTTGCCGGTGATGCCCTTGGGCATGATGCGCTTGCCCGCCAGGTACTTTTCCCGGTGCGGGCATTTCTTTTTCAGCAGCCAATCCGGCGCCTCGGTCAAATCTTCGCGGTGGCGGCTGGTTCTCTTCGGCTTCGTGCTCATA
>Ga0326727_10021493_pt1 | contig 12635 bp, 13 predicted proteins | sample MB2enrmetagenome_FD_207643 | JGI IMG/M metagenome (GOLD analysis project Ga0326727, IMG submission 207643) | Lab enriched peat soil microbial communities from McLean, Ithaca, NY, United States - MB29MY | ecosystem: Environmental > Terrestrial > Soil > Wetlands > Peat | place: USA: New York...
TCAAATGACGCATTTGCGCCGTACCGCGCCGCTGCTCGCGCCCGCGACGCTGGTGCTGCTTCTGTGGATGGTGGTGCCGCTGGCCATGACCCTGTGGTTCTCGGCGGAGAATTACAACCTGCTCAGTCCCGGAAAAGAGAGCTTCGCCGGCTGGGGCAATTACCGGGATCTGCTGACCAGCCGCGCGCTGTGGGTGGCCATGGCCAATACGCTGGTCCTGGTGGGCGCGGTGCTGCTCATCACCCTGGTCTCGGGAACGCTGCTCGCCGTGCTCTTGGATCGCGACTTTCCGGGGCGCAACATCTGCCGCCTGCTGGTCATCGCGCCGTTCTTCGTCATGCCGACGGTCAGCGCGCTCATCTGGAAAAACATGTTCATGAACCCGGTCTTCGGCGTGTTTGCGTGGATTGCGCGCCTGCTGGGTATGGGGAGCATCGATTTCTTTTCGAGCATGCCCCTGCTGGCGATTATCCTGATCGTCGCCTGGGAGTGGACGCCGTTCGCGGTATTGATTCTGCTGCCGGCGCTGCAATCGCTGAATCCCGAGCAGCGGGAAGCGGCGCGGCTGGACGGCGCCGGACCGGTCGCATTGTTCTACCATATCGAGTTGCCGCACCTGCGCCGCCCCATGGCCGTGGTGGCCATGATCGAGGTGATTTTTTTCCTCAGCCTCTTTGCCGAAATCTATGTGACCACGGGCGGCGGCCCCGGGTTGGCGTCCACCAATCTGGCTTACCTGATCTTCCGCGACGCGTTACTGGGCTGGGACGTGGGCAGGGCGTCGGCTGGAGGAGTATTCGCCATCATTCTGGCCAACATCGTGGCGTTGTTTCTCATGCGCATGGTGGGACGCGGCATCGAGGAGGCGCGATGAAGCCCAAATGGCAGGCGCGCGCAGCGCTGGCCGCCATCGGGTGGATGGTGTCGCTGGCCATCTTTTTCCCCATCCTGTGGATGTTTCTGACCGGTTTCAAGACCGAGATCGCCGCGGTCGCGACGCCGCCGGTGGTGTTCTTCAAGCCCACGCTGGAGAATTACTCGGCCGTTCTGCAGCGGGCGGATTACCTGGCCTTCGCCCGAAACAGCATCGCTATGTCAGTCGGCTCGACCTTGCTGGCGCTGGCGCTGGCCATGCCCGCCGCCTACAGCATGGCCTTCTTCCCCGGGCGGCACACGAAAGACATTCTGCTGTGGATGTTATCGACCAAGATGCTGCCGGCGGTGGGCGTGCTGGTTCCCATTTACCTGCTGTGGCGCAATCTTGGCCTGCTGGACACGCTTGCCGGTCTGATGGTGATTGACAGCATCAGCGTGCTGCCGCTGGTGGTATGGATGCTCTTCTCTTTCTTCCGGGAAGTGCCGCCCGAAATTCTGGAGGCCAGCCGCATGGATGGCGCGACGCAAAGCGAGGAGCTGATCCACATCCTGCTGCCGCTTTCCGCTCCGGGCATCGCCGCCACCGCGCTGCTCTCCCTCATCCTGTGCTGGAACGAGGCATTCTGGAGCTTGAATCTCACTACCGTGAGGGCGGCTACGCTGACCGTCTTTACCGCTTCGTTTTCCAGTCCGGAAGGGCTGTTCTGGGCCAAGCTCTCGGCGGCCTCCACGCTGGCCATTGCGCCGGTCATGATCTTCGGCTGGATCAGCCAGCGGCAACTGGTGCGCGGGCTTTCCTTCGGGGCGGTGAAATAGCATGGCAAACGTGGAATTGAGGAACGTGCGCAAGCGGTTCGGGACGCACGAGGTGATCCATGGCGTCGATCTGCGCATTGAAGACCGTGAGTTCGTGGCGTTCGTGGGACCCTCCGGGTCGGGCAAGTCGACGCTGCTGCGCATGATTGCGGGCCTCGAGAGCGTCTCCGAAGGCGAGGTGCTGATCGATGGGGCGCCCGTCCACGATGTGGCGCCCGCGCGGCGCGGCCTGGCCATGGTGTTCCAGAGCTACGCCCTCTATCCGCACATGACGGTGGCCGAAAACATGAGCTTCGCGCTGCGCCTGGCGGGCGTCCCCAGGGAAGAGCGGAATCGAAAAGTCCTGGCGGCGGCGAAGACCCTGGGAATGGAATTGCTGCTGGAGCGCAAACCGCGCGAGCTCTCCGGCGGCCAGTTGCAGCGGGTGGCGCTGGGGCGGGCCATCGTCCGCCAGCCCAAGGCGTTTTTGCTGGACGAGCCGTTATCCAACCTGGATGCGGCCCTGCAGGCGCAGATGCGCCTCGAACTGGTGCGGCTGCATCGCGAGCTGGCGACCACCATGATCTACGTCACTCACGACCAGGTGGAAGCCATGACCATGGCGAACCGCATCGTGGTGCTCAATGAAGGCCGGGTGGAACAGTTGGGATCGCCGCTCGAGCTGTATCAGCACCCCGCCAGCATTTTCGTGGCGGGGTTCATCGGCGCTCCGAAAATGAATTTCCTGGATGTCGAGGTGCAGGCGGAGACCGGCCAATGCCTGGCCGTGGCTTACTCCAATGGCGCGGTCTGGCGCCTGCCCGCCCGCATGGAGCGCGTGAGCGCCGGCGCCCGGATCAAGCTGGGCATACGCCCCGAGCACGTCACCGCGGATGGGAACGGCGAGTTGCCGGGCGAGATCCACGCGGTGGAGCATCTCGGGCCGCGGGCCTACCTGCACGCGCGGCTCGCCGACGGCACGCCGCTGGTAGCCGAAACCACGGGCGATACCAGGGTGCGCGAGGGCGACCGGCTGGCGTTTGGTCTCCGCGCCGAGGCCGCCCATCTCTTCGACGGCGGCGGGAGAGTACTGAGGAGCGGATAAATGTTGCGCGCGACCATGAAGCGGCCCGGCTGCATCGAGTTCTCGGAAGTGCCCAAGCCAGAAGGAGGCCACGCGGTTGCGGGTGTTTTCGCACATATTCGGGGTAGCCCATAAGGGCTAGCGGCTGCTTCCTGGTATCTTGATACTATAGAGCACAGTATCTTGCGGGGAATCGGGGCGCGGCGGAGCGTCGTCTCTTGGCACGACACCGAGTCGAATGGGTGGATGGCGGTTAGCTCCCGCTTACGCGGGAGACAAGGACGGTCCATTTATTTATGAAGGTTTGCGTAGCAGGCGGCGACGGTTACTGCGGTTGGGCGACGGCCCTGCACCTTTCGAGACGTGGCCATCAAGTCGCGATCGCCGACAATTTTGCGCGGCGGCAGTGGGATTACGAACTCGGCGTGCAGACTCTGACGCCCATTCGGCCCATGGCCGAAAGGCTTCGCGCCTGGAAACAACTGACCGGGGAATCCATCGAGCTCCTGGCCGGCGATCTGACCGACTACGAGTTCATCTCCTCGGTGGTGCAGTCGTTTGCGCCGGACGCCGTGGTGCACTTCGCCGAGCAGCGGGCCGCTCCGTACTCCATGATCGACCGCAAACATGCGGTATTCACGCAGGTCAACAACGTAGTCGGAACCCTCAACCTGCTGTTCGCCCTGCGCGAGTTCCGGCCCGAGTGCCACCTGGTGAAGCTGGGGACCATGGGAGAGTACGGCACTCCCAATATCGATATCGAAGAGGGCTACATCGAGGTCGAACATAATGGCCGCAAGGATGTGCTGCCGTTTCCCAAGCAGCCCGGCTCCTTCTACCACCTCTCCAAGGTGCACGACAGCCACAACATCATGTTCGCGTGCAAGATCTGGGGACTGCGGGCCACCGACCTCAATCAGGGCGTGGTCTACGGAACCATGACCGACGAAGTGGCGCTGGACGAAGCCCTCATCAACCGGTTCGATTACGATGAAGTCTTCGGCACGGTGCTCAACCGCTTCTGCGCGCAGGCCGCCGTGGGGCACCCGTTGACGGTCTACGGCAAGGGCGGGCAGACCCGCGGATACCTGGACATTCGGGACACCGTCCGGTGCGTGGAACTGGCGTGCCTGAAGCCCGCGCGGCCGGGAGAATGCCGGGTCTTCAACCAGTTCACCGAGCAGTTTACGGTGTTGGAACTGGCGCGCATGGTGCAGGCGGCGGGGCGGCACATGAACCTCCACGTGGAAATCGAGCACTTTCCCGATCCCCGGGTGGAAGCCGAAGAGCACTATTACAATGCGCGCCATTCCAAGCTGGTGGAGCTTGGACTGGAGCCGCACCTGCTCTCCGAGTCTCTGCTCGACTCGCTGCTGAACATCGCGATCCGCTATCAGGACCGCATCGAGCGGTCCCTTTTCCTGCCGAAGGTGAACTGGCGCAACCCTCGCAACGAGCGCCGGCCGAAGGTGATGACGCAGGCCACTGCGGGGGCGCCCTACGAAGCGCCGTTCGAGACGGGCGCCGTTTCGGCGAAAGGCAACGGCAGCTTCAAGCAGGGGGAGTGAACCGGAGTCAGGGTCTGAGAGCGGACCTTGACGCGGAGGCGCGGGGCCGCGGAGGAAGACGCGGAGCTTAGAAATTCAGCCCCGAGACTCCCAGAGCGCTAGCGCCGTGGCTCCTGGCAACCCGCCGCCGAGACAGCCAAAGTCAACACCCGAGAGAGCCGAAGTCAACGCCCGAGGGCGCGGAGACAGCAGAGAGCGCGGAGGGAAGATGTCCGGAGAGCGCCCTCGTCTTTACTCGCCGGGCGCGCGGTTGGTGAGGAGCATTTTCCCTCCGCTCTGCGCCACCACGAAGAGCGCACTTTCCTCCACCAGCTTTTGAAAGCGCGGCCACTGGGTGGCCTGTGCGACCAAATAATACCGCCGCGGGCCGAGCCACAGGTCCTTCCACTCGGCGTCATCGAGGAAGACGTCGGGCGCGCCCGGTGCGTACGATCCGTAGACCAGGTTGTTGAACCGGCCGTTGAGCAGCCAGGCCGTGCGGTTGGTGTAGAAAAAGATGGAGGAGAAGGTGTAGTAGTGATGGTCCACCACCAACTCGCCTGGAGGCGAGCGGAGTAGCGCTTGGGCGAGCGGGCGGGAGGAAAGGTAGGGATCGAAAGCCACCATGGCCAGCCGCGCGGCATGACAGAACAGCACCATCATCAAAGCCGCGGAGAGGAAGGCGCGCTGCCCAACGGCTCGCAAGCTGCCTAAGGCGCAGACGAAGAAGGCCAGCGCCGCCACCGCAAGAGGAAGCCGAAGGTAGGCGAAGGATTCGAGCGTGAGGTCTTGCATGTGCCCGAGCGACAAGGTGTAGGCGCCGGGATGCTGCGAGAGGGCCTGCGAAATGTCGCCCGGAGTGGGAACGTTGCGCACGGCGGCCAGGATCAGCACGGCGCCCAGGGCCGCGCAACCGGCAATGGCCGCCAGGAAGCGGGTGCCGCGCCGCACCCAAACGCCCTCCGACGCCACGGCCGAGCCCAGCAGCAAGGCCAGCGCGGGGTAGCACGGCATGGAATAATACTCCTGGGTGGTGGAGAAGGTAAAGAAGATCAGCAGGAAGCCGGTCCAGCAGAGCGCCGCGAGACGCGTCCGGCCGGCGCGGTCGAGCGGTTTAAACGACAACCCGGCGACCGCCGGAAAGTACACGCTCCAGGGAAACAGCCAGATGAGATGGAAGAGCCAGAAGTAAAGCCGTGGGACGGTGTTGTAGTCGCGCGGATAGCGCAGATTGAGAAAGCGCAGCACCTGCTCGTTGATGAAGTAGAACCACAGAAAACCGTGGTATTCGCCGGGAACGCTGCGCATGGTGAAATCGAAGATCGGAGGGTTGCGCAGAGCCGCCAGCACGTGCCAGGGAGCGGCCACCAGCAGGACGATGGCGAGGCCGCTCCAGGGACGCAGGCGGCGCCAGACTTTCCGCCAAAACAACTGCCGGGTGAGCAGGAGGTAAACCACCGCCGCGCCCGCCGGAAAGAGCACCGCCACCGCGCTCTTCAGCAGGAGGCCGGTTCCCAGACTGCCCGCCAGCACGAATGCCCAGAACCGCGGATGCGCTTCCTCCTCGTCCAGGACACGAAGGAAGGCCCACATGGCGAGCGTAATCGTGGCAGTCAGCATCACGTCGGGAATGAGGATGCGGGTAAACAGGAAGAGACCGACGCAGGTGGAAACCACGAGGCCCGCATAAAAGCCGGCGCGCCGGCCAAAAGCCCACGTACCGAAGGCCGCCGTCAGCCACGCCAGCGCCACGCACGCTAGCGCCACGGGAATGCGCGCCGCCCAATCGAAAGGGCCGAAGGTTTTGAAAGCGATGGCGATCAGCCAGTAGATCAGGGGAGATTTCTCCAGGTACGCTATGCCGTCGATGCGCGCCGTGACCCAATCGCCCGAGGCGAGCATGTTGCGGGCGATCTGCGCCTGCACGGCGTCCACATCGTCCATCAGGGAAGGCGGTGAGAGCAGGCAGCCCAGGTAGATGGCTGCCGCCAAGAGCACAACGGCTAAATACAGGTAGAGATGCTTGCCGGCGTGTGCCGGTCCGCGCCGGAGGTTGGAGTCGTCTGAACTCTCCATCGTTTCAACCCTGTCGGATTCGTAGACACCTTTGCTGCCCCGAACCGCGGGAGCCTGCCGCTGCGGCGTGGCGGACACGTCCACGGTCCCGCAAAACGGGGCATAGGCCGGGCAGGAATACACCTCACTTTAGCAGAATAAGGGCTGCCGGCACTGTACCCTCGGAGCACGGTAAAGCGTCTATTATTCGATCCCTGCCGCGGGTCGACCGGGATCGAACTTCATGTCGGAAAAAATTGCAATTCTCGCGCTGCTGGGAACGGCGGCCATTCCGTTCATCTATTATGGAATCGCACTGTTCAGTTGCTGGCGTTTTTTCCGGCGCCCGCGGCGGCAGAACGGCGCCCGGTTTACGCCGCCCGTAAGCATTCTGAAACCCATCCGCGGCCTCGATCCGGAAGCCTATGAGAACTTCGCCAGTTTCTGCCGGCAGGATTATCCGGAGTACGAGTTGCTGTTCTGTGTAGGCAGCGAGGATGACTCCGCGCTCCCCCTGATCGACCGGCTGAAGCGGGAATTTCCGCAGCGCGAGATTCGTGTGCTCTTTGGTTCGGGTCGCGACGCATCCAACGACAAAGTAGCCAAGCTGGCGCGCCTGGTGAGCGAGGCCCGGCACGAGTACCTGGTGATCAGCGACAGCGACGTACGCGCGCGGCCGGACTACCTGCAAAGCGTGGTGGCGCCGCTGGCCGATGCGAAGATCGGCGCGGTCACCTGCTTTTACGTTTCGATCGAAGACGGCAGTTTTGTGGATCGTCTGCAGTCCGTCGGCATGATGTCCGATTTTTATGCCGGCATCGTGGTGGCGTGGCAACTGGATGGCGTCAAGTTCGCACTGGGACCTACGATTGCCACTACCCGGGAACGGCTGGCCGGCTTCGGCGGCTATGAATCCATCGAGAACCGCCCGGCCGACGATCTCCTCGTCGGCCGCCTGATCGCGGACCAGGGCTACGAGGTGGAATTATTGCGCTACCCGGTGGAGACGGTGGCCGACTACCAGTCCATCCGCGAGTTGATGCACAAGCGCCTGCGATGGATCGTGGTGATGCGCTACATGCGTCCGTGGGGCCATTTCGGCCTGTTGTTCACCCACGGGCTGCCCTGGTCGCTGGCCGCGGTAGCGATTCACCCTACGCCGGTCACCGCCGTGGCCTACCTGGGAACGTACTTCGCCATGCGCTGCGCGATCACGGGCATGATCGCGATTTGGGGCCTGCGGCAGCACTCGTACTGGCGGAAAATGGGCCTGATTCCGCTGTGGGACGCGGTGGCCTTCCTGATCTGGGTGGCCAGTTTCGCGCGGCGCAGCATCCGCTGGCGGGGCAGCGACTACTACATTCGCGAAGGCACCCTGGTACCCGTGAATTCGGGCGAGTGAAACGGCGCTTATCGTCCCGCGAGAATAACGTGGTCCGCAGCCGCTATCTCACCGCGGAGCAACGGAGACGCGGAGATCGGCGCGGAGGAACACCAGGAGAAAAAGCGCAAGACGGATTGCGGTGGATGGCGGGCTCGACTCCGCTGCCGCCGTTCTGAGGTTGAGAACGCGGAGCGAGCGGAGAAACTCCATTCCGGATCGGGCGATGTGTTCCCGTTAACAGCAAACCGAACAAGTTATTTGTGCGGGGGTCCTTATCGTCCCAGCAGCACCACGCCGCCAAGAACCAATAGCGTTCCCGCGGCCCGGCGCGGGCCGATGTGTTCTTTCAGCAGAACTTTCGCCAGCACGGTCTCGAGAATGAAACTGGCCGCCGACGCGGGCACCGCAAAGCTCAGGGGAGCCGATTGCACCAGCGCCATGAACGAAAAAAACGAAAACGCCAGGCAGGCGATGGAAAGCAGCAGATAGCGCCGCTCCACAATCATGCGCAGGAGCCGGCCCACTCCCCGCGCGCCCACCGATTGCACGCCCGCCCGCTTCATTTCATAGCTCTGCAGCAGATCGCTCAGCGCGGTGGCCACCACCATAATCGCTACCAGCAGCCAGGTCATGGGGCGCCGTCTTTCCCGGTGGTGCTGTGCGGCGTGGAACTCACCAGCGCCGTGCCGGCGAAAATCAAGGCGACGGCGAGCCAACGCTGACCGCTGACCGCCTCATGCAGGACAAACCTTCCCAGCAACGCCGCCAGCACGTACCCGACGGCCGTCATGGGCAGAATGAAGCTGAGATCGGCCACGCTCAACAGCGCCAGCCGCGTCAGCAATGCCATGATCAGCATGGCGACTCCCAGCGCGACCGCGGGGTCCAGCATGGAGCGGAGATACACCAGCGGGTCGGCCGCCAGCGTCTCGGGAAGGCGCTTGGTGCCCCACGCCAGGCATAAATTGCCAATCGCCCGCAGGGCGAGAAAGAGCAGCAGCAAAGAATAGGTTCGAACGATTCTGGTGGAAGCCGGCACAAATCACAGGGTAACGTACCCGGCTCGCACCCTAAGGCCGGAGGAGCCAGACCCGGTAGACTCGCGCATCGGCGAAAGGCACCAGCAGCAGGTCGCGAAGCTTGCCCGCCACCGACGATTCCATCAGGTAGGCCTGCTGGCCCGGCCAGTTGGGCGGGATCCGCTCGTAGGCCGGTGCGAGCTTGATCGGGCTCGAGCGCGGACCCGCGGCTTGAAAATCTTGGACGCCGCGATTCAGAGTCTCTTCCAGGGCCAGCACCTGCGGACCGCGCTCGACGGCCACGCTGTAGGGGTAACTGGGGCCGCCGGGCGCCAGGCGCACGGTCATCTCCATCTCGATGCGCACGGTGTCGCCCGCGTTCCATTGCCGGTCGATGGCGAGGAACTGGCCGGGGGTACCGATGTAGGCTGAATCGCCGGCGGTCGCCCGATAGCGCGCGGTCCAAGAGGGGACCCGCAGGAAAAGCGGGAAGCGAGCCGCGCGCGCGGGCCGTATGGTCAGTTCCACCGTGCCTTCGAGCGGGTAGGATGTCTGCGACTCGATGGTCACCTCGCCGGCCTGGGTAGCGAACTTCACGGAACCGGGCGCATAGAACAGGACCGCCGCTCCTTCGCCGCGGGCTCCCCAGGCAAGTTGCGGAATCATGGAGATGCCGCGCGGCTCGCTGGACACGCAACAATTGATGCCGGGGCCGGGCGACTTCTTTCCGTTGAGCGGCGTGAAATAGCAGATATTGCCGGTACGCGGGTCCTGCGCCCCGAGCAGCGCGTTGTATACCGTGCGCTCGAGTTCGTCGGCGTATTGCGGTTCGCCGGTGAGGCGCAGCAGTTGCCACGTGAGCTGCAGGAACGTGACGGTGGCGCAGCCTTCGCCGGTGTTGGAGCTTTCTTCCCCCGGCAGCACCGCATCGTCCGTGAAATGCTCCGCGGCGCTGGTGGTGCCGTCCACATAACGGCGGTGATCCACGATATCCTTCCAGGCAATCTGGGCGGTCTTCAGATACAGAGGGTTTCCGCCGAGACGGTAAAGCTCCGCCAAGCCCACCAGGTTGGACATCATTTCGTAAGCCTTGGCGTTGGCGGTCTGGAAGACGCTGCCGGTGGAGTTGAGGGAGGCGATGATTTTGGGGCCGTTGGGCTGGTCCCAGGAATGGACCAGATACTCGCAGAAGTCGAGGTACTTGCGGTCTCCGGTGAAGCGATAAAGGTTGACCATGGGTTCCAGAACACTGGTGGCGGCCATGCCCACATGGGTGCCGGAAGCGATGATGTCGCGCTGTCCCGCACCCGTGCCGAACGTCCGCACCAGCAGGCCGCCGATCTTGCGCGCGGCCTCCAGCGCGGGGGCGTACCCGGTGGCCTGGTAATAACTCACCAGTCCGATCAAGTCGTACTTGTGCACCCAGACATCCCAGGAGGTCCAGCGCTTGTCGTCGGTGTACGTGCCCAGGTAACCATCGGGGAGTTGCGTCGAGATCAACTCGCGGGCCACGCGGTCCATGAGGGTCTTCAGACGTTCGTCGGAAGTGTAGAGCCAGGTGTTGGCGGCTGCGTGCAGGAACTTGCCGGCGTGCTCGCCCGCCCATTCCTGCGGCCCGGGGCGATGGCGGAAACAGTCCAGAATGCCGGGTTCATTGACCCTGAGCAGGCGGGCCTCCAGGTTAACCCGCATGCGGTCCCCCAGGATTCCCGCGATGCGCTGCGACTCGAAGGGAGCCGGCGTGAAGCGGTCGGCGATCTTATCGGTCACCACCGGCGTGGCGCCCGGTGGGCCGGCCAGAGCCAGCGCAGCCCAGCCGGCAACAACCAGTAACTTTCCCATGGCTTTCGCGAACGATTATATCCCGCGTCACCGCGCGCTTTGTCGCCATCAGCCGTCAAGATCCGCTGGGAGAACTTCCGCGATCCTCTTCCAGAGGCGCCTCACGCCTTCCAGAGGCGCCTCACGCCCTGGAGCCCCTCCAGGGAGATCGTTCGTCGGGCATAATGGGACGGCGGCGAGGAGCTTTCCGCATTTCGGCGCGTTTTGCTTCCGCCATCGAGCGGGCATTTACGTACGAGAGCAGATCTTCGGCGGTGAGTTCGTGCGCCCCGGCAAACTCTCGTTCCAGATCCGCGAGAAGCTTACTTGCGCAGAGAGCCGGCCCTTCCTGGATGACAACGCGATGAGTATGGAACAGCGACAAATCCGCGGTGACGATGAAGTGTTTGGCGGGCTGGCCCTTCTCTACCACATCAAACCGGTAGGAACGAGCGTTCTGTGATTGGTCGAATCCCAAGTACCTGACTTCCACTGCGCCTCCCTTCGGGCCGGGCCACCAGGCATGATGCTGCCTGGGTGCCGAGAGCTAAACGCCGTTGATTGGCGCCACTGCGGGTGGGGCATCGGCCGGAGCCTTTGGATCGCCATCCGGCGGCGAATCACCCGCCGCGCCCGCGCGATTCTGTTGCCGCTGGATCCGCCGGGCTGCCTTATCCTGCTGCCGCTCCCGGCGGCGCATTTCTTTTTGGCGCTTTTTAAAGGTTTCCATATGTTTCCATTGAGGGCGCCGAATGGCACGGCAGCATTATCCGGCCGTGCCGGTAAGCCTACCAGCGGGGCTCGCGGCGCTGACGATTGCCGCCTTGCGGGCCGCGCGAGGAACCGCGCCCACCTTCGGGCTTCGGGCGCGCCTCGTTGACGTTCAGCGCGCGCCCGTCCAGGTTGGCGCCATTCAACGCCGCGATTGCCTGATCGGCCTGCGCGGAATCCGTCATCTCGACGAAAGCGAACCCACGCGATCGTCCTGTATCCCGGTCCGTCACTAAGTTTACCCGGTCCACTTTTCCGTACGCCTCGAAGAGGGATCTCAACGATGACTCGGTGGCGGCAAAATCCAGATTGCCTACAAAGATGTTCTTCATGTTCTCAAATTCCTTCCGTCTTTCAATTGTGCGGGCTAGACGAGGCAGATCTGAATCTCGGCCAAGCTCTGGGGCCTCTCAAAAGACCTCTTTAAGTGTACCACTCTCTAGTATCGCCGTTACCCGCGCACCTGTTTTGCATTGGCCTTACGTCAATCCGGTCCTGCGGTGAATTTGCGGGCGGGCGGGAGCGATCTTCAGGGTCTCGCCTTTAAACTCGCGGCCGTTCAGGGCCGTAATCGCCAACTCCGCGTCCGAGTCGCTTCGCATTTCAACAAATGCAAAGCCCCTGTGCCGGCCCGTCCCCCGGTCCGTCATCATCTTGAAGCGCCGCACGGCGCCATGCTTTGCAAACATTCGCCGGACGTCATGTTCGGTTACGGCCGGCCCGAGGTTTTCGACTCGCGTATTGTTCATTGCATTCCTCCCAAGCCCTTACCAGCGTTTCCGGCCAGGGCCGCGGCCACCGGCGCGCTCATTCTTCGGGCGCGCTTCACTGATAGTGAGCGTGCGGCCGTCATGGTCCGTCCCGTTCAGACTGCCAATCGCCTTCTCGGCTTCGCCGTCGTTAGCCATCTCCACGAACCCGAAGCCCCTGGGCTGGCCGGTATCGCGGTCGGTGCAAATGTTGACCTTTCCAACGCTCCCGTAAGGTTCGAAAAGAGATCGGATACTCTCTTCGGTAGTCCCGAAGTTGAGATTTCCAATGTAGATATTCTTCATACGTGCGATCTCACGTTTCTGATTTGAATACGGCTGATTCGGAAGGTTGACGAAAGTAGCGGAGTAATGCTAGAAAGGTCGGCCTAAATCGGCAAGGGGTATCAAATCCCTCTAATTATAGCACAATAACTGGATGAGGACGATCTAAAAATGGCTCTGAGCGAGAATCTGACCGACTGGCCACCGTTATGCAACTTTCTTCACCCGCTGAACCGCGAGGAACCGACG
>Ga0326727_10021494_pt1 | contig 12634 bp, 10 predicted proteins | sample MB2enrmetagenome_FD_207643 | JGI IMG/M metagenome (GOLD analysis project Ga0326727, IMG submission 207643) | Lab enriched peat soil microbial communities from McLean, Ithaca, NY, United States - MB29MY | ecosystem: Environmental > Terrestrial > Soil > Wetlands > Peat | place: USA: New York...
AACACCGGCTCGAAGAGGCCTTCGAATCCGTAGTTCTGGACAATCCCTTGCCGGCCTCCACCGGCCGCGTATGCCAGCATCCCTGCGAAAGCCGGTGCCAGCGATTAACGCTCGACGAAGCCGTCAACATACGCGAGGTGCATCGGCAAATTGCCGACGCGATCTTTCTTTCCGACCGCTTCGACAATATGGCGCAGCGGGTGGCGGCGCGCAAACTCGCTTCCACCGGCCACAAGGTTGCGGTTGTGGGCGCAGGGCCGGCCGGTCTCACGGCGGCTTTTTACCTGGCGCTGTTGGGGCACCAGGTTTCGGTGTTCGACGAAAAGGCGGAAGCGGGCGGGATGCTGCGTTTCGCCATGCCGGAGTACCGTCTGCCTAAAATTGTAGTGCGCCGTGAAATTGCGCTGCTCAAGCGCCTGGGTGTCGAGTTCATACTGAATACCCGGGTAGGAAGCGACCTGCCACTGGGCGAGTTGGCGGACCGATGCGACGCGGTGTTCATTTCTGTCGGGACGTGGAAGGAGTCCTCGCCTCAACTTCCAGGAACGGAGCTGAAGGGAGTTTACCCAGCGCTGTGGTTCCTGGAGTCGATGGCAAAGGACCGGACGGTCAGCCTGGGACGCAACGTCGTGGTAATCGGCGGGGGCAATGCCGCCATCGATTCAGCGCGCTCAGCGTTGCGCGCCGGCGCTCAGGTAACGGTCTTTTATCGTCGCGAACGCAAGGACATGCCGGCGATCGAAGAAGAGACGCTGACCGCGGAAGCAGAGGGCGTGCAGTTTGTCTTTCTGGCGGCCCCGCACCGCCTCGTGGGAGACCGGGACGGCAAAGTCCAGGCCATCGAGATCGAAAAGACCAAGCTCGGTGAGCGCGACCCGTCGGGCCGCAGAAGGCCGGTGCCGACGGGAGAGATTCAGCGGCACGAGTGCGACACCGTCGTGCTCGCCGTTGGCGAAACCTTCGACCGGGACTTCTGTGCCGCTTCCGGCCTGGCGCTAACTCCGGAGGGCACGATCGCCGTCAACCGTTCGACTCTGGAAACCAGCCGTCCGGGCTTCTACGCCGGAGGCGATCTGATTACCGGGGCTTCGAATGTGTCGAACGCAATGGGCTACGGCAAGCAGAGCGCCGGCCACATCGACCGGCGGCTCATGGGCAAAGACCGGTGGCAACGCATCTTCCCCGAATTTGTTTACGGCCAGGAACCGGAAGAACCGAACGGGACACGGCGGCACATCTCCCATTCCACGCCCATGAAAGTCCGGGTGCGGTCACACGAGGAAGTTGCTACCGGACTGCTGCCCCAGGAAGCATGGGAGGAATCGGGCCGGTGCCTTCGCTGTGACGTGCACGGCCGATGCGCAACCTGTGTGAGCCTATGTCCAGTTTTGGCGATCAAACCACAAAGAAGCGGGGCCCGAATCGCGAAGGTGCTGATTGACGAGGATGCCTGCCAGGGCTGCACGATCTGTGCGTCCCGTTGTCCGGACCACGCGATCGAAATGTTTCCCCGCGAGCACGCCTGGGTAGTGGGCAGAAAGATCGATGTCGTCACGCCGCAAATCGAGCAGATTTGCCGCGCTGCCCACTTCTACCCCGATCAGGTCGTTTGCTATTGCCATCGGGTTCAAGCCAAAGAAGTGGTGGCGGCTATATTGGCCGGCGCGAGTACGCCGGAAGAGGTTTCGCAGGCGACCGGCGCCCGCACCGGATGTGGAATTCTATGCATCACCGGCATCATTCGCCTGCTGGAAGGCGCCGGACTGAAGCTGGGCAAGGCTCCGGGATGCCAGTGGTATGGAAATCCGGTAACCATCTGGAATGTACCTGCCGTGATCCAGGAGAAGTATCCGCGATATTACCTGGAGGACGATCAGCGAGCGATTGGCTCTGTGTTTCCCAGAGGTGACCAGAAATGAAGCTGCAAACTCTTACACCTTCTGAACCGAGAGCCTCGTACTACAACATCGATCCCGCGGTGTTGAAGATGCGTGCCGCCCAACTGCCGGGCATGCGGGGAGTTCGCATTGCCGATCTCTTTCCGGACTCGCCGCGCCCGATCACTACCGAATCGGCCGATGCCATTCGCGAACGGGTGAAGGCGGATACCCTGGAACAACTGAAAGGGGTGGATTTACGCCGGATACAGCCGGACGATTCGGTGAATATTCTGGCTTCGCATCATGGTTTCAGTATTTTCGGGGGCGAAGCATATGCGGAAATGATCCGGACAATCCGGGATGAGGTCCAACGGCGTTGCGGGACATCCGCCGTCCGCCTCTTAGTGGGCGTGGGGATGCGTTTCCGGGAAGCGGAAGAATATATCAAGAAGTTCGAGTTGGACCGGTTTTTCAAGGGCCAGGCGTGGGGCATATGCCCGGTGGACGAGGGGGTGCCGATTCCGACGGAAATCGGCACGTTGTACGGGATACGGCGGGCCTATTCGGCGCAATGGATTATTCACACCCATAACAACGACGTGCGGGAGCTTCATTACCACCGGCAAATCGGGCGATCCTTCAAGCCTTTTGCCATGTCGTATGCCACCATCGAAACCCGATCTTCCTATCACCAGAGCATGGGGCCGCGCTCCTCGAATCTGCTGCCGCGGATGATCTTCGAATCTGCTTTTGTGCAGGAGAAATTTGTGGCTTCGGCGATTTTGCAGGTGGCGCCTACCGGAACCATCGGCGTCAGTGTCAGCAACGACTTACAGCAGCAGGACGCGGAGTTTACCCGGCTGAATCTGCACTGGTATGGCAAGATCCTGACGCTGCTCGGCAAAATACCCGATGCGGTGTTGATTATCGATTATCCGGGCCCGATTCCCTACACCACGGCGGGCGGAATCCTGTTCGGGAATTTTCTCAACGCCAATGTCGATGAATTCGATCTGGACGTTCCTTTTCCGCCCTTTAACCGATATACGGATATGCTTTATCCCGGCGACTCACCTTTGTACCAGGGAGAACTGCCTCCGCCCAATCCGGCGATCAAAGCGCTGGTGATCAATTATTGCTCCAAAGGGTATCCCGGAACGTTCTTCGCCCAGCAGTTGCCCACCCTGGTGGTCGGCCCGCAAGCCGATCTTTTCGCCGGTTGCGAGCAGAACACCACCTTCATGGACTACGCGGTAAAGGTCAAAGACCTGCCGCAGGGCATCGGGTTCGCCAGGCGGTTTGGCAAGACCGCCAACATGCTGGTGTTCGACGGCGCCATCGGAGGATTCAACGTCACCGAAGCGCTCGCGGAGAAACTGCACGAATTGGCGCCGCAAGTCAGCCGGGAAGTGGATGAGGTGCTGATGCCGCACTGGCTGAAGCAGAGAGGATTGGCGTAGAGGCCGCAAGCGGCGCGAAGAGAAGTGCGAGAGAAGGTTGAGATTCAGTTGGTCGCAAGTCTGGTATCCAGCGCTGCAACCAACGTCTGAATGGGGAGATAACAATGGCGGTCCGTGGAAATTGGGAAACGTTGCCGGGGGTGGCCGCGCGTCCGGGCGTGATCCGGAAGGCCTTCGGAGGCAAGAACAGCACCGTAACCTTGAACGAATTGAAGCCCGGCACCCAGCCGAACCTGCACTCGCATCCGCACGAGCAGATCACCTGCATTCTCCAAGGCCAGGGGGAATTTGTCCTGGGGGACGAAGTGATGATTCTCAAAGCCGGGGACCTGCTGCTGGTGCCGCCGAATGTGCCCCACAGCATGAAGGTCATCGGCGATGAGACAGTTCTGAATCTCGACGTCTTCAGCCCGGCCAGAGAAGACTACTGACAGGAACACGGCATTTCCGCTCGCGGAGCGGAATTGGGCGAATTAAGAAACTACCCCACGTTTGCCCAAAGCGGGCCAAGGTGGGACACCTAGGGACCTAGCATCTGGAAAAAGCTTTTCATAGATATAGATAAGGAATGGACATGGAAAAGGATCTGCATCACTTTATTCAGCATTTACAAGAGCGGCGGCCGGGAAGTCTGGTGCGAATCAGCAAGGAAGTGGATCCCGTGTTCGAGATTCCCGCCATCGTTACCTGTATGGAAAACCGGAAGAAGCACGCGGCTTTGATTTTCGATCACGTACGGAACTTGAAGGGTGAGATATCGAAGCTGCCGGTGGTAGTCAACCTGTTTGGCTCGCGGGAAAGGCTGGCGGATGCGATCGATTCCACCGTCCCCCAATTGGCCTTCGACTATATCGCCAAGGAAGTGCCGATCCCGCCGGTTGCGGTCAACCGCAACAGCGCTCCGGTGAAGCAGGTGATTCAGACCGGCGACGCCGTCGATCTTTTTGAACTGCCCGTCATCACGCACAACGAGATGGACTTGGGCCCGTACCTCACGGCGGGGAGCGCCTGGGTCAAAGATCCCGACAACGGCTGGACCAATTGCGCCATCATTCGCATCTTTGTGGCCAGCCCCAATCAGTTGGTGGTCAACTTTAACGCCGCGCGCCATATGGCCCATATCTTCCGGAAGTATAAGGAGCGGGGAATCCCATCGCTCCCGATGGTAGTGGTGAACGGCCATCACCCGGCCTTTTACATGGGCGCGCAGACCAAGTTGCTGACCGATGAAATCGAGATTATCGGCGGCGTCATGGGGCAGGGATTGGAGATGGTTCCCTCCGAAACCTGGGGCGAAAAAATGATGGTCCCGGCGAATGCGGAATTGGTAATCGAGGCGGAACTCTCCACCCAGAACTATGACCTGGAAGCGCCGTTCGGCGAGTACACGCAATATTACGGCGGCCAGAGAATGAATCCGATAGCCATGGTGACCGCCATGACGCGGAAGAAGAACGCCTATTATCTCGACATCATGCCGGGCCGCGCCGATCACATGCTGCTGGACGCTCCGCAGATCGAGGCTTACCTGTACAACCGGATCAAGGCGGTCATCCCCGGCGTAACCGGAGTGCATATGCCGGTTTCGGGCACGGCGCGATTGCACGCTTACATTCAGGTGAAGAAGGCAACCGACTCCGATCCCCGAACGATCATTGCCACGGCGTTGAGCTCCGACTATCGGCTGAAGCACGTGATCGTAGTGGACGAAGATGTCGACATCTACGACGATGAGCAGGTGCTTTGGGCCGTGGCCACAAGGTCGCAGTGGGACAAGGATCTGATTGTGATCCCGGGAATGCTGGGAACCCGATTGGATCCTTCCGGCAACGATACTGCTACCACAAAGGGGGGCATCGACGCTACCAAGCCGGCAGATGACTCGTCGTTTGCCCAGAGAATCAAGCCGGGCGCAATCATCGACCGGATTCGACTGGAAGAGTACTTCGAGCCGACATCGGTTTCCTAGGCGGATTAACGAACTTCAGGCGCCGAAAGGCCCGACGGAATAGGGAGATTCGACCACATGTCCAAAGTGTTCTACGTAACCTGCCCGAAATGCCAGAAGCGGTACTACCTGGATAGATTGCTGCATGAGATCGTGATGCGCGATCCGAACCAGCATTTGAGATGTCCGTATTGCAAGACGGAATTCAAGCTGGGCGCCGGCACGGCGGCACAAGCTGCCAGCGCGAAATAGCACGCGCAGCCGGGAAGGCCGGTTTGATGAGGACAAACCGGTTTCGGCGGTGTGCAGGAGGATATCCAGGAGTGCTCTGAGGGCTGCTGGAAATCTTGCCTTGGGTTCAAGCCCAATACCTTTCAGTTAAGAACGCCAGGCGGCTACGCGCGAAAAAGAAACTCCGGGTCATGTTGTTGAGGGCACGGAAGAAAGCAGATCCCTTCGCTTTGCTCAGGGCAAGCTCTTCGCTGCGCTCAGGATGACCGAATTTGCAATTGGGTGCGTAGTGCATAACTCGGTGCGCACGCCTTAACTGAACGGTATTGGGTTCAAGCCCGGCTGCAAAATTATCGGCCATCTCTTGAGACGCCCCGTGCAAGCGACCCCTTGCACGGGGCGTCCTGGTAAACCGCGGAGGCGGTGGCCACCGCGACGGTGAAGAAGTGACTTGGCGCTATGCGGCTGCGGGGTTCTCTTCTTTCGCGAACCGGTTCAGCAGGGCGGCGGCCCTGGCCGCATCGTTAATGGCGGACAAGGTAGGACAAAAACGGTTCGGGCGCAAGCCAAATCGCGAGCACCGAGATATGAGGGGCTTTAGGCATGCAGGGCGCAAATTATCCAGGTTTACGGAACCACCCTCAAGGCCGGGAAGGGCAAGTCGGATGCGTTGTTCCCCTGGCGCCACCAGCATGCCGCGGCTCCAACCGTTAAACTCGCCGACATGTCCGACAAAAAGGCCGTCCACAAAGACCGCGGTCCGCGACGGGTTCACCGCGATTTCAACTGTCGAGGTCACTTTCAGGGGTTCGGTCGGGGCCGGCGGATTGCGGTGTGCTGCTTAACGCCAAGGCTACCCTGGCGGCCAGCGCAATACCCGGCCGCCGAGCAGGTGCAGGTGCAGGTGGAAGACCGATTGTCCGGAATTTGGGCCGACGTTGAATACGGTTCGATAGCCGTCCTCAATGCCGCGTTGGCGCGCAATTTGCGCGGCGATCAGATGGCAATATCCGATGATTTCCGCATCCTCGGCCTGGGCGTTTTTCAAGTCAATGATGTGCCGTTTGGGAACGATTAGCACGTGAGTCGGCGCCTGCGGCCGGACGTCTTCGAACACATATACCTTGTCGTCTTCGTAGACTTTGCGCGAAGGTTTCTTGCCGGCCACGATGTCGCAGAATAGACAAGCCATGGAAGTACTCGCGGAATGATTCTAGCATTCAGCACTCAGCATTCAGCAAAAGCAAACACCCAACGCAGAGACGCAGAACCGCAGAGCAGGACAGGTAGAGAAGCCTCCAGTTCGATTTTCCGCTTTGTTTTCTCGGCGATTCTGCGTCTCTGCGCTGGGTGTTGGGTTTTTCAGTCCAGCCGAACGAGAAAAGCCGCACCTTCCGGGGTAGCCGTCTGCCGCAGCACCGTCTCGGCGCGCCCCTTATCGTCGTCTTTCACGCGAACGCGCACCCACTGGCCGGTGGAGCCGGTAAACTGCAGTACGGTGGCGTTCTGGTAACGGTGCTGGAGTTCCCGCTTCAAGCTTGCCGCCTGCTCGGGGCTATGGAACGCGCCGATCTGCACACACCAGCGCCCGCCGTACTCGATGGGGGCAGGAGTGTGTATGACTTCCAGCTTCACTCTCGCGGTGCCCGCGCGCCAGACATCCACCCGTTTGGCAGCAGCCGGTGAAAGATCCAGCACGCGGTTCTCGATGAAGGGGCCGCGATCGTTAATCCGCACCACCGTGGACTGGCCGGTACGCAAATTGGTGACCCGCACCACGGTGTTCAGGGGCAGTGTCCGGTGGGCCGCGGTCAGTTTATTTATGTCGTAGACTTCGCCGCTGGCGGTATGGCGGTTGCTTTCCTCTAATCCATACCAACTGGCCACGCCGATCTCGACGTAGACTGCCTTAGTAGATTGGGGGTAAGCGGGCGCCTGCGGCCTGGGTGTTGCGGGGGGAACCTTATTCGGCGGCAGGGACGCGACGGGGTACTCTTCCGGGGGAGGCGGGACGGGAGCCTTGGCCGCTTTCTTGCCGCCACAGGCAGAGAGCAGAAGCAGGGCTATGGCGGCCAGCGGAAATAACGGTCGATCCGAGCCCCGCGGTCTCCTAACCTGACAGGATGGACACATTGCCTCACCTGATCGTCTGATCGCGACTCTCTGCCGAAAGCGCCGACAGCAGCTACAAACCCACTATAGCGTCGGATGATGCGCGAGCACGGCGATTATCTTGTCATTCTTGGTTCCTGGTCAATGTTCCTTCGGTTACCGCTGTCAGCTCGGATTGATAACGTGCTCTCCCCCCTTCCGCTCCAATCAGAGGCGGCGAAAACCGTCTTCCAATCTGCATTTCCGGCTGAGGAGCACCAAGCTACAAGCAACAAGCCGCAAGCGCGCGGCTATCCCGGATTCTTCGTAGTGCTTCAGGCTTGCAGCTTGTGGCTTTCGCTTGCTGCTGTATGGAGCTCTTCACCACAAAGGACACAAAGGGCACAAAGCGCGGGAATGTTTCTGTGGGTTTTCTGCTTCGTGTACTTTGTGCCCTTGGCGGTTAACCGGCCCTCCGTTCAATGCCAATTTCCCCAGGTTGGGGCACGTATCCATGCGGTTAGCGGATTCCGGTTGGAGGGGCCGGGCGGGCCGGCGTGTAATCATACTTAATCACATCTCGATGTGACGTGTCTCACATTGCGCTGTTCCCCCGATCTGATCGCGTCATGATCTTTTTTTGAGGTCCGGCTTACCCATGCATCGTCCCATCAAATATTTGGAAAAGGCGCTAACCTACGCTGCGGGCGCGGGCTGGTTCGTTTTCGACCGCCTGAACCGCATCCATCCGAATCCGTCGTTCACGCCCAAGTGGAGCGACAAGCCCCTGCTGAAATCCTGGCAGAAAGAGAAGCCGCCGCTGGGCTGGCCGCGCCAGACCGATTCTCTATGTCCCCGGTGCGTGCCCGAAATTCGCCGGCAGGTGCTGGCGGGCAAGGTGCCGGCTGACATCTTTCGCGAGTCTCCGGTACCCGGGCAGATTAAAGCGAGCGTTATTCGCCGGGACGGCAAGATTCTGATGGTGAAAGATTGCCCGCAGCACGGCCATTTCGAGGACGTCATGGCGGTGGACGTGGATTTCTTCCGCCATCTGGAAGAGGTGTTTCCCGGACGTGACATCCGGGCCCACAACGACGAGCGCCTGCACCGGCATGGCTCCTCCACCATTCTCCATGGGCGCGGCTCGGTGCTGACTATCGACCTCACGAATCGCTGCAACATGATGTGCGACCCCTGCTTCATGGACGCCAACCAGGTGGGCTTCGTGCACGAGCTGTCGCTGGAGGAGATCCAGAGGCTGCTGGACGACGCCATTTCCATCAAGCCGCGGCGGCAGATGTCGGTACAGTTTTCCGGCGGCGAACCGACCATGTCCCCGCATTTTCTGGCGGCCGTGCGCTACGCACGCCAGGTGGGATACAACAGCGTCCAGGCGGCCACGAACGGCATCGCCTTCGCCAAGTCCAAGGATTTCTGCAGGCAAGCCGCGGAGGCCGGCTTGCGGTACGCCTATCTGCAATTCGACGGCATCGGCAACGCGGCGAACTCTCACCGCAAGGTCGGCAACCTCTTCGACGTGAAGTTGCAGGCGATCGAAAACCTGCATGAGGCGGGAGTCGAAATCGTACCGGTCACGACGATTGTCAACGGGATCAACAACGAGCAAGTGGGACGAATCATCCAGTTCGCCCTGGACAATCCCAAGATCATCAGCTTCTGTTCTTTTCAACCCGTGTCGTTCACCGGCCGCGACGAAGCCATCACCGACGAACGGCGCCAGGCGCAGCGCTATACCCTGTCGCACCTCGCCCATGACGTGAAGAACCAGACCGGTTTGGGAGAACCGGCGCGCGACTGGTTCCCCATCAGTTTTATGAGCACTTTTAGCGACTGGGCCGATCTGGTGCACGGCAAGAACGCCGATTGGGGGCAATTAAGCTGCGGCTGCCACCCGAACTGCGGCGTCGGTTTCGCCGTCATGGTGGACAAGGAAACCCACGAAGCGGCGCCGCTGGGCGCCATCCTGCACCTGGACCGTTTTGCCCGCGACGTGAGCCGGATCAACGACGCGGCGCGCGGCCGTTTCCTGTCGACTCTGGGAATGGCGCTGGCGGTGATGCGCAACTTCGATCCGTTTCACACCACCACCCATTTTTCCCTCCTCGACATGCTGCGCAAACTGGATAAGGGCTTTGGCGTAAGCAAGAAAGCGCGTTCCGGCGGCTATGGCAAGGTGACCGGCGACCGCAGCCGGGAAGACATCGAGCTGCGGCGCAAAGACCGCTGGAACATCCTCTTTATCGCGGGCATGTGGTTCCAGGATCTGTTCAACTATGACTTCCGGCGGACGGAGCAGTGCATCATCCCCTACGCCACCCAGGAGGGCGAAATCAGCTTCTGCGCCTACAACACCGGTGTGGGTTGGCGAAATATTGTGGAGAAGATGCACATGACCGCCACCCTCACCAAGTGGTACGAGGAGCACGGGCGGCACGAGATTTTTGCCGGCGGCAAGCACGTGGCCCTGCCGCCCACGGAATTGAACCGCATCCGGCTCAATCAGGATCTGGTCACCAACCAGGAACAACACGACCTGGATAAGCTGGGCATTGCCAAGAATGCCCGGGAAGAAAAGATCCGGGCACGGGATGCCAAGCTGCACGCGCAGGCGTCGTCGGCGGGCGCACAACCCGACCACGAGCAAATGGCGCGCCTCTACCGGCAGGTGGTGCTGGGTGAGAAACCGGCAGAAGGAAATTTCGTGCCTTTGACGGCGCTGGCGCGGGGCAGCACAGAGGCGAAACCAACCAAGCAGGAAGCCGAAGTCGAACCGGTCCTCGGGGACTGATGCCGGGCTACTTTCCTTTCCCATTGTTATCCCGAGCGACAGCGAGGGATCTGCAGTTTGTTTCTCCTGCGCTACCAGGAAACTGCACATCCCTCCCCTTCGCTTCGCTCAAGGTCGGGATGACAAGGCGGGTGGCGGGGGCGCTGCGGAAATGGGCGGCACGAGGGGGCGGAGCCAGAGGATGGCGCGATAACCCAGCAGAACTGCCAGAATCATCCCGTAAATTACCGGTTCCCTAAGATCCTTTTTGACCAGCCACAGGAAATGCAGCACACCGGCCGAGGCGCTGACATAGATCAGGCGATGCAGCCATTGCCAGCGCTTGCCGCCGAGGCGCTGGATCATTTTGCGAGTTGAAGTCACCGCCAGGGGAATCAATAGCGCGAAGGCGGCAAAGCCGGCGGTGATGAAGGGCCGCTTCACCACGTCCTTAAGCATGCTGTTGACATCGAAGAACTGGTCCAGCCAGACATAGGTCAGAAAATGCAGCGAGCCGTAGAAGAAGGCAAACAGCCCGAGCATCCGCCGGAAGCGAATCAGCGCGGGCAGCCCGGCCAATTTGCGCAGGGGGGTTATGGCCAATGTGATCAGGAGAAACCGGAGCGTCCACAGGCCGGTAGACCAGGTAATAACCTGAATGGGATTGGCCCCGAGATCGCCCGCCAATCCCTTTTGCAATAGCCTCCCCAGCGGCGCCAAACACAGGACAAATACCAGCGGTTTCAGCCAGCGAATCGCTTTCACAGTGCGTCAGAAATCCTTTCGCAGATCCATGCCGGCATAGAGTCCGGCGACCTGATCCCCATAACCATTGAACATGAGGGTGTCGCGCTTGAGGAATTCTCCGATGCGCCGCTCCTTCGCCTGGCTCCAGCGCGGGTGATCCACGTGGGGGTTCACGTTGGAATAGAAGCCGTATTCATTCGGGGCGGACTTGTTCCAGGTGGTGGCCGGCTGCGACTCGACAAACCTGATCTTCACGATGGACTTGATTCCCTTAAACCCGTACTTCCAGGGCACCACCAGGCGCAGCGGCGCTCCATCCTGCTTCGGCAGCACTTCTCCGTAGAGACCCAGGCAAAGCAGGGTCAGCGGATGCTGCGCCTCGTCGAGCCGCAGCCCTTCCACATAAGGCCAATTCAAAACACTGGAGTTCTGGCCGGGCATTTGTTTGGGATCGTAAAGGGTGGTGAACGCCACGTACTTGGCGTTCGACATCGGTTCCAGCTGGCGGATGAAGCTGCCCAGCGGAAAACCCACCCAGGGAATCACCATCGACCAGCCTTCCACGCAGCGGTGGCGGTAGATACGCTCTTCCAGGGGCGCCAGCTTCAGAATGGCGTCGATGTCGTAAGTCTTCGGCTTCTTGACCAAGCCTTCTACCGAGACCGTCCATGGCCGGGTGCGGAGCTGCTGAGCCTCGCCCGCGGGACTGTATTTGTCGGTGCCGAACTCATAGAAATTGTTGTAGTTGGTTATGTCCTTAAGGGACGTGGCCTTCTCCCCGGCGGCATAATCGGTCTTTTTAACCACGTCCAGCTTAGGGTTGCCGGATTCCGACTGAGCGCTGGCGGCGCTCACACTAGCCTCGGGGGAGGGCAGTTTCAGCCACTTGCGGCTGCCCACCAACGCGGCGGCAGCGGCCACGGCGCCACTGGCCAGGAACGTGCGCCGGTTCAGATAGGTCCGTTTCGGCGTAATTTCGGATGAGGGGATATCTTCCGACGATTTCTTGATAAACATGCGTCCAACTCCTGTGCGGCGCGCCTACCTAGTACTATGAGACGCGCGAAGTCCGGAAATGATTCACGCCGGGGAGTGATTTCCGCGTTCCGGCGGCGCATCTTGCTGAAAACCTGGATGCGAACAGGGTAGACTCACGTTATGGCCGGTAAAGCCAATAGTTTCAGCCGAGTCGGGGACACCGGATGGACAGGGGCTGAAAATCAAGGGGGACCATTGGTGGCGCGACTGAACAGGCGGCGGAAAAAGTCTCGTTTAGACGTGATTTTCGGCTCAGAGAGGCTAAGGGGGTAGCCCTTTATGTCTCGGTCGCCAGAAATGGCCACGGCAGACAGGGCCGAAATACATAGGTGTGATGTTTCAGCACGTTGTTCCCTAGAAGTAAATTGTCCATCCGGCCCAGACCAGAGAAGCTGATTGTGGAGCAGTCAACTTACTTCTGGGAAGATCGAATGGACATCCACAAGAATGC
>Ga0326727_10021496_pt1 | contig 12634 bp, 11 predicted proteins | sample MB2enrmetagenome_FD_207643 | JGI IMG/M metagenome (GOLD analysis project Ga0326727, IMG submission 207643) | Lab enriched peat soil microbial communities from McLean, Ithaca, NY, United States - MB29MY | ecosystem: Environmental > Terrestrial > Soil > Wetlands > Peat | place: USA: New York...
AGTTCATCCACGGGCTGGGGAAGAAGGTCACCCTCCACATCTGCGGAAGGACGAACAAGATATGGGAGGACATGGCGGCGGCAGGGGCAGACTGCATCAGCATCGACAACCAGATAGATCTGGCCGACGCCCGGCAGAAGGTGGGCGCTCGGGTCAGGCTTATGGGCAACGTGGACCCAACGGAGGTGATGCTCCAGGGCAACCCTCAAGACGTGCGGCGCGCCGTCAGACAATGCGTGGCCAAGGCGTGGCCGGCGCCGAAGGGCTACATCGTGGCCTCCGGCTGCAGCCTGCCCACGGAAACGCCGGTCAGTAATATCCACGCCATGCTCGACGCGGTGAGGGAAATAGGCTTCCCCGTTACAGACGAAAAACTCCGGGAGATAAGCTGATGGAAGCACTTAGCCCCAAAGAGCGTCTCCTCAACGTGTTGCGGAAGGAGCCTGATCCGGTCGATCGGCCGCCCGTGATCTGCCCCGGAGGCATGATGAACGCAGCCATCGTCGAGATCATGGAGCGGACGGGTCATACCCTTCCGGCTGGCCACCAGGATGCCGGCCTCATGGCACAGATAGCCCTCGACGTCCAGGAGCAGACGGGCTTCGAGAACTTCGGTCTCCCCTTCTGCATGACCGTCGAAGCAGAAGTCCTGGGCAGCACTATCAACCTCGGCAGCCTGACCTGCGAGCCGAAGATTGCCAAAGAGGCCTACCCGTCCGTGACTGCAGTGGAGATGCGGAACGTGGTGACGGCGGCCGGGTCGGGGAGAATCAACACGGTTCTCGAGGCCATCCGCATGCTTTCCCAATCCCATCCCCACATCCCTGCCATCGGGACACTCACCGGCCCGATCAGTCTCGCCGCGTCCCTCGTCGATCCCATCACCTTTTACAAGGAGCTGCGGAAAAAGCCGGAGCGGAGTCACGGGGTGGTCGATTACGTGAGCGAGCTTCTCGGCGTCTTCGGAGAGTTGATGGTAGAGCACGGCGCAGCCTGCGTGGCCATAGCGGACCCAAGCGCGACGGGCGAGATCCTCGGCCCCCATCTCTTCAAGGAATACGCGGTGAAGTACATAAACCGGATCGCGGACCGGGTGCACATTGCGGGCGCGCCGGTGATCCTTCACATTTGCGGCGACATGAACGCCGTAAAGCGCCTTCTGCCGATCTTAAGGGTAGACGCGATCAGCACGGACGCTGTAGTCAACCTGTCGCGACTCAAGGAAGAGTTCCCCTCCCTTGTTACCATGGGCAATGTGAGCACCTATCTCCTCGAATTCGGCGAGGCGGAGAAAGTGGAGGCCACAGCCATTCGGCTGGTGGAGGACGGTGTAAATATCATCGCCCCTGCCTGCGGCCTCTCCACCTCCACGCGCCTGGAACTGATCCAAGCCATGACAAGGGTCGTGAAGGAGAGTAGTCGTCATGCCTAGGGTCTTCTTTCTTCCCTCGCACGTATCCGTGGACGTGGAGCCGGGGGAGACCATCCTCGATGCGGCACGAAAGGCCGCCATCACCCTCGAATCCCCCTGCGACGGCACGGGGACCTGCGGAAAGTGCAAGGTCACCCTGCCCAGCCGGAACATAGAGGCATTGCCGGTCGATGGCACGGGCAAGGTCTCCGCGGAGGAACAAGCTACCGGGGTCGTCCTTGCCTGCCAAACGAGGGTTTGGGGAGAGACGATTGTCGAGATCGCCGCCGAATGGAAGAACAAATCCGTTAAGGTGCTCGAAACAGGAGCGAGTGCGGCGATAGAGGTTGACCCCTTCGTGAGAAAGGCATTTCTCGCGGCAACCCGGACGACTGCCGTCTATGGCGGGCTCCGGTTGCTCGGATGCGAAGCGGGCGACACCAGGGAACGCCTTTTTGGGGCAGTCATCGACATCGGAACAACGACTCTGGTCGCCACCCTCGTCGATCTGAACGACGGTAGAGAGGTGGCCACTGCTTCCGCCCTCAACCCCCAGACCCTCCACGGCCAGGATGTGCTTTCCCGCATAAGACTCGCCTCGGAAAAGGACGGCCTTGCCCTTCTCTACAACCTCTTCATTATGGAAGCAGACCGCCTGATAGGAGAGATATGCGCGCAGGCGGGAGCCGACAGGAGAAACATCTACGAGATCGTATACAGCGGCAACACCGCGATGCTCCACCTTGCCACGAACACAGACCCCTCACACCTGGGCAGGTATCCCTACACCCCGGCACTCCGGGGCGGGCATTACCTGGGCATCCCCCATGAAGGAGGTCTTCACATTGCCGGCCACGGCGTCATTTACCTCCCACCTATCATCTCCGGTTTCGTTGGTGCCGATATCACTTCAGGGGTACTCGCAACGAGGCTCCATGAACGCAAAGGCATCACACTTTTCATCGATATCGGCACCAACGGGGAGATGGTCATCGCCAGAGACGGATTTCTGACCGCCTCTTCTACCGCCGCGGGACCCGCCTTCGAAGGCATGAACATCACCTTCGGCATGAGGGCGGGGGACGGGGCCATCGAGTCATTCGAGGTGAACGGAGGCGGCGAGCCGGCTATCGGCGGCATCGGAGGAGGACCATGGACCGGCATTTGCGGCAGCGGTCTCCTCGATGTAGTGGGGGAACTGGTGGCACACCATGTCATCGACGGAAGTGGCCGCCTCGCCCATCCCAACCACGGGAGTCTTGCCCGTGCCCTCGGGCAAAGGCTTGTCCTTCGGTCAGGGAAGCCTGTCTTTCGCCTGAGTGACACCATTTACCTTTCTCAGGGCGATGTCAGGCAGGTGCAGCTCGCCAAAGGCGCCATCAGGACCGGCATCGAATACCTCCTCCGCCACACTGGAGTCGGACCGGCAGAAGTGGACGAAGTCCTCATCGCAGGCGCATTCGGCTTTCATCTGAGGGAGAAAAACCTACTGGCCATCGGCCTTTTGCCCGAACCGTTCCGGGGAAAGGTCAACTTTGTCGGAAACACGTCTAAAACAGGAGGCGTTGCCTTTCTCTTGAACAAGGGATACAGGGCGGAGATGGAAAAGGTCGTGGAAGCCGTCCAAACCATAGAACTGGCAAACTACAAGGATTTTGACAGGACCTTCGTCAATTTCCTCCGTTTTTAGGAGAAGACACGTGAAAGGAACAAAGCAACAGACAAACTGCCTCAGTTGTGGCGTTCTCAACTGCTTCAGGCAAGAAGGGAAATTCCCGCAGTTCTGCCTTACGGAGAAGCTCGACAAGGGGGAGCTGACGGAAGTGATCGATCTCTACCGCAACGGCTCCCCTGATTCCAAGGTGGCTCTGGCCGCCGCGGAGATCGAGGGCAAGTACTACGGCAGACTCACCCGGGTGGAGGAGATCGTAGCATTCGCTAGGGCTATAGGGGCAAAAAAGATCGGCATCGCCGCTTGCGTCGGCCTGTCGGCCGAAGCGCGCACCTTCGCGAGGATACTCGACGCGAAGGGCCTCCAAGGTTACGGCGTAATCTGCAAGGTGGGATCCGTCGATAAAAACGAGATCGGCATCCCTGAAGACCTGAAGGTACAGCCGGGCAGCCATGAGGCCCTGTGCAATCCCATTATGCAGGCAAAACTCCTCAACAAGCAAAAGACCGGTCTCAACGTGATAATAGGGCTTTGCGTGGGTCATGACTCACTTTTCACCAAGTATTCGAAGGCCCTCGTTACGACCCTCATCGCGAAGGACCGGGTCCTCGGTCACAACCCGGCGGCGGCGCTCTACACGAGCGGTTTCTATTACAAAAGGCTTCTCGGCAAGGATGGATCGAATTAACCGGCAATAACTGCACAAGGAGGCAGAGTCATGAAAAGGTTGTACCGGAGAATCATAGGGGTCCTCGCGTTTGCGGCCATAGCAGTCTTCTTGGCGGCGCCCCAGGGGAATGCCGCGGACAAGGACCTCAAGAAGTTCAATGTCGGCTATCTCGCCTCAACCGGCCATGCCATGTATTTCATCGCCAAAGAGAGGGGGTATTTCGAGCAGGAAGGACTGGACGTACAGCTCTTTCTGTTCACGAACTCCGGCGAGGGGATGAACGCCATCGCTTCAGGCAAACTCGATGCCGGTTCGTTCGGCACGGCACCACCCCTCGTCTTCATCGACAAGGGTGTGGACCTCACCATCTTCGGGGGCCAGATGTCGGAAGGGCACGGGATCGTCGCGAAGCCGGAGAAGGCCGAACAGTTCAAGAACTTGAAGAACTACGTTGGGAAGACGATTGCCACGGTCCGGCTCTCCACGGGTGACGTGGTCTTCCGGGGCGGCCTCCACAGCGCCGGCGTCGACTGGAAGAACCAGGTGACCATCAAGGAGCTCGATTCGCCGGGCGCAGTCCTTGAAGCAGTGAAGAAGGGGAGCGTCGACGCAGGTATTCTGTGGCCTCCCTTCCTCACCGTCGCGGAACAGCAGGGTCTGAAGGTCGCATTGAGATCGGGGGACGTACTCCCCAGCCACACGTGCTGCCGCCAGGTTGCTCTCACAAGTAAGGTCAAGGCCAGCGAGGGCGACTACGTCAAGTTCGTCCGGGCGTTGATCAAGGCTCATGCCTTCTACAAATCGAACCCGGATGAGACGGTCGACATTACGGCCAAATATGTGAAGATCGACAAAGCCATTCTGAAGAAAGATCTCTATAACGGTAACCTTTATCTGAGCCCCGATCCGGAGAAGTCCTCGATCCTCTCCTTCTGGAGCTACATGAACAGGGCAGAGTACGTGACGTCAACGGCGAAGATCGAGCCTCACATCAGCACGGAGATATTCAGGAAGGCCCTTGAAAGCGTTATCATCGAGTACCCAGGGGAAAGAGACTTCAAGGCGCTCAAGGCAAGTTTCAAAGCATAGGACAGGTGGGGGAATGGACGACACAGCAGCCGAAAGGGCGCTGTCGGGATCGTGCCGGCGGACGCAGGTGTTGGCAGGGACGAAGGAGGGGGACAGACGGATGGTCCGTTTCCGGCTCAAGAAACTGGTGACAGCGCCCAATATCTCGTGCGCCGCCGTCCTCGGCCTTCAGTTCGTGCCGGACCGTAGACCGGATCAGTGGGTCCTTCTTTTCCAGGGCCTCCTGGTGCTCCTTGAGGTGCTCTATCTCGCATATGCCATTTTCGGCAGGGAGAAAGAGAGGGTTCAGACAGCGGGCGATCTGCTCGCACTCGTCTTCCTCCTCGCCGGCACGTGGCAGCTCCTGACCGTCAAGCTGGCTCTCCTTGACAAAATGCTCTTCCCCTCTCCGGCCGCCGTGCTCGATCTCTTTATCAAGGAGGCCCCGGCGGCACTCAAGGGGGCCGTAGGTTCCCTCGAGATCCTCCTCGTCGGCTACGGATGCGCCCTTCTTACGGCTGTCCCTCTGGGGCTGATCGCGGGCTGGGTCGGCAGGCTGAGGAGAACCGTCACCCCCATAACCAGGGTGCTCGGCCCGATACCTCCGACTGTCTACATCCCCTATGCCATCGTCATGCTGCCGACCTTTAAGCTTTCGTCCATGTTCGTCATCTTCGTCGGCGCTTTTTGGCCCGTCTTCATCAACACCTTGAACGGGGTACACGCAATCGAAAGCCGGCTGATCGACTCCGCGCGGGTCTTGAGGCTCGACCACCGCACCATGATCACGAAAGTGATCTTCCCCGGGACGCTTCCCTCAATAGTCACGGGGGCCACCATAGGGCTGGCCATGTCGTTCATCCTGCTCACCGCCGCAGAGATGATCGGTGCCACGTCGGGTCTCGGCTGGTGGGTAAAGTATTTTTCCGATTTCGCGGACTATCCGCGGGTCATCGTCGGTATCTTCTATACCGGCGTCGTAGTCACCGCAATCATGTTCGGATTCGACAAGGCGGAGAAGCATCTGCTCAGGTGGCGCCAATAGCCGCCGCACCACATAAAAGATGAAACGGCAAGGAGGAACACCAAATGGCCAAAATTAGCGAGAACATAACAGAACTGATCGGAAGGACGCCCCTTCTGCGACTCCACAAGATCACCGCGGGAATCCCCGCTGACATAGTGGTGAAGATCGAGTCCTTCAACCCGGCGGGGAGCGTCAAAGACCGCATCGGCTACGCAATGATCAAGGATGCTGAGGAGAAGGGGCTCATCAAGAAGGATACGGTCATTATCGAGCCGACGAGCGGCAATACGGGTATCGCCCTCGCCTTCGTGGCAGCGGCAAGGGGTTATCATCTGATCCTCACCATGCCGGACACCATGAGCATCGAGCGGCGCAACCTGCTCAAGGCGTATGGCGCCGAGCTGGTCCTCACTCCGGGAGCGGAGCGCATGCCCGGGGCCATAAGGAAGGCCGAGGAGCTGGCAAGCCAGATACCCAATTCCTTCGTCCCCCAGCAGTTCAAGAATCCCGCCAACCCCGCGGTGCACCGGGCCACGACCGCGGAAGAAATATGGGAGGATACGGACGGTAAGGTCGACATCGTCATCTCTGGGGTCGGCACCGGGGGGACGGTCACGGGTGTCGCCGAGGTAATAAAACCCCGAAAGCCCGGGTTTCTGGCCATCGCCGTCGAGCCCCATGAATCTCCCGTTCTCTCGGGAGGGGTGCCCGGTCCCCACCAGATCCAAGGCATAGGCGCGGGATTCGTGCCGGACGTACTCAACCTCAAGATCGTAGACGAGATCTACAAGGTGAAGAACGCAGAAGCCCTGGAGACCGCCCGGAGTCTTGCGCGGGACGAGGGTCTGCTCGTGGGCATCTCCTCCGGGGCTGCGGCGTTCGCCGCTCTCCAGCTCGGACGGCGAAGCGAAAACAAGGGGAAGCTCATCGTCGCCATTCTCCCCGATACGGGGGAGCGATATCTGAGCACACCGCTGTTTCAGGTATAGGGTGATCTATTGGACGTGCGTGGCATCGTATTCGACAGGGTGAGCCTTTCCTACGGCGATCAGACGGTCCTGCAAGAGATCACCCTTACCATCGACGAGGGCGACTTTGTCTGCCTCCTTGGTCCCTCCGGAGCAGGAAAAAGCTCGCTCGTAAGACTCCTCGCGGGCCTTACGCCCCCGACCTCGGGCGCGGTCTACATCAACGGTGAAAGGGTCGATGGGCCCGGCCTCGACAGGGGCGTGGTCTTTCAGGATTACACCCTCTTCCCCTGGATGTCGGCGGGGGAGAACATCGTGCTTGCCCTGAGGCAGGCATTTCCCGGGCGGAACCCGCGGCAGTTCCGGGAGACGGCAGGGGAGTTCCTCGACCTCGTGGGCCTGAACCGCGTCTTTCACAAGCTGCCGGCCGAGATGTCGGGCGGCATGCGGCAAAGGGCGGCCATAGCCCGTGCCTTCGCTATGAATCCACCCATCCTCCTCATGGACGAGCCATTCGGCGCGATAGACGCCGTGACCAGAGCAAAACTCCAGGACCTTCTGCTACAGCTCTGGCAGCGAGAAGGAGAGAAGCCGAAAACAATCGTCTTTGTGACCCACGACGTGGACGAGGCCGTAATCCTCGCGGGCAAGGTGGTCGTGATCGGGATGAACCCGGGCAGGGTTAAGGAGGTCCGCACCATCGAGCTTCCGAGGCCCAGGCTCCGCCAAGAGCTCTTCAGAAACGAACGCTCCCAGGCGCTTCGGAACCATCTGGTTGAGCTTCTCCAGGAAGATGTGGTAAATGAATTGTCCTCACGCCAGGTTTCCTATCCACCTGGTGACCACATATAGGAGGAGATTCATGGACCCGTCCATCGAAACAATGCTAGCTCACGCCGGCACATGCTGGGATGAACAAACGGGCGCGGTATCGATGCCGGTTTACCAAACAGCGACCTTCCGTCATGAAACACTGGGCAAAAGCACGGGATACGACTATTCGAGAAGCGGCAATCCGACGAGGACGGTCCTCGAAGAGACTATGGCCCGCATCGAAGGCGGGGCGCAGGGACTCGCATTCAGCTCCGGTATGGCCGCCATCGACTGCATCTTGCGGCTCTTCAGACCGGGGGATACGATCGTGGCGAGCGAGGACCCCTACGGAGGCACCTTTCGTCTGTTGGACAAGGTCTATAGAGAAATGGGTGTTGAAGTGGTTTTCGTGGACACCTCCGATATCAGGCAGGTAGAACAGACCCTCGCTAGGAGGCCGAAGGCCATCCTTGTCGAGAGCCCGACGAATCCCCTCCTGAAGGTGGCCGATCTCAAGGCCATCGCCCAGGCCGCCAGGGAAAACGACGTGCTTTTCGTCGTCGACAACACCTTTCTCACCTGCTGGTTCCAGCGGCCCCTGGCGCTCGGCGCCGACGCGGTCATCTATAGCGCCACGAAATACCTGTCGGGTCACAACGACGTGCTTGCAGGCCTGCTGGTAACGAAATCGAAAGAACTGGGGGAACGGCTTTACTTCTACCAGAACTCGGTGGGAGCCGTCCCCGGCCCGTGGGACTGTTGGCTCGTGCTCCGGGGCCTCAAGACCCTGCCCCTCAGGCTGGACCGACAGCAACAGAATGCCCGGGCCGTAGCGGAATGGCTAATCAACCAACCCCAGGTCGCCCGGGTGCTCTATCCCGGTCTGGAGATGCATCCCGGCCATGGTCTGCTCAAAACCCAGGCATCGGGCTTCGGCTCCATCGTATCCTTCGAGGTGAAAGACCCGGGGATCGTTCCGCGCATATTGGAGGCGGTCAAGGTCTTCCTTTTTGCCGAGAGTCTCGGCGGGGTGGAGTCGCTCATCACGTTCCCCGCGGCCCAGACCCATGCGGACATGGGTCCCGAGGTGCGATCCAAGCTTGGGATCAATGACTCTCTGCTTCGACTCTCGGTGGGCATAGAGGCGGCCGGAGACCTCATCGCCGACCTCACACAGGCCCTCGGCCGGTAAGCAATTGAAAAAAACAGCCATTCTTCAGGAGTCATGATACATGCACTATGCGACAAAGATCCTTCACACAGGAAAAGATAGGGACCCACACACCGGGGCGTCGAGCATCCCCGTCTACCATGGGTCCACCTTTGCCCAGGAAGACCCGTTGGTCTTCGGCCAGTACGATTACGCACGGGGTGGGAACCCCACGAGGGATGCCCTGGAGCATACGGTGGCCGTGCTGGAAGGGGGCGCGCAGGGTTTCGCCTTTTCTTCCGGTATGGCTGCCATCTCCTCCGTATTCCTTCTCTTTAAGACGGGAGACCACATAGTGGTGAGCGAAGATGTCTACGGAGGCACCTACCGGGTGCTTTCCAGGCTCTTCCATCGTTGGGGCCTGCGCTACACCTTTGCCGACATATCCACGGCCGAAAAGGTCAGGCAGGTAGTCGAACCGGACACCGTGGCAATCTTCGCTGAGAGCCCATCCAACCCGACGTTAAAGATCACGGACCTTGCGGCCATTGTCGAGGTGGCTCGGGAGAAGGGGCTCGTAACCATCATCGACAATACCTTCATGAGCCCCTTGCTTCAGCGGCCGATAGAACTCGGCTTTGACATAGTGGTTCACAGCGCCACAAAGTTCCTCGGCGGTCATAGCGACATTATCGCAGGGGTCGTCGCCACCAGGGAAGAAAGTTGGGGCCAGAGAGTGAAAGCCATCCAGAATTCAGTCGGCGCCGTCCTTGGCCCTCAGGATTCATGGCTTCTCATGCGCGGCATAAAGACGCTCTCCGCAAGAATGGAGATCCAGCAGCGCGGAGCGATCCAGATAGCCTCCTGGCTCTCACAGCACCCTCAAATCGAAAAAGTCTACTACCCCGGCCTCGATTCTCATCCTGGCAAAGCGGTGCACGAGCGGCAGGCATTGGGCTCCGGCGCGGTTGTCTCCTTCGAGTTGCCCACAGTCGAGCAGACCCATGCCTTCATGCGTGCCGTGACCCTGCCCCTCCTTGCGGTGAGCCTCGGAGGAGTGGAGAGCATTCTCTCCTATCCCACGACCATGTCGCACGCGTCCATGTCACCGGAAGAGCGCCTGGCCCGGGGCATCACCGACAGGCTCGTGAGGCTCTCCGTCGGTCTGGAAGAGCCCACAGATCTGATAGAAGATTTCGAGCAGGCTCTCGAAAAAAGTTATACCCTATAATAACTGTAGAGTTTGTCTGAAAATGTTCTTGACAGCCGGTTCCCTTTCTACTATACTAACCCTATTAAAATAGTGTACTAACCAGATCGACTTCCATAAAACGATAAGACGGAGGGCAAAATGGCTTGGTTCGAGGATAACAGTCGGTCAATAGGTGGATCACCACTCATCAAGCTCAACCGGGTGGTAGGCAAAGAGGCAACGGTGCTGGCCAAGATAGAGGGCAGGAATCCCGCGTATTCGGTGAAAGACCGCATAGGGGCTGCCATGATCTGGGATGGTGAGAACACCGGCAAGCTGAAATCGGGCATGGAGATAATAGAGCCGACATCGGGTAATACCGGCATTTCTCTCGCCTTCGTCGCTGCCGCCCGCGGATACAAGCTGCTTCTCACGATGCCGGAAAGCATGAGCATCGAGAGAAGGAAGGTGCTTAAGATTCTGGGAGCGAATATCGTCCTGACCGAAGCGGCAAAGGGCATGAAAGGGGCGGTCGCCAAGGCCACTGAGATCGCCCAGAGCGATCCGGAGAAGTACTTCCTTCCTCAGCAGTTTGAGAATCCCGCCAATCCGGCCATCCATGAGACGACTACCGGTCCCGAGATATGGAATGATACGGGCGGCAAGATGGACATCCTCATTTCAGGCGTAGGGACGGGCGGCACTATCACGGGAGTGAGCCGGTATTTCAAGCTCACGAAGGGAAAGAGCATCGTTTCCGTCGCGGTGGAGCCTGCTGAGTCTCCCATTCTCACTCAGACAAGGAATGGCCAGGAGTTAAAGACAGGCTCCCATAAGATACAGGGCATCGGCGCAGGCTTCGTTCCAAAGGTCCTGCAGCTCGACTTGGTAGACCGTATCGAAACGGTCACGAGCGACGAAGCCGTCGACATGGCCCGCCGCCTGTCCCGTGAAGAAGGCATTCTCGCTGGCATTTCCAGTGGTGCGGCGGTCCACGTGGCGGCTCGTCTCGTCAAGGAGGAAGGGAACCGAGGCAAAACGATAGTGGTCGTGCTCCCGTCCGCTGGCGAGCGCTATCTGTCGACAGTGCTCTTTCAGAACCTCTTTCCGGGTCTCGAAACGGCTACCGCTTCGGACGTGGCTATATAGGCAAAAGAGAGGGTAAAGAACGATGAAAGTCTCAACGAAGGGCAGGTACGGTCTACGGGCCATGATGGATCTCGCTGCCCACCAGGGCGATGGGAAACCTGTTTTTCTTTCCGATATCGCCAAGCGGCAGGACATATCGGAAAAGTATCTGGAGCACATATTCTCCGCGCTCCGGACTAACGGACTGATAAGTACCGTGAGAGGGAGGAAGGGCGGTTTTCTTCTGAACAAACCGGCCCACGAAATTACCGCGAGCGCCATAGTCAAGGCCCTCGAAGGCCCGTGCGTGCTTGTCGATTGTGTATCGAAACCAAAAACGTGCGACAAGTCTGATTCCTGTGCCACCCGCGACATCTGGAGCTTGCTGGGCAGCAAGATCGACGAGGTTCTGACGGGCTTCACGCTGGAGCAGCTGGTTATCATGCAGGAGAGCAAGTCGAAGAAGGACGAAGCCATGTACTACATATAGTTGACCGACCCGCCGGGGTTGTGCCGGGGTACCCGATGAGCGGGTCCGGCACGGCCACACCCTCGGCAAGTCCGCTCACAGGAGGAACGAAAGCCATGGCAACGAGAAGACCTGACACACTCGCCGTTCATGCAGGACAGGAGACACCGGACCCCGCAACAGGGTCGCGGGCCGTACCCATCTACCAGACCACTTCCTACGTATTCAGGGATACGGCCCACGCGGCCAATCTCTTTGCATTGGCGGAACTGGGCAATATCTACACACGGATCATGAATCCGACGACCGACGTGTTCGAGCGGCGCATCGCAGCCCTCGAAGGCGGCAGCGGCGCCCTGGCCGTTTCGTCCGGCCAGGCGGCTGAGACTCTTGCATTGCTCGGTATCACGCAGGTTGGCGACGAGATCGTTTCGGCCAACAACCTCTACGGCGGCACTTACGAGCTCTTCCACTACACCTTTCCGAAGCTCGGCCGCACCGTAAAGTTCGTCGAATCGGGCAAGCCGGAGGAGTTCAAGAAGGCCATCACCGGAAAGACGCGGGCGATTTACGCGGAGACCATCGGGAACCCGAAGCTCGATGTGCCCGATTTCGAGGTTCTCGCGAAGATTGCTCATGACGCCGGTATTCCTCTGGTCGTCGACAATACGGTCGGCGTCGGTCTGGTGAGACCCATAGACTACGGAGCGGACATTCTTGCTACCTCAGCGACCAAGTATATCGGCGGCCATGGCACATCGATAGGCGGGATCATCGTCGACGGGGGCAAATTCAACTGGGGCAACGGGAAGTTCCCCGAGTTCACCGAGCCTGACCCCAGCTATCACGGCCTCAAGTTCTGGGACGTCTTCGCAGACTTCGGCGGGATGGGAAACGTCGCCTTCATCTTCAAGGTGCGCGTCCAGCTCCTCCGGGATATGGGCGCTGCCTTAAGCCCTTTCAACGCATGGCTTTTCCTTCAGGGGCTTGAAACGCTGCCTCTGCGCCAGAAGAAGCACTCCGAGAATGCCCTGGAAGTGGCAAAGTTCCTGAAAGGCCATCCTCT
>Ga0326727_10021498_pt1 | contig 12632 bp, 13 predicted proteins | sample MB2enrmetagenome_FD_207643 | JGI IMG/M metagenome (GOLD analysis project Ga0326727, IMG submission 207643) | Lab enriched peat soil microbial communities from McLean, Ithaca, NY, United States - MB29MY | ecosystem: Environmental > Terrestrial > Soil > Wetlands > Peat | place: USA: New York...
GTACATCGCTTTTGTGGATGCGAAGACGCAGTGTCTGGATGCGAGACAGGGCATGGCCAAGACGCAGGACTTCATCATTAGCGCATGGGCTGGGCGCGGTGAGACGCCGTCGTTCGAACAGAAATACTGGAGCAGAGCCTTGCAGCCGGTTCGAGGCCATCTTGACCCGGAGTACGTAGCTTCCGCCGGCGCGCTGGGTTTGCTGAGCCCGCGAAATCCCCAAGCTTTTCCCAAGTTCGAGCAGTTATTCGATGAGAGCTTCGGGTGGCTGACCCGCCACATCGATCAGATGAAATGCTACGGCAAGTTCGATTACGGCGACTTCAAATACTTCACGGCTGCGACCGACTACATGTGCGGCCCCGGTACGAAGTGGGGCGAAATGGGAGAGATGCCACGGGAAGGCTACTGGCACAACAATGAGCGAGATACTTTGCGAGGTCTGCTTCTCTACTACTATCGCAGCGGCGATCCGGCTGCCTGGGAGCGAGCCCGCATCGTGGCGCGGCACCTGTTCGACGTCGACATTCGCCATCACCCCCACTGGGGCATGTGGACGCACAGTTACGGCCATTGTTACCTTGGTTTGGGCGAAGGAGGCGAACCCGACCATTCCTGGTTGTTGGGCATGATGGAGTGGGCGGACATTAACGGCGATCCCGTGCTCCAAGGCTGGATTTCCCGCTGTGGCGATCGGCTGGCAGAGTGGAAAGCGGATTTCACACAGTCTGATACGCGATCCGTGTCGGTGTACTTGCACATGATGTGTCAGTTCTATCTTCACAATGGTCAGTCCAAGTTCCGCGACGGGGCGACTCCGGCCGCGGCGGCCCTACTGAAGCTTCAAAACCCGAATGGCAGTTGGCCGGCGTACATGGGGAATCTTCAACAGCCTAGGATTGAAGGATTTGTGGAGCACGCGGCCGTAGCGCTCGCCGACTATTACTCGATCACGAACGACGTGCGCGTTGCGGGTTCGTTGGATAGCGCGATCAAGTACTTATTCGGCGAACATGGCGAAGGCAAGGTGGACGTGGGCGAGACGCCCCTGGCGCTCTACGCACTCGCCGTACTCGCCGAGAAGGCGGGCAAGAGCCAGTACGCCGCGGTAGCCAGATCGGTGCTCGAGAAGTTGCACGCCGCATGGAATTTTTCCTCGGACCCACATGGGCGCGGGGATCCCTGGGCACAATGGGCCGTCAACAACCCGGATGGAGCCAAAGGCATGGGCCGCCCGCAACAATTCCTCGGGCAGACTCGTCCACTATCACCTAGTTGCATCCTTGCTTATGGGCAGAACTGCATGGCTGCGATTGCCAAACAAGATCACAAAACCGCATTCCGTACCGGGGCGTAGTGCTGTGTTACACCGCCTTCTTCTTTGTTCGCTCGCACTGGCAACGCTTGCGCCCTTTCCCCATCAGGCAAAACCCGTGGAGAGACCCATGCTCGTCCTGGTCTCAATCGACGGCCTTCGACCCGAATACGTTCTGGATGCTGATAAGTACGGTCTGCGGATTCCCAACCTGCGGCGGCTGCTGCTGGAAGGCAGCTTCGCCACCGGGGTAAAGGGAGTAATACCCACAGTCACCTATCCAAGCCACACCACCATCGTCACTGGCGTCTGGCCGTCCAAACACGGCATCTACGCCAATCATCCCTTCGATCCTTTTGGCAAAAACCAGGGCGGCTGGTATTGGTACGCGGAAGATATCCGGGTTCCAACGCTGTGGGACGCAGCCAGAAACGCGGGTCTCACCACGGCGAATGTCAACTGGCCAGTCACCGTCGGTGCCAGGATTACCTATAACCTTCCGCAGATTTGGCGCGCCGGCACAGACGACGACCGCAAGCTGGTCCGCGCGCTTTCAACGACCGGCCTGCTCGATGAGTTGGAGCGAGATCTGGGGCCTTACGCGAACGGTGAGGACGAGAGTATTGCCGGAGACGAACTGCGTGGCCGGTTTGCCGTGCACCTGCTCGAGCGGAAGAGGCCCGATTTCATGACCGTTTATTTCAGCGGGCTGGATGCCGAAGAACACCTGTCCGGCCCGTTTAGTTCGGCCAGCCTAGCTGTCCTGGAGAGGATTGACGCGATTGTCGGTACCCTGCGCGGCACAGCCGAACGGGTCGGGGAAGGAGGGGCGGTATTTTGTGTCGTATCGGATCACGGGTTCGTCAGGACCGATAAAGAAGTGAACTTGCTAACAGCGTTCCGAAGCGCCGGCTTGATCGAGTTCGATGAGAACAATCGAGTGACGTCCTGGCAAGCGACTACGTGGCAAGCTGGTGCCTCGGCTGCCGTTATGCTCAACCCCACCGCCGGCGGCGCGGTGGGGCCGAAAGTGCGGCAGCTACTCGAACGGCTCGCCAATGATCCGGAGAATGGCATCAGTGAGATGCTCCAAGCGGAGCGGTTGCATGCACTCGGCGGATTTCCGCATGCGGCATTTTTAATTGGCCTGAAGCCTGGGTACAGACTCGGCTCCCGGACCACGGGTCCCCTGGTGGTCGTCGCCAAGGCTGGCGGGATGCACGGCTATTTGCCGCAGCAGCCGGAAATGAACGCTTCCTTCTTTATTGTGGGGATGGGTACACCCTCTGCTCATTCGCTGGGCGAAATCGACATGCGCGCTATCGCTCCTACCCTTGCTGGTTGCCTTGGAATCGCGCTTCCGTCGGCGGATAGGAAATCGAGCCTAAGCGGAGTGCGATAATCACCACCTTCCGCGCATTGCGCGAGGAGGACCGTATCGCCATCATGGTGTTCGATTGGTTGGCGCGGCTGTATGGCTACAGCGAGCGCCAGGCTTGCAATTGCAAGCTCATGGGTATGGACCGCACCAGTTATCGACATCAACCGCGGCCGGACCATAACGCGGTGTTGAGGCAGGGGCTGATCGCACTGGCTCGGCAGTATTCGCGCGCTTCCAGTACTGTCGAATGCCTGTTAAGAGCCACGAGCCGCCCCGTAAAGGTCCGAATATTCCTATCGTGGTTCTGATCGACTCCGGGCCCGGTTCGCCGGATTTGACATTGCCATAGCGACTCTAAGTAGCTGAAAATAAGTGGTATTTCAGGAGTTTCATAGTGGTAGAATCTAGATTCTCATGCTACCTCAATATGTATCCGAAGAAGCATCATGTTTTGTTATACTTAACCAAGGAAACCGAGCGGGAGTAATTCAGTTGGTAGAATGCCAGCTTCCCAAATCAACGCTACATTGTAAATCAAGTATTTAGCGTTCACGACGGAACGTTTCAGGCGATTTCAAGCACTGCAGTTTCCAATGGCTCCGCTTATTGGAGCCAAATGGAGCCAGGCGGTCGAGCCCTTCTCCCTTCGAAACAGGCTGGTCAGATTGCGGCGAAAAACTGACGGGAACCGGACTTCCCGGGAGTGTCCGTAGTGGGGCGGGGTGCTCAGCGGCGGTCACAACCTTTCCAGATCGTTAATGAGGTCGGCCACAGGACGATTTTCGTCGCGCGCGATTTGGCGAACCGAGCGGCGGTCGTGTTCGCGCGGCGTCTGAAGCCCGATTGCGTGGGACAGGATCTCGGCCGGCACGTGATGGGTATGGGCGATGAACGAGACGTCATTCAGGCCCGGCTGGGCTCATTCTCCCACCGGAGGCGCCGTGCGTTATTGGCTGAACCGGACAATTCTGCAGTGTCTTTCATCAGAACGGAGAACTGGGGACCGGCTGATCGTTCAGGAGCGCATATCCCAGATATCCGCGGGCGATCGCGAGCAGGTGCTCATCGGGGTCAAAATGGGGACCACTCAACGAACCCTGGGGAAAATCTATCTGGTGCGGGGCGATACCGCGCCTGTGATCCCAGACCGTGATCTCGCCTGGGACGCTTTAATAGTGCAAAACGAACTCGCCGAACTCGCAGCCTCACATGGCCGACCAGCCGCGTGGTCGAAGCCTGGCGCATAGAGAAACTGCTAAAAAAGTTAACCCTCAGAAATAATAGTGAGCAGTTTTGAGCAGACCACAAGCTATCTATTTGCTAAGTTAGAGTCCCTGGTGGCAGCCGTTCAATAAAGCTGTTGACCAGTGTAGGCAACGACATGCGACGCGGGTGAATTCGGTAAGCAACTGCCGGCAGCAGCGAACGCAAAGACCGAGCGAGTGTTCCAGTGAAGAACTATAGCTGCGAACTTTCCGGCGAACAAGACGCAAGATGAAGGGATGAATGTTTATGAGAATGAATTTGAAACACGGTTTCTGGGTTCTGGCGGTGGCGGTAGGTATTGGTACCAGTGGAGGCTCGGTGCAGGCTGGGGCGGCTCCGTTGTTCCAGGACCACGGCCAGGACCACGCCCAGGATCAACAGGATTATTCGAAAAACAAAACATACCAGCAAGGTGTGCGCGAAGGCAAGGCCGACCATGCGCATAACCGGGACCACTCCAAGAAAAGGCACTTCAAGAAAGACGAAGACCAGAAAGCATACGAGGCTGGCTACCAGAAGGGCCACGGCAATTAAAGTAATTATCTTTCACGGACCGCCAACGAAGGCCGTTAGCTGACTAATCAGGAATGTCCCACGGCTCACGGCGTCGCCGTGCGCAGCTAATAAACAGACGAGGGGGCCGCATTAGCGGGGACCGGCACTTGCCCCCGCCCTACGACCGGCTGCGGGAATCGCAGCACCTCCCAGCTCTTCCATAAAGCCATGGCCCAACTGTACGAGCGATAGGACAGCCCATGCTCAGCGCAGAACTCTTGCACCACCGCGCTGACCGCCGGATAGTGGACGTGGCTGATATTCGGAAACAAATGATGCTCAACCTGGTACTCCAGACCCGAGCACAAGAACCTGCCTAACCAGCCCGTCCGGAAACTCACAGTTCCCGCGGTCTGGACCGCGAAGAAATCCGCACCGTGCCGGGCTTCATCTGTCATACGCTGCGCCTCGGCCGGAAAATGTCCAGGCGCTAGGATGGCGTACATGGCGTACCCCAGCAGAATGCCTCGCAGAATATAGAATCCCCCAACTGCCGCCAGCGGCCAGAATAAGAGCGGCACTCCGATCCAGATCACATAATGCAGGACCAGGGCGCTGAGGTCGATCCAGTGGGCAGACTTTCGCCCCTTGGATTCGCAGAGCATTCGTATAAGGTGCGCCCATCCGGCTCTCTGTATACTGAAATTGTTCAGCGCGAGCGCCAACGGAAACAGCCAGAATTGCAGCCGCTCGTAATAGAAACGACGCAGGCCGGAGCTGGCGTGAACCTCGTCCGCCGTGATCGCGAACCATGGTAACAGGTCGGCGTCGCTGTCCACTCCGACAACGTTCGGCGCCGGGTGATGCAGCACCACGTGCTTGTGCCACCAATACGTAGCCGATAGGCCTAGGAACATCGGATACCCGAGATAGCTGAGAGCTTCGTTCATCCAGCGCTTATCGCTGGTGCCGTAATGGGTGGAGGTGTGTGTATTATATTAGTCCCGACGCCCATGCATCCGAAACTTGAGATTAGGATTCCCAAGACTCGCACAGCCGGGTTTTGGCAGGTCATGCAGATGGCGATGCCTACCACTGCGATTGCCACGTGAACTGATAGCTCGAACACGATCCGGTTCGTCGCTTTCTTGTCCCAGCCGCGGCGGGCAATTTCTCTGCGCAATTCCGCAACTGCCTCGATAGTCGTCATTACGCAAGGTGCACTTTCAGGCTAACGGGAATTGCGTCAAGGGTTTGTAAGACTTGTGTAATTTCATCAGTTGCTTGGACGAATTGCGGCGGCGCGCCTGCGAGATCTATCACTACAACTCCGATAGCACGCTCGATTGGGGCTACTTCCAGATCAGCACGGTGCATTTGAAACGCGCAGGAGTCAATCTTCGAGACCTGCTGGACTGCAAAGCGAACATCGACTTCGCGTACCAGCTATATACGGAGAGGGGCTTTGAACCGTTGGACCGCGTTCAACAGCGGCTCGTTTATCGTCAATTCCCGAGAAAACTCTGATCGAGGTTCCGCCGGACGGCCCGACACGTTGGCGACCCCGATCAGAGATATCCGCAAGTCGGCCAGCGTCCGGGATAATTTCCTGGGTTTTGTTCGGATCGATCCCGAGAAACGTCGTCCACGGAAGCAAGCGCCTCGTAAGTCGGGATGGAGCGGAATACGGGCCAGCCTCTGATTTCTGCCCAAACTGCGCACCGCCAACGTTTCTCAAGGCAATCCTCGCCTCGTGTGAGATGAAGCAGAATACAGCGCCGTCCATGACGGTGCCGTAAGCTTTGGCTTTACTGATCTCGTCGATGCACGTTGGCAACGTACAGCTTGGGAATCTGTCAGATCACTGTGTCTAGAACACTTACGCGTCTCTGACGCGCTTTTTCGACTCTATCCAAGTCTCGCCATATCAGTCACTCCCTGTTTTAACCTGCTAATCGAGGTACGATCGAGGTACATTTCTTCGTTCGTCCTACCTTGTTTTGTGTTGCACCCTATGGCCACTAACAACAATGGCCCGCGTGCTACCGCGAGCCATCGACCCATAGGGGTGAAAATTGACTTATCTCAACGGAGGTATACACCACCAAGCCCCGCAAAGAAAAGACGAAAATGCACTCTGCCGTACGCAATTGGCTGGCCATGAAAACCTCGTTGAAGGTACCCCAGTCGAGGCTCCACGGCTCATCGGATCAGATCTCACCGATTCGGATTACGTCACCCTGGAAGCGCGTTGGATAAACCGCGAAGTGGCCATCCACGCCAAATTGCGTCGAGTGGATTCCTTGGCCGGCGGCGAAGTTATCGGTCGAAAGGGCGGCAACTACGCCGGAATCCTCATTCCCTACTTCCGCCCCGGATCGGATCAGGTCCGCGAGTACCGTTTGCGACGAGACCAGCCGGATCTTCAATATGATTCCTCCGGCAATCTCAAACCGCGACAGAAATACCTGAGCCCGCCGGGACGCTCCAACATGCTGTATGTGGTGCCCGGAGTTGTCGGCTCGCTGCTGGGTGAGACCGAGTTGCCAAACGTGATTACTGAAGGCGAGTTCAAGACGCTCGCATTGTGGCGGCTTGCCCATCATGGGTCGCCGAGCCGAGCCCGTTTTCTTCCGCTGGGAGTCTCCGGCGTCTACAACTGGCGTGGCACCATCGGCAAGACGGTCGGCCCGGACGGAAGCCGTCTGGACGTGAAGGGAGCCATCCGAGATCTGGAGTGGATCAATTGGGAAGGCCGACGAGTGGTGATTGCCTACGACGCCGATGCCGTCACCAAAGAACTGGTGCGAGTCGCCCGTTCCGAATTAGCGGCGAACCTGCGCGGCCGTGGCGCCCTCGTCGGCTTCCTGGAATGGGACGTCGCCAGAGGGAAAGGGATCGATGACCATCTCGCGCTCATGGGTGCCGACACCCGGAGTGCCGTTGGCGACGCTCAACCGGCCATGCAGCCCATGGGAAGAAAGGAGGCCGGTGGCGCTCTGGTCGCCTCAGCCTATTCTTCCCTACTGTTTTCTCAGCATCTGCGGTCTGGGCAGTCACACGTACCGCGCAACATATGGAAGCGCAGTGCACCGTTGCTCAAGCACGTTCGTCACGATCAAACGAGGTTTTGGCTACAGACACGCGTCCTAGCAGGTGTACACGAGTCAGGTGCGGAGGAAATTCCGGATTCATTCCTAAACTGTGGCATTCGCGTCTGTCCAATCGGCGACGAACTGCTCAACAAAGTGATGAATCAGAAGGTCCGCGGCTGGTATGCAAGTTGGCATCAAAAGTGCCGGCAATGATCGCCCTTTTAGACTGGGCGTGTCACACAAGGAGAGATTCATGAAGGTCGGTTCGAGAGTCGTCACATCGTCTTTGCTATTGCTCGCCATCGCCGCCGCCCGCGGTGATACGTTCACCACGGCAACCGGAACGAACACCAGTCTGGCCACGGCACAGACGATCAGCGTGACACCCGATCTGATCATCAACCAGATTCCGCCAAATTACACGCTGGGTACGGCGCAACCCGTCAGCCCGCAATACATGGCCTCCGATGCTTTGGGCTCGATTACAGGCAGCCACACGCAGGAGTTTTTCGGATTCCAGGCTAATGTCGGCGCTAACCTGCACCTGATTGTCAGCTCCGCGGTGCCCGCCGTTCAATTCCCCGAGCTATTGCTGTATGACAACAATGGAAATCTTGTTGCTATCGCGGCTGGGAATGCGGCGGATGGGTCTTCCTCTGTGATCGATTTTACGATCCCGAGCGGGGGGGCTGGCAAGTGGGTCGCGGAAGTTGTTGGCAGCCCCAATGCCCCAAATCCGGCTACGAACTTCTTCAACTATGATTTGCGCCTATCCGGGGATGTTATCACCTACACGACCGACGTTCTGGGCATGCTCACCGATCCCAATGACCCGGGCTTCTACGCCATGAGCGCTAATGCCGGCGATAACCTGCACCTGTTTGTGAGCGCGGGAGTACCCGCCGTTCAATTTCCTGAGCTGTTGCTGTATGACAACAATGGAAATCTCGTCGCTATCGCAGCTGGGAATGCGGCGGACGGGTCTTCCTCGGTGATCGACTTCACGGTACCGGGCGGCGATTCCGGCAACTGGATCGCGGAAGTTGCAGGCAGCCCGAACGCCCCGAATCCGAACACGAACCTGTTCAACTACGATCTGAAGATTCAGGGCGACACCGGAGCCGGGACGATCAACCCTATACCAACGCCGGCAACTGTTCCGGAACCGTCAACCGTTACTCTCCTCGGTCTCTCGATGGCCGGGCTCGTTCTGACCAGCAGGCGCAAGAACTCTGCCCCGCGATAGGAGCCGCGTCGCGTTCAAGCACGTACCTACGGCGTGCGATAGACGGCGTTTTTGTGTGTTATAACTGAGCAGCGCTTGTTGGCAAACCGCTCCGTCAAGCCGCTACCGGTCCTCGCCTTGGGCTGATGAGATAAACGACTGTGCCTATCGAAAAACCCATCCGGCACTAAAGTCGGCCAGGTTTTTCGAGGGCGCCGTAAGGGACGTCCCTTGTTGCCTTTGTTTGTCTTTCTAAACGCGGAAATGGCTGGCCAGTTTTTGGCACTTCGACCAAAACATTGGGGCTTTGTGCAACTCCAAACCTGGTATTCATTTCTCGGAAGCTTGCAGACGCCGCCAAGTGACTCTAAGCCGTCGTTCCAGTCGCCGGAACCCATAAGCGGCAGGCCGTGCTCGCCAACCTTGAGCTTCGCAAGGCCGCTGTGAGCAATTTTGAACAGACTACAAACGACGTGTCTGTTAACATATTCTCCCGGTCTGGCGTGTAGAGATTCTTCGGGGAAGCTTATTACATGACTGGCATTCGATCTCGCGCTCGCCAATTGTCACTTTCGCTAACCGGAATTCTGGTTTTAGTCCTGCTTGTTGGGCCGGCCTGCGTTCAGCAGGAATTGCGAGCGGACGCGGCTTCGCGCATTGCCGGCCTCGCCCAGTACTTCGACATCGCGTTGGCCGACGCGTGGCATGCCGCCTTTCCTTTGCGAGGATCGGATAAGCGTGCCGGTGTCTCCGCGAGCCATGACGGTAGCGGCCCTCACCCTGGCGCGCCGCTTGTTCTGGCGGGAGGCGAGGCCTCTCCTTCAGCGGCCACCGGCGCAGGCTTTATTGACGCCAACGGCCTCGGGCTAGGTTCACTCAACGCCGATGCTGGCTCTGCGTGGAATTCCATTGCTGGTCTTCGTGTGGGTGACATGCTCAAAGATGGCAATCTGGGGGCCGACGGGGACTTTGATGCGTTTGCCGGGGGTGGCAATGATCCCGCCAGTTCTCATGGGCCTGGCGATGAACATTCCAGCGGAACTGGTGCATCGACTGATGGTGTAGCACCGGCTACTCTTTCGCGTTCATCGTCTAATCAGGTCACCCCTCCGGGCTCTGCGCCGTCGCACAGCCGGAACTCGGAAGGCACGCTCCGCCTCACCGATGTGAAACCAGATGCTCATCAGGATGGAGTTACGGGTCTGGGAAATGGCTTGGTGTCCGTTTACGATGACGCCGGCGCCTCGTGGCAAGTTGCGTCGAGCGAGTCCTTGAATGGCCCCTTCAGTGACGAACTGGGGATCAGTGACTGGAGTGCTGGGCCCCGCGACGGGGGCACCGGCGAGTTTGCCAGCGGTGCCGGGGGTAGCAACGATCCCGGCAGTTCTAGTGGGGCCGGCGATGACCATTCCAGCGGAACTGGTGCGTCCACTGACGGTGCAGCACCGGCTACTCTTTCGCGTTCATCGTCCAACGCCGTTGACCCTACAACTGGCGGAGTTCTTGGCCAATTACCGAACGGGCTGGACGATCCTCTTCAGGGCGCAGACCTTCGGGGGTCTGTTTTTGGCAGTGAGGTCAACGGTGGCGCCGATTCCGGCGGTGGTGATGGGCATCTTCTTGACTTCAAGAGCACTACTCAGACTGAAGATCACGGTCCTTTCGACAAACCGGTTATGACGCCGGAGCCTAACTCCGGCCCCGTCCCGAGCGTTCCGGAACCCGGGTCGCTGGTGTTATTATCACTGGGACTCGGAGCCGTCATTCTAGGGCGCAAGTTCCGAATCGGCTCGCTAAACCCAGCCAGCGATACTAAAACCAGGCGGACGTCACCCCAACTCAAAGAAGGGCTCCGCCTGCGCGCAGGAGTACTACGTCAGTATGTCAGTGCCGGAATAAGACACTAAATCCATTTCCAGCCGACGGCGATACTATGGGCTCGGCGTCAGAAGATTCGCAGCCCCTCAAGTACCGAAGACCTCCTGACCCGAATCAACCCAGATGTCCGAGGTGCAAGAGCTATGACGTGCGGCGCTCCATGCGGCGCAACTTGATCGATGTCGCTTTGGAATTGATTGACCTTGCACCCTATCGATGCCGCTCCTGCCGTCGTCTTTTTCACAGAAGATATTGACTTCAGGCGCATAAGTTTCCTGGGGACGGTTGGATTTCTTTGCGGCGGCAGTTTCTGCAGGCGCCGCGCAACAATTTTCACCTGATATTCATTGCCGTGGTTGTGCGCCATGTGCTTTGTCCTACCAACTTCCCGGCGGAATCCGTATGTCGAACGGCTGATCGGCTCGATACGAAGAGACTGCTTGAACCATTTCGTGATCCTGAACGCCAAGCATCTAAAGAGAACTCTGGCGTCGCATCTGGTTTACTACCACGGATCGAGAACCCATTTGGGGCTGGAGAAGCAATGTCCGACTCCTCGGCAGCCCTCGAGTATCGGCAGGATCATCGAGATCCCGCAACTCGGCGGGCTGCATCATCGTTATGAGCGGGTGGCCGCGTGATGTAGTCCGGTCGCCCTACGGTGAGATCCCCTGGCCGCGACTTTCACGGCTGAGCGACGAGGAAATGAAGGCGCTCATGACCGATGTCGTCAACAAGACGTACCGCGCGCTGACGGTCCTGTTCGACAACCGACTCGGCGGTGAGCTAATCAAGATCTTGGCGCAGCAAGACTTTTTACCTCGTTGGAACGAGCCCACCTTGAGCTAAGTCCGCATCGGCCCATGCCACTGCCGGCCTCTGGCCGCACACCTCTGCCACAAGAGAGTCAACGCCAGACATTTGACCGGCGGCGGACGCTTTTTTGGCGATCGACAGGTCGGGAAACCGGTAGGCGTTGCTCTGCATCAACGGCTGTGGTGTACCCGCCCCGTCCGCCCGCGTCCAGAAAATACCTCCGGCCGCCGCCGGAGCACGTATTCACGCTGCGCCTGGATAGTTGTTCCCTTTTGCACAGAGTTTTCGACCCTCTTATGGTTGAATTGACATGGAATCTCAGCAGGACAACGAGGTGCGAGTTCCATCTCAGAGTCCATGACGTTTCGCCAATGAATGCAAGGCACATAGGTGCCGTTCAGGATTGACATGAATGGAAAAAGCTTTCGAGCCGAACAGGCGATCGAACGGACCAACGTCGAGGGAAAATCAATAAGAAACAAAATATTGTCGGCAACGCCCGATAGTGAATACAAGTTGATGCGTCCTGACTTGACGTATATCGACCTGCCGTCTCATCTCAGCCTCCATGAGCCGACACAAAAGATCGAGTTCGTCTATTTCCCGAACCGAGGAATGGTTTCTCAAGTTGTGGTGACCAAAGACGGTCGAACCGTGGAAGTGGGCGTAGTGGGTAAGGAGGGCTACGTTGGGGCGGGATTGGCAGTCGTTTTGAACAGAAGTTCGGTGCGTGAAATAATCCAAATCGCCGGCGATGGCTTCCGAATAAGGGGGGATACGCTCGAACGCATTCTGCGGTCGGCTCCGCAGTTGCAGGTGATATTGAACAGGTATACGGGGCTTCAAGGAATGCAAATCGCACAGACCGCCGCGTGCAATCGGCTGCACGATATAGAGCAGCGTCTGTCGAGGTGGCTGCTGATGACTCAGGACAGGGTGGATTCCGGAATGCTTCCGATCACCCATGATTTCATTGCGACCATGATGGGTACCGACCGGTCCACTGTGAGCTTGTCGGCGTCGGTACTGAAAAAAAAGGGAATTATAGAATACGTGCGAGGAGCAGTAAAGATTGTGAGCCGCAGGAAGCTCGAAAAATCCGCCTGTGAGTGCTACGAAGTCATTCAACAGTTCGAGGATGACCTCGGATTGAGATAGCAA
>Ga0326727_10021499_pt1 | contig 12632 bp, 13 predicted proteins | sample MB2enrmetagenome_FD_207643 | JGI IMG/M metagenome (GOLD analysis project Ga0326727, IMG submission 207643) | Lab enriched peat soil microbial communities from McLean, Ithaca, NY, United States - MB29MY | ecosystem: Environmental > Terrestrial > Soil > Wetlands > Peat | place: USA: New York...
GTTCGGGCTAGATCCTTCTTCTTCTCCAGATCAGCTAGTTGTCTTACGGTCATCTGCGCGGCTGCAGGAGAGCCGCCGCCGTGCATGCAGAGTGCGCCCAATCTTCCCGGTCCCGCAACCATGCTCTCGATGAGTCTAGCCACCCTCAACCTCTTTTCCGCCGTCACTCCATGCAAACCACGATAGTACTTTTCCACTAGCGGGCCGATCTTGGGGTTCCTCAAATCGAGTTCGGACGGCATACATGATATCATTCCGCCGCCGATGTCTTCCGCTATTTTCTGAATCTCGTACGGGAGCCTAGTCACACTGATCTTCGTGACGTTTGCTAGAAGTGGATCGGGGAACCAGACGCCAGATGGCGTTGGCTGACCCTCGTATGCAGCCCCTAGGGCTTGTGAGTATAGTGCCTCGGATAGGTATGTCATTTCTGCTAACCTGTCGGATAGTTGCCTAGACAGGCCATTGTATTCAGCCAGGAGTGCGCCTGCCCCAGTTAGCACGTCGCCGCAACCCGCCAAGCAACCTCCCAGAACCATTCTGTGGAGCAACACGAACTTGGTCACGACGTCAACCGCGAATTCGCACTCTCCGTTCATGAAGACGCGTTCTTTGGGGACGAAGACGTCGTCGAAGACGACGAGCGATTCGGATGAGCCGAAGTTTACATTCCCCTTATCGAACCCGTCTTCCAACTTTCTTTCACCGCCGGGTTGCATGTCTACAACTTGCATTACACCCTTGGAGTTCATTGGGACGGCAAAGGCGACGGCATGCTCTTTCTCGGCTTCAGTGAACCCCGTGCCTGGTTGAACGATGATCTCATGTGAACCTATCGCGCCACCGATCATACTCTTGGCGCCACGCACTACGATTCCTTTCTTGTTCTCGTCCACTACTCTAAGGTAGACATCCTTGTCGGGTTGCTGTTTCGGTTTAAGGGAGCGGTTGCCTTTCGGGTCGGTCAATGCTCCCGCACAGGTTAGATCATTTCCCTGCACCATGGCTGTGTACCGTTTCAGCCGCTTGTGGTAGTCCGTGCCGAGTTGGGCATCCATTTCATAAGTTGAGTGCCAAAGCGCGTTAAGGGCATCCCAACCACAGCACCTGCTGGCTGTACAAACCCCAGTCCATTGACAGACAAGCCGCGCCGCCTTAACACGGTTCACTAGATCATCCCTGGACCTATGTATCGAGCAGTATGCGCTGATCTTAGAGCCGTCTTCATCACTTCTCGTTAGGAGGCTGTCGTACCTGGGCTGTTTGGATAGGTTGTAGATTTCACCAATCCCATCTAACGCCAAGCGTGTGAACGTGTTTCTTGTTACGTCCTGAATGCGGCTCCCGCGCATGTAGGCCTCAGACTTTAGCCGCTTCACACTCTGGATGTATTGTTGCTTCGACTTGAGGACCATCGCAAACCCTCACAGAAGTTCGTTGGAGATCACGAGTCGTTGAATCTCCGATGTACCCTCGTAAATTTCCGTAATCTTCGCGTCCCGATAGTACCGTTCGAGGGGTAAGTCTGTCATGTAGCCGTATCCTCCGTGGATTTGTAATGCCTTTCGAGCGGCTTCTACCGCGGTTGATGCGGCGAAGAGTTTAGCCATGCTCGCCTCCTTCGTGTGTTTCCTACCTTGGTCTATAAGAGAGGCGGCATGGTACGTGAGCAGTCTCGCGGCTTCGATTTCAGTCGCCATGTCTGCGATCATCCAACGAATCGCCTGTTGGTCGCTGATGGGTTTTCCGAACTGAACCCTCGTCCTTGCATGTTCGACCGCAGCGTCCAAGGACGCTTGAGCTATTCCTACGGCTTGTGCCGCAATGCTAATCCTTCCACAATCCAGTGTGTCCATTGCAATCTTGAAACCCTCTCCCGGCCGACCAAGCATGTTCTTTGCCGGAACTCTCACGTTATCGAATATTACTTCAGAAACCACCGACGAACGTATACCCATCTTGTCAAATATCTTCCCAATCTTGACACCAGGCATATTCCGGTCGACGATGAAACATGATATGCCACGGTGCGCGAGCGATTTGTCCGTCATCGCAAAGACGAGGTAGGTGCTCGCCATCGGAGCGTTCACGATGAAATACTTACGGCCGCGAATCACGTACTCATCGCCGCTCAGCGCCGCCTTCGACTCCATCGAAGCGACATCGCTTCCGGCTCCCGGTTCAGTTAAGCAGAATGAGCCGAACTTCGAACCTTGGGCCAATGGCTTCAAATAAAGCATCTTTTGCGCTTCGGTTCCGAAGGATAGCAGCGGCTGGCTGACCAGTGATACGTGCACAGCCAAGGTAACTCCGAGCGCAGCGGAACCGCGAGAGATTTCCTCTACAGCAAGAACATAGCTCAGCACGTCTTGGCCGCCCCCTCCATACTTTCTTGGAATCGGCAGACCTGTCAGGCCGGCTTTGGCCATTGCACGCCAAGTTTCTGTCGGGAATTTCTTGCTCTTATCCCAACCGTCAGCCTTTGGTAGGACGAGCTTCTCCGCGAAGCTGCGGGCTGTTCGCAGCACTTCTTGTTGGCGCTTACTTAGTGCAAAATCCATACGGATTCCTACCGGAGTTAGCGTAAGTACCGGCAAATATCTCTTGGATACGAACAATACTTACTATACCGACGGCTTCCCCTTGAGGCCAGGAACACCTTGAATCAATAGAGTGCGCAATTCGGAGGCTACCGCGGATTCAATTTGACCGAAAATTTGAAAGGACAAATCCCATCGCAAGGAAGTTAGGTGAACGCGCGGTGACTCTTCATCCGCAGGCTGAGGCTTTTCTTGAATGCATGGTGAGGGAACATGTCCCTCCGTTACAAACCCTATCGCCAAACGAAGCGCGTATTTGGGACGCGAAAGTTGTCGCACTTCTCACAAAAGGGTCGCAATGGGCTGGCAGAACGGAGAAAACACAAGTGCAGGGCCCCGGTGGAGACATACCTGTAAGAATCTACATTCCTGCATCGAAGAACTCGCAATTCCTCCTCTATTTTCATGGTGGAGGTTGGGTACTTGGGAACCTAGACCAATTAGACTATCCATGTCGACTGCTCTCGACGAAGACTCGACGCACAGTGATATCGGTCGGTTATCGACTTGCACCTGAACATAAGTTTCCTGCAGCAGTCGAGGATTGTTACGCAGTCACAAGATGGGTCGCGGAAAACTCCAATCGATTAGGAGGGGATATGGATAGATTGGCTGTCTGTGGTGGGAGCGCAGGTGGAAATTTGGCAGCCGCTGTAAGCTTGATGGCTAGAGACCGTCGAGGGCCTCACATTGAGAACCAGATACTCATCTACCCCGTCACGGACCTTTCTGATCAGAACTTTCGAGATTACCCGGACGATCTAAGCCCCGCGTTAACTAGGGCTGACATGAATTGGTTCATTAGCCACTATGTTTCCAGAAACGAGGATTTCCAGAGTCCGTATGCCTCTCCCATATTGCGACAGAACTGCGCAAACCTGCCTAATGCATTGTTCATTACAGCAGAGTACGATATTCTCACGCGACAATGCAATGCGTACGCGAATAGACTCAAAGAGGCTGGAGTCCGGGTTAATTACGCGCACTACGCGGGGTTGATCCATGGCTTCTTTGCACTGCCTGACGCGTTCGATGCAGCCCATGATGCAATGAATCGAATAGCCAACGAACTATCCACAAACTGACATACTTGCGGGCTGCAAACTTCTATTTTTGTAAGGTTCTCCTGCTTGCAGTTGCAATCCAGACTGCGAGTAACATGGCGGCACCTCCCAGAAACGTGTAGACTGTTACACTCTCTCCAAGAAGAAGCATGCCACCCACGACGCTAAACACAGGCGCCAGGTAGAGTTGGATCATAACTCTTGAGACACCTCCTTTTTCGACTAGAGTGTAGAACAACGAGTATCCCATCACTGTGCTCAAAATAGAGAGGTAGAGAAGTGCTTGCCACCCCGCCACGGAGAGGCTCGACACATAGCTGATGAAAGATGCTGAGACGAGTGGCAGTATCATGACGGTTCCGATTAGTCCTGCCCATATCGCCACTGGTAGGGCGCCATACTTGTTCACGAGCGGTTTGGCCAAGACTGCAAAGAAGTCGTAGGACAAGGCCGCCAGGACAACTGCAAGCGGTCCGTAAACCGCGGATCCCCCGGATAGGTCTCCGGCCGAGAGAACTGCTGCTCCACCTACGGCGAGGAGTATTGCAAGAATCAGCCTTCTTCCAACTTTCTCTTTGAGAAGTGCAACTGCGAGCAGTGCAGAGAAAACAGGACCTAAGGAGATTAGCAGACCTGCTAGACCGGCTGAAACACTAACTTCCGCATGATTGAGAGACAGATGATAACCCGCGACATTGAAAAATCCAATAAGTAATAGCCTAGGCACGTGAAGTTTACTGAAGGGAGTTCTGGGCCTTCCCAGGAAAGGTAGGAGAGCCAAGTATCCAACCGAGGCAACTAACCACCTGAGTAATGTCAGATTAACGAAACTGAGTTCCGTGTCCAGTATCCTGATCGCTACAAAAGCTAGGCCCCATATGACGCTGAGCAGAATTAACAGACCATAGCCCAAGAACGCCCGCTGACTATGCTTAGCGTGTGAGATCATGATCAGGCATTGAGGTTCAGTCAATAGGAGCGTTGACTCCGGATCTTGCGTTCAAACTGCCCAGAGTTTGAATGCACCCAAGTGTTAGTGACTCAGAAGCCGGGGGCACGAGGATAGGACATCCGATAGCTTCTCAGCAAAAGATCGTAACGTGGAGCCATCACTTTCCCCATGGTCAGGGTTCAACTCTGTGACCGTCAGCCCCACCCAATTCCGCGCCTGAACGAACACTCGAAGAATTGCCATCAGTTGATCAAATCGGAGACCTTTGTTGCGACGGTGTTCCTCGGCCAGAGGCATATCCAGGTAGTCAAGCACGTCGAGATCCAGGTGAACGAGCAAGCGATCAAAGCACCGAGCCCATCCCATCCACGACGAAGCGCGCGGCACCAGACGGATCTGTTGCGACGGCTGCCAGCATAACTTCTGCGATGCCTCGATCCTCGATGATTTTTCGCTCGAATGGCTTAGAGTTATCGTTGGCGAAAAAGAGGATCTGGTCTGGAAGTAGCATCGGCACACGTGGACCGAATCCGATCAGCTCTGGTACCGCGCCTTCCATTCCGAGCATATACGCGACTCCCATCCAGTCGAGGGCGCCGTCCTCAGTGCTTTCTGGAGTGTTCAGGTCGGTATCAAGGTCAATGTAGACGAGCCCAACGCTCTTTGTCCCTCGAAGTCCTCCGGCTAGCGTGCCAAGTTCTACCGTACAATCTCCGCCCAGAACAAGCGCTGCTGAGCCCTCATTGAGTGCAACGCGGTCTGCAGTGGCTCTGGCGACCATCGTCACTTTGTCTGCGTTCATGGCACGGGGGTTTGCTCTGTCGGCGCTCCATCGAAACCCTGGAACATCGCCACGGTCCTCAACCTCGATACCGTGAGCCCGCATGCACTCAAGCAAGCCAGCAGCACGTAGAGCTTTTGGAGCCTTTTCCTGTCCTGGGGCATATGCTCCGGCGCTACTTGGCGCCCCAACGATGATTAGAGGACTTGACATGGATCCTGAATCCGTTCTCCTTCTGATCAGGCGATTGTAAGGCCCTTTCTTAGGCTCGGCATTTGATATTTACGGCAATTCTGTGTTCAGGTCTACTCACTTACAGTAGCTCTCATTGCGTGGCTCCGGAACAGTTTTACCCTCGTTAGCAAGTCAACCGCCACATGAAGCCCGACGAGACTAACGTGGTCCTGTTTAAGATCGAAGACAAGGCGAAGTATGACGACGCAATTACCTACCTCTATGCTGGCACAGACGCAGCCGCCGTCCACAAGCCCATAACCATATACAAAGAGAAGAACGCGAACGCATACTTAGTCGCAGGACGCTATACAGGAGTGACGGCGACCCACCTCAAGTACAAACCCTTGAACGCAGAGGAACAGAAGATCGTCACTGAGAAACTGGGCGCGGGAAAGATCATCCGCTTCCTATCAACCGAGAGGCCTGCAGTATAATCCCGGCGACGCTCGAATTGATGTGTTGAGTTGAACGCAAGGGAATTAGTCCTAAGCTCGGTCGCCCTAATCGTTTTCGCCTCGGCCTACACTCTGATCAGAATCGCTCTTACCGAACTCCCTCCGCTCACAGTTGGGGCACTTCGCTTCGTACTTGCCTCTACTCTCATTGTTCCATTGGCTTTCTTCCTTCCCTCGCAGAAGAGGTTCCATTTCGATAGACGAGATATGCCTGTCTTGGTTGGGCTCTCGGTTGTTCAGATATTTGTTCCAAATTTTCTTCAAAATGTCGGAATGGAGTATACTACGGCGGCTGTAAGTAGTGTGCTTCAGTCAACGACGCCAGTCTTCACACTGGTTCTAGCGTTCGTCTTCCTGAGAGAGCGTGTCGGTTGGCAGCAGATCGTTGGTGTGATCGTCGCCATGACAGGCGTGGCGTTGCTGTCGACCGGCGGTGACCTGAGCAACCTGGCGCGCTCGCAACTCGCGGGAAACCTGATGCAAGTTGCAGTTGCGGCATCATACGGATTCTCAGGATTGATGGGAAAGCGACTGCTACGAAAGTATCCGCCCCTCCAAGTGGTGGCTCTGACATTCGTTTTGGGAGGTGTGCTCCTGACGGCGGTCGCAATATTCTTCGAGAGAAGCGACTGGCCAATGTCGCTCTCGTTCGAAGTCATCGTAGCGCTAGTACTGCTATCGTTTCTTTACTGTATCGGACTGGTCTCCTGGTATAGTGTTCTCAAGACAACCGGAGTTTTCCGCCTATACGTACTACTGTTCATCATGCCAGTCTTGGCCGTCGCGATCTCAATCATCGTCTTACGCGAGAACTTCACAATGCTAGACGTTCTCTTTTCCGCCATTACGCTTCTGGGTGTCGGCATAACAGAATTCAGAATGGATCGATGGCGGCGGAGTAGTTCTACGCCTCCTTAGGTATGTACCCAATAGTCCTATGTCTAGTAGGCGGTAGGCCGATGCGTTTGATGCGTTCAGTTCCGTCCGCTTGCGTAAGCCGTCGTAGTCACTATTATCCCGATCAGCAGGAGCATTATTCCTACAATCAACCACGCTAGCCAAGCTGGCATTAAGCCGCTGAGCCATCTCACCGCGCCGACCGCTACAAATGCAATTCCTATCAAAGCGATCACGATTCCCCCTAGAATCAAAGCCAGCGATCGAACCAAGCGTTTGAGAAAGCGTTCAACAGGTTTGGCGACGCCGCCGATGGCTTCGCGCAGGATTAGGTTCACGAACTTTTCGACAAGAGTAGTTTTTTCGGGTTCGGGCAATGCGAGCGCCTAGTCTCCCGCGTTTGCTAGGGCGATACCGAAAGCCACTCCGACGACGAACGCGATTCCGAGTGCAAGCATCGGCCGTTCCTTCGTCTTCTTCGCCGCTCTTTTCTGGACATCGGCGAGTTCTGCTTTCAAATCAGACAGTCGACTGTCAACGTCTTTCCTAAGGCTCTCCATATACTCCGGGACCTCGCTAGGTACTTCTTTCCTTTTGGGCAAAATCTGCGCCACCTGTTTACTCAATGTTCAACCAAATAAAAGAATAGTTTTCAGTGCCTTCTGCGTCCGGACGAGAGTGAAGCTCCTATGAGAATTCCAAAGGCGAATACCAAGCCTGTAACAAGGAGCGGGCGTTCTTTCAGCGCAGCCTCGAATTCTCTAATCAAACCTGTGGGGGCTTTCATGTCGATTATTTCTTCAAGTTCTTCGTCGGAGAATTCCTTCTCGTCAGTCTCAGCGGATGACATAGTCGTTCATTTGGTTATCAGTCACACCAACAGATATGTATTTGCGTCCGGTCCATCCATCCAATCCACATTGTAGTACTGATAACTCCAATCGAATCCGATCTGGATTAGATGATGCGCTCTTCGTCGTATGGCTTGCTCTTACGGTTCGTCCCTCGGGGTTCAGACATCAAACGTTCTTCCGGGCTCGATCAGCGATGGCGTCTGCCATCTCTGATAAGCCTGCGTTGCCTCCAACGTCGTAAGTGACTTTCTTTCCTTCTGCAATCACTTCTCTGGTTGCTTTGAAAATTGCTTCAGCTTTCTTCTTCTCCCCCAAGTAATCCAGCATCCAGGCTCCAGCTAGGACGGTTGCGGTAGGGTTCACCTTATCCTTCCCCTTGTACTGAGGGGCGCTTCCGTGTGCAGGTTCGAACATTGCGTAATCATCACCAAAGTTCGCGGAGTAGATGCAACCGATGCTAGCAACCAGGGCAGAGACCTCCTCGGAGATAATGTCCATGAAGAGGTTGGTTCCGAACACGACGCTCTCATTGAAGCGCTGCGGGTTCTTGATGAGTTGTTGGGCAAAATTGTCAATAAAATATTCATCCATACTTATCTCCGGATAATTTGCGTGCACGGCCTTAGCGGTTTCCATGAATAGTCCGTCGGTTTCCTTCAGAATGTTTTGTTTAGTGATGGCGTAGGTACGTTTCCAGCCTCTGCGTTTGGCCTCTTCAAATGCTGTGCGGCACAACTTCTCGCTTGGGACCCGCGTAATCTTGCGAAAGGCGATTGCAACGTCGTTAGAAAGTCTATGCTCGATTCCGGAATAGAGCCCCTCGGTCGCCTCCCGAACACAAACCAGTTCCACGTCTCCTAGAGGTCGTTTCGTACCCTCGAAAGTCTTGACCGGCCGAATATTTGCGTAGAGATTCATTCGCTGGCGGATGCTCACGGCGACGCTTCTGGGGGTATTTGGTCCGGCAGGTGTGGTCGTAGGACCCTTCAGGCACGCGTCGGCCGATTCAATAATTTTCCAACTAGCGTCGGGAATCAGCGTGGTTCCACCGTGCGTTTGCCACCACTCAAATCCTGCATCGCAATCAACGAATTTGACATCCGTATCAACCGCTTTCAGAACCTTCAGGGTTGCATCGGTGAGTTCTGGTCCCGTTCCGTCTCCCCTGATTAATGCAACGCTTCGTGTCAAGACATATCGACCCGCAACCAAGCGAAAGGATAGTTAAGTATTCTTTTTCGTGAGTAGCATACCGTGCCTTGAATGTAGTAGCTTGGTCACTGTATTCGCGTGCTGGTACTCCGAACCAGTCCTCGAGTCCGGATCAGTCTGGAAATTAGCGGTTCGATTCTGCTTAGCCGTAGACTCAGGTAAGCTCCGATGTTGGCTAACCTATTAGATCAAATGCGTCACGATTGAACTGAACTGTATAATGGTTCAACCGCGGAAGTTCAGCTTAAGAAAATGATTGCGACGCCCACCACTGCTACTAGTGCACCTAGGATACTGCGCCTGCTTGTCTTTTGCCCGTACAAGATCCAGACTACGGGGATTATGATAACGGGCATTAAGGACAGCAGTGTTTGAGCGATGCCCGTTTCTGTAAGGGTCACTGCAACCATTGAGAGCGTGATGCCCAAGTACGGGCCCACAACCGAAGCCGCCGCGGCGTCCCGTAATCCAGCTCTATTGCTCGCTGCCCTAAGCACTTCAGGCATCCTCCCTAGCACAAGTGCAAGGAGCCAAATGAATAGCGCACCCAGCAGGAGGCGCATCAATGTTGCCGACAGCGGATTCAAGGTAGTTCCAAGGTTCAAATCGATCCCTTTCTTGGACAAAGCTAAACCGAGACCTTGGCCGGCAGCCGCAACTAGTCCAAAGAATACTCCAGAGACTCTTCGCCTGTTCGAGATTGGAGCTTCACCCGATCGCTCTCCAGACTCCAATATCACCGTCACAACCCCGATCAGAGTGAGAGTTATGCCCAAGATCGCCAATTCTGGAATGGTTTCCCCCAGCATTAGGTACGCCCCGACTGCAGCAAATATCGGCGCTAAAGCCATCAACAGCAATGAGCGTCTGGGGCCAAGTGTAAGGTAAGCAGCGAATAATCCCGAGTCACCAATTCCTAACCCCACGACCCCGCTCAATCCCATCCAAAACCACTGCCCAACACTCGCAAGGGGCACGAGTGTTCCTAGAAGGATGACATGTGTAACTGCTAGTAGGCCGATCGCCATTATTGTTCGATAGGCGTTGACGCTGAGCCAACCTATTCTCTTGCCAGCTGACGTGAAGAAGATTGAGCTAATGGTCCAGAGGAATGAGGTGGCAACGGCCGCGCTCTCACCAATTACCCCCGGATCCAATTCACTCACGAGCCTTAGTCGGCTATTCTCGTCACAGGTATTAGGATTCCATTTGAGAATCTAAGGCGAATGTACCATTTGCCTGAACTTGATATGGCACAACCGAGTTCCTAGCGGTATGCATCATCTTACGGTCGGCGTCTTTCACGATGAGGCCATAAGCCGAGAACTGGGGAAGAAGGGAACAGAAAGCGACATTGTCATGTTCAACCGGAAGATGGATGATTACATCTTCACCTTCATGTCGCCAGTTGCCGACAAACTCTCAGCCAAGAGCCAGATAATCTCAACAATCGACGCTGCAGTAGTCGCTTTCTCCCAAATGACACGAGAACTCGGTGAGACAATTTTGATGCTGGACCTGATGGGAGTCAGGGATGGAATTGCCATTACAACCCCCTACGCGACGCCAGACCAAATAGCCGCCATTACGCGGACCACTGCAATCAACTCGTACAAGGTGGAACCGAATAATCCAGGGAGATTGCTTGAACTCCTGAAAACCATTGACCCCAAAAGGGATAATATTTCTCCGCCAGTAATCGTCGTCGACCACTCATTCAGCGTCAAAGGTGTCGGAGAAGTCATGCTCGGCTTCGTGAAGCAGGGAGTCGTGAGAAAATATGATAAACTCAACCTGCTCCCAGCCAACAAAGAGGTCATCGTACGATCCATACAAATTCAGGACGAAGACTGGGAAACAGCCGATGCAGGGACAAGAGTCGGTCTAGCAATAAAAGGAGCAAACATAGACGAACTTGGAAGAGGCTCCGTACTCACCACCTCACCCGACATAACAGTTGATTCAAAACTGAAAGTCAACTTTGAGAAAAGCACCTTCTACGCTGAAGAAGTCAGACAGGGGAGCTTTCACGCAACTATTGGAATGCAAACAATCCCCATAACGATCTCCGAGGTCGGTGGCAACTCGATTGTCATCGACTCAGCCAAACCGATCGTTCACGCAACCCGAGATATGCTGCTTTTGCTGGATCTTAACGCGAAAAGGACGCGAATCATTGGAAAAGGGACAGTGTGAACCCGGCGACTAAGTTAGTCTGAAATTAATGTCGGTCGAAGACTTTGCTGGAATGATTTTACAGAGTCGTATTCTCGATTCTATGGCTAATCTTCTTCGTAAGCTTGACGGTCCTAGGCTACTCGGCAAAGGGATCCGCGCGCAAGCAGACAACCCCACACGAAGCTAGGTTACGTGTCACGGCTCTTGTCTTGGCCGTTATCTATTTTGGAGGGGCGTCATTCTACGTGTTACTTCCTAGTTGGATAATGTTTCTCTCGATTCCGTTGCCTGATTGGTTTCGATTGATTATGGTTGGAGTGGCCGTTCTGGGTCTTTCGTTTGTACTATGGGGATATCGGGTGCTTGGTAAGAATTGGGCTCCTTCCGTAAGCGGAGTAAGAAAGGACACTGTTCTCGTTACGACTGGACTCTATGGCTTCGTGCGGCATCCGATTTACTTGGGGATATTCATTTCACTATTTGCCTTGGCCCTTGCGGTCGCTAACTTACTCGTCCTCGTACCCACACTTGCCCTACTCATCATCCTATACGCGTCAATAGACGAAGAGGAGGTCATATTGATTGATAGATTCGGAAACGAGTATTGTGAATATAAGAAACGAACCCCACGGTTCATTCCGAAATTATGCTGACTAAAACCGTTGAAGTTTCTACCTTGCTATCATGGTCAGCAACGAAGTCTCGGATAAGTACGAAAAGCATCACGCCGCAACGGGCCGCCTTACCCTCGCCAATACAGACTAGGCTTGAAAGAATGCTAGGACTTAGGCCTGGTCATTGAATTCTGAATTGAATTAGTCTTACGAGTAGCGTTTCGAACTACGACGAATCTGAGTTAACACAAAATCGGATACAAAAGAAATGGAGCTAGGGCGATTACCGCCCAAGGTTAGTAGCCTTAAGCTACCATTTCCTCTTGCTTAATGTTCTTGTCGTGCTCAGTACCTAATTTCATCTTAACTTTGCGTTTCTTAGCCATCCCTCAAACACCTCCACAAATCATCTAGAAGAAGTATATGCCGACTAGGTATTTAAGGTGGATGGGAGAGACAGTCGTAAAGGGTAATTGTGCCTACTTTCTACTTAGTAGAATCAATAACCCGAAGAGGTCGATATGGATTAATGACTTCTGCGTCGGGGAGAATCGATTAATCCTCCCTTTAAGTTGGTTGAAAAAAAGCTAAGATGGACTAGGAGTGGGCCTCACGGGGCTAATCCTTGGAATCGGCCCAACGAGGCTGGCGTTTTGAATGAGCGTTAACCATCAACCGTAGATATACCGTTACCTGATTTTCACAGTAATTTGAGCGGCTTTGCGTACTAGCAGCTTTCCTTTGGCTAACTGTCGAACTAATTCCCACCCATTATCAAGGAAGCTCAG
>Ga0326727_10021500_pt1 | contig 12630 bp, 12 predicted proteins | sample MB2enrmetagenome_FD_207643 | JGI IMG/M metagenome (GOLD analysis project Ga0326727, IMG submission 207643) | Lab enriched peat soil microbial communities from McLean, Ithaca, NY, United States - MB29MY | ecosystem: Environmental > Terrestrial > Soil > Wetlands > Peat | place: USA: New York...
TTGCTTACCCTGACCGGCCCTTCGGTTTCGGGGACTTGATGGGGCGCGAGTTCAATCCTGAAACCCAGCGCCGTGAGCCGTTCCTGATCGCAGAGACTCGCGATCTGGATCAGAACCTCGTCTACGCCAAGGAGCGATGTCTCGTGGAGGAAGTGAAAGCTTCGCTGGAGCGCGGGAGGAAGGTGCAGATCTACGCGGTCTATACCCAAAAACGGGATGTGACACGTCGGTTGGAAAGCATCCTGGCGAAGGAAGGGATCCGAGTGGCCGTGCTGACCACGGAGGTTGTCCCGGAGCTGCGGGAGTCCTGGTATGACAGGCAACTGCGGGCTGGCGTTCAGGTTGTGATTGCACATCCGCGCCTGGTCCAGACGGGGCTCGACCTTTGGTCCTTCCCGGACATCTTTTTCTACGAGACCGGCTATTCCATTTATACGCTGCGGCAGGCCAGCCGGCGCTCGTGGAGGATCGGGCAACGGAACAATGTGAACGTTAAATTCTTCTTCTACAGCGGAACAATGCAGGAGACGTGCCTCCGGTTGATGGGCAAAAAGCTGCTGGTTTCGCTGGCAATGGAAGGGAAATTCGCGAGCGACGGCCTTCAGGCGATTGACGAAGGCGACGACATCCTGATGGCAATGGCGCGCGAACTGGTAACGGAAAAAGGAATCGGCGAATCGGCCGATGTCGTGTGGAAAAGCCTGCAAAAGCAGCAGGCGGAAGTGTTCGGAGTCCGTCCTGTGGAAACTCTCCCTTCAGAAACCGAAGCAAAACTTTCGGCCGGAGATATGCCGAGTGTTATCGTTTCACCGCCAGCGTCGATCCCGGCATTGGTAACGCAGCTTCTGATGTTCGGAGGGACACTTGAAAGTGTGCCCGGGCGTAAAGCCTCACGCCGGCCATCGAGTGCCGCAACGACGTCAGATCAGCTAGGGTTGTTCCAGAATTAACGGTGAGGTTAGGCGTGCCCGGCACAGTTTCTCGCCGGCTAACGCGCACCGTCACTTAGCCAGCACCGAGGATTGCCCCAAGGAATTTGTCGATAAACACAAGCTGACGAGGCAGAATCTACTTCCTCGATCCCCGTATCTCGGGAGTTTGAACGCACGGGGCACTTCTGCAGTTTGGCCGTTTCCCGGAAGGAATTCGTAAGCTCCAGATGGAGGATCCGGATATTAGGTGGGCTGTTTCCAAGTCACCACAGCGACCAGCTCCTGGGTCGGACCCGGTGACACCCGCCCAGCATGGTGCCCAGGACATATAGGGGTGGTTTTTCTGGCGCGGAGGTATTTAGCTCCGAACCGATTTCTTCCATGGCCCTTTCTCATAGGCTGGCAATGAACATGTTAAGATTCCGATTTTACGAGCCGGAGAGGAAAGAAAATTGGGCTTACCTCTGCGCTTGAGTGCGAGATCATAGCCGGCTGGCAGTTGCTACCGGGGGTGTCTGGCATAACAAATGCCCACCACCTTCATCAAATCATCGGCTGTGATGGCTATCAGTTACTTGCTGCGCCGCCCGGCCGCGTAGGGTTAGAAGCCGCGCGTCAATAGCGGAATACACCGTGGTGTAAGTGCGTCGAGCGCTAAATGCGAGGTGTAGCCTGCCATGAGGCCATGTAGAAATCCTGCCAGGAATTCCCAGAATATCTCGCCGAGTTTTGAAAGTAACTGCGAGAGGGGACTGGGCGGAACGGGCACGAAGAGCACCCCTTGTATATCTCGGACTAGCGTCATGGGTATTGCACTGCACTGTTCAGCCTTTTTGAGACAAAACTCCTCCCATTGCGCTAGGAGATTTCCGCTAGAAACTATCGCGGTAGCGACAGCCACACTATGTCCCGGTCCCCGGTGCCACGAAGAAATTGCAGATTCGAAAAAATCGGGGAGCGCGCCACCCAGAGCACCTCCCGCCGCACCTCCTGCAACTCGAACCAGCCGATTAGCGCGAAGATTTCTTTTCGCCCGATGGGCGGCGTACGCTGCTCCGCTCGCTGTACCTACTAATATATGTGTCCTGCGACTTGGCATTTGATTACCTCATGGTATGGCTGCCTGCTCGCAACCTGTCTGGTTTGGTGCTCTTTACACGAAATTACCCCAACTGCTCGTTTTCAATACAGTGGGCATTGATCGAGTGACAAAAGGTTATCGTTCCAGTCTCCATCAGCATGTGTGCGCAAATACGGGGCTTTACCGGTTGAACGGACGACCCCAACATTGGACCGGCGACCTGTAAAGGGATCCAGGACGTAAAATGTGTTGGTCTTGGCCTCGATGCTGGCAATAACTTGCTCTCGAGTCCATATCCAGCCTGCCGCGGGATTCCCGATATGCGTAATGTGTTCATGCGGACTTAGTGGATCCGGTTTAGTAATACAGGTAACTAGAACATCTGCCATGAGTTTTCTCCTTCCGTCTAGAGGCCGAGAGCCCTCGCAATTCCGGCCCATATAGTTTTCCAAAGGCTGGTCGCCGGAGGTGCTGAGGAAAACTTGCTTTTATTCAGGGCCAGGTCCGCGACGTGCCTGTTAAACTCTCGTACATCAAAAAGTGGATCGCCTGTCTCTTCGGGCGGGTGGTGCGGGCAAATCTTATTGCGGAGCAGCTCCATCCGGTCGTTAGGTGTAAGCGTTCCGCGATTGCCATCGTAGTCTAGGTAGACAAAATCGGGCGGGTTATTGAACCAAGGCGTCAGAAGCTGCGTAATGAGTCCGACAACAGTAGAAGCCAGCACACCGTTTGACCAGACAACTTGAGGGCGGCTGCCTGCCGCCCCATATTTATTGGCTTCCATAGCCAACCGCTCTTCGGTAATCAGCCCACAACAACGCAGGCAAGGCTTGCCAGGCATGGAAAGAATAACCTGTCCTCCAATCAGATACTTTTTGCCACCCAATTCGTGTATGTCCATTCCTATATCGATATAGGGAATTAGGTGCCTGCGTGCGAAGCGTTCAAGCTCTTCGCGTTCCTTGAATGAATCGACGGCACCCACAATGATTTCGCAACGCTTCAGTTTTGCAGTTGCATTGTGCCAAGTATCTCGCACGGGAGTAATTCGCGGGCGCTCCTGGAGCCCTCGGATGAGGCGTTCGGCAATAGCCACTTTAGCTGTCAACGATTCGAGGTCTGCTAATGTGCCGCCAACAAGGCGGTTAGTATTTGTTTCAGTGCTGTGATCGGGATCGACTAGCACATATCCGCCAATTCCGAGATGACCTGATTGCTGAACAATATGAGAGCCGCCACCGCCTAGGCCTACAAGGCCAAGGGTTGCAGCACCGAGCTTGAATTCACTATCCATGCCTAGAAAGCTCTGACGATCGAAGCGGTTCATGAGGTGCTCCAGATATTGAGAGGGGCACCGACCTCCACGAAGCCAGTAACAATCTCGAAGGATTTATCGCCATCCAGCCAGATATGGCCGTGAACTGAGTTGTTGCTCAGTACCAGAGCGCCATGCGGACATTGAGGAGCAATTTGAAAAAAGTTCGGAACAAATTTTGCCTGTTCTCGCAGGTCAATGTTGCTGAAGCCAGGTCGCCCGATCCCACCATGCGTGTGCACATGGAAAACCGCCACGCCTTCTGACAAAGCCCACTGAAGGGCCTTGCGGATGGCATCGGGCCCTATCATTGCACCAACAGATGGATCGTGAAGATAGTCGCCATCGGCCACCGCACGATAGGTGCGGGCCAGAACCAATAGGTTCTCCTCGGCCGACGAAAGGCCTGAGGAGATAAATCCGACGCGCTCGTGCGCATAGCGATGAGGCCGCGCCAAATCACGCCTGACCTCCTCTAATAGGTGCCGCGTAATCTTGAATTGGATGGTCATGCGACAGCCCGCAAATGTGCGCCCAGCATGCTGATCCAGGACTGCTCGGCGACGACCTCTTTCCAGGATGGGGCCCACCATTTGCGACTGAGCACAGTGTGCTCTGTCCAATTCTGGCTTTGACCCACACCTTCGAGCTTTTGCTCAAAAAAGAGGCGCGTGACATAGCCACTGTGCGGAGAGGGATGTAGTAACAGCGCCATTGCTACAGTCTTGTCCCCAGCGCGAAACTTGAAATTCGGGAGCAAGACCACGGGGTTGCCGCCTTCCGAGTGTAGGGAAGCGCTTGGATGCAGCGCCTGGATTGCGGCAAATTCAGCCCTGGCGTCCATTACGAAGAGCCTCCGCCCGGTACTTGACTAAAAAAGCACATCCCGTTCTTAACGCAGATTACTTGACCAGGCTTAAGTGTCACAAGCTCTCCGTCGTCGGTCTTCAGATTCAGAAGATATCCCGGCTCAATTGGAAACAGCGCGATCAATTGTTCCGTGGTGTAGCATCCGCGAGGAATCTGATACGGCTTGTTTTTGAAATACACCGTCACAAGGCGCTTCTCGACACGCAGATGCTTGGTACCATGGTCGGCAAGATCAACATCATCCTCAGGACCAAGTTCCTTCTCGGGCTGGCCTTTCCGTTCGAGGACGATAACCTCTTCCTCATTTACGTGAGCGATTGCCCGCAGCATCGGCTCCTTGATCGTTGCTTCGCCCCAATCAAAGCCCCTTTCGTCTACTGTGAAGAGGTAGACGCGGTCCGTCCTGAAAGCCCAGAAGGTCTCGATCCCTGGCTCCCGCAGGTCGACTTTTTCGTCAAGGCCGATTGCCAGCGTCCCATGAGCAAGAACCCGAATGAGAACGCAGTCATCGGCCGGGGTGTAATTGGCCGACTCAAGCATTTTGCGAGCGTCTGGTGAGGGATCAGCGAAGTAGATCGCTTGGTCGTTGATCGTCGCCAAGAAGTGACGTCCATCATGAGTATTTGTTTCGGTGTCAGTGTGCATAGCGGCCCTCCTTAGGCGCTGACGCGGCGGTTCGATTTACAACTTCATTCTAGTTTAAGAATTCCCTAATGTCAATCGTAACGCACACATTCTTTGCGTGTAATAAGCACAATGCGTGTAATATTGACATTCAGCACGTGGTGGTGTACATATATAGGTCATGACCCCCGACCCGATTTACAAGCACATTGGCGAAATAATCAAGGCTCGTCGCAGGAAGCTCGGCCTGAAGCAGGAAGCTCTGGCGGGCCAGATGGGGATTTCGAGGGGATCGCTAGCCAATGTGGAGACTGGACGACAGAATATCCTGGTCCACCAACTGTACAAGTATGCCGCTACCCTTCAACTGGAACCTTTTGATCTCCTGCCGCCACCGTCGAAGGATCACTTCACGGCCGGCCGCGCAGAACTGCCACTACCGCATGACCTAAAGGCGAAGCAGAAGGACCAAATAGCTCGCTTGTTTGATCTGGTAGACACTACTAAAATCCGAGGCAAGGAGGGAAACCGTGCCAAATCCACGAAACGATGATCCATGTGTCCGGGCACAAGAGCTTCTCGCCCGCCTTGACATTAAGTCCGTACCCATTCCTGTTGAGAAAATTGCAAAGGCGTTGGGTGTTCAGGTCCGATTTTCTCCATTCGATGACGAGTTGTCCGGGATGATTTATGTCAAGGACGGGGTTCCTATCATTGGTGTCAACTCGCTGCATCACCCAAATCGCCAGCGATTCACGATTGCCCATGAGCTAGGACATCTCGAACTTCATTTGGAAATGATTACAAACAACGTTCACGTCGATAAGAATTTCCCAGTCCTTATGCGCGATCCAAAATCGGCAACCGGGATAGAGAAGATTGAAATTGAAGCCAACCAATTTGCCGCAGAGCTTTTAATGCCCCGCAAGCTGATTAATCAGACGCTGGCCGGGAAGCAATCCGACATAGACGACGATGCGCCTATAGAAGAGCTTGCGAAAAAGTTGCGAGTGAGCAAGCAGGCCTTGGAGTATAAGATCCGAAATCGTTATTTATGAGGGGCGGCGGCTAATGGCTCTTATTTTCTACGATACAGAGACCACCGGCACCGAGACGTTTTTCGATCAGATCTTGCAGTTTGCCGCCATTCTCACAGATGAAGACCTTAACGAGATTGATCGCTTTGAGATTCGCAGCCGTCTCTTGCCGCACGTGGTACCTGCGCCCGAGGCGATGCGCGTTACAGGCGTGAAAGTTTCTCAGCTAACGGATCCGTCCTTCCCGTCGCATTACGAGATGGTTCGTTTCATCCGCGCAAAGTTGCTGTCGTGGTGTCCTGCCCTTTTCATTGGATGGAACTCCATTCAATTTGATGAAGGCCTTGTTCGCCAAGCCCTTTATAAAACCCTGCACAACCCATACCTCACCAATCGCGCTGGAAACAGTCGGTCCGATGCGATGCGCATGGCGCAAGCGTGCAGCATTTTCGCTCCTGCGGCGCTCATATTCCCAAAGGACGAAAATGGCCAAGAGGTCTTCAAGCTAGACCAGATTGCGCCCGCTAATGGGTTTAAGTCCGGACAGGGACACGACGCAATGGGCGACGTAAACGCTACGGTTTTTATCTGCCGACTTCTCGTTGAAAACGCGCCAGATATTTGGTCTTCCTTCATGCGTTTCAGCGGGAAGGCCGCGGTCGCCAGCTATATCACCGAGGAACGGGTCTTCTGCCTGAGTGACTTTTACTATGGCAAGCCTTATTCATGGATTGTCACCACAATCGGACAGAACCAAGATAACGGAGCTGAATGGTATGTCTATAACCTGGGTGTCCCTCCCGAATCATTGCTGGCGCTCTCTGACGCGCGGCTCGCAGCGCGACTTGAGGAGTCGCCAAAACCGCTGCGCAGACTAAAATCCAATGCTGCACCAATAATTTTCCCTCCTGAAGACGCACCAGAATGTTGCAGGGACCGAGAACTCGGAATGAAAGAATTGGAGCACCGCGCAGAGACGCTACACGCGGACGTCGTATTGCGCGAACGACTGGTTTCTGCACTTGAATCTCAGAAAAAAGAGTATCCGGTATCGCCCCATGTGGAGATGCAGATTTACGATGGCTTCTTCGGGGACTCAGACGAGAAATTAATGGACGCTTTCCATGAGGCAGATTGGCATGAGCGGTGTGCAATTGTTGAGAAATTTCAAGACCGCCGCCTTAGAACGATTGGTATGCAATTAATTCACCTCGAAAGGCCCGACCTTTTGGACAAAGCCATCGACCTGGAACATCGGTTGGCCGCCGCCAGGCGGCTCTTGGGGCAGGGACAGGATATATCGTGGCTGACCTTACCCGATGCCCTCAAAGAGCTTGAAGGAATGTTAGCGGCAACTTCGGGAGGGGAGTTGAAACTCCTCCAAGAACATCACAAGTACCTTCGCGACCGGCACCGACAGGCAGTCAGCGACTCAAAATTATCATAGCCGCAAGCTCCCTGCTTGACAGACCTCTCAGGCATTTTCGTTTAGTTTTGACCAATGAGTGAGGACCGCGAGGATCTGTCGATTGGTTTCTCTTGGAGGCCAAGCTGTTCGAGGATGTGTGTGCTTTGTTCAACCAGCACAGGGATCGCTCAGCAAAGGTGCAACCTCGCCGCGGATTATTGCTACCTGCCAAATACCTCGACGCCCTTTGAGTCGCTGTCGTCAGCGTACCCGTGGAAGTGCAACTCGTGACTCCCCAGTCCCCTTCGAGGAAGTTTCCTGTTCGTTAGACAAACTCTCGCAGTCTTCATGGCCCACAAGAGGCTTTCGATTAGGTTGACGATTCTCTCCCGTTTCACCATTCCCCATTAGCAGAAGGGTGCATCAATGTTATGACATGAAGGGAGGCTGCATATGCCGTTACGATTCGGCCACGCCGGCGATTTTCACCTCGCTGAAGACCACTACTTCGCCGACACCGCGCAGTGTCTGGAATGGTTTGTCGCAGATGCCATCCGTGCGAATGTAGACCTTTTTGTAGTGAACGGCGACCTCACGACCTACAAGCAAACCATCCAAGAGCGAAACCTCTGGGTTGACACGCTCATTCAGATGGGCAACCACGCCCCGGTCATCCTAGTCGCCGGTAACCACGGCAAGGAACTTGATGGAGACTTACACGTTCTGGCACGCGCCAAGGCCGCCCACCCCATCTACCTTTGCACTGAGCCGGAGTTCATTGAGCTGGGTGATGTAGCCGTCGCGGTCTTCCCGTATCCTCGCAAAGCTGTGATGGCAGGCAACGAGCACAGTCTGGGTGAGGCCTTCGCCCGGCAACTCGATGAGTTCAACCAGCGATTTGAGCAGCGGCCTGGATGCTACAAGCTCTTCTTTGGGCATTTCGGAGTGGCTGGCGCCAGGGTGAGCAGTGGCCAACCCATGGTCGGGCGCTGTGCCGAGCATCCCCTTGACCCGCTACGTATCTTGAAAGCCCAGTATGTCGGGCTCAGCCACATTCACCTGCGACAACAGCTCGCTCCGCGCGTCTGGTATGCCGGGTCGCTATCCCGTTGCGATTACAGCGAGGTTGAAGACAAAGGCTACCACCTGGTGACACTGAATGCTCCCGAGCTCCGCCCGGACCTGTCGGACCTGGACGTTGATTTCAGGGTGTCGCCCACCCGCCGGATGGTTGAGCTTCGCGCCGTTTACGAAGATGGCGAGCTGCAGCTACCCGACAACTTGGATCTGCTCACCTTGAAAGACTCTCGGGTGAAGGTCGTGGTGACGGTCCCCAATGGACCTGATCAGCTGCTCAGCCGCGAGCAGCAGGAGAATCTCCGGGAGAAATTATTGGCTGCCAACCCCGCCGAACTGAAGGTGAAGATCGAGCACGATGCGGACCTTCCCTCGGAGCCTGCTCCGATCGCTGCTGCTCGCTCAGCGGAGGAGAAACTTCGTGCCTATTGGACGATGAAAGACGCCCCACCGGCCGACCGCCAGGAGCGGTTGCTGGCCAAGCTGGCGGAAGTCGAGAAGGCAGTACTCTCCAGTCAAGAAAGCTGAACACCCGGATCTTTTATTTGCATTTACCCTGTCGTTGACTACCCCTGGGAGGACATTTCATGAGGCCGCTATCCCTGCGTCTCCGGGGAATTACTGAGGCATTCCCAAATGAAGTCTGCGTCGACTTCAATAGTCTGGGAGAGGGGCTGATCGCCCTGGTGGGCGAAAACGGCGCCGGCAAGTCTACGCTGATCGGATCGGTCTTCGCCGCTCTGTTTCGCCAACTGCCCGGCCAGAAGCGCTCGCTTTATGACTTCGCCACTCATCCCCAGCCCGAGATCGACCTGACGTTCAGTGTCAATGGTGCCCGCTACCGGTCACTCCTCAAGATCGATCCCAAGTCCCGCCAGATGGAGAGCTATCTCTTCAATGGGGAGGGGAAACCGCTCACCAACGGCAAAAAGGAGCCATTCGAGGAGCTCATTCGCAAGTGCGCTGGCACGCCCGACTTCTTCCTCAGCAGCATCTTCTCGAGCCAGAAACGGACGGGTAACTTTCTCTCACTTGAGAGGAGCGAGCGGAAAGAGCTGTTCATCCGAGAGCTGCTCGGGCTGGACCTGCTGAGACTGATTGCGGCCGCGGCCAAAGACAAGGCCGACGAAGTGGCCAGGACCACGCTTGGCATGGAAGGGCAGGCTAGAAGCCTGAAGGAGGTGGTGGAGGGCGGAGTTGAAGAGCCCGCGGAAGTCGAGGCCCGGCTTCGAGAGGTGTCATCCCGTCTTGAGACCCTGGAAGCTGAGAAGCGTGTGGCACAACAACGGCTGCTGGAGTTTCAGGCAGCGGAGGCCCGTCGGAAGCCGCTCCTGGCCGAGGTTGAGACTCTGAAACAGCGACTGCGCAAGACCGATGCTGAGATCACAGAAACCAAACGCCAGATAGGGAGGGATGAGAGCCTTCTGACGGGAAAGAAGGACCTCGCTGATTTGACGGAACGAGGGGCCACACTTGCTACTCGCATCGAAGAACTCCATCGGCAGATCCGGGAGATACAGGGTCTGGAGACAACCAATCGTGATACCGAGCGAACAGTCCAAACTCTGGATGCCGAGCTTAGAGGCAACCTGGCCGAACTTGAACGTCTTCGGGTGGAGCGTGAAGAGCTTGCGATAGTGCCTTGCCGGGGCGAGGGGCCCTACGCCTCGTGCCCGAAGATTGGGCGCGCCATCGAGGCCGGCGTGAGGATTCCGACACTTGAGGGAGAGGTTGCCACACTCTCAATTGAAGTCGAGGCCCAACGCAACTCATTGGTTCAGATTGCCACGCCCTCGTTCGAGCTCACTCGGACACTTGAAGGCTGTGAGCGGCAGCGCAGGGTAGTCGATGAAGAACGACAGCGATATGAGGAATTACGGGCTGTTGAGGTACGCCGGGAGGAACGGCTCAAGGCTTTGGAGCGCCTCGCTCAGGGCCGAGCGGAAGTTACCGCGGAGTTGGCAAGGAAGGAATCCGCGCTCTCCGCATTCCCTGGTCTCGACGGCAAGATGCAGGCTTCACGACGACAAATTGAAAACACCGATCGGCTGATCATCTCCTGCCGCCGCGAACGGGACAGCCTTATTGCCCGTCAAGCACAAATCAAACAGCGCCTGGAGCAACTGGAGGCGGCGCAGACTCGCTTGGCCCAGGTCGAGGCTGAACTCGGGGCGGCAAGGGCTGAACAGGAAGACTACAGCTATCTCTCCAGGGTCTTCGGTCCGGACGAGATTCAGCTCTGCGAGATCCAGACCGCCGGACCACAAGTCTCGACCTTGGTGAACTCTTTGCTTGAGGGGTGCTTCGACAACAAGTTCGAAATCCGCTTCAGGACGCAACGCCCCAAGGCGGACGGCAAGGGGATGGTAGACGATTTTGATGTCGAGGTCCGCAACAAGAATCTGGATCGAACCTGCCTCGTGGATGAGCTTTCGGGCGGGCAGTTCGTACTGGTCAACGAAGCCGTCAACCTGGGCATCGCCATCTATAACATGCGGCAGGGTGAGGGCATTCGCTACGAAACGCTGTTCCGAGACGAAACGGTGGGATCGCTGGATGCTGTCAATGGCAAGGAGTACGTGCGCATGCTGCGCCGTGCGATGGACCTTGGCGGATTCCACCAAGTCATCTTCATCTGCCATACGCCGCTTGTTTGGGAACTGGCAGATCGGATCCTAGAGGTGCATGGTGGGCAGGTGTCTCCAGGCGGCGAAACGGCTCTCACTGGATGATGCCATCTGTCTGAGTGTTCGAAGATGGTAGACGATTTCGATGTTGAGGTCCGCAACAAGAACCTTGACCGTACGTGTCTCGTGGGTGAGCTCTCGGGCGGGTAGTTCGTTCTGGTCAACGAAGCCGTCAACCTGGGTATTGCCATCTATAACATGCGGCAGGGTGAAGGCATTCGCTACGAAACTCTTTTCAGGGATGAAACCGTGGGTGCCCTGGATGCCACGAACGCGGAGGAGCGAGGTGTGGCCGGTTTTGGCCGACCGTAATCGGCCCCTCTCCCGGCGTCGGTAGAGGGACAGACACCCGCCTCAGGAATCAGGTTCGCCGACCCCGGCAGGGCGGACTGCCGCCCCCATCCACCGGCGGGTCGAACCGCGATCCCCGCTGTTTTCAAGTAGATGCTCGCGGTTTCGCGGCGCAAACCCGTGGCTTGCCAATCCTCCTCAACGACCAGCCGAGCCGTCCTAAAGCTAAGACTTGTTGTTTCTTTTCGTCACTCATACCAGCCGAGGATGCGAATCCTCAGGCCGGAGTCAATGCCCCGGAGAGTGTCTCCGTTGTGCCGGTTTTGGGTGACCACTGAGGCAAAGAGGCGCGCACGCCTCGCTACCCACCGAAGATTATCTCGGTGGGTTAACTTTTTTTAAGTCTCCACGGCCTGCTGTTTTTACCAATTCCGTATACTGAGGAAACAATGGCACTGCTCAGCGGAGACTTGCGGAAGTGTCTTCCGCCGCTCTACTCGCAGGAAAAGAACAAGGACCTGGTCGTGCATATCAGGTTCTTCACGCCGGATTCAAACTGGATCTAGGTCTTTGACCGCATGAAACGATTCTATAATATATTGTTTTTGGGGAATCTTTGGGCCTATACTGGGGCATGTCGCGACGCCCCCTTGACATAAAAGTTTCGGCTGAAGATCAGAAGCAGCTTCGGCAAATTTTGCGCGCCGGCGTTCAGCAGGTCCGAGTGGTCCTGCGGGCCCTTGCCTTGGAGCAGTTGTCGGCGGGCTTGACTGCACCGGCGGTGGCCAAGATGGTGCATTTGACCCCGCAGGCGGTGCGGCGGATCGGCCATCGGTATAAGCGCGGCGGGCTGCCGGGTGCGCTCTACGAGCGGCAAGGGCGGGGTGCCGAGCAACTGTTGGACGAACCGCAGAAACAGCGGATCATCGCCATGGTTTGTAGCCAGCCGCCGGAAGGCTACGCCCGTTGGACCGTCCGTCTGGTCGCCGAGCAGGCCGTCAAGCGCAAACTGGTGCCCCAAGTAGGCCGGGAGACGGCGCGAATCTTATTGCTCAGCCATGACCTAAAGCCGTGGCGGGAAAAAAATGTGGTGCGTGGCGGAACTGAATCAGGAGTACATCCAAAAGATGGAAGACGTTCTGGCGACCTATGAAAAACCTTACACTCCTGCTGAACCAGTCGTCTGCCTGGACGAGAAGCCAGTCTCGCTGCACGCCGACATCCGGCCTCCGATTCCCGCTGCCCCCGGTCGGACGGCGAAACGGGACAACGAGTACAAACGATGCGGCACCGCCAATGTCTTCTGCG
>Ga0326727_10021501_pt1 | contig 12630 bp, 8 predicted proteins | sample MB2enrmetagenome_FD_207643 | JGI IMG/M metagenome (GOLD analysis project Ga0326727, IMG submission 207643) | Lab enriched peat soil microbial communities from McLean, Ithaca, NY, United States - MB29MY | ecosystem: Environmental > Terrestrial > Soil > Wetlands > Peat | place: USA: New York...
CCGGGTCGGTGGTGGTCACCATTCTCCCCGATTCGGGCGGCAAATATCGGAGCGAGCACTTTTGGGAAGAGAAGGCGTAACGCGGCGGAGCGATTCACGATGGCACTGAGCATTCCGCGCACACTGCTCAAAGAGTTACGCAGGCACGGAGAAGAAACCTATCCGCACGAGTGTTGCGGCGTGCTGGTGGGCAGCTTCGACGAAGAGGGCGGCAAGAAGGTCGCAGCCGCCGTCCGCTGCGGCAATGCGCGCACGGACTCGCCGCAGAATCGCTATCACATCAGCCCGTCGGAGCTGGTGCGCATTCAGCGTGAAGCGATGCTGGCCGGCGGCGACATTGTGGGCTTTTATCATTCGCATCCTGACCATCCCGCCAGGTGGTCGGCCACCGACCTTGCCGAGGCGCACTGGACCGGCTGCTCGTATCTGATCACCAGCGTCGAAGACGGACGAGCCGCAGTTTCAAACTCATTTGTGCTGCTCGATGTCGATGAGGCCAAGCGCTTTCAGGATGAAGCCGTCACAGTGACCGCGGAATGAACCCAACAAAGAAGCAAACAGGAAGGAAGAACCATGACGATTAAAGTCCTGATTTCCACGCCTGTGCCTTCGGTTGCGGGCGGCCGTTAAAGGGCGGTTGCGCGTTATAGATGTTCTTTCAAGGAAATGTTGTATTGGAGACAATCAGTGGCAGTAACAATCGATAGCAGTCAAACAACGCTGAGCAACGAAGAGATCCTGCGCTATTCGCGCCACCTCATCATGCCCGAAGTGACGATGGAGGGCCAGAAGAAACTGAAGGCCGCGCGCGTGCTGTGCGTGGGCACGGGAGGACTCGGTTCGCCGCTCGCACTCTATCTGGCCGCGGCGGGCGTGGGGACGCTCGGCCTGGTGGACTTCGACGTGGTGGATTATACGAACCTGCAGCGGCAGGTGCTTCACTCCACCGCGGATGTGGGCCGGTTGAAGCTGGACTCGGCCATCGACAAGCTGAAGGCGATCAATCCCTTCGTGGAGATCAAGCGCTTCGACACCTACCTCACTAGTCAGAATGCGCTGGAGATCATCAGAGACTTCGACATCGTGGCCGACGGCACGGATAACTTCGCCACGCGCTACCTGGTCAACGACGCCTGCGTGCTCAGCGGCAAGCCCAATGTTTATGCCTCCATCTTCCGCTTTGAAGGACAGGCCAGCATTTTCGGCGCCAAAGACGGTCCGTGCTATCGCTGCCTTTATCCTGAGGCGCCACCGCCGGGGTTGGTTCCATCCTGCGCGGAGGGCGGCGTATTGGGCGTGCTTCCGGGACTGCTCGGCGTCATGCAGGCCACGGAGGTCATCAAGCTGATACTCGGCGTGGGCGAACCGTTGATTGGCCGCCTGGTGCTGGTGGATGCGCTGGCCATGCGCTTCCGCGAGGTGCGCATACGCAAGAATCCCGAGTGCCCGGTCTGTGGCGCGCATCCCACGGTGACGGAACTGATTGACTACAACCAGTTCTGCGGAGTTCGCGGCGAGGAGAGCGAAGCATCCACGAGCACAAAGATTCCAGGAATCGAGGTGGAGGAATTCAAGCGCCGTTTGGACGCCGGGGAAGACATCTACGTTCTCGATGTGCGCGAGCCGCATGAATACCAGATCTGCAACATCCACGGCCATTTGATCCCGCTGGGCGATCTGCCCAAACGCGTGCATGAGCTGGATTCCAGCCTGGAGATTGTGGTGCACTGCAAGAGCGGCGCGCGCAGCGCCAAGGCTGTGGACTTTCTGCGTCAGTCGGGCTTCAAGCGGGTGACCAACCTGACCGGCGGCATTCTGGCCTGGGCAGACAGGATCGATACTTCGCTGCCGAAATACTAACCACCTACAGTGGGGCCAGCGGCCTTCGGCGCGGGGAAATCAGGCCATTGTGATCCGCACGCATCACAGTAACGACGCCGATGAGCCAAAACGGCCGCTCGCTGAGGAGTGGCTGTATGGCGCTTAAACTCTTTAGAATCCTGGTGCCGGGAGGGGGGCGGATTGCCGGTTCGTATTGAACCTAAACAAGTTATAGAAAATGCCAGACGCTCAAAACTATCAAAAGCAGGAAACGCGGTTCTTGAGTCCGCTCCAAGTACACAGCATCCTGGACTGCCTGGCTTTGCATTCCGTCGATCCCGGGATGGGGAAGACAACAGGCTGGCTCACTTTGCGCTAGAGTGTTTGACTCCTAGTTGAGGGTTACTTCCGGATGGCCGGTCAACCGTCCGCGACATAATGACTTGCGGAATTCTTCTACCCGCAAGTTTGGCCGGCGCTCTGCCGCGGCCGCTTCCAGATTGCGCGCTTCCTGGTTCTTCCGCTCCGCCAGGAACACCCTTTTTCTCGCTTTGGCAAGCCAGGGGCAGCCGCCTTTACCTGCATCTGCGCAGGCCACCGTGGATGTTGCCGCCGATCTGGTTTGAGCCGCGCATCGATCAATCGTAAAAAATCGCATACTTTCTGGCCCGGTTTTGCGCCGCTTTACGCTTTGCCTATTGGAGCGGAACTTTTTCCGATTCCAATGGATTACCAACCCACGGCTGGTTTTGGCCGTTGATGCGCCGGGCGGCATTTGGCACGGCGCGTTGCTCAACAACCTTTGGAGAACTCATATGCGCAAGACTCTTCTTTGTCTCACCATCGTTGCCCTCTTCTTCTGCTGCTCGACCAGCGCGGTTCAGGGGGCGGACCAGTGCTCCGCGAGTTGCAGCGCCGCTGCCAGCCAGTGCATGAAGCAGGCGGCTGCAAGCTATGAGAGCTGCACGGCTCAATGCCGTCCCGGCCCTGCTGAGGCCACCTGTCAGAAATCCTGCTCGGCGCGGGGCAAAAACGCCCAGTCCAGTTGCAACGCCGCAGAAAACTCCTGCAATGCGGGATGCACGAAAAACTCCGGCTCTGGCAACGGATCCAAGAGCGGCTCCAACGGCAAGGGCGGCCACTCATCACGTTGAATTAAGCATTGCAATCGCGCCGCCGGCGTTTTCAAACCCTACTTGCGAGGATGCACATGAAAATGAAGAACTTCTTCATCGCCGTTGTCCTGCTGATGGCAATGGGAGCAGGCGCAACCCTTTCGCTCGATGCGCAAAGCTCTGCCGACCGCAAGCCGCGGGTGGCCGTGCTTGACTTCGACTACGGCACTGTCATGAGTGCCTCGTCCTCCATCTTTGGAACCAATGTGGACATTGGCAAGGGAATCTCCGCGCTGCTGGTTACCAACCTGGTCAAGAACGGGAGCTTCTCGGTCATCGACCGGGATGCGCTCAACAAAGTTCTGGCCGAGCAGAACTTCTCGAATTCCAATCGCGCCGATCCCTCTTCGGCCGCGCGCATCGGCAAGGTTCTGGGCGTCGATTCCATCATCGTCGGCACCATCACCGAGTTTGGCAACGAAACCAGCACGCAAAGAGTGGGCGGTGGCGGCTACAACCTTCATGGCTTCGGCTTGGGCAGCGTGGGCCACTCCGGCTCCAAGGCCAACGTGGTCATCGACGCCCGCATCATCAACGTCGACACTGCTGAGATTCTGGCCGTCGCCGAAGGCAAAGGCGTATCCAGCCGCTCCTCGGTTTCGCTGGGCGGCGCGGGCGGCAATTGGTGGAGCGGCGGCAATGGCAACGTCGACTTCGGCTCCAGCAACTTCCAGAACACCATCATTGGCGAGGCCACCAAGAAGGCCGTGGATACGCTGGCCGCCGATCTGGGCACGCAATCGGGAAAGCTGCAAGTGCGCACCTTCAAGGGCGAGGGGATGATTGCTGCCATTGATAACGGGCAGATCATCCTCAATGTTGGCGGCAAGGCGGGCATCAAGGCGGGCGACGTGCTCGAAGTGACTCGCGTGACCCGCGAGATCAAGGACCCTGCCACAGGCAAGGTGCTGCGCCGCCTCAGCCAGACGGTGGGAACCATCAAGGCGACCGATGTGGACGATGCCTCGGCGATCTGCGTGGCCGTCACCGGTTCGGGCTATCAAGAAGGCGATCACGTGACCTTTACCACCGATCATCCGGTCTCGGCGGTGACCGGCGGTGTGTCGCCCGCCGCGAGCCAGAGTTCGCCGTCGACATCCAGCAACTCTCAGGCTTCCTCTTCCATCACACCGGCGACGGCGCCGGGCGACAACGGCACCGGCCAGCCCATCTTCACTGCACTCAAGGCCGAGTTCGTCCCTGGCGACAAGGTGATCCTGTTCGACAACTTCTCCGACATGGCCGGCGATGAGCCGCCGCCGCATTGGAAGGTGCGGGGCGGCACGGCCGAACTGCGCGCGGCTGGCGATCTGCGCCAACTTGCGGTCAACGGCCAGGATACGAATATGGTTCCCAATCTCACAATGGTGCCGAGGAACTTCACTCTCGATTACGATGTTTTTTTCAGCCACCATTGGGAATACACCGACTGGTACTTCTCCGAGAAGACGGGCCGTCCCGTACTCAAGCTCTCCACACGCCGGAATTATGGAGATCTGAGCATCAGCACGCGCGGCCCAGGGAATGAGGCCATCTACGAAGGCAGCATCAAGCTTGATTTCAGCCAGCCGCACCACATTGCTTATTGGGTGCAGGAAGGCCGCATGCGCCTGTACGTCGACGGCCAGCGCATCTTCGATGTGAACCAGATCCAATTCACCGACTTGAACGCCCCCCGGCTCGAACTGGGCAATGTTCGCGAAAAAGACTCCTATATTGGCCTGCGCAACATTCGTTTTGCGGAGTCATCGCCAGACTTTGGCAAGACGATTCTTTCTTCGGGAAAGTATGTCACCCACGGCATCCTCTTTGATACCGACAGCGATCACGTAAAGCCAGAGTCAGCGGCAGTGATTCAGATGATCGCCAAGGCGCTGGCGTCGGCAACCGATATGAATGTCGAGATCGACGGCCACACCGATTCAACCGGCAATGCCGCGCACAACATGGAGCTTTCCAAGCGCCGTGCCGAGGCCGTCAAGTCGATTCTGGTCTCGCAGTTCGGCATCGATGCGGGCCGCCTGACCACGGCAGGCTTCGGCTCCTCGAAGCCCATCGACTCGAACAGCACACCCGATGGCAAGGCCAACAACCGCCGCGTGGAGTTTGTGCGCAAGTAGGCGGTTTGTCAGGCAAGACATTTTGAGCATTTCGTTGAAACACAGGATGGAGAGGAAATCATGCGTGTCTTTCGAAATACATTTCTGCTGGCATTGGCATTGTTTTTCACTATGAGGATGGCCTCTGCCGAAGACAAATTCGGCGTTAAGGTCTACGAGGGGGCGAAGTTCGACGCCGACACAACCATATTCGTTCAGCAGATTGGCGGGCAGGCGGCCTGCTACCGCTCCGCCGACAGCCTGGCCAAAGTGGTTGCGTTTTATAGCAAACTGCCCGGCGTCGCGGTCATCCACGTCGGCGACAAGGGAGCAATGTTCAAACTGAGTGGAGTCAGCATCACGCTGCAAAGCCCGTGGATGAACATGAAGACCGGCGTGCGCAATACGGACACACTGATCTCCATCGTAAAGAACTGAGAGGATCAAGATGAAACCAAATACAGCACTCACACTCTTCATGCTGATGACCATTGCGTTTTGTGGCGCAGCCGCTCAGGGACAAAGGCCGGTGGTCAAGAGCATGCCCAATATGCCGGCTCTGCCCGCCGGTTTTCAGACTCCCTCCGATGCGCCGGCGCAGAGTCCGTGGAAGGCGGCCGGAATGGGCGACAGCGTGAGCGGCGAAAAGAAGAACAATTTTCCCTCCCCTTGCTTCAGCGTTCCGAAGAAGGCGACGCTCACCTATTTGTGGATGATGGGCGGATCGCAAATCGTGATTGACGGCGAACTGACGCAGCCCGAGGCTCCGGCGCGCGGCATGAACACGGGCAGTTTGCACGAGGAGCCGGCCGGCAGATACGCCCACAGGGGCGGCGTCATCACCTTCCGCAAGTTTACCGGCTTTCCCGATATCGGCATTGACAGCAAGGGACAGTGCAACGGCCGTACGCTGGAGTACTACTCGGTAAACTGGATTGCCGTGGTGAAGGGGAAGATGATCAACATCAATATCAACAACTATGTCGGAGGCAAGGAGGATGCGCAGGGCGTTGTCGATGGCCTGATCGGCCCGCTGAGCGCGGCAATGTAGGCGGCATCGATGTGGCTGTATTGCCTGGAGATTCGATGATGAGAATATCTTCCGGAAAGATTCTTCCGGCCGCCAGGATCGCGTTTGCTGCCACACTGATTGTGGCGGCAAACGCGCCTTGCGCCGCACAAGATGCTTCGGCGGCGCAGTTGAGCGCCCAGATCGTGCAGTGGGGGCAGGCCAATGCCGATGCTTACGCGGAGGCGATGGCAGCTTCGCGGAATCCGGTGGGCGCCGTTCCCGTTCCTCCACTCATCGATCCCCCATGCAATCTCTGCGGCCAACAGCAGAACGCCGTAACCAATGGCGCGCAGTTGGCTCAGGCGTGGATCAACCAGGCACTGCAGCCGGAAGATCGATACCTTCTCACCTTGGCCAATATTCTGAAGACGGCGCAACAGAACGAAGGATACGACATCAATGCGCTAACGCCGGCGGCGCAGGCCGTCGTCAACCAATTCAATGCAACGCTCATCAGGGCCGCGATGAAGCGGCTGGGAAATCATCTCGTTGTTGGCAAGGCGATTCCCATGGCGCAGCAGAATCTGAACGAGCCGCGGCGCGCTTATGCCGGCATTCTCTTTTTGATTGCGGCTGCAAGAGACGGCGGCGTGTTCATTGACAGTGACAACGCTATGCAACAGATTCTGGATCTGGCGCGGCAGTGGCAGCAGACAGTCGTCGATCGCGCGGATCAGGACATCGAACAAGGGCATCGTTACAACCTGTGCCCGGTCTACCTGCTGCTGCTGCGCCAGTTGGATACTCTGAGCGCCGAGATTAACTCCCTCTCAGCAGATGAGTTGGAGAAGCAGATCAGCGAGTGGCAAAAGCTGCTCTACTTCGACATCGATCTGAATCTGCACGTGAGTGGAAAGAGCAGCCACGGAATCATCAACGCTGATTGGGATGGCAAGGCCAAATTGAAGATCGTGCTCGATTCCTTGGGTAGCTGTTACAAGCCCGAGATTGAAAACAGCGGCAACCTGGAGATGCGCATTCAGCCGTACGAATTTCAGTGGATCGAGCACGACAAGGACGGAGAAGTACAGATTCAGTATCAGGGCCCGACCTCGTTCAACGTGAAACTGGACCTGATCCAACTGAACCTCTGCGATCCGCAGCCGGTGCTGCAACTGCCGCTAGCTGGGCTTCATGCTCCCATCGAAACTTTCGAGGGCAAAGGCAAGAGCTTTCAGAGTATGATGTTCGGCGCATTCATGAGCGCCGTAGTGCAGGCCAATCACACCAACCGCACCGATGTGAACCAGATGACCGGCAAGAGCTACTCATCGGCTGCGGCCGACGCCCTGACGCCGCTGACCGGCGGCTCTTCCGGAAGCAATGGAAGCGGTGAGAGCGCGAGCAACGAAAACGATGTGCTGGCGCCATTGATTCCCTCCGGATCGTCCAACGCTTCTTCGGCCGGCAGCACCTCCGCGAGTTCTGGAAATCAGGATGAAGCGCTGGCGCCACTGGTTCCTTCCGGTGCTTCCAGCAGCTCTTCCAACGGCAGTAGCAGCTACGGAAATCAAAATGAAATGCTGGCGCCACTGACCTCTTCGGGTTTTTCCGGCAGCTCTTCGGGCGGCGGCAACGGCTCCAGCAGTTCAGGAGGCCCGGACGATACGCTTGCGCCGCTGACCTCTTCGGATTCATCGGGCAATTCCTCGTCAGGCTCCGCGGATACCTACACGCAACTGAACAACCTCACCGATCAAATCAAGGCGCACATGGGCGACACCGCCTGGGCGCAGAGCGCCGATGGCAAGGCGACGGTGGCCCAATACAAGCAGGTGGTGAATCAACTGAGGGACTCGGCAATGGCCACTGCGGGCATGAGCGATCCATCCTCCAGCAGTGATACGCTGGCGCCGCCGGTTGCTTCCAACCCTTCCTCGCAGGACGCGCAGCTGCAGACTATGCGCGCGCAACTCGATGCGCTGAAGAACACTCCGGGCGAGCTCTCCAGCCCCCAGGGGCAGGCGGCGATGGCTCAGCTGATGCAGCAGGCGAATGCAAAATCGCAGCAGGCGATGACCAAGGCGCAAGCCACGCTAAATGCCGCGGGCGTTGTGGTGCCGAAGGAAGCCAACATGATGAGCCTGGCTGCCGCGGTGATGAGCGTGCAACTGCCCTGGATGAACGGCCAGATCGAGCCTGTCAATCAGACATTGAGAGCCGAGAAGAATGGCGACAAGATCGAACTGAAAATCAGTGTGCGGCAATCGCCGCAACCGTAGAGGCCATGCGCGATTGTTAACGCGGCCCGTACGAAGTGGGTTGCTGGCGGCATGGTTCTGGCTGGGAGCCGAACCTGAAAGGAGGCATCGGGAGAGAGCTTTGATCTGAACTGCCGCGGCGGAAGACGACGCGGGCAGAGCGGCAAGGCTGACAAACAAGTTTTCCTGTATTACCCGGTTCGCCCAATACGGTATCGTATTGGTCATGAAAGAGAATCACAGCTCGAAATCCGGGCAGAGACTTATATCCTCGTCGGATTTCACTGTTTTGCTGCGCGAATGGAAAAGCGGGGATGCTTCGGCGGCGGAACGGCTGGCCAATCTGGCCTATCCCGAGTTACACAGTATTGCCATGCATCACTGCAAGCGCGAGAACCGTTCCTCGACGATGCAATGCACGGCCGTTGTCCACGAGGCATGGCTGCGGCTGGCGCAACAGCAGGGAGTGAGCTGGACCGATCGCACGCATTTTTTCGCCTTTGTTTCGCGTCTGATGCGCGCCATTCTGATCGACTACGCGCGCGCCAGAAATAGCCTCAAGCGCGGCGGCGGGGAGATGCCATTCTCTTTGGCAGAATCCGACGCCATCTCCAGTCCTGCCGAGATCGAAGTCTTGGAGTTAAACGCGGCGCTGGAAGAACTGGAACTGCTTGATCCGACTCAGGGCCGGATCGTCGAATTGCGTTACTTTAGCGGCCTCAGCATTCCAGAGACGGCCGAGGCGCTGGGCATTTCGGAGAGCACCGTGAAGCGGGAATGGACCGTTGCCAAAACCTGGATTCGGAGGCGACTTGTCGGGAGTGAAGAAGATGATGCAGGATGACGGCTGGAAGCGCGCAAAAGAATTGTTTTTAGGCGCGCTCGAAGTCCACCCGTCCGAACGGGAGCATTTCATCGCCGCGCAATCCGATTCAATCGAGGTCATCGCAGAAGCACGGTCCCTGCTGAGCACTTATCTGGAATCCCCCGACTTTCTCGAAGGTGTAACTGCTCTGCTTCCCAACGTGGAAGAGGCTGTTGCGCCAACCTATGCGGGACGCCGCGCCGGAGCCTGGCGGCTGATCCGCGAAATTGGCTACGGCGGCATGGGCGTGGTGTGGGAGGCCCAGCGGGATGATGGGCAGTTTGAACAACGCGCGGCAATCAAGCTGTTGCGCGCCAGCTTGTTTTCCGATCGAGACCAGCGCCGCTTCCGGGAAGAGCGGCAGATTCTGGCGTCGTTGAATCATCCCAGCATAGCGCGGCTTCTTGATGGCGGAATGCTGGAGGATGGATCGCCCTACCTGGTGATGGAGTATGTGGAGGGCGAACCCATCGACCAATGGTGCGAACGCCAGCGGCTCGATTTGCGCAGGCGAATTGAGCTGTGTCTCGAGGTTTGCGCCGCGGTGGAATACGCGCACAGCCACCTCATCATTCATCGCGACCTGAAGCCGGCCAACATTTTTGTCACCGCCGACGGCTCGCCGAAACTGCTTGATTTTGGGATCGCCAAGCTGATGGCGGAAAACGGCGAGGAGCGCGAGACGACCGCGCGGCTGCTGACGCCCGAATGCGCCAGTCCGGAGCAGGTGCGCGGCGAGCGGATGTCCACGGCCACGGATGTCTTTGCTTTGGGCGTTCTGTTTTACAAGCTCTTCACCGGCCGCCATCCTTTTGTGGCAGCGGGAGCTAGTCCTCTGGCTGCTCTGCAATCCATTTGCGAACAGGAGCCGCGGTTGCCGAGCAGCGACACGGAATCCGGCCGCCACAAGCAATTGGCCGGGGATTTGGACAATATCGTTCTCAAGGCCCTGCACAAGGAGCCAGAGCGCAGATATGCGAGCGTGCGCGATCTTCGCAACGACGTGGAGCGATATCTGGATGGCTTGCCCGTGCAGGCATCGCGCGACACTCTTGCCTATCGCGCGCGCAAGTTCGTGAGGCGGAACCGGACGGCGGTGGCGGCCGCCGTGTTGGCAACGCTTTCGCTCTTCATCGGATTAGGCGTCTCTACTTGGGAATTGCATATTGCTCGAATGCAGCGCGCACGCGCTGAGCGTCACTTCAATGATGTTCGCCGGCTAGCCAATTCGCTGCTGTTTGAAATCGACGACAAGATCAAGGATTTGCCCGGAGCCACCGACACCAGACGCCTGATGGTGGCCCGGGCCAGCGAGTATCTGGACTATCTGGCCGGGGAGGCAGCGGATGACACCAAGCTCAACCTCGAGCTGGCGGATTCCTATGCGAGACTGGGCCAGGTCCAGGGCAATCCTTTTTTCCCGAATCTGGGAGACAGAAGTGGCGCCCTGGCAAGCTATGAAAAGTCCAGCCGCATCGCGGAAGACATCTTGCGGCGCGATCCCAGGAACGCGCCGGCGCTGCGCGTCGTGGTCAATTCGCTGTCGGCGCAGGGCTGGCTCATGGTAACGGCGAACCGCCCGGTCGATGCCGTCGCGACCATGCAAAAGGCGGTAGATGCGTCGCAAGCACTGGTTCGACTTTATCCCCAGCAGACAAGCTACCGTCAGCAATTGGCGGAGCAGCTCAACGACCTGGGCGACGTGATGGGCGATCCATGGTTCCCTGGCTTGGGCGACATCGATGGCGCCGATCAGTGCTATTCACAGTCCGTGGAGATTTGGAAAGAGAGTCTGGCGCACCAATCTGCAACGCCGGAAATCGTGCAGAATATGGTCCGGCTTTACTACTCATTGTCGCTGCTGGAATGGGAGGGCAGAGGTCACTCCGCTCTGGCCAGAGGATGGGTGGAGAAGGCCTTGCAGGCCATGCAAGAGTTGCCGCCGTCACGGCGGAATCAAGCAGAAGAATTATCCAGAATGGGCGCGCTCTATGCCGCGGCAGGGGAAGCCGATTCAGTTCGTTCACCGCGTCAGGCCATGGAAGAATTCAAGCGGTCCCTGGAATTTGAGCGGCAGCTCAAGTCCGCCGATCCCCGGAACACAAAGGCCGATGAGGATCTCTCCTGGGCATTGGTACTCGATGGAGCCTTTCTCAGCCGGCTTCCGGCACGACACGGCGAAGCGATGGCGGCTTTGCTGGAGGCCGTGACTCTGGGATACGCGATGCCCTCCGAAGAACTCGGTGACACCAAGAATGAAGGGGAAGCCGATGTTCGCATCGGCCGGCTACTTATGCAGTATGGGAAGACCAATGAAGCGCGTAAGCGTTCGCTTACCGGTCTTGCCATTTTGCGGCGCCTCGCCGAACCCGCCAATGCCGCCCCGCTTTTTCGCGGGCTCTACGCGTGGGCGCTGCTGTATGCAGAACCACGCGACCTGCGGTCGCCGGAGACCGCTCTGCTCTATGCGCAGGCTGCCTCCGCGGCGGCTCATGGCCATAACGTCAGATTCCTGGACCTGATTGCCGAAGCCTACTATCAGACCGACCAAACTCAGCGAGCCATCGACTTCGAGCGCCAGTTGTTGGCGTTGCTGCCGGATTCTGCGGATCGGGTGGACTATGAACGGAATCTGAAACGCTTCCAGACGGCCTTGCGCAAAGCGCCGCACAATTGACGACACGGCCTTTCCAGGCGTCTGGGAGAGACCGCAATCGATCATAATCATGAATACCCTGATGCGGGCGCCGCCACCTGGAGCGCTGGACTGCCGGGATAGGGAAAGCACGTCGAAGCCAGTTGCTGCTGATCCCGGGCTGGGGTGGCTCATGGATACTTCCAGGCGATCCCTGCCGAAGCTGGCCTGCAAGATGGTGGCCAGCGGCTTGTCGCCCTCTATTCCGCCAGGGGAAGCCCGAAAAAAGACCGCGAATGGCAACTGAAGTTGGCGCCTGCTGGAAGATAGGCCATCTCATTCATTTCAAACAAAGGAATCTCTCGAACCTGAGGAAGAAAGGCCCTTTCTGTTCTTGAGAAGCGTCTCCGGTCATTTCCTGGAACCGTCTGAAGAGGATCCACAGGGAGGCAAGAAGACGGGGTTTCGCCGGCATCTTCTCACCTAAGTCTAATGATTTCATTCGATTAGCATTTATTCAGGTGCGTATTAAGTGCAGACAAACTGCAAGCTCATTATAACTACAATAATATCAATTGATTACAAGACTGGTGCCGGGAGGGGGGGTCGAACCTTACCCACGTATTCATTCTACGTAAGCTACTGATTCTAATATCGACAGAATCGCTCAAATCGCCAGAAGCGACATCCCTAGGCACAAATTGGGCACAAAGCGCCAACTTATTCTCGGATACATCCTGATGCGATCCCAGTCTGCCGCCG
>Ga0326727_10021502_pt1 | contig 12629 bp, 8 predicted proteins | sample MB2enrmetagenome_FD_207643 | JGI IMG/M metagenome (GOLD analysis project Ga0326727, IMG submission 207643) | Lab enriched peat soil microbial communities from McLean, Ithaca, NY, United States - MB29MY | ecosystem: Environmental > Terrestrial > Soil > Wetlands > Peat | place: USA: New York...
TCCATCGACCAATGGATGATTCCCTACTTCGGCGCATCGGTCTACGACGACCCCCAGGCCTACTCCAGGAGCTCGCCCATCACCTTCGTCAAAAATGTCACTACCCCCACCCTCCTGGTGGTCGGCGACCGCGACGGCGAGTGCCCCGCTCCCCAGTCCTTCGAGTTCTGGCATGCACTCCACGACCTTCACGTCCCCACGCGCCTCGTCGTTTACCCCAACGAGGGCCACGGCTTCTCCGATCCCGCCCACCGCCTCGACGTCCAGCAACGCGCCAGCGACTGGTTCGCTCGCTATATGCCGTAAATACAGGGAGCGAGGGAGCAAGGAAAAGCGGTCCCTCCCCGGTTGAGGACAGGCGAATTACGCAAGCTCCAATCTGCGGTCCCGCCTATTGGCCCACGGGACCGCCTTGTCGCTCCCTCGCTCCCTCGCTCCCTTGCTCCCTGTCTTCCTGCTCCCCATTCCTCTCCGCCATGAGTCTATTCACCAGAACCGTCAAACTAGCCGGTTCCGCGCCAGAGGCAGGCTCGTCCTGATACACTTTTTTCTTGGAGTTTTCAGCGTGTGCCTCGCCTCTTCGGCCACTTGCGGCAGTGTGTCGCCGCGGCGCTTGAGCCAGGATGCGACACACCTGTTGCGGGCCGGCCCCGCTGTTTGAGGGGCGGCAATAATTCGTTTTTCTTTACGTGTTCTAAGCGACCGTTCCGCGGCTCGACGGCGCGGAGCGGGGAGGATTCATGCGGCGGTTCTTGACCCTTGTTTGTTTGCTTGGCCTGGCCATTCCGGCCGGCATCTCCATCTCCGGCTGCACCCGCAACCCGCAGGGCAACTACTGCAACGGCCTCGGCTACGGGCCGAAGGATACCGATATCGTTAAGCTCACACTGCAGTCCTCCCAATTCAGCGGCATCTCGCTGGCCTACGGGCAAGAGAGTTTTCTTCTTCAGCCCCAGGCCTTCTCCTGCAAGAACAACCCGGTCGAGATCGGTCCCAACCAGATCAGTTGGGGCACCTCCAACAATCAGTTGGCAGACATCTCCCCCACCGGCGCTCTTTGCGCCGGCACCTGGAACCGCAACTCCGGCGGCGGCATCGCCGACTACACTTACTGCAACTACCCCAATCCTTTGCCTTCTACAAATGGCCTGCCCTACGCCATTGCCTATATCACGGCCACGGCCGCTTCCGTGGCCTCAAACCCCATCGTCGTCTACATTCACGCGCCCGTCACCGCCATCAGTCTGGTCACTACGCCGCCGTCCGGCTCCTCGTCCTCCAGTGCCACGTCGCAGCAATGCTACTCGCAAAACCAGCAGGCGGTGCTCGACGCCCAGGCCTGCTACGCACTCACGGACAGCAACGGTGTCACCCATCAGTACGAGTTCTGCGCTCCTGCCTCCGTGACCTCCAATTTTGCCTGCACCGGCGGAGCTCTTCCCTCTCCGAACATCCTCGCCAGCGGCGCATTTACCTCGCCATCCATCGCCGCCAACGGCAGCGTCACTGGCGCGCTCTACTTGTCCGGCGGGTCGATTACCGGAACCCCGGGCCAGACCTGCAAAGTCAGCGGTTTCAATAATGGCTCCAGCGGTGCCACGGCAACGGTGCAGTTAACGGGATCGAATGCCATTGCTCCCGGTACCCCCCTTGTCATGACCTCCACCGGCTCGGGCGCATCCGCGTCACCCACGCAAGCCACGCTCTCCAACGGCACCGCCAATTGTTCCGGAACCATTCAGATCGGTCAGGTCTTTGGGTCGGCCGGGCAGTACTGCTACCTCACCAACTTCAATAACGGCTCCGCCGGAGCCACCGCGACGGTATCCCTCACGGGTTCCAATACCATCGCCCCTGCCACCCAGCTCGTGGTCACAAACGGCGGTGCCGGCGCCACAGCTCCGCCAACCCTGGCGCTCATGACCAGCGGAACCGCAAGTTGCTCAGGTATGGCCGCCGTCAACACCGTCCTCACGCCGGTCCCCTCCTGCGCCGCGTCCATCGGATCCCTCAACTTCACCAGCAGCAACGGGACCATCGCCAGCATCAGCCCCGAAACGCAGGCCAATCCCTTCTCCACCATCACTGCGCTGCAGCCGGGAACCACGACCATCACCGCATCCATCGCCCAATCGGCAGGCTCGGCCGGCTATTTCTCCACTTGCCCGCCCAAGTCCATTAAGGTGACGCTGCCCAACGGCACCACCAGCGGGGTCGTCACGCAAGGCGCCACGGCGAACGTCACCACCACGGTCATCGACACCAACAACAACCCCATTACCGGCTTGAGCCTTGCCTACCAGTCCACCAACCCCATCGAAATCTCCTCCGGCGGCGGCGGCGTCATCTCCGCTACTTACCCCGGCTTCGCTTCGCTCTATGTGGTGTGCGACCCGCCTGCCTGCAATCCGGCCCCCGTCAATGAATACGGCCTCAATGGCACCGGTCTGGCCCTGGCTTCCAATCCCGTCAACATCACCGTCCCCGGCGCCACCAGCGACTTCGTCTGGTTCGCGGCGCCCGGCCAGTCCCAGTATTTTTCCTCCCTCGAACTGCTCACCGGCAACCCCGGCGCTTCCGTGCGCCTGCCCTACGTTCCCAACTCCATGGTCATGGATCAGCTGGGCGTCGACCTCTACTTCGGTTCCTCCCGCGAGTTGATGATCTACACCACTTCCAACAACAGCCTCTCCAAGCAGGACCCCTCGGTCCCCGGCGTCATTCTCGCCGCCTCTCCAAACGCCAATGAGTTGCTCATCAACGACCAGATCCGCGGGCTGTTCTATGTTTACAACACCGGCACCGGCGGTTCGTCCTCCTACGCCGGCTTGGCAGCCTGCAATCAAAACACTCCGAGCGCTCCCTGCGCCGCCGCCGCCTGGACGCCCGATTCCCAGACCCTCTACATCGTCGACAGTTCCTCGCTCGGTGGCAACCACACAGACACGCTCTACGTCTACAACAACAGCACCGGCTGGAGCACTTATCCGCTTCCCGCCTCTCCTGCCTCGTGGTCCGCGAATTCCGCTGCGCCCATCGGACGCGGCGTGGCCATCACGGTGCCCGCCGTCGGCGCCTATCTCAGCGGCAATCCCACCGTCGCCCACACCTGGTGCCCCTCCGGCACGGTTGGCAATAACGGCAGCATCCTCTTCTATCCGCAAGCGGCAACTGACTCGCTCAACATACAAACCGATGTGCTCGCAGCCACATCCGACGGACAGCATCTGCTCGGCGCTTCGCTCAACGGCTCCAGCATCACCCTCGACGACATCGCCCTCGACATCCCGGCAAGCACTCTCTGCCCCGAAGACACGGCGGTCACGCCGCAAACCATGTCTCCGCTTTCAACCTCTCCTTCCCTCAACGGCACAATCACTCTGGGCACCGCATCTGGCGCCACCACGCTCAGCGCCACCCAGGTGAACCAGGTCGTAACCGGCACGGGGCCCTCCACCGGTTCTCTCACCACCGCCGCACCCATCGCCTTCGTCACCTACAAAGGTGCCACCCCCGGCAACCAACTTCCCTACTATCTGCCCCAGGCCGATGGCAGCGCACTCCTTCAGCCCGGTTACGTCACATTCAAATACAACAACAACTTTTCCACGACGGCTCCGCCCGCATCGCAGGCCACCGCCCCGCTTGCCGGAGCGTTTTCATCCGATAACACCACCTTCTTCGTCTCCACCTCAGGCGACAACTGGATTCACTTCATCACCATTCCCCCCAATCCGAGCACCTCCAACCCGCCCGTCGATTCCCAGCAGTACAGCCCCAATCTGCCCGCTTGCACGCCGCCCTCCGCCGGTGGCAACGACCCAGGCTGTCTGTATCCAACCGCACCCACCCCGACCACCTACGTCCCGGCAACCGTCATCGTCGTCAAGCCGCGCTCGGTCACATAAGCAACTCCGCAATTCAGCGCGTCGGCGAGTCAACTGTGCCCCACCCATTCCGCGTCCTCTGCGGAATGGCTGGGATCGCACGAACCTCAACCCGCCTCCTGCAACCATGCACGAAAATGGGTGCCCCACATCTCGATTCTGAGATGTGGGATAACACAAACCTCGACCCACCTCCTTCAACTCAGCACATGCCAGGGTGCCCCATCCATTCCGCGCACTGTGCGGAATGGGTGGGATAGCACAAACCTCAACCCACCCGGCCGACTCGCTGACCCGCTAACTCGCTCACTTCGTCAGCCCCGCTCCCTCCGCTACAATCAACTCATGATCAAGGGCATTTCCATTCTGCGTCCGGCCGCGAATGCCGCGGCTTACGAGCGGCTCAGCGGCTTCTTTGCCGCACTCGGCTTCGCCCCCGGCAAAGGATGGCAGCTGGAAGACTCGCGTGGCGCGTCCTTCCTCGCTCCGCTCGGCAATCTTGAGTTTGTCGATGGCCGCTTCCCTCCGACGGCCGATCTCCTCATCGAAGTCACCTCCCTTGACGCCATCCACCAGGTCGCCGAATCCTGGCTCCGCGCCCACGCTGTTTCGGGCTTGTCTGGCGAAGCCGCCTCGCCCCTTCTCTCGCCTATCTCCGAAACCAACTGGAAGTCGCGCCTCTTCACCGTTGAGCCCGAGCCCGGCTTCCGTTTCAGCTTCTGGGCCTGGTCCGACCCGCTCAAAGGCAAGCCCCTCGCGCTCGCTGGCGACCTTTCTGCTGAAGGCATGAAGTTCTCGATCGTCGTCGCGCGCTGGAACGCCGTCGTCACCGACCGCCTGCTCGATGGCGCACTCGACGCGCTTCTGCGCTCGGGCGCACATCGCTCCGATATCCAGGTCATTCGCGTTCCCGGCGCATGGGAGATTCCCGCCGCCGCGCGCACACTCGCCAACACCGCCAAAGTCGATGCCATCGTCGCGCTCGGCTGCCTGCTACGCGGCGAAACCGCCCACTACGAGGCCATCTACAACGAAGTCGCTCGCGGCATCGGCCAGTCGCAGCAGGAGACAGGCATTCCCCACAGCTTCGGCGTGCTCACCTGCGAAACTCTCGAGCAGGCTCTCGACCGCGCCGGCATCAAGGCCGGCAACAAGGGCTTCGAGGCCGCCGCCGCCGCCATCGAAATGGTCAGCCTGCGCCGCAAAATCCTCGAAGGCGGTCCCGCTTGACCAGCCGCCATCGCCGCAAGTCCCGTGAGCTTGCCATGCAGATGCTCTTCCAGGCCGACGTCGGCCACCAGACCCCCGACCAGGTCCGCGCCACCTTCTGGTTGGCCGGCGACCCCGTCGAGCCTGAGGTCAGCGGTTTCGCCGAGGATCTCTATCGCGTCGCCACCGAGCACCAGCCCGAAATCGACGCGCTCATCAGCCAATATTCCGCCCACTGGCGTCTTGAGCGCATGCCCGCCGTCGACCGCAACCTGCTGCGCATGGCCGTCGCCGAGCTCCTCGGCTTCAAGTCCACGCCTTTCCCCATCGTCATCAACGAAGCCCTCGAGATCGCCCGCCGCTACTGCGCCACCGAGTCCATCAACTTCCTCAACGGCGTCCTCGACTCCATCGCCCGCGCCCTCATCGGGAAGTAAGACCGCACCCGCCCAAATTGCAATCCGTCCTCAACCCAGCAAGAAAAATGGATGCCCCATCCATTCCGCGCACTCTGCGGAATGGGTGGGATCGCACAAACCTCAACCCACCTCCTTCAACTCACCCCGGAAAGGGTGAGACCGCCCGAACCCGCCCTGCTATCCTTGATTTGGCAATGGTCCGTCCACCTCTCAAGCAAATCTTCGCCATGGCCGCGCTGCTGGCCTTTGCGCTCGCTGCCTGTCACAAAGAAGAACAGGCCGTCGAAGGCGTGGCCAAGAAAGCGCAAACCGTCGAGCAGAAAGTTCAGGCCAGCGAAACCCAGCTTGACCAGGAGCGCGCCCAGCTCGAGCAGATTCCTCTGCCCACCAAAAGCCTCTACATCGACATTCACGACCCCGCCGCGTGGGCCAATCCCTTTCTCTCCGTCGGCCCCGACATGGTCACCCTCCGCATCCTCCTGCCCGACGCGAATCCCAGCCCCGCGGGCCAGGGATCGCTGCTCCGTCCCGAGGCCGCCCGCCGCCAGGAACTCCAGTTGCGGCTCTCCGATCTCGATAAGGCCGTCGTCGCCATCCCCACAGGCGCATGGCGCTATGGCCGCGTCATCGCCATCGCCGAATCCCCCTCGGCTGCGCCCAAAGACCGCCCCATGGTCCTCCGCAACGTCGAAGCCGCCATCAAGCAGCTCAACGACCTCGGCGTAGTCGTCGAAGAGTGGCCCTCGCGCTGATAGGGACGCCTCTCACGCTCGGCCTTTTATTGACCGATGGCACCCAGCCCAAGCCCGTGAATCCAAATTGTCATGCTGAGCGAAGCGCGTTTGGGGCCCCATGATTGCTCCGCAATCATGGGGTAAGCGTAGCCGAAGCATCTGCGGTTGCCTTTGAACTGACCGCATTGCGCACGAGAATCGCCATCAGACCTGCCGGTATGTGTCGATACTGCCTTAGGTCGCTTTCGTCGTCCCTGCCCAGACCAGCAAGCCCTCAGCTTCCCATCCGTGACCCCAATCACGGCTTTCCTCCACCGCTCGATGTATCAGCAGAAGAGCGAGGCTGAAAGGGACTCCCGTCCATGCTTCTCGAATTGACCGTGCAGGCAAAAGGCAAGGGACCGCGCGCAGTCCATACGGCCGCCGAACTAGCCCGGATTATTGACTCCTGCGGCCTCTACCATCAGGCGAAAAACAAAAGCACAATCCTCGAAGGCGGTTGGGACCAGCTGATGGCCGTGGCCCGCAAGTGCCACGACGCCGCGCTCAAATCCAACCAGAAGATCGTGACCGTGATGCGCGCCGTGAACGGCCCCGATGTGGCGCCCTGCCGCCAATCCCCTGCCGACTGCGCCGCCATGAAGGAATTGCTGGAGGACGACGGCGACTGGCTGATGCTCTAAGACCGGACGGGGGCAACGGAGCCAGCGTAGTCCGCCGCAAATCCCATCGCTTGTGTTTTGTATCAGGGCACGACTTCACGGCTTGCTGAAAAACTCAAATAGCGCGTGGTTTTGTATCAGGGCACGACTTCAGTCGTGCCGAAAGGGCTGCATTTTAAGGATTCGGGCTTTAGCCCCTGCCGTTTTTCGCTCTCGCCGCGTGCCGAATCATGTCCCGGATTTCTGACCGGCTACACGAGCGGAGTCAAACCGTACCGCGGAGCCGATCTAGCTCCGCTAACTCCGCTAACCCCGCCAACACCGCTGTCTCTCTCAATACAGGTGGAAATCCACCTCAACCGTGGCGTACACGGCCACCGGCGTCCTGCCGTCTTTGAGGGCCGGCTTGAACTTGTACTTGCGCACGGCTTCCATGGCCTTCTCGTCCAGTCCCATGCCCAGCGAGCGCACCACGTGGATATTCTGTGGGTTGCCCTGCGCATCCACGATCAGCGCCACCAGGCAGACCCCCTGGTACTTGGCGCGCCGCGCTTCGTCGCTAAACTCGGCCTCTTCCTCGTGGATCAGAACCGGGTTCGAGATCCCGCCGCCGATGTTGTAAACGCCGCCGCCCGCGTTGCCGCCGTATCCCGGACCGTATCCGTTGCCACGCCCCGAACCCAGGCCCCCGCCCGCGCCCGTCCCCATCCCCGAGCCATTTCCGCTTCCCGCCGAGGCCAACTGCACGTTCGACGAGTTGTGCATGCCGATCATCGGCATATTGTTGTCGGGAAGTTGCAGTTCCTTCTGCACATTAATCGCCGGCGGTTCCGGCAACTTCGGATGCTCGAGGGTCTGCGGCTGCACAGGTGTAATCGGGTCGGGAGACCTCTCGGGCAGCCGTCCTTTATTGGCTTCGATTGCGCTGCGGTCGCCACCGCCGCCACCGCCGCCTGCCATCTTGTCCATCTTGGGCCCCTGATACTCGCCCACGTCGATGTTGGTGGCCAGAATCGAAGGCCTCACGGTCTCAATGACCTTCTTGCCCAGGAAAAACAGCAGTACGCATAGAATCGAGACGTTCACCGTGGTCGAGATGCCAATAGCCCAGGGATTCGGCTTCACCGCCATCCGGTCGGGCACCGGAATGGGCTCGGAGGTCAGCTCTAACGGGGGCAGCTTCACCGGGAAAAACACGTCCCGGACGCTCTCCCACAGCACCGCCCAGATCGGCCTCTCGTCGAACGCCTTACCTAAAAAGGAATCCAACTCATGGCCAGACGTTGGCAATGCGCCTCCCTGGTCGTTCTGTTCTTCCGGTGTCATTTTGTCTGGTTTTATGCCCTTATCGCCCTATGCGCTTATCGCCGCCAGTGGGGGGCTGCCGTTCACTGTCCGGGAATAGTCCCGTGACAGCGCCATTGATCCATTATGCTTCACCGCGCCCTTCCGTGTCTTGGCGGGGTAAGCAACGATTCGGCCGACCTCAGACTCCAAAATCCTGCATTCGGCCTTTCCACGCTTCTAAGAACAATAGACGCTTCAACCTCCCGGTTTGTTACCTGAGAAATCTTTCTCGCTGCCATTTACACTGGAGATTAGGTAATTTCGCATCTGAAACGGAGTTACGATGCCCAATCCGCCGGAGCTGAAGGCGACGCTCACCCTGCCCCAGACCGCCTTCCCGATGAAAGCCAATTTGCCCCAGAATGAGCCCCTTCGGCTCAAGCACTGGGCCTCGCTCCGCCTCTACGAAGAGCTGCGCAAAGCTGGGGCAGGCCGCCCCGTTTACCTGCTCCACGACGGCCCTCCCTACGCCAACGGACCCATCCATCTTGGCCACGCCCTCAACAAAGGCCTCAAAGACTTCGTCGTCAAATCGAAAACCATGGCCGGCTACGGAGCCCCCTTCGTCCCCGGTTACGACTGCCACGGCCTGCCCATCGAGATCAAAGTCGACGAAAAACTCGGCCATAAAAAGCTGGAGATGCCGGTCCCCGCGGTCCTCGAGGCCTGCCGCGCCTACGCGCAAAAGTACGTCGACCTGCAAACCGAGCAATTCGAGCGCATCGGCGTCTTCGGCCGCTGGAACGACCCGTACAGGACCATGTCACGCCCCTATGAGGCGCGCACGCTCGAAGCCTTTTACGGTTTTCTCGAGAAGGGCTTCGTCTACCGCGGCCTCAAGCCCGTCTACTGGTGCATTCACGACCGCACCGCCCTGGCCGAAGCTGAAGTCGAGTACGCCAACCACACCAGCCCGTCCATCTACGTCCGCTACAAGCTCACCAGCGACCCGGCAGCCATTGCCCCCGCGCTCGCCGGCCGCGAGGTCTCGACCATCATCTGGACCACCACCCCCTGGACGCTGCCCGCGTCGATGGCCGTAGCCTTCCATCCCGATTTCGAGTACGTGGCCCTCGAGGCCGCAACCGGCGATCCTTGCTGCCCGCAAACCGCTGTCTACATTGTTGCCGCCGAGCTGGCCGCAAAAGTTGCCTCCGATTGCAAACTCGAAAATGCCAAAGAGCTCGCCCGCTTCAAAGGCGCAGCGCTCGATCGCGTCACCTTCCAGCATCCTTTCCTCGATCGCTCAATCCTCGGCGTGCTCGCCACCTACGTCACTGCCGACCAGGGCACCGGCGCAGTACACACCGCGCCCGCGCACGGCATGGACGATTTCTACACCGGCCAGAAGTACGGCCTCGATCCCACCAGCCGCGTCGATGCCGGCGGCCACATTCACGTCGATCCCGGCGCCTGGCCGCACGCCGCCCCGCCCGCCTTCGACGGCCTCACTGTCTGGAAAGCCAATCCCGTCATCGTCGCCATGCTTGAAGAGCGCCGCGCCCTGATGGCTGTCTCCGACCTCGAGCACTCCTATCCGCATTGCTGGCGCTGCCATCACCCCATCATCTACCGCGCCACCGAGCAGTGGTTCATCTCTCTCGATACTCTTATCCAGGACCAGGAAAAAACCTTCCGCCAGGTCGCCATCGAAGAGATCGATAAAGTAATCTGGGACCCGGCATGGGGCAAGGAGCGCATCACCAACATGATCGCCACCCGCCCCGACTGGTGCATCAGCCGCCAGCGCATCTGGGGCGTGCCCATCGCTGTCTTCATGTGCGAAGGTTGCAACCAGCCCATCGTCGATGCCGAACTGAACAAGAAAATCGTCGGCCTCTTCGAGCGCGAAGGCGCAGAAGCATGGCACACCACCGATGTCGCCAAGCTGCTGCCAGCAGGCGCAAAATGCGCACACTGCGGCGGCACGGCCTTCCGCAAAGAAACCGACATCCTCGACGTCTGGTTCGACTCCGGCGTCAGTTGGCTGGCAGTCTGCGAATCCGATCCCGATCTGAGCGCCGCCTACAAATCCTTCCAGAACGGCCACGGTCCTAAGAACGCTCTCGACGTCCTCTATCTCGAAGGCGGCGACCAGCACCGCGGCTGGTTCCACTCCTCGCTGCTCACCTCCGTCGCCTTGCGCGGCCGCGCGCCCTATTCCCATGTGGCCACCGCCGGCTGGACCCTCGACGAACAGGGCCGCGCCATGTCAAAATCCCTCGGCAACGGCGTCGATCCCGTCGATATCGCCAACAGAATGGGCGGCGAAATCGTGCGCCTCTGGGTTGCATCCGTCGACTTCCGCGAAGACATGGCGGCCAGCGAGAACCTGATGCAGCGCTGCGCCGAGCTTTACAAAAAACTCCGCAACACCTTCCGTTTTCTGCTCGGCAATCTTGCCGGCTTTACCCCAGAAATCGACCAAATCAAAGACGCAACGAAGTTGTTGCCGCTTGATCGCTACATGCTCGCCCGCACCCGCGACCTCACCGAAAAAATCCTCGGCTGGTACGAGGCCTTCGAATTTCATCGCGTCTACCAGGCCGTAAACGAATTCGCCATCGTCGATCTCAGCGCCTTTTATCTCGACGTGATCAAAGACCGCATGTACACCTTCGCGCCCACGAGCCACGCCCGCCGCTCGGCGCAGACCGTGCTCTGGCAGATCGCCGAAACGCTTGTGCGCCTCGTCGCGCCCATCCTCACCTTTACCGCAGACGAGGTTTGGGAGCACTTGCCCAAGGTCGCCGGCCGCCCCGCGTCTGTTCATCTCGCGCTCTTCCCGAGACCAGACGAGATCTTCCCCGAGAACCCGGCTGCGCTCATCGAGGAATGGAAGCAGCTCTTCGCCGTGCGCGACGAGGCCTTGCGCGTCCTCGAAGAAGACCGCCAGGCCAAGAACATCGGCAAAGGCCTCGAGGCCCAGCTCCGCATTGAAACCTCGGGCCCGTTGCTCGCCCTGCTCAAGCGCTACGAACACGGCCTCAAGGAGTTCCTCAACGTTTCGAGCGTCGTGGTCGTCGAAGGCAAAGAGCCGAAGATCACCGCCTCGCCCGCGCCGGGATCGAAATGCGCCCGCTGCTGGAACTTCATGCCCGAAGTCTCCGACTACGGCATCTGGAAGAACGTCTGCACCCGCTGCCAGTCGGCGCTCAAGGAAATGGGCATCGCCCCGCCCCAGCCCGAGGCCGCCGAATGACCTGGCCCAAACCCAAGCGCCTTCCCTGGCTGATACTGATCTCCGCCGCCGTCGTTCTCGCCGACCGCCTCTCGAAGAACTGGGTCGTGCGCCACGTTCCCTTCCGCGGCTCCATTCCCGTCATCGGCCGCGTCCTGCGCATCTCGCACTGGACCAACAATGGCGCGGCCTTCTCCATGTTCGCCGGCTCCGCCTCCCCCAACTCCGTGCGCTGGGGCCTGGTTGCTTTCACGCTCCTTGTCGCCGCCGGCGTTTTCATTCTCCTGTTGCGGCTCGGCGATCGCATCTCGCTCGTCACCGTCGCCCTCGCCCTCATTCTCGGCGGCGCTCTCGGCAACGTGCACGACCGCATCGCCTACGGGGCAGTCGTCGACTTCATCGAGGTCCACATCTTCACCTACGAATACCCCGACTTCAACCTCGCCGACTCCTCCATCGTCACCGGCGCATGTCTGCTCCTCCTCGATTCCCTGCGCCCGCGCAAAAAATCCCTTTCCTGACCGCACCGATTCCCCGGTTATAATGACCACACTTTGTTTATCCTCGCGTCTTGAAAGGGCACGAACGGGGAACTTACCCAGTGGGTGGATTCCGCGCCGCAAGACATGGGAAGACTCTCCGTACCGAGCACGAAGTGTCAGGGCACGACTTTACAGCTTGCTGAAAAACTCAAATGGCGGGTTGTTTTGTATCAGGGCGCGAGTTTACTCGCGCCGCAAACGCAGCAAAATCAACGCGGGGCTTTAGCCCCTGCGTAAAGGTCTTTCGCCTATTTCTGCGCCACTTATGAAGCACGCTATGTTCCTTTCAGCCGCCGCATCGGCCCAAACAAATCGCATCCCGAGGAAATCATGAAAAAATCCTTTCCCATCGCGCTCGTCGTCGCATTCCTACTCGCGGCGCCATTTGTCCACTCGCAGACGGCCCCGCCCGCGCCCGCCGCAACTGCGATGTCCGATGCCTCCACGCCCTCCGTCGTCCCGCCAGATCAGCAGGCTACAAAGGAACAGTTGGCAAAGCTCTTCGAGGTGATGCGCATCCGCGAACAAACCGAGTCGATGATGAAGATGTTTCCCGCCATGATCCAGCAGCAGATCAAACAACAGGAAGAGGAGGCTACGGCGAACCTGCCAGCCACCTCAAAGCCCACTCCGGAACAGCAGGCGGCT
>Ga0326727_10021504_pt1 | contig 12627 bp, 11 predicted proteins | sample MB2enrmetagenome_FD_207643 | JGI IMG/M metagenome (GOLD analysis project Ga0326727, IMG submission 207643) | Lab enriched peat soil microbial communities from McLean, Ithaca, NY, United States - MB29MY | ecosystem: Environmental > Terrestrial > Soil > Wetlands > Peat | place: USA: New York...
ACTGGTAAGTGCACCCATAGGCGGCGCAGGCGTCCTGGATGCCATAAATGCATGGGGTGAAGAACTGGTCCAGCGTGACGTGGCAGACAAAGTAGAACTTCAAGTTCTTCTTCGGCAAGCCGCCCATCGGATTATCCGCAAGGGCCGTGCCGATCCCTCCGGCAAGTCCCGCGGCCCCCAAGCCCAGCGTCGCGGCGGCCGTCAAGGCGCCGCGCCGGCTGATTCCGCTTGCGGCCTTCACTATGTTCGCCTGATCTCTGATATCGTGTTCCACGTGTACCTCCTTTGCAGATTCTTCCTGTAGATTATGCCCGTCGCCCCGCTGGGCGCCGAGGCGCACCAGCGGTCGCCGCGTTTCGCCCGAGTTAAATTGTCATACAATACCTAACAAAACTCGCACGAAACCCAAAGCGCCGCTTTGATTCACGTCAACGATCCAAACGGCATTGTCGCGTTCGCGAGTTTCACTTGTCAACCGCGCGGCGCGCCCATCCGCCGCAGACCGGAAAAACAATGTTTTGGGCGCTCCTTGGCGGGACTGACCCCGTCCGAAATCGTCTATTCTTGGCCAGTGTGACAATGTCATCGCCCGGGAACGCAGGCGCATTTCCTCAGAAGTTTGCGCCTCAATTTCAGCGCGGCGTAATTGTCTTGCTTGGACTGAATTAGCACATCGAGAACCTCGCCTTGGGCGTCGACGGCGCGTCACGGATAAACTATTCGGCCATCGATTTTCAGATAGACCTCGTCAAGATGCGAGGTCGTGCGAGGCTCCGGACGGCGCTTCGTCAATGCCGCCGGCGCAGCGACGACCGGTTAACAATGCAAAGGTCCGCTTCCCACCCATGATGATCAACGGCGCCACCCATATGATGTCGGCTTTCGAGAAACTACGAACTGCCGCTGAATGACGTTTGTGGGCGCTGAGCGGACCTGCGATCAGGGCGCCAAGCGTTTGATTTTATCTACTGGCGCAATTCCACGCGTCTGACGCGTCCGAACCGCCGCACGCGATGGCGCGGGCCGGGCAAGTGCGCTACCAAGTCGAACCACCGCCACGACGGCTTCGATCGCGGCGCCCGGAGCGCGCCCATGTACGAACCTCCGCTTCACCGCCAGGACGATCTGGCCGCCCAGCATGAATTGATCCGCCGGCATCCGCTCGGCCTGCTCGTCAGCCATGGGCCGCAGGGCCTCATCGCCAACGCGGTTCCGTTCCTTATCGACGCGGGCGCTTCGAAGCTTGGCGCGCTTCGCGCGCACATCGCGCGCGCGAATGGGCAATGGCGCGATCTTGCCGAGGCCGGCGAGGCGCTGGTGGTGTTTCAGGGCGCCGACCATTACGTCTCGCCGTCGTGGTACGCGACCAAGCGCGAGACCGGCAAGGTCGTGCCGACCTGGAACTACGTGATGGTCCAGGCGCGCGGGGTCGCGCGGGTGATCGAGGACGAAGCGTGGCTGCGCCGGCAGATCGCGGCGCTGACGCAGTCCCAGGAATCATCCCGCCCCGCGCCTTGGGCGGTCGGCGACGCGCCGGAGGATTTCGTCGCGGCGATGGTCAAGCAGATCGTCGGCGTCGAGATCGAGATCGCCGACATCAGGGGCAAGTGGAAGGCGAGCCAGAACCGCAACGCCGCCGACCGCGACGGGGTCGTGGCCGGCCTAAGCGCCGACGGCGACGCGCAAGCGCTGGCGATGGCGGCGATCGTGCGCGAGGCGGCGGCGAATTAGGGCGCTCCAGGGCGCGAGGCGGTCGCGCCGCCATCGTCAGAGCTTCCGTGGGGTTCGTCGATCCTAACCGCAACGGCGAGGCGGGGCGCCGAACTCGGGTTGAGAGAGGCCCGACGCGTCGCCGGCTGCGTCATGCATAAGCGCGTTTGGCCCCGTATCGGGGATGTCGGCGCCGACGCCCGGCGGCTCGAGCGCCTGGCCTCAATACGGGTCGTAGCTGGGCGCAAAAAAATCGTCCAGCCAATGCAACAGCGAGCGCATAAATTCGGCGAAGCTGATCATGGACCTCTCCTTCCCCGGAAGAGCGCGTTATTTTTTCTCCGTAGAATCATAGGCGTGGCCGGTTGACGGTTTGTTAATAAAACGTCAGGCGCGGAGACCGGCGCCCTTCGCCCCCATCGCCTCGGAACCATCCTCGCCGCTTGTTCGAATTAGGGCTTGACATCGATATGTCGAGATATATCTTACAATGCGATATATCGTAATATGTCTCGGCGCAAGGGAGCCTTGCCATGCATTTTCATCATTTCGTCGATCGCGCGCGTTGCGCGCATGACGGTTTCGCTCACGGCCCCGACTTCGGCCGGCATTGGCGCGGCGGTTTCGGCTCGCGCGAAGGGCGCATGTTCGACAGCGGCGATCTCCGGCTGGTCATTGTCGCTCTGGTGGCGGAGAAGCCGCGCCATGGCTACGAGATCATCAAGGCGCTCGAAGAGCGGGTCGGGGGCGGCTACAGCCCGAGCCCCGGCGTCGTCTATCCCACGCTGACCCTGATTGAGGACATCGGCTACGCCACCGCCGCCCAGGATCAGGGCGGGCGCAAGCTCTATACGCTGACCGCCGAGGGGGAGGCGTTTTTGGCCGCCAACCGAGCCCAGGTCGACGCGATCTTCGCGCGCCTCGACGGCGCCAACAGCGACCGGCGCGGCGAGATCGCCCCGCTGTGGCGCGCGATGGAGAATCTGCGCATGGCGGTGCGCCTGCGCCTCAGGCGGCGCGCACCCTCGCCCGCCGAAATCCAGGCGGTCGCCGACGCGCTCGACGCGGCGGCCAAGGCGATCGAGCGGATTTGAACGGTGCCGGCGCGCCGCGCCCTTGCCCCCGCGCTAGACCCCGTGCGCTTTCAGCCACGCCGTCGCCTCCTTCCACGAAGCTTCGGCGTCGGCCTTGACGTAGTTCGGGCGGTAGTCGGCGTAAAAGGCGTGGCCGGCGTCGGCGTAGACGATGATCCGTGAGGCGCCGCCGGCCGCGGCGAGCTTTTGCCGCATCGCCTCGATCTGGTCGAACGGGATGGCCTTGTCGACGCCGCCGTAGAGCCCGAGCGTCGGGACCTTCAGCTCGCCGACGATGTCGGGCGGGTTCTTCGGCGTCAGCGCGTTCACCGGGACGGCGAGCGGCCCGTACCAGGCGACGGCGGCCTTCAGGCTCGGATTATGCGCGGCGTAGAGCCAGACTTGCCGCCCGCCCCAGCAGAAGCCGACGATCGCCGCGCGCGCCAGGTCGGCCGAGCCGCTTCTCCCGGCGAAGCGAAGCGTCGCGTCGAGGTCGCCGGCGACCTCCGCGTCCGGCGTCTTCGCGATGATGTCGGCCGAGAGCTTGTGGATGTCCGCTTCCTTCGCCGCGTCGCCCTGGCGCGCGAACAGTTCCGGCGCGATCGCATAATAGCCGAGCCTCGCCCAGCGGCGGCAGACGTCCTTGATGTGCTCGTGGACGCCGAAGATCTCGTGGACCACGACGATGACGGGGAACGGCCCGCCGTGTTCGGGCATGGCGCGATAGGCGGGAATTTCGACGTCGCCCGCGGGAACTTTCGCTTCGCCCGCGACCAGCCCCTCGGCGGAGGTCGTGATCGTCTGCCCCAAGACCGGGGCCACCGCGGCGCAGAAGCCGACGCTGAGGCTCGCCTTGACCAAGGCGCGGCGGCTCAGCGGCCCCGAGGCGGGCCGAAGCGAGGCGAGATAATCCGGATCGGGCGTCAAGGCGGCTCCGTCGAGCTGAGATCGCTTCCCGGGACATTATCCCGCGCCGACAGGGCGGCGGCAATTCAAATCCCCTTCTTTTTTCAGCCGCGCGATCGCCCACGCCGGCCGGTTTCGGAATTGACGCAAATCATGGCTCGCGGCGCCACGGCGGGTAAACGATTTCGGCGCGCGGCCGCAGAGGGGAGGGGGCTCGATGTTCAGGCATATCCTCATTCCGACGGACGGTACCGATCTGTCGCGCAAGGCCGTCATCTACGGCATGCAATTGGCCAAGTCGCTGGGCGCGCGGGTGACGGCGATCAGCCTCACCGAGCCGTACCATATCGCGTCGATGGACGCGGTGCTGGTGGCCGAGACCGTCGAAGAGCACGACGAACGCGTCGCGCGGGTCGCCGACAGGGCGCTCGAACAGGTGAAAATGGCGGCCGAGGCGGCGGGCGTGACGGCCGAAACGCTGCGCGAATCCCACGATCAGCCGTACCGCGCGATCATCGACTGCGCGCTCGCCAACCAATGCGACCTCATCGTGATGGCTTCGCACGGCCGCCGCGGCGTCGCCGCGCTGCTGCTCGGCAGCGAAACCGCCAAAGTGCTGACCCACAGCACGATCCCCGTGTTGGTCTACCGATGACGCGGTAGGCGAAAGCGGCTCGGGGAGAGCGCCGCCGCGTCGACGGCGTCAACCCGGACTCGGAGCCCTGGTTCGCTCGCCTGCCGCCTTGACGCGAGCGCGTCGGCGCGCTTTCGCTCGCGCGCGATCGTCAAGGAGCCCGCGATGCCGGTGCATTTTTCCGCAGCCGAAATGTCCGCCCGCAAGCGGCGGCTCGTCGCCGCGATGGCGGCCCATAAGCTCGATGGGCTGCTGTTGTTCGCCCAGGAGAGCCATTATTGGCTCACCGGCTACGATTCCTTCGGCTTCTGCTTCTTCCAGTGCCTCTACGTCGGCGCCGACGGACGCGTGGCGTTGCTGACGCGCTCGGCCGACCTGCGTCAGGCCGAGCGCACCTCGAACATCGAGAACATCCGCATCTGGAAGGACGGCGAGGGCGCCGATCCCACGCGCGACCTGCGCGCGATGCTGGAGGACTTGGGCGCGCGCGGCCGGTTCGGCGCCGAATTCGACAGCTACGGCCTCACCCATTTCAACGGCCGCCGGCTCGAGGCGGCGCTCGAGGGCTACGCCGAGCTGATCGACGCCTCCTCGCTCGTTCCGCATCTGCGCGCGACCAAATCGGCCGAGGAGATCGTCTACGTGCGCGAGGCGGCGCGCCTTTCCGATCTGGCCGACCGGGCGGCGATCGCCGCGATCCGCCCCGGCGTCGACGAAGGCGACATTCTGGCGGCGATGCACGGAGCGATCTTTTCGGCCGGCGGCGATTATCCCGGCAACGAATTCATCATCGGCTCCGGCGCCGACGCGCTGCTCTGCCGCTACAAGAGCGGCCGGCGCAAGCTCTCCGCGACGATCAGATCACGCTCGAATTCGCCGGCGTCAGCCGCCGCTATCACGCCGCGATCATGCGCACCCACGTCGTCGGCCGGCCGAAGCCGCTGCACGCGCCCTATCGCGCCGCTGCGCTGGAAGCGCTGCTTGCCTGCGAGGACGAACTGAAGCCGGGCCGAACGGCGGGCGACGTCTTCGCCGCCCATGCGCGCGTTCTCGATGGGCGCCGCCTGTCGCGCCATCGCCTCAACGCCTGCGGCTATTCGCTCGGGGCGAAATTCGCGCCCTCCTGGATGGACGCGCCGATGTTCTATGAGCGCAACGATTTTCTCATCGCGCGCGATCAGGTCTATTTCCTGCACATGATCCTGATGGACAGCGACAGCGAGACCGCGTTCTGCCTCGGGCGCACCTATCTCGTCGGCGATCGCCATGCCGAGCCGCTCAACGCCGACGATCTGGACCTGGCGCCCAAACAGGGTTAGCAGAACGATAATGTCGGCCGCCGCTGGAAGCGCGCGGCGCGGCGTGAGGAGTGTTCCGGCTTGCGGCGTTGGACGGCGGGGAGGGTTTGGAAGCAGCGCGCGGCGCTGGCGCGGCTCTGCGTCCTCGCGGCGCCGCTGGCGCTGTGCGGATGCTTGCAGGCCGCCGCCGACCTCGCGCCGAGCGGGGAGGCTCATCATCAGATCGCCCGGCGCGAGGGCGTGAATCTCGCCCAGGCGAGCGTCGCCATCGTTTCCGTGGAGGGCGCGCCGGCGGGGATTTCCGCGAGCCTTTCGCAAGTTCTGGAGCGCGAGGCGCGAGCGCGGGACATCGTCGTCGTCGACGCGGCGAAGGCGCGCTATCTCGTGCGCGGCTATCTTTCGGCGGCGCTGACCGAAGACGGCGCGTCGATCGAATACGTCTGGGACGTCTTCACCGCCGACAAGCGGCGCGCGCAAAGGCTGAGGGACGTGATCGCGGTCAAGGGATCGGCCGATGACCCCTGGGCGCTCGCCGGCGAGGCGGCGCTGACCAGCGTCGCCGCCGAGAGCGCCGACGATCTGGCCGCCTATCTCTCCAACACGCCCGAGGCGGTCGCGGCGACCGCGTCGGCACCGGCCGCCGGAGCGCCGTTGAGCTACGCGCCCCAATAGCCGCCCCGCCAAGCGCATTCAGTGGATAACGAGGCGCGGGCAGGTCTGCGTCATCGGAGCGTCGTATTGTTCCCGCTCGGCCCGGCTGCTATGACCCGGCCCACCCTCCGCGCCGGCGCCGTCAGATCGGGCGGCGACGGCCATCGCGCGCGTGGAGCCGCCTCATGCAGGGACAAATGAAGATATTGGCGGGCAATTCCAACGCACCGCTCGCCGAGGCGATCGCCGCCTATCTCGGCGAGCCGCTGACGCGCTGCCACGTGCGCCGCTTCGCCGATCTCGAAATCTTCGTTGAAATCCTGGAAAACGTGCGCGGCCGCGACGCCTTCATCATTCAGTCGACGTCCTATCCGACCAACGACAATCTGATGGAGCTGCTGATCATGATCGATGCGCTGCGGCGCGCTTCGGCGCATCGCATCACGGCGGTCATTCCCTATTTCGGCTACGCGCGACAAGATCGCAAACCCGGACCGCGCTCGCCTATTTCGGCCAAGCTGGTCGCCAATCTCATCACCCGCGCGGGCGCCGACCGGGTGCTCACCGTCGACCTGCACGCCGGCCAGATCCAGGGCTTCTTCGACATTCCCACCGACAATCTGTTCGCCGCGCCGACGATGGTGCGCGACATCAAGGAGCGGGGTCCCTCCAACGATGTGATGGTGGTGTCGCCCGACGTCGGCGGCGTGGTGCGCGCGCGCGCGCTCGCCAAGCGCCTCGACGCGCCGCTCGCCATCGTCGACAAACGGCGCGATCGCGCCGGCGAATCGGAGGTGATGAACATCATCGGCGACGTCGTCGGCCGCCGTTGCGTGCTGCTCGACGACATCGTCGACTCGGGCGGCACGCTGTGCAACGCCGCCGACGCGCTGCTGGACAAGGGCGCGGCGAGCGTCTCGGCCTACATCACCCACGGCGTGCTTTCGGGCGGCGCGGTGGCGCGCATCGCCGCCTCGCGGCTCAAGGAGCTGGTGCTCACCGACACGATCGCGCCGACCGAAGCGGTGCGGGTGGCGCGCAACATCCGCGTGATTTCGACCGCGCCGTTGATCGGCGAGGCGATCGCCCGCATCGCCAAGGAAGAAAGCGTCTCGGTGCTGTTCGACTGACCGCGCGCGGGCTCGCGCTTGAGGGCTCGGCGGAATTGCGCCGAAGAAGATCGCCTCGGACGCCGCGCATGGGAACGACAAGCGGCCGTCCCGCGCCGCGTCGACAGAATTTTTCCGTCGAAAAACGACGCCAGCCCCGCCGGCGACGCCTGAGGCGATTGCGCCCAAGCTTGGCGGCGCTTAGGCTTCGCCTCGCACGGGCGAGGCTTGACTCCGCCGCGACGGCTGGCGGTGTGCTTGGCCATTCGGTCAAGAAATCTTGCGCGAGCGGAGTTGCGCCCTTGGCGCGGCGAAACGAAACGAACAAGGGGAGATGGGTATGACTGGTCGTCAGTTGCCTGCTTTGTTTTCCGGCCTCGCCGCGGCGTTGCTCGCCTCGAGCGCGGCCTTGGCCGCCGACGTCAAGCCGGCCGTTCTCTATGACCTGGGCGGCAAGTTCGACAAATCCTTCAACGAAGGCGTCTTCCACGGCGCAGAAAAATTCCAGAAGGACACCGGGGTCGATTTTCGCGACTTCGAAATTCAAAACGACGCCCAGCGCGAGCAGGCGCTGCGCAAATTCGCCAAGGACGGTTTTTCGCCGATCATGACCGTGGGCTTTGCTTGGGAGACCGCGCTCAAGGCGGTCGCCGACGAGTTCCCCGACACCAAGTTCGGCATCATCGACGACGTCGTCGCCAAGCCCAACGTGCAGTCGGTGGTGTTCCGCGAGCAGGAGAGTTCGTTCCTCGTCGGCTTGCTCGCCGCCAAGACCTCGAAGACCGGCAAGGTCGGCTTCGTCGGCGGCATGGACATTCCGCTGATCTCGAAGTTCGAGTGCGGCTATGCGCAGGGCGTCAAATACGGCGCCCCCAGCGACGAGGTGTTCGCCAACATGACCGGCACGACGCCGGCTGCGTGGAACGATCCGGTCAAAGGCGGCGAACTCGCCAAGTCGCAGATCGACCGCGGCGCGGACATCGTTTACGCCGCGGCCGGCGCCACCGGCCAGGGCGTCCTCAAGGCCGCCGCCGACGCTGGGAAACTGGCGATCGGCGTCGATTCCAACCAAGATTACATGTTCCCCGGCAAAGTCCTCACCTCGGCGCTCAAGCGCGTCGACGTGGCGACGTACAAATCCTTCATGGACGCGAAGAACGGCGCATGGACGGCGGGCGTTCAGGCGCTCGGCCTCAAGGAGGGCGGCGTCGATTACTCATACGACGAATACAACACGAGCCTGATCCCTGCGGACGTCAAAGCCGCCGTCGACGCGGCGAAGGCCGACATCATTTCGGGCAAGATCCAGGTGCACGACTATATGTCGGACAACAAGTGCCCGGTCTGACCTGAGCGGGCCGCCTTCCAACGATGCGAGGAAGGCGGATTCGCGCAGGAGGTGAAGCCTGCGGCCAATTCCCCAGGCCCCTCGCCCCTGTCTCTCCCCGCGAAGATGCGGGGAGAGAGGAAGACCGGCGCCGCGCGTTCCTCTCCCCGCTTACGCCTGATAAACGCTTGAGTTTGCGGCGGAGAGGCAGGGCGAGGGGCTTGGGCGAGTTTCCACGCATCGCTAACTGGCATATTTGTTGCGACTGATCGTGCGATGGCTGTTTGGGGGCGCGCGTGGCGACAGAGGCAGGCAAATCAGCCCCCGCGATCGAACTGATCGGCGTCGACAAGAGTTTCGGCCCGGTGCACGCCAACCGACAAGTCAATTTGCGCGTCGAGCGCGGCGTCATTCACGGCATCGTCGGCGAAAACGGCGCGGGCAAGTCGACGTTGATGTCGATTCTTTACGGCTTCTACGAGGCCGATGCCGGCGAAATCCGCGTCAATGGCGAGCCCGTGCGCATTCGTTCGCCGCGCGAGGCGATCAGCCACGGCATTGGCATGGTGCATCAGCATTTCATGCTGGTGCCGCCGCTCAGCGTGCTGGAGAACGTAATGCTCGGTGCCGAGGGCGGGCCGCTTCTGGCCCCCGGCACCGCCGCCATTCGCTTGCAACTCGCCCATCTGGCCAAGGAATACGCGCTGGAAGTGGACCCGGACGCGATCGTCGGCGAATTGTCGGTCGGACTGCAACAGCGCGTCGAGATTCTCAAGGCGCTGGTGCGTGGCGCGGAAATCCTGGTGCTCGACGAACCGACCGCGGTGCTGACCCCCGCCGAGGCGGATCAATTGTTCGCCCTGCTGCGCGCGCTCAAGTCGCAGAACAAGACCATTGTCTTCATCACCCACAAGCTGCGCGAGATCATCAGCCTGACCGACCGCGTTTCGGTGATGCGGCGCGGCGAAATGGTCGCCACCTTCGACACCGCCAAGACCTCGCCGCCGGAATTGGCGGACGCGATGGTCGGCCGAAAGGTGATTCTCAAGATCGACAAGGGCCCCGCCCATCCCGGCGCCGTCGCGCTGGAAGCGCGCCATCTGAAAGTGCGCGACGATCGCGGCGTCCTGCGCGTCGACGACGTCTCTTTCACGCTACGCGAAGGCGAGATCGTCGGCATCGCCGGCGTCGCCGGAAATGGGCAATCGGAGCTGCTGGAGGCGCTCGCCGGCATTCGCCCGCTCGCCTCGGGCGAAATCCTGATCGATGGCGCGCCGCCGCCGCCGAGCCGGCGCAACCCGAAGGGCGTGCGCGCGCTCAGCGTCGGCCATGTCCCGGAGGACCGTCAACGCGTCGGTCTGGTGATGCCGTTCGAGGCTTGCGAAAGCGCGATGCTTGGCTTCCAGGACGACCCCGTCTATGGCCGCGGCGTTCTGTTCGATCGCCGAGCGATCATCGCCGACGAAGCGGCGAAAATGGAAGCGTTCGACATTCGCCCGCGCGCGCCGTTGCTCAAGACCGGCAGTTTTTCCGGCGGCAACCAGCAGAAGATCGTGCTCGCCCGAGAAATCGAGCGCAACCCCAAGATCATGCTGGTCGGCCAGCCGACGCGCGGGGTGGACATCGGCGCCATCGAATTCATCCACAAACGCATCGTCGCCTTACGCGACGCCGGCAAAGCGGTGCTGCTGGTGTCGGTCGAACTCGATGAAATCTTCGCCCTCGCCGACCGCATCCTGGCGCTCTGCGCGGGCCGGATCACTGGCGAGCGGCGGCCCGAAGAGACCAATCCCCAGGATCTCGGCCTGCTGATGGCCGGCGTAGCCGAGCGCGCCGCATGAAGAACGGGACGCAAATGGAAGCGCCGCGCTCGTCGCGCCTTTCCCCTCGCCGAAAGGCCGCCCGATGAGCGCGCCTCACAAGCCGCTGCCGGGTTGGGCGGACGTCGCGCTGATCCCGCTGGTCAACGTCACCGCCGCCTTTTTTATCTCGGGACTGGTCGTCACCGCGATCGGCGAAAATCCCTTCGAGGCGGTGCGGCTGCTTCTGGTGGGCGCGCTCGGCGATCTCGAAGGCGTCGGCTTCACCCTCTATTACGCCACCAGCTTCATTTTCACCGGCCTCGCTGTCGCGATCTGCTTTCACGCCGGCCTGTTCAACATCGGCGTCGAGGGCCAGGCCTATATCGCCGGACTCGGCGCCGCGCTCGCCTGTCTCTATCTCGGCTTTCTGCCCGGCTACACGCTGGCGTTCGTCGCCATCCTCGTCGCGGCGCTGTTCGGCGCCGCCTTTGCGGCGATCCCCGGCTATCTCCAGGCCAAGCGCGACAGCCACATTGTCATCACGACGATCATGTTCAATTATATCGCCTCGGCGCTGATGGGCTATCTGCTGGTGGATGTGCTGCGCGCGCGCGGCCAGATGAATCCGGAAACCCCGACCTTTCCGCCCGGCGGCGTCGTGCCGCATTTCCATGACGTCTTCGCCCTCGTCGGCGTGAATTGGCCGGTGACGCCGTTCAATCTGTCGTTCCTGATTGCGCTCGCCGCCGCGTTCAGCGTCTGGGTCGTGATCTGGCGCACGCGGCTCGGCTATGAAATCCGCACCGTCGGCGCCAATCCGACCGCCGCGGTGTACGGCGGCGTTTCGCCTGCGCGCATCACCATCCTGACGACGCTGCTGTCGGGCGCCCTCGCCGGCGGCATGGCGGTCAACGTCATCCTCGGCGAGGAGCACCGGCTGATCCTCGAATACACCGCCGGCTTCGGCTTCGTCGGCATCGCGGTGGCGCTGATGGGGCGCGCGCATCCGGTCGGCATCGTGCTGGCGGCGATTCTGTTCGGCATGCTCTACCAGGGCGGCGCGGAACTCGCCTTCGACAAGCCGAAGATCAGCCGCGACATGATCGTGGTCATCCAGGGCCTCGTCGTGCTGTTCGCCGGCGCGCTCGAACACATGTTCCGCGCTCCGGTGGCGACGCTGCTGGCGCGGCGCGCCGCCGGCCCGCCGATTTGAAGGCTTGAGCGGATGGAGACCTTCGACGCTTTCATCGTCGTGTTCGGCTCCGGCATCCGCCTCGGCGTGCCGCTGATCCTGGCGTGCCTCGCCGGCCTGTGGTCCGAACGCTCGGGCGTCGTCGACATCGGCCTCGAAGGCAAGATGCTCGTCGGCGCGTTCGCCGCCGCGGCGATCGCCGCCCTCAGCGGCAGCGCCTGGGCGGGATTGGCCGGAGGCGTCGCCGCCACGATCTTCGTCTCGCTCGTTCACGGCTACGCCTCGATCGACCAGCGCGCCAACCAGATCGTCTCGGGAACCGCGATCAACATGGTCGCCGACGGCTTGACGGCGCTCGTCGGCAACGCGATCTGGTCGCAGGGCGGGCGAACGCCGCAAATTCCGGCGACGGCGTTGTTCAATACGATCGACCTGCCGTTCGCGGAGAGCTTCGGCGTCGTTCCGATCCTCGGGCCGATCTATCGCCGCCTGATCTCCGGCCACGACCTCGTCACCTATTTCGCCTTCGCCCTCGTGCCCTTGACCTATTGGGCGCTCTACAGCACGCGTTTCGGCCTGCGCTTGCGCGCGGTCGGCGAAAACCCCGCCGCGGTCGACACCGCCGGCATATCGGTGCGCAGGTTGCGCTACAGCGCCGTCGTCATCTGCGGCGTGTTGGTCGGCCTCTCCGGCGTCTATCTCTCCATCGCCCAGGCCGCCTATTTCCAGCCGCACATGAGCGCCGGCAAGGGTTTTATCGCGCTCGCCGCGCTCGTCTTCGCCAAATGGCGGCCGTGGCCGGCGTTGGCGACCTGCCTGCTGTTCGGCTTCCTCGACGCGCTGTCCATTCGCCTGCAAGGCGCGATCCTGCCGGTGATCGGGCCGGTTCCGGTGCAGGCGATCGAGGCGCTCCCCTATATCCTGA